>Ga0210403_10000400_pt1 | contig 46329 bp, 43 predicted proteins | sample IncBWC19MmetaG_FD_150863 | JGI IMG/M metagenome (GOLD analysis project Ga0210403, IMG submission 150863) | Forest soil microbial communities from Barre Woods Harvard Forest LTER site, Petersham, Massachusetts, United States - Inc-BW-C-19-M | ecosystem: Environmental > Terrestrial > Soil >...
CGACGCGAATGCCTTCATTGTTGACGGATATCTCGGCACCCGCCCGCGCCAGCACGTCGAGCGCCGATTGCAGCAGCTCGGGCCGCGCGCCGGAAAGCTGCACGTCGCCGCCGGTCATGGCCACAGCCATGGCATAGGTGCCGGCCTCGATGCGGTCGGGCGGCACGGTGTGGCGCGCGCCATGCAGATTCTCGACGCCCTCCACCATGATGCGCGACGTGCCGGCGCCGACAATGCGCGCGCCCATCTTGTTGAGGCAGTCGGCAACATCGGCGATCTCGGGTTCGCAGGCGGCGTTGGTGATGACGGTCGTTCCCTTCGCGAGTGTCGCTGCCATCAGCGCGACATGGGTGCCGCTCACCGTCACCTTGGGAAAATCGATCGCCGCGCCGCGCAGGCCGTCCGGCGCTTTCGCGATGACATAGCCGGCGTCGATGGAAATATCCGCGCCGAGCTTTTCCAGCGCCATCATCAGCAGATCGACCGGCCGCGTGCCGATGGCGCAACCGCCGGGCAGCGAGACCTTCGCCTCGCGCATGCGCGCTACCAGCGGCGCGACCACCCAGAAGCTCGCGCGCATCCGCGACACCAATTCGTAGGGCGCGGTGGTGTCGATGATGTCCGCAGCCGAAATATGCAGGGTTTGGCCCTGATATTCGCGGTCGCCCGGCCGCTTGCCCGCGGACATGATGTCCACACCGTGATTGCCGAGGATGCGCTGCAGCTGCGCAACGTCTGCGAGCCGCGGCACATTGTCGAGGATCAGCGTCTCTTCGGTGAGCAGCCCCGCGATCATCAGCGGCAGCGCCGCGTTCTTCGCCCCCGAGATCGGAATAGTGCCGTTGAGCTTGTTGCCACCGACGATACGAATACGATCCATGCAGATTTCCCGGACTTAAAGCACGATGACATTAGGTTGAATCGTCATCGCGCTTTAGCCTTTTGATTGAGCATGATCTTTTCGGAAAACCGCTACACACTTTTCCGGATCATGCTCCAGAACGAGCGGACGACTATAGGACGAAAGCCCCGCTCCCCAAAAGCCTCGAAATTTGAGGCAAATTGGTGAGGTCGCGGCAAAAAAATTCCGGGACGCGCGGGCCGCGCCCCGGATCGCCATCGCCGGTGAGGCTTCCTCAGCCCTTGATGAAGGCGAGCAGGTCGGCGTTGATGGTGGCGGCTTCCGTGGTGGGCATGCCGTGCGGAAAGCCCTTGTAGGTCTTCAGCGTGCCGTTCTTCAGCAGCTTGGCCGACAGCGGCGCCGAGTCCGCATAGGGAACGATCTGATCGTCGTCGCCGTGCATGACGAACACGGGCACGCCGATCTTCTTGAGGTCCTCGGTAAAGTCCGTCTGCGAAAACGCGACGATGCCGTCATAGTGCGCCTTGGCGCCGCCCATCATGCCCTGACGCCACCAGTTCTCGATCACGGCCTCCGACGGCTTGGCGCCCGGCCGGTTGTAGCCATAGAACGGTCCCGCCGGGAGGTCGCGGTAGAACTGCGAGCGGTTGGCGGCGAGCTGCGCCTGAAGATCGTCAAAGACGGATTTGGGCAGGCCGCCCGGATTGGCCGGGGTCTGCACCATCAGCGGCGGCACGGCGGAGAGGATCGCGGCCTTCGCCACCCGGCTCTCGCCGTGGCGGGCAATAAAATGCACCACCTCGCCGCCGCCGGTGGAATGGCCGACATGGATGGCGTTCTTCAGATCGAGATGCGCTACCACCGCCGCAAGGTCGTCGGCGTAGTGATCCATGTCGTGACCGTCGGCCACCTGGCTCGATCGGCCGTGACCACGGCGGTCGTGAGCAATGACGCGATAGCCGTGATTGAGGAAGAACAGCATCTGCGTGTCCCAGTCATCGGCCGACAGCGGCCAGCCATGGCTGAACACAATGGGCTGACCCGAACCCCAATCCTTGAAGAAGATCTCGACACCGTCCTTGGTTTTGATGGTGGGCATGGTGCACTCCTTCTCCTGTGGACAGATCATATCGACGCGACACGCCGGGCGTCGCGTCGAGCCTTAAACCTGGAAATAATCGAAATCAGGCCGGCCGGAAGCGGCGCCACACCTGGATGATCATGACGACGAAGAACACCAGCACGATACCCTGCACGACGGCAAAGGCGGGCCCCGCCGGCGGGTTGCCGGGAGCGAGCTCATGCAGCGGCGGAATCTTGAGGAAACTCTGGATCACCAGCACGAACACGTTGAGGTACAGCGAGAGCAGCGCGGTGACCACATAGATCCAGCGCCAGGGGCCGGCGAGCTTCATGCTATAGAGCGCGAGGCAGGCAATCGCGAGCAGGATGACCGACAGGATTCCGATCAATATCCCCGGTGTGACCCCGTTGAACGGAAACATGAAACCGGTGACGCTGGTCAGGATCGTGAAGAGCAGGAAGATCGCGGCCAGACCGCCCGACTTGTAAGGGCCGAGCATGCCGAACATTACGATGAGACCGGCGACAATGGCGATCAGACTGATGACGACGTGAAGCGTGGTGAACGTAGACAGACCGAGACCTAGCATCATGAAAGATTTCCCCTGTTGGAAACGCTGACGATGCTACGACGCCCTCCGCCAAATTTCCACACACAGTGTCCCACAGTTCAGTGCAGTTCGTCTTTCAAAAATGCATGATCATTTTGTGTCATCGTCACATCACCGGCCTAAAGCCGGATGGCGAGTTCGCCATCCGGCTTTAGCTCATTATTTGCGGATGATCTTTTCGGAAAACCGGCGTCCACTTTTCCGGATCATGCGCTAAAGCGCGGGCTTGGCGACATCACCGAGATAACTGTGCAGCGCCGCGACTACTTGCGCGCCCTCGCCGATCGCACCGCCCACGCGCTTGACCGAACCCGAGCGCACATCGCCGACGGCGAATACACCGGGCACCGAGGTTTCCAGCGCCGAGATCTGCCGCCGCAGATTGAGCTCGGACTGCGCGCCGGTCACGACAAAGCCGCCGCGATCGAGCGTGACGCCACAGCCGTCGAGCCAGTTGGTGGCCGGATCGGCGCCGACGAACAAAAAGAGATTGCGGATGTCGGAGGTGTATATTTCGGTCGACAGACGGCTCTTCCAGCGCACGCGCCCGAGCGAAGCGTCTTCCCGGCCCTCGAGCGCGACGATCTCGGCGTTGAACATCAATTCGATGTTCGGCGTCGCCTCGATGCGCTCGATCAGATAGCGCGACATGCTGGCCCCCAGGCCCCCGCCCCGGATAACCATGGTGACCTTGCGCGCATGTCCCGACAAAAACACCGCGGCCTGGCCTGCGGAATTGCCGCCGCCGACCAGCATGACTTCCTGCTCGGCGCAAAGCCGCGCCTCGACCGGCGAGGCCCAGTACCAGACGCCGCGGCCCTCGAACTTGTCGAGGTTCTCGATGTCCGGCCGGCGGTAGCGCGCGCCGCTGGCGACCACTACGGATCGCGCCCGCAATTCCTCGCCGCTCTCGAGCGCGAGCGCAAAGGCGCCGTCCCTGCGCTCGCAATTCAGCGATTTCGCGCTGACGGGAATCATGATCTCGGCGCCGAATTTTTGCGCCTGGCTGAAGGCGCGGCCGGCGAGCGCCTGGCCGGAAATGCCGGTGGGGAAGCCGAGATAGTTTTCGATGCGCGCGCTGGCGCCGGCCTGTCCGCCATAGGCGCGAGAATCCAGCATCACCACCGACAGGCCTTCGGAAGCGGCATAGACCGCGGTCGCAAGTCCCGCCGGCCCGCAGCCGACGATCGCGGCGTCATAGATCCGGTCGCCGCGCGGACCGCCGATCATGCCGAGCGCCCGAGCCGCTTCGTTTTCGCTCGGGTTGCGCAGCACGGTGCCGTCGATCATCACGACCAGCGGCCAATCCGAAGGCGACGGCGAATAGCGCGCGATGATCTCGGCGGCATCATGGTCGCGCTCCGGATCGAGCAGATGGTGCGGGAAAGAGTTGCGGGTGAGGAAGTTTTGCAGTCGCGCCACGCTGGCGGAGTTGGACGGCCCGATCAGCACTGGGCCGCCGACGCCGCCCTGGATCAGGCTGACCCGGCGCAGGATCAACGCGCGCATGATGCGCTCGCCGAGATCGGCTTCGGCGACCAGCAGCGCGCGCAACTTGTCGGGCGGGATCAGCAGCGTCTCGACGTCGCCTTCGGCATGGCCGTCGACCAGCGCGACGCGGCCGGAGAGCTGGCCGACTTCGGCCAGAAATTGCCCCGGCCCCTGATCGATGATCGGCGCGATATGGCCGAGGCCGTCGCGCTCGGTGATGGCGACATGGCCGGACAGCACGACGAACATGCCGGGCCCGGGCTTGCCGGTCTCGAACAGAAGCTCGCCCTGCTTGTAGGCGCGCAGCTCGCCGAAGCGGCGCATGCGCGCGATTTCTGCTTCAGTCAGGCTTGGAAAGGTCTGCTCCAGGCGGGGAAACACCCGACCCGGCCCCACGCCCACATTACTCCCGTTGCCGGCTCCGATCGCTGTCGCCATGCACCTGCTCTCAACTCACAAAGTCCTCACGCGGCGATACCACTAGTGGAGTGGATTTGACGTTCGCTAACCCTGTTGCCGCGACTCCGAAAGCGAACGTCAAATCCAAAGCTCCACTAGAATCAATATTTTTCCAGTGGTCCAGTTCCAACATTCGCAAAAGTGCCGCTGCGACGGGATGCGAATGTTGGAATTGGACCACTAGTCGCCGCGCCTGCCAACCCGTCCATGTAGGCAGGTTTCGTCATCGGTCGATGACGCTTCCGTCGTTTTTCCGCGCTCGCGGGCCTGCGTTTTCCGCCGCTTGAGATTTTCGCGCAGCGCGAGCTTGAGGCGGTCCTGCCTTGGATCCCGTTCACGCGGCTTTTGCCGCTCGCCCTCGCCTGTTTCGTCCGTCATGGTCGATCCACTCCGCGCCCCCAGCATAACGTGTTTCGCGCGTGGAGTGATGGCGCTCGGCCTCACGCCCGTGCGATCAAGCAATTTGCGCAAAATTTGGAACCGGATCGGGCCACAATGGCCCGCCGGAAGCCGCCGGCGGCCCAGCGGCCCCGATTTTTCGGCCGATTTTCACACCTCACCCGGTCCCTTGCATGCTTGCGCGCAAGGGGGGCTTGTGGCAAGAACCGGCCGCCCGCGGCTGCCGTTTCCGGCCGATTCTCTATATTGTCCCGGGCATGCTGCCGTAGCTCAGTGGTAGAGCACTCCCTTGGTAAGGGAGAGGTCCACAGTTCAATCCTGTGCGGCAGCACCAGATAGCTCATCCAAACAATATCTTATCCGGATTGCTCGGAGCTGCCTCATTCGCCTTCCCCGTGAGGAGCGGCCAGGATTGCCGTGCCCTATATCTCGCCCTTGGGCGTCGTATTCATCAGCAGGCCTTCGATTTGCTGCAACTTGAATCGCTAAAGCGTCGGCTTGAGCGCGACGGGCGGCGGCATGTACCTAGCGGCGATGACCCAACCGGATGCCGAGCCTAAGGGCCTTCTGACGCAACGAGCCTTCTGTTCGTTTCATCTGCTTTGCGATCTTCGTAATCGGAGTTCGGGCTTTGGAATGTGCGCGAAGTTCTTTGACGTCCGCCTTTGTGTACTCATGACGGACGATCTTCTTCACTTTCTTAGCCATTACTAATCCTGTTGCGGTTGGGTAGGGCGCTTCTAGCACGGAAAATGAAGTCCGCAACGCTTTGGTAGGCCAACATCTGTCGGCGTTGCGCTCCTTGTCGGCGCGCCGACCCGGCCATGGCTGCCGTGCGTGCAGCAACGGATTGCGGACTTGAAGCAGTCGCTATCGACGACGATTGTTGCGACGGTGAAGAGCGCGCGCAACAAAGGCTGCAATGTAAGCGAGACGCCGGCACATGAAACAGCCGCCGCTGAATGACGAACAGCCACGGCTTTTGTAGTTTCAAACGACCAAGCAAGGTCGTCGTCAAGATGGACTTGAATGGTTAACGATTAGCTAGTCTCTCGGACCTGGTCGTATGTCATCAGCACGCATCTCGATTCCGACATTCAGAATCTAAAATCCGCCGCTAGCCCGTCGCAATATTGCTCCAACTCATCAACATGATGTGAGAAGCGTCCGATCGGCGCCCGGCCTCAAGTTGGGATTTGTACCGCGCTGGTTACCCAACTTGAGGCCGCATCTTTCGGGCGACATTTCGCCATCCACGTCAATGACGCCCGGCAGATGGCCTGCCCCCAAGCCCTGGCGGTTTCCCGCGAGCGGGTTCGGTGCCATCATGGCGCCATGTCTACCAAGTCCCGCAAATCGGCCCACGGCGCGTCAAAGCCGTGTTAGGTTGCCGGCAAATGCATAATTGGCCCGGCCCGTCCCCTTTTGGGATACACTGACCCGAGTCTCACCCAAGAGAACCGGAGCGCTCATGACCAGATATGAACCGTCTCCCGAGCAAAATGCCAAGATGAATAGAGCGCGCCTTGCCAGCGCACACCGCGCAGCGGTCATGGAAGCAGAAGAAAAGAAGGCGATTGGGGTCCGTGCGAACATGGCCCGACTGAAAGAGCTAAGATTAGCGAAAGAGGCTGAGCATATTCGGCAACAAGTCGCTACAGTGACCATGCCGAAGGCGGTGCCAAAGAAAAAGATAAGATAGCCAGCCCCATCCGCGGCAACTATAGCAAGCCGCGCTTGTGCTGGGTGACGATTATAACGCGGACGATGCAGTCAGATATTGACTCGCCGTGCAACCGCACCTTTTGCAGCCGCTGCCACGTTTCCGCATCGATCGATATCTGCCACTTGCCGTCTGGCAAGCGCCGCCCGCTCACGTCGAACGGGAACTCGGCCGAAATTAGGGCGCGGCACTCTTCCGTAATTTCAATGTCCGGCATTGCTCTCGGCAGAAGTTTTCGCTGCCGGTGCTGGCCGCGCGGACAGCCATCGCCCGCCCCGAAAAAATCAGCCAGTTAAATCGCAGTAATCTGTTCCGCGACGAATTGACTGGCGACACTGCCCGAGTCGTCAATCAATCAAACTGAGAACCTAACAATCATGACAAGCAGAGTCATTTTCCAGCCGGTATCGAAGCCACAGTGCGCCGCCTTCCAGCGGCTGACTGCTCTCCAATGTCATCTTCTGAAGCGGCGCCTTTTGCGGTCCCGCCTCGCGCGAGTCGAAGGCGCTCGGCGCGCCCTTGGTCCCGTCGACCGCAGGACACAGGATCAGGTTGATCTCGTCGATCAGCCCGGCGCGAAGGAAGCTTCCGTTCGTCGTGCCGCCGCCTTCGACCAATAGACGCTTCACGCCGAGCTCGCGGTTCAGGATTTCCAGCGCCAGGCTGAGATCCAGTTCAGCCTCGCCTGCGAAGATGTAAGACACGTCCTCGCTGCGCAGACCCGCCAGATGCGCATCCGAGACTGCCTTGGTCAGGACAGCGACGATTGGATCTCCGCCGATATCCGAACGGCCAAAGGCGAGCTTGCCGTGGGCATCGAGCACGACGCCATAAGCCTTCGCATCACGCCGAGCAAACCAATGCTCGCGTGGAAAAGTCTCGTCGCTGTGAGCGGGATAGGATTCCCGCTTGGAAAATTCCTTGCCGGTCGCCCGTCCGATCAGCCATGCATCCCCGCCGATTTCATCGTGCACGCGCTCGAACAGGCCGCGCAGGGCGGACGGGTCAGGACTCCAGTGGCTCAACAGCGTGCGACCGTCGATACTGGCAGAGACGATGCAGGCGACATGCGGCTTCATTGCAAACTCCGGGGCGATCTTCCGATGCTCGGCTTTCTAACGCGGCTTCGACCGCGGGCGTGCTGCAGGCTTGCCCGCACCGGGCTTCACGCGCAATCCATCCACGAGCACGTCGAGCATCCGGATCACGCCGGCCTGCCAACCAGGCTGGTCGTGCAACAGGCACATGCCGACCAGCGTGCGCAACAGGTCCTCCGGGCTGACATCAGTGCGGATTTCGCCGGATGCCGCCGCGCGATCGAGCAAGGTCGCAACCGCCTTGGTGAGCCGCTCATAGGAAAAGGCGGTCAGCTCCGAAGAGGGACCACCGGCTGCAAGCGCGAGCGCGGCTGCCATGCCCTTCTTGGTGGCGACGAATTCGACATTGGAGCGAAGCCAATGGCGCAGCGCCTCGACCGGCGCATCCTCGCTCTTCAACGCTTCCGCCAGTTCGCCAAGCTGCTCGACCTCGCGGCGATAGACAGCTTCATAGAGCGCCTCGCGCGTCGGGAAATGACGGTAGAGCGTGCCGATGCCGACACCGGCTTCGCGCGCGACGGCCTCCAGGCTCGCGTCGGAGCCGCCCGCGCTGAACACGGTTTTCGCCGCCTCCAGCACGCGCTCGCGGTTTCGCTGTGCGTCCGCACGCGGCTTGCGGGAGCTTTTTGCGGAACGAATTTCCATCCCAGACGTCTCGTCACCGGCAGTTGATCAGCCGGCTCTTGCTAAACGGAGGAACCCTCCGTATACCTAAACCCGTCACGCCAAACTAACCAGCCTCCGTTTTCGGCGGCCGCCACTCCCGGATCGCAGCGATTCACGGGCCGATCACCTGTGCCCGTTGCGTTTCCGTTTGACCATAGCATCGATCGGAACCTCGCATGAATTTCTCTCTTCGACTCACCGTCAATGGTGAGCAGCGCGATATCGTGCTCGACGACCCCCGCGTCACCCTGCTCGACCTGCTGCGCGAACGGCTGCAGCTGACCGGAACCAAGAAGGGCTGCGACCGCGGCCAATGCGGCGCCTGCACCGTGCTGGTCGACGGCAAGCGGGTCAATTCCTGCCTGGCGCTGGCGATCAGCCATGACGGCGCCGACATCCTCACCATCGAGGGCGTGGCGCAGGGCGAACGCCTGCACCCGGTGCAGGCGGCCTTCATTGCGCACGATGGCCTCCAATGCGGCTTCTGCACGCCGGGCCAGATCATGAGCGCGATCGGCCTGATCACCGAAGGCCAGGCCGGCTGCGATCCCGAGCGCATCCGCGAAGGCATGAGCGGCAATCTCTGCCGCTGCGGCGCCTATGCCGGAATCACCGAGGCGGTGCTGGAAGCCGAGAGGATCCTCGCCGATACCAAGACGGAGCGCGCCGCATGAACCGGTTCGATTACGTACGCCCCACGACCGTGACTGAAGCGGTCGCCGCCGCGAGCGAACCGGGCGCGGCCTATCTCGCCGCCGGCACCAACCTGCTGGACCTGATGAAGGGCAACATCGTCCGCCCCTCAAGGCTGGTCGATGTCACGCGCCTGCCGGGGCTCGATCGCATCGAACGGCTCGCCGACGGCTCCTTGCGCGTCGGCGCGATGGTGCGCAATGCCGACCTCGCCCACGACGAAGAATTCGCGAAAAACTATCCCGCGATCGCGGAAGCGCTGCTGTCGGGCGCCTCGGCGCAACTCCGCAACGCCGCGACCGTGAGCGGCAACCTCTTGCAGCGGACCCGCTGCGGTTATTTCTATGACACCGCAAGCGCCTGCAACAAGCGCGCGCCCGGCTTGGGCTGCGACGCGCGCGGCGGCGACAACCGCCTGCATGCGATCCTCGGCTGGAGCGAAGGCTGCATCGCCACGCATCCCTCCGATTTCTGCGTGCCGCTGACAGCGCTGGACGCGATCGTGGAGATCGAAGGCAGGAACGGCCGGCGCGAAATCGCGCTCGATGCGCTGCATCGTTTGCCCGGCGACACGCCGGAACGCGACAGCGTGCTCGAGCCCGGCGAACTTATTGTCGCGGTACGCCTGCCGGCCTCCGCGCGCGCCTTCGCTGCGCATTCGCGCTATCTGAAAGTGCGCGAGCGCAACTCTTATGCTTTCGCCGTGGTCTCGGCCGCGGGCGCGCTTGTCATCGAGAACGGCACGATCAAGGCAGCACGACTGGCGCTTGGCGGCGTGGCCGCAAAGCCGTGGCGCGCGCGAGTTGCGGAAGCGCAGCTCACCGGCTCCGCTGGTGGATCGGCCGCGTTTCGACGCGCCGCGCAGGCTGCGCTCGCGGACGCCAAGCCGTCCGGCGACAACGCTTTCAAGATCGAGCTCGCGCAACGCGTGATCGTGCGCGCGCTGACGCTTGCCGTACAGGGAACGCCGGCGCGTGTGCCCGCCCTGCCCGCCTCTCCCTTCTCTTCGGTAGCCGGAGAACTTCATGTCTGAGATGACGCTGACCCGCGATCCCACCCATATCCGGCATGGCTCGAGCATCGGCCAGCCGCTGACCCGCCGCGACGGCGTGCTGAAGGTGACCGGCGCCGCCCGCTATGCCGCCGACAACCATCCGCCAAAAATGCTGTTCGCGGTGATGGCGGTCAGCAGCATCGCGCGCGGCCGGGTGGCCTCGCTCGACGTCGCCGCCGCCAAACGCCACGCTGGCGTCGTCGAGGTAATGACGCCGCAAAACCGCCCCGCCCTCGCAGACGACCCGGACGCCAAGACCAATCCGTTCATGTTCCGCATGGAGCTGTTGCAAAACGACCGCGTGCGCTACGCCAACCAGGCGATCGCCGTGGTGATCGCCGAGACGCTGGAAGCCGCCACCGAAGGCGCGGCGCTGTTGTCGCCGCAATACGAGGCCGAGCCCGCGCGCGTCGGTCTCGACGCCGCCGAAAGTTTCACGCCGCCAGCGGTTGGCATCGGTCATCCCGCCGTGGTCGCGCATGGTGATGTCGAGAGTGCGCTTGCATCTGCGGCGCACACGATCGAGGCGACCTACGAGACGCCGGCGCAATATCACAATCCGATGGAGCCTCACGCCATCGTCACGGCATGGAACGGCGACACGCTTTCCATCGACACGCCGAGCCAGGGCATGGCGATGGCGCAAGGCCGCATCGCCGGGCTGTTCGGCATCTCGCCCGACAAGATCCACATCCGCAGCCCGTTCCTCGGCGGCGGTTTTGGCAGCAAGGGGTTGATCTCCGGGCCGCAGATCCTCGGCATCCTCGCCGCCAAACTGGTCGGCCGTCCCGTCAAGCTCGTGCTGCGCCGGGAGCAGATGTACGGCCCCGTCGGCCATCGCTCGCCGAGCCGGCAGCGGCTGCGCATTGGCACGCGTGCGGATGGCAAACTCACCGCGATCGATCATTACGCGAAGATCGCGACCTCCACCTTCGATGATTTCTACGAACCCGCGGCCGACGCGTCGCATTCGCTCTATGCAAGCCCCGTGATCGCCACGTCGCACGAGGCGGTGCGGCTCGACACCGGCACACCGCTGTTCATGCGCGCGCCGGGCGAAGCGACGGGATCGATCGCGCTCGAAAGCGCGATCGACGAGATGGCGGAAGCCTGCGGTCTCGATCCGCTCGCCTTCCGTCTCAAGAACTACGCCGACGCCGAGCCGATCACCGGTAGGCCGTTTTCGTCCAAAGCGCTGCGCGAATGCTACGCGAGGGCAGCGGAAAAATTTGGCTGGTCGAAGCGGCCGCTGCAACCGCGGCAGATGCGCGACAAGGATGGCTTCCTGGTCGGCTGGGGCATGGGCACCGCGACCTTCCCGGCGCTGATGTTCGCGGCCGAAGCGCGCGCGGTGCTGCGCCGCGACGGAAGCGGCGCGATGGAGACCGGCGCGCATGACATGGGCCAGGGCGCCTGGACGGCCTTCGCCCAGATCGCCGCCGATGCGCTCGCGCTGGATCTCGGAAAAATCGAGTTCAAGGCGGGTACTTCCGACCTGCCGGATGCCGGCATCGCCGGCGGCTCGGCCCACACCGCGACTGTGGGCGCCGCGATTCACAATGCCGGCGCCAATGCAATTGCAAAACTCGCGGAGCTCGCAACGGGCGACCAGCGCTCGCCGCTGTTCGGCGCAGGCAATGCCGGCGTGGTCGCGCGCGACGGCTACCTTCACCGCCGCGACGACGAAAGCCGGGGCGAGAGCTTTGGCGACATCCTCGCCCGCGCCGGCCTCGCCGAGATCGAGGCGCGCGGCAACGGCGCCATGGATCCGGCGGCGCAGACCAACTACGCCATGCGTGCGCATGGCGCTGTCTTCGCCGAGGTGAAGGTCGATCCGGATCTCGGCCAGGTCCGCGTCACCCGCATGGTCGGCGCCTTCGCCGCCGGCCGCATCGTCAATCCGCATCTGGTGAGAAGCCAGTATCTCGGCGGCATGATCTGGGGCGTGTCCTTTGCCCTGCACGAGAAGGCGATCGTCGATCCCCGCTCGGGGCGGATCGTCAACGCCAATCTCGGCGAGTATCATGTGCCCGTGAATGCCGACGTGCCCTCGATGGAAGCCCTGCTGATCGAGGAGCACGATCCGCATGTGAACGCGCTCGGCATCAAGGGCGTCGGCGAGATCGGCATCACAGGTTCGGCCGGCGCAGTCGCCAACGCGGTCTGGCATGCCACCGGCGTCCGCGTGCGGCGGTTCCCGATTCCGATCGAAGAGCTGGTGATGGCGGCGCGTTAATCACCATTTTCTGGCCGCATCGGTCGTCAATGAAACCGAATCGGCGGCGCATTGGCCCGCCGATCCGCAGATTGACGATTTCAGATGACGGGCCTGGAACTGAAGAAGCTCCGCGAAGACCTCGGCTCGGCCATTGGCCAGCCGCTCACCGTGGCCGACATGGCCAAACTGTGCGGCCTGCCGGCCAGTGAAGCCGATACCATACGCCGCTGGGAAGTGACGGGGCCGAGCGGCCCCGCGGCCGAACTGCTGCGCATCCTGGCGATGGCGAGCGATGCATATCCGATCCTCGAGAATTTCAACGTGTTCGATCGCCATGACGTTCGCGAACGGGATCGTCCCGCGCGCCGCGCCGAATTCAGGGAGAAGATGCGCGACGAAGTGCGCCGCCGTCTCGCTTGAGAAATCAGCGGGCACAAAGATCTCTGCCAAAAAATGAACACATAATCGCCCCCTCGCCTTTGCCGTCCTGACAAGAACGTCGATAAAACTCTCCAACAGCGAAAAATCAAAGATCGGTGACCACGCTTCACAATTTGGCGCGGATCATTAGCGCGAATTGGCGAGGGCTCGCGCATGTTTGAGGGAAACCAATTTCACCGAACTCGGCCGGACGCGCGCATGTCGAGCGCGCCGAGGAGCGTTTTTGTCCGCACGATCGCATTTGCGCGCGTGCAGCACCACATCACGCAGCCTGTTCGCGCCCCCGCGTCATACATCGGTCGACAGGAGGTTAGTGATGAGTTCCCTGGACAAAGACGATGGGGATAAGCAGCTCCAGCAAGCCGTCCCCTGGGTAAGCGATCCGAACAATCGGGAACAGCGAGACGAACAGACGCGCCGTCTTCAGGAAGAAGTCATTGAGGCGGCCAAGCGCCTGGAACGCGAGCCCGTCGAGCTCCCTTCACAACTGCCCGCAGAGCCGCGAACAGCGGTCTCCTTCCGCTTGGCAATACCTCGCGTGCACAAGGACGACGCAAGCCCCGAGGACCGGGCCCGGCAGATCTGGGCGGAGCTCAAACCCGAGTTCATATCGCCGCCGCAAGACGGATTGCGCGTGGCTAGCCTGGTGATGGCCGCGCTTGGTGCGATGGCCGTGTCCGCCATGGTTGCCCTGGTCGTGGTGAATATCGTCCACGTTCCCACAACTGGTGCCGACCTTGCCGGCGAAGAGCGCGCCGCAAGGGGCGACTCGCAGTCCGCCGCCACCTTGGGCGACCTTGCCAAATTTTCCGCGGCCCAGGCCAAGATGACGCACACCGACGAACCAGCCGTGCCGGCCGAAACCTTGCTTGCCTCAGCTCCGCCCAACGACATTGCGGCACCGAAATATCCTGCCGCGGTGACACCGCAGTCCGTGAAGGTCGAACCGGCTCGGCCTGAAATTGCCGCGCCAGCTCCGAGTCCCGTGCCAACCGTGAACGCAGTTCCGGAACCGCGGCCGGCGTCCCCTGTGCCACAACCGGCGTCCCCTCTGCCACAAGATGAGATGGTGTCCCTGCTGAAACGCGGTCAGGACCTGCTTGCGGCGGGGGACATTGCCAGCGCGCGCCTCATGCTGACGCTTGTCGCGGAAGCCGGCAATGCGGAGGCCTCCTTCATCCTGGCGGGGACGTTCGATCCCACGATGCTTGCAAAGTTGCGCGCGGTCGGCGTGCAGGGCGATCCGGCGAAAGCCCGCGCCTGGTACGCGCGAGCGGCGGAGCTTGGATCGCTGGAAGCAAGGCAGCGTCTTCAGGCGCTGCGCTGAGGTCGCGTCGATCGGAACAACAGGCATGATCAGGGGGACATGATGCGAACCACCACCAAGAATTGGCGCGCGCTCAACCGCATGACGGCGGCGTTCTTTACCGCGGTCGCAGCCATCGCGCTGCTGTTGAGCCAGACGACCTCGTCGCGTGCCGCCGATGATGAAATCCGGATCGGCAACACCATGCCCTATAGCGGCCCCGCCTCCGCTTACGGCACGATCGGCAAGACCATTGCCGCGGTCTTCAACAAGGTCAACGCCGAGGGCGGCATCAACGGCCGCAAGATCAATTTCATCTCCTACGATGACGGCTACAATCCGCAGAAAACGCTCGAGCTGACGAAAAAGCTGGTGGAGGAAGACAAGGTTCTATTCATCTTTGCCGGCCTTGGCACGCCGACCAGCGCCGCGACGCGGCCCTATCTGAACAGCAACAAGATTCCACAGCTGTTCGTGGCCTCGGGCGCCTCGATGTGGGACCAGCCACAAAACTTCCCCTGGACGTTCGGATTCCAGCCGAGCTATCAGACCGAAGGCCACATCTATGCGCAGTACATCCTGGAGAAGCATCCAAGCGGCGGCAAGATCGCGATCCTTTATCAGGACGACGATTTCGGCAAAGACTATATCAAGGGCCTGACCGATGGGCTCGGCGGCAAGGTCCCGGTCGTCGCGCAGGCCAGCTACAAGGTCACCGACACCAGTCTCAACCAGCAGATCACCGCGCTCAAGGCCTCCGGCGCCAACATCTTCATCAATGTGACGACGCCGAAATTCGCCACGATGGCGATCAAGCGCGTCGCCGAACTCGGCTGGAAGCCCGAGCATTTCATCTCGACGGTGTCGGAATCGGTCTCGGCCGTGCTGCAGCCGGCGGGCCTGCAAAATGCCGAAGGCATTTTTTCGGCCGGCTATACCTGGGAAGGCGACGATGGGGAGGCGGCGAACGATCCGGCTTTCCGCGAGTGGTCAGCCTTCATGGATCGCTACCTTCCGGACGTGCCCAAGAGCAACGCCCTGACGGTGTTCGGCTACACGATCGCCAATCTGATGGTCGATGTGCTCAGGCAATGCGGCGACGACCTGTCCCGCGACAACATCGTCAAGCAGGCGGCCTCGCTGAAGGGCGTGCAGGTTCCGATGCTCATCCCGGGCATCGTGGTCAACACCAGTGCAGGCGATCACGCGCCGCTCGAGCAGATGCAGATGATGCAATTCAACGGCGGGCGGTGGAACAAGTTCGGACCGGTGCGCAGCGGCATCGATGCTGGCGCCGTCAGCGAGTCCTTCAAGACGATCTTCCGCTACGGCACCGCCAAGCGTGATCTCGCCAATCAGCTCAACGCCAATACCATCACCCTGATGACGGGCGCGTTCGGCTCTACTTATGCCCAGATAGGCGCCGACCTGGCCTCGGTGCTCGACAAGGGTTTCGATCTCCGCGTGCTGCCGGTGATGGGCCGCGGCTCGGTCCAGGCCGTGGCGGACATCCTGCTGCTGCGGGGCGTTGATGCCGGCATCGTGCGCAAGGACACGCTGGCCTATCTCGAACGCAAGGGGTTTGCCGACAACATCCGCAATGAGTTTGTCTATGTCACAAAGATGTTCAACGAGGAAATGCACGTGCTGGCGCCGCGCGCGATCCAGAGCATGAAGGATCTCGACGGCAAGACGGTCGCGGTCGACCTGCCGGACTCCAGCACCTTCGTGACCTCGATCAACGTCTTCGACCGGCTCGGGATCAAGCCGCATCTGCTCTACATCGAACCGCGGGTCGCGCTCGAAATGCTGCGCAAGGGCGACATCGACGCGATCGTCGCCGTGGAGGGCAAGCCGGTGCAGTGGCTCAAGCAGGTCAATGACGAAAACCTGCATCTCGTTGGCGTCGAATACGACAAGGCGCTGCGCGAGGAGTATCTGCCGGCGAAGCTCACCTCCGAAGACTATCCCAACCTGATCTCTGCCTCGACGCCGGTCGGCACCGTCGCCGCCGAAGCGGTGCTTGCCACCTTCAACTGGCAAGCCGGCAGCGACCGCTATCGCCGGCTAGCGCTGTTGGTCGATTCGCTGTTCTCCAACACGGCGCAGCTGCAGCGGCCGCCGTTTCATCCGAAATGGCAGGAGCTCGCTCTGATGGCGCCGGTTGCCGGCTGGACCCGGTTCCAGGCGGCGCAGGACTGGATCGATCGCAACGCGCCCGTCGCTTCGGCCGCGCCGAGTACGCTTGGCGCGCATGCGAGCTCGCTCAGTCCGGACGATCAGGCGCTCTATCACGAGTTTCTGGAATGGAAGGCCAACCGGGAGAAGCCGCGCCGCCGCTGACCGCGCCAGCGCGCGCGTTTACGGGGGCCTTGGCGCCTTCGTCCCAAACGGGCACAGACGGGGGTCATTCTTAACCCTTCCTTCAGGCCCGGTTAGGTTTCCGTTAAGCACAGGAAGTATTTGTCTTCCAACAAGTTGGATTGGAAATCGCCGTGATCGGCGAGTGACAGCTTTTTATTCAAATGCGGTTTATCTGCACGAACCAGAGGGCGCCGTCGCAAGCTCGCGCCGCCTCGTTCATGTATGCTGGAGTAAACCGATGAAGAAGTATCTCGTCATGACGGTCGCGATCGCCGCCCTTGGCGCGGCGCTGCCGGCCGAGGCCGCCGATCTCGGCTATCGCGCGCCCTATGGGGCGCCCGCTTACGCCGGGCCAATCTACTGCTGGACAGGCTTCTATATCGGCGCCCATGTCGGCGGCGCCTTCTCCAGCGACAACAACTTCAACGGCCTTGGCACCGGCAACAACGGCAACGGCCGCGTCCTCGGCGGCGTGCAGGTCGGCGGCGACTGGCAGTTCAATCCGAACTGGGTGGTCGGCGTCGAAGGCCAGTACAGCTGGCTGTCCGGCAATGTCGGCGCGATCTTCCCGGGCGGCTTTGCCTACACCAACAACCAGCGCGCGCTCGGCTCGATCACCGGCCGCTTCGGCTACACCTGGGGTCCGGGCCTGCTCTATGTGAAGGGCGGCTACGCCTATTCCGACAGCAACGAGAACGTGACGCTCGGCGGCCTGCCGGTCGCGTTCGCGACCACCGGCGCCCCCCGCAGCGGCTACACCATCGGCGCCGGCGTCGAATACATGTTCGCCCCGAACTGGTCGGCCAAGGCCGAGTACCAGTACTACAATTTCGGCAGCGCCAACTTTATCGCGCCGGCGGTGCTGATCCCGAACGGCAGCTTCACCACCGACGACCACGTCTTCAGGGTGGGCGTGAACTACCGCTTCAACTGGGCGAACCCGGTGGTTGCACGCTACTGATCCTGCACGTTGGGTCGGCGCATGATCTTTTCGGAGAACCGGTTCCCACTTTTTCGGACCACGCACTAACCCGAAATTAAGGAAAGGCCGGCGAAACGCCGGCCTTTTGCTTTTGTCGCACCAAGATAGCGCAATGCCCCCGCAATTTTGCCGATTTTGTTAACCGCATACCGCGATACTGCCGGCCGCATTCTCTTCTACGGTAGCAGCAGCGGCGGGGCAGGCGCATGGCGTTCCGGTTGGGTCTTGGCAAGGCGTTTGGTTTCTTGCGGCCGCGATGGGGTGTCAGAGGCAGCCTGTTTGCCGCCTTTGCTGTCATCGCCGGCATGGCGATCGTGATCTCGGCCGGCGCCGGCTTCGTGCTGCGGCATCTCGGCACCACGATGGTCGACCTCTCCGGCCGCGACATTCCGCGGCTCTCCGCCAGCCTGCAATTGTCGGCGCAGTCCGCAAGCCTCGCCGCCCAGGGGCCGGCGCTGCTCGCAGCCCAATCCGATGATGGGCTCAACGAGCGCACCAAGAAGATGAAGGAGATCCAGCAGCAGACGCAGCAGAAGCTCGGCGAGGTCATCGAGCTCGGCGCCGACAAGACGGTCGTCAGCGCGCTGAACGAGACCATCAAGAATATCAACGAGGCCGCCCAGAGCCTGGCCTCCGCCGCGCGCGAGCGGCTGGACGTCGCCGCCCTCCACGACAAGCAATATGACGCGCTGCGCGCTGCCCAGGCCGCCTTCACCGCAGCCGCGAGCCCGGCGATGCTCGACGCCCAGACCCAGGTCAACGCCATCCTGGGCTCGGCCAATCTCTCCGCCAGCGACGCCAACGACGCCGCTCAGACCCTCGGCCAGCTCGGCAATGTCGTAGCGAGCGGCAATCTCGTCGCCGCCGACATGAGCGCGGCGCTGTCGGCGAACTCCAGCGACAAGCTCGACGACATCGAAAAGGAATTCAAGCAGGCGCAGGGACGCCTGCGTTCCAACCTCGATCTGCTGCCGGAGAATGCGGGTACCAAGACGCTGCGCGAGGCCGCCGACAAGCTGCTCGCCCTCGGTACGGGCAAGACCGGCGTATTCCGGGTGCGCCAGAAGGAGCTCGATGCCGCCGATTACGGGCAGACCGTGCTGGATGAGACCCGCAAGCTCAATGTCGGCCTCGACATCAGCGTGCAGCAGCTGGTCGAGGGCGTGCAGAAGGAAACCAACGCCACGACCTTCCAGACCCGGGAAGAGATCTCCTATGCGACCATGGTGATGCTGGCGCTGGGGGTCGGGACCCTGCTCGGCTCGGTGCTGTTCGTCTGGCTTTATGTCGGCGGCAATGTCCTGCGCCGCATCAAGGGCCTGCAGCACTCGATGCAGCTCTTGTCCAACGGCGATCTCGATACCGAAATCTTCCATTCCAGGCAGAAGGACGAAATCGCGGCGATGTCGGACACGCTGCAGGTGTTCCGCGACAGCATGATCAAGGCACGCGCGCTCTCCGCCGACCAGGACAAGGACCGCGCCGCCAAGGCCGAACGCACCTCGCGCATGGAAGCCCGGATCACCGAATTCGAGGCGACGGTGCGCGCAGCCCTCGACAATCTGCAGCAATCGGCCAATTCGATGCAGACGACCGCGCAGAGCATGTCCTCGACCGCGGACCAGTCGAACACACTGGTGAGCGCGGTGGCGTCCGCCGCCGAAGAGACCTCGGTCAATGTGCAGACGGTGTCGGCCGGCACCGAGCAATTGTCGTCGTCGATCGCCGAGATCGGCCGCCAGGTCGTGACCTCGGCCGAGATCGCCAAGAAGGCGGTCGCCGAAGCCGGCTCCACCGACACCACCATGCAGGGCCTCGCCGACAATGCGAGCCGCATCTCCGTCGTGGTCGACCTGATCCAGGTGATCGCCTCGCAGACCAACCTGCTCGCGCTCAACGCCACCATCGAGGCGGCGCGCGCCGGCGAAGCCGGCCGCGGCTTTGCGGTGGTCGCTTCCGAAGTGAAGAGCCTCGCGAGCCAGACCGCGAAGGCAACCGACGAAATCCGCGCCCAGATCGCGAGCATGCAGTCGGTGACGACCTCTGCCGTCAGCGCCATCAGAAACATCGGCCAGATCATCGGCGAGATCAACGACGTGACGACGGCGATTGCCGCAGCGGTCGAGGAACAGGGCGCGGCGACGCGCGAAATCGCCTGCAATATCCAGCACGCCGCCGGCGGCACCACCGAGGTTTCCGGGAACATCGCCGGCGTCTCGGCGGCCTCGGCCGAGGCTGGCGCCGCGGCCGCGGAGGTGCTCAACGCCTCCGCCGCACTCCGCCGCGAAGCCGAGGGCCTGCGCGCCGAAATCGACGCGTTCCTGGGCAATATCCGCGCGGCCTGAGACAAAAATACCGGCCATTCCGGGACGGCGCATAAGCGTCGGCCGGAATGACAGCCTGTCATGATGTTTTTCGGCTGGCGCCGCGCCGCGGGTGCGGCTAAGTCGATAACATGCACACCAGACCAGACTCGCTCCAGTCTTCCGCCGACGCCCTGCGCTACCCCTGGGAAAATCACCCGGGGATCGACGAGGTCGTCGAGGTGATGCCGGGCGTGTTGTGGGTACGGCTGAAACTGCCGTTCCGCCTCAACCATGTGAACATCTATCTGCTCGCCGATGGCGACGGCTGGACGGTGATCGATTCCGGCTTCGGCAATGAAGAGTCGATCGCGGCCTGGACGACGCTGCTGGAAGGTCCGCTCAAAGGCGTGACGATCACGCGCCTGATCGTCACCCATTCGCATCCCGATCATGTCGGGCTGGCGGGCTGGATCACCGAGCGCTTCGACTGCCCGCTCTACATGTCGCAGGTGGAATATCTGCAGTCGGTCTACCACCAGAACCGCGGCACCGAGGAACGGCGCAACGCGCAACGCCTGTTCTTCCGCCGCCACGGCATGGACGAGGATCTGACCGAAAAGCTGCTCGGCCGCGGCCAGGATTATCTGAAGCGGGTCTCGGTGCTGCCGCCCTCCTACCACCGCCTGACCCATGGCGACGAGGTCGTGATCGGCACCCGCCGCTTCAAGGCGATCACCGGCGGCGGCCATGCACTTGACCAGGTGATGCTCTATTGCGCGGCCGACAAGCTGTTCCTCTCGGCCGACCAGGTCCTGAGCAAGATTTCACCCAATGTCAGCGTCTGGGCGGTCGAGCCTTACCAGAACTCGCTCGGGGAATATCTGGCGTCGCTCGCGAGCCTCACCACCACGCTGCCCTATGACGTGCTGGTGCTGCCCGGCCATGGCGTGCCGTTTTATGGCCTGAAGACCCGGATCAAGCAGCTTGCCGACCACCATGAGGAACGCTGCCGGCTGATCGCCGATGCCTGCCGGGATGTCCCGCAGACCTCGAAGGAATTGGTGCCGGTCGTGTTCCACAAGCATGCGTTGGACCCGCACCAGATGGGCTTTGCCGCGGGCGAGCTGATCGCCCATGTCAATTACATGCTGGTCGAGGGCCGCCTGACCGCGCAGGAAACCGACGGCGTGCTGCGGTTCAGGACAACGTGATCCCAGGCGAATGCAGGGGCATCACTGGTACGAAAAGTCTTGTATGAATTTGATCCAACGCAATTTTCTCTTTTTTTAAATTTGCCCGCTGAAATCGCAAAGCGGGCCTTTTCGGCTCGACAGCCAAGCTGGAAACGCTCTAAAAAGGTCTCCAGATCACCTCCCGGTTCCCAGGCCTTTGCGATGGATTACAGCCAATTCTTCAGTGCCGCCCTCGGCCGTCTGCACGACGAGCGGCGCTACCGCGTCTTCGCCGACCTCGAGCGCATCGCCGGCCGGTTCCCGCATGCGATCTGGCACTCCCCGAAGGGCCCGCGCAACGTCGTGATCTGGTGCTCCAACGATTATCTCGGGATGGGCCAGCACCCGAAGGTGGTCGGCGCCATGGTCGAGACCGCGACGAGAGTCGGCACCGGCGCCGGCGGCACCCGCAACATCGCCGGCACGCATCATCCCCTCGTGCAGCTCGAAGCCGAATTGGCCGACCTGCACGGCAAGGAAGCATCCCTGCTGTTCACCTCCGGCTATGTCTCGAACCAGACCGGCATTGCGACCATAGCAAAACTCATTCCGAACTGCCTCATTCTCTCCGACGCGCTCAACCACAATTCCATGATCGAAGGCGTGCGCCAGGCCGGCTGCGAGCGCCAGATTTTCCGCCACAGCGATGTCGCGGATCTCGAAGAGCTGCTGATTGCCGCAGGCCCGCACCGGCCGAAGCTGATCGTCTGCGAGAGCCTTTACTCGATGGACGGCGACGTCGCGCCGCTAGCCAAAATCTGCGATCTCGCCGAGAAATATGGCGCGATGACCTATGTCGACGAGGTTCATGCGGTCGGCATGTATGGCCCGCGCGGCGGCGGCATCGCCGAGCGCGACGGTGTCATGCACCGCATCGACGTGATAGAAGGCACGCTGGCGAAGGCGTTTGGTTGTCTCGGCGGCTATATCGCGGGCAAGGCCGACATCATCGACGCCGTGCGCTCCTATGCGCCGGGCTTCATCTTCACGACTGCGCTGCCGCCGCCGATCTGCTCGGCCGTCACCGCCGCGGTCCGCCACCTCAAGACCTCCAACTGGGAGCGCGAGCGCCACCAGGACCGCGCCGCCCGCGTCAAGGCGATCCTTTCGGCCGCCGGCCTGCCCGTGATGTCGAGCGAGACCCACATCGTGCCGCTGTTCGTCGGCGACCCCGAACGCTGCAAGCACGCCTCCGACATCCTGCTGGATGAGCATGGCATCTACATCCAGCCGATCAACTACCCGACGGTGGCCAAGGGAACCGAGCGGCTGCGCATCACGCCCTCGCCCTATCACGATGACAGCCTGATCGACACGCTGGCCGAAGCCCTGCTCCAGGTCTGGCAGCGGCTGGGCCTGCCCTTGCGCAAGCAGTCGCTGGCGGCCGAGTAAGGCGCAAACCGCGGCTTTGTAGCCCGCATGAGCGAAAGCGACATGCGGGACTGGCGTTTGTGTAATCCCGGATATCGCAGCGCTCATCCGGGCTACGGGACACGGACCTTAACGACGATCGTAAATCCCGGATTTTGCGGGAAATTCGCTGTCGCCTGACCCGGCGCAACGCGCTACATTTCGTGTCAGGAAATAAGGGGCGCTGGCACAGGGAGTTACGCAGCGATGCTCCACGACTGGGGCGTGATCGCAACCGCATTCAGCTATATCGGGCTATTGTTCTTTGTCGCATATTACGGCGACCGGCTTTCGCCGGGCGAACGCGGGCGCGCCGGTGCGTTCATCTATCCGCTGTCGCTTGCGATCTACTGCACCTCCTGGACCTTCTTCGGTTCGGTCGGCTTTGCCACCCGCACCTCGATCGACTTCCTCGCGATCTACGTCGGCCCGATCGTGATGATCGGGCTCTGCACGCCGCTGCTTCGCCGCGTGATTCACCTCGCCAAGAAACAGAACATCACCTCGATCGCCGACTTCATTGGCGCGCGCTACGGCAAGAGCCAGGCGGTCGCAGCCACCGTGGCGCTGATCGCCATCATCGGCTCGGTGCCCTATATCGCGCTGCAGCTCAAGGCGATGGCCTCCTCGCTGGAGACCATCCTGAGCGAGGACCAGGCGTTCTCGAAAATTCCGATCATCGGCGACATCGCGCTGATGGTGACGCTGGCGATGGCGGTGTTCGCCGTGCTGTTCGGCACGCGCCAGGCGGACGCCACCGAACACCAGCACGGCCTGATGTTCGCGGTCGCGACCGAGTCCATCGTGAAACTCGTCGCCTTTCTCGCCGCGGGCGCCTTCGTCACCTTCTGGATGTTCGATCCGCAGGAGCTGCTCCATCGCGCGATGAAAACGCCGGAAGCGGTGCGCGCGATCGAATATTCCCCGACCATCGGCAATTTCCTCTGCATGACCGTGCTGTCGTTCTGCGCCATCATGCTGCTGCCGCGCCAGTTCCATGTCAGCGTCGTGGAGAATTCCAGCGATGCCGAGGTTGCCCGCGCGCGCTGGCTGTTCCCGCTCTATCTCGTCGCCATCAACATCTTCGTGATTCCGATCGCGATCGCCGGCCTCGTCACCTTCCCGTTTGGCGCGGTCGACAGCGACATGTTCGTGCTGGCACTGCCGATCGAGGGCGATGCGCCGCTACTTTCCGTCCTCGTCTTCATCGGCGGCCTGTCGGCGGCGACTGCGATGGTCATCGTGGAATGCGTCGCGCTCTCCGTCATGCTGTCGAACGATATCATCGTGCCGCTGGTGCTGCAGCGCTCGCCGCACTCGCCCGAGGGCCAGAAGGACTTCGGCGACTTCCTGCTCAAGGCGCGCCGCTTTGCGATCTTCGCCATCATGGTGATGGCCTATTTCTACTATCGCGCGCTCGGCAACACCCAGCTCGTGGCGATCGGGTTGTTGTCCTTTGCCGCGATCGCGCAGCTCGCGCCGGCCTTCTTCGGCGGCCTGTTCTGGCGGCGCGCCACCGCACGCGGCGCCATCGGCGGAATGGTGATCGGCTTCGCGGTGTGGGCCTATACGCTGTTCATCCCGTCCTTCATCGAAGGCAATACCGCCGGCATCCTGCTCCTGCAGCACGGACCGTTCGGCATCGAGGCGCTGCGCCCGCAAGCCCTGTTCGGCGCCGATCTGCCGCCGCTGTTGCACGGCGTGCTGTGGTCGCTCTCCCTTAACCTGTTGACCTATGCCGCGCTGTCGCTGGCGCGCCAGCCTTCCTCGATCGAGCGCGTGCAGTCCGATCTGTTCGTGCCGAGCGCGCTGACGCCGATCGCGCCGAACTTCCGCCGCTGGCGCACCACCGTCACCGTGCAGGACATCCAGAGCACGGTGGCGCAATATATCGGCGCCGAGCGCACGCAGCTTTCGTTCGAGGTCTTCGCGAGAAGCCACCACACGCCGCTTGATCCGGCAGCACCCGCCGATTTCGAGCTGCTGCAGCACGCCGAGCACCTGATCGCCTCCTCGATTGGTGCCGCCTCATCGCGGCTTGTCATGTCGCTGCTGCTGCGCAAGCGCACCGTCTCCGCCAAGGCGGCGCTGAAACTGCTCGACGACTCCCATGCCGCGATGCATTTCAACCGCGAGATCCTGCAGACCGCGCTGAACCACGTGCGGCAGGGCATCGCCGTGTTCGACACCGACTTGCAGCTGATCTGCTCGAACCGGACGTTCAGCGAGTTGCTGGGCTTGCCGCCGCATCTGGTGCAGATCGGAATCCCCTTGCGCGAGATCCTCGAATACATGGGCGAGATCAGCCCGCCCGGCGTCACGGATAGCGAAAGCACCATGATGCGGCGGCTCACCGCCTACACCACCGAAGGCGAGCCCTATCTGGAGCGCCTGGCCGAACGCCATATGGCGATCGAGGTGCGCTCCAACCGCATGCCGGACGGCGGCCTCGTCATCACCTTCACCGATGTCACGCCTTCGATCGAGGCGGCCGAAGCACTGGAGCGTGCCAATGCGACACTGGAAAAGCGCGTGCGCGACCGCACCGAAGAGCTCACCCGGCTCAATTCGGAGCTGGCGCTGGCAAAAAGCACCGCCGAAGACGCCAATATCTCCAAGACGCGTTTCCTTGCCGCGGCGAGCCACGACATTCTGCAGCCGTTGAATGCGGCCCGGCTTTATGTGACGAGCCTCGTCGAGCGCCAGAATGGCGGCGAGGATTCGCGCCTGGTCGAGAACATCGACGACTCGCTGGAGGCGATCGAGGAAATCCTCAGCGCGCTGCTCGATATTTCGCGGCTGGATGCCGGCGCCATGACGCCCTCGATCTCGAGCTTCAAGATGGCCGATCTGATGCGCTCGCTGGAGATCGAGTTCGCGCCGATCGCGCGCGCCAAAGGCCTCGAGCTCACCTTCGTACCGTGCTCGCTGCCGGTGCAATCCGATCGCCTTCTGCTGCGGCGGCTGTTGCAGAACTTCATCTCCAACGCCATCAAATACACCCCGCAGGGGCGCGTGATCGTCGGCTGCCGCCGCCGTGGCGAGTCGTTACATATCTGCGTCTACGACACCGGCGTCGGCATTCCCATCGTCAAGCGCGGCGAGATCTTCAAGGAGTTTCATCGCCTCGAGCAGGGCGCGCGGATCGCGCGCGGCCTCGGGCTCGGGCTCTCCATCGTCGAGCGGCTGGCGCGCGTGCTCAACCATGGCATCGCCATCGACGCCAATGCCGGCGGCGGCTCGGTATTCTCGGTCACCGTGCCGACCGCGAGCGCGATCAACCACACCGCCGCCGTGACCAGCGCCACGCCGCTGTCGCACACGCCGATCTCGGGCGCGAAGATCGTCTGCATCGAGAACGATCTCGCGATCCTCGACGGCATGAAGACGTTGTTGAAGGCCTGGAATGCCGAAGTGATCGCGGTGACTGATCCCGACGCCGCGATCGAGGCGATCGAGGCCGCAGGCAGCAGCGTGACCGGGCTTCTGGTCGACTACCACCTCGATCGCGGCAACGGTGTCGCCGCGATCCGCGACATCCGCCGCCGCTTCGGCGAGAACATTCCGGCGATCCTGATCACCGCCGATCGCAGCCCGCATGTCCGCGCCGCCGCACGCGAGGAGAACATCGCGGTGCTGAATAAGCCGGTGAAGCCCGCCTCATTGCGCGCTTTGCTCGGCCAGTGGCGCATCCAGCAGATGGTCGCGGCGGAGTAGTTCGACTCACTGCTCCGACGGCGTGCCCTGCCGCCATTGCGAGCCCGCGATCTTCGCCGCCGCGATCACCGCTTGCGTTCGGCTTTCGACGCCGAGTTTTTGCAGGATCGCCGACACATGCGCCTTGATGGTGGCCTCGGAGACGCCGAGCTCGTAGGCGATCTGCTTGTTGAGCAGGCCCTCCGACAGCATCATCAAGACCCGCACCTGCTGTGGCGTCAGCGTCACCAGCCGGTCGCGCAGCCGCGTCATGTCGGGGTCGGCGGCCGCCGTAAGGTCAGTGTCCGATGGAACCCAGACATCGCCATCCATCACCTTCACGATCGCGTCGCGCAGCGTCTCGACCCCGAACCGCTTGGGGATGAATCCGGACGCGCCGAAATCGAGCGAGCGGCGGATGGTGGCGCCATCGTCGCTCGCGGAGACGATCACGACCGGGATCGCCGGATATTGCGCGCGCAGATAGATCAGACCTGAGAAGCCGGAGATGCCGGGCATCGAAAGGTCGAGTAGGATCAGGTCGACGTCGGAGTCGCGCTCGAGCAGCGCGGTCAGGTCCTCGAACGATCCCGCTTCGTCGATCTTCGCCGAAGCCACGACGCTGCCCACCGCCTGCCGCAACGCGTCGCGGAACAACGGATGGTCATCGGCGATAACGAGATGGGCGTTGGCAGTAGACATTTATTTCTTACACATCCCTTGCGACGAAACCGCCGGCACTCTTGAAGACCCGGTGGGGGAAAGTTTCAACTGCGATTCTCTCCCCTTGGTATAACGCATGCAAGTCCACAATGCTCTCTCGCTCCAACGCGGTTAATGCGCGTTGTGCGCCGCAACAGCGCGCCGCCGGTGTTGCCCACTCGCTGCGCCGCTTTCCACTTAAGAGTGGTAAGGGCCGAAAGTCTTATTTGGACCGGTTTCACCGCAATGTTACCGTGAGTGGAAACCCCAGGATTGATCCGGCTGGTCCGGCACATTGGGGGCAAACCTAGCATCAACGATCCGGGGAGCGATTCACAATGTCCACAATGGTTGCAGCGCACGCGGGCGCGGGAGGGATGACGAAGGACGAACGTTTCGTCATCCTTGCATCATCGCTTGGCACCGTTTTCGAATGGTATGATTTCTATCTCTACGGGTCGCTCGCTACCATCATTGGCGCACAGTTCTTCTCGGCCTATCCGCCGGGGACGCGCGATATCTTTGCGCTCCTGGCCTTCGCCGCCGGCTTCCTGGTGCGCCCGTTCGGCGCCATCGTGTTCGGACGTATCGGCGACATCGTCGGCCGCAAATACACCTTCCTCGTCACCATCCTCATCATGGGTCTGTCGACCTTCATCGTCGGCCTGTTGCCCAACGCGGCAACGATCGGCTTCGCCGCACCGGTGATCCTGATCGCACTGCGTCTGGCGCAGGGTCTTGCGCTCGGCGGCGAATATGGCGGAGCCGCGACCTACGTGGCCGAGCATGCACCGAACGGCAAACGCGGCTATTACACCTCGTTCATCCAGACCACGGCTACCCTCGGCCTGTTCCTGTCGCTGCTGGTGATCCTGTTCACCCGCAGCGCGATCGGCGAAGCCGACTTCGCGGCCTGGGGCTGGCGCATCCCGTTCCTGGTATCGGTGCTGCTGCTCGGCATCTCGGTATGGATTCGGCTGCGCCTCAACGAGTCGCCGATCTTCCAGAAGATGAAGGACGAGGGCAAGAGCTCGAAGGCTCCGCTGACCGAAGCCTTCGCCAACTGGAGCAACGGCAAGCTCGTGCTGCTGGCGCTGCTCGGCGGCACCATGGGCCAGGGCGTGGTGTGGTACACCGGCCAGTTCTACGCGCTGTTCTTCCTGCAAGCGATCCTGAAGGTCGACGGCTACACCGCCAATCTCCTGATCGCATGGTCGCTCTTGCTCGGCACCGGCTTCTTCGTCGTATTCGGCGCCCTGTCGGACAAGATCGGCCGCAAGCCGATCATCCTGGGCGGCTGCCTGATCGCGGCGCTGACCTTCTTCCCGATCTTCAAGATGATCACCACCAACGCCAATCCGGCATTGGAAAAGGCGATCGAGGCAAACAAGGTCGAAGTGGTGGCCGATCCCGCCGGCTGCGGCGACCTGTTCAACCCGGTCGGCACGCGCGTCTTCACCGCGGCCTGCGACACCGCCCGCGCCTTCCTGGCCCAGTCGTCGGTCAGATATTCGACCGTCGCCGGCCCGGCCGGTTCGGGCGTGAAGGTGACCTTCAACGGCAAGGAGGTCCCCTACACCGACGCCAAGACCAGCAACCCGGCGCTGACGGCGGCGATCGCTGCCGCCGGCTATCCGAAGACGGGCGACGCGGGCATCGTGAAGATGTCGAATCCCTTCGATGTCTTCCGTCCGCAGGTGGCCGCGATCGTCGGGCTGCTGTTCATCCTGGTGATCTTCGTCACCATGGTGTACGGGCCGATCGCGGCGATGCTGGTCGAACTGTTCCCGACCAAGATCCGCTATACCTCGATGTCGCTGCCCTACCACATCGGCAACGGCTGGTTCGGCGGATTGCTGCCGGCGACCGCCTTTGCGATCGTTGCCTCGACCGGCGATATCTACGCCGGTCTCTGGTATCCGATTGTGTTCGCGACCATCACCGCGATCGTCGGCTTCTTCTTCCTGCCGGAGACCAAGGACGTCGACATCAAGTCGACCTGACCGATCTCCGGGCATGACGAGACAACCGGCCGCGGAACCATCCGCGGCCGGTTTTTTATTGGATACTGCCAATGAACTGCACCACGACCTCGCGCCGGTGCGGCCGCGCGCGATGCTCGATCAGGTAGATCGCCTGCCAGGTGCCGAGCGTCATCGCGCCGTTCACGACGGGAACCTGCAGCGAGGCCGAGGTCAGCATGGTCTTGATATGCGCCGGCATGTCGTCCGGCCCTTCGGTGTCATGCGTCCAGCCGGCGTTCTCGGGCGCGAGCCGCGCCAGCGCGGTCTGCAAATCCGCAAGCACGGAAGGATCGGCATTTTCCTGGATCGTCAGCGAAGCCGAGGTGTGACGGATGAACAGCGTCACCGCGCCCTCTTTTGCCTTCGCCTCAGCAACGAATTTTTCGATCTCGGAAGTGAGATCGACAAAGCCCTTGCCGCGGGTTTGCACGACGAGCTGTGATGTCACGATGTTCGTGGCGGCGATGGCCGACGATGGCGAGCGGGATATCGTTCCGGAGAAGGTCACGTCGCCTCAAATCTTGCCGTCGCCCTTGACGTCTTTCTGCATCTGGTTCGCGAACTCGACCAGACGCTTCCAGGCACGCTGCAGGAACGACATCACGCGGTCCATGTCCTGGTCGCTGGGCAGTGGAATTTCGATCTTACGCTGGCTGTCGGCCTGCTTGCCGGATGCCGCCGGATCGCGCGACGCGAGCTGCGCCTTCAGTTTCTCGTTCTCCGCCTGCAGCCGGCCGATCTCTTGATCCAGTGCCTTGCGTTCGTCGGGCACCGCGTAGCAGGCCCAGCCGGCAGCGGAATTGCTGCAGTTGGAGACGGTGCCTGTCCTGGTGTCGAGCCGCATCACGCCGTCGGCAGTTGGCGAAAACGTATAGCGGCCGTTTTCGCTGTCAGGCGCTCCCTCCGCAGCGAAAGCGGTGTTCCCGGCAACAAACACCGCGCCGAGCGCGATGAGGATCGCGAACCTGGACGTCAACGTCGCGGGATTCATGGCGTAGCTCCGCCTCGAAATTCGATAGCGCCCCTTAATTTCAGAACTATGGGCCTCGCGGCTAAAATTCAATGCGCCGGCGGACATATGTGTATATATTCCTATGCCTAATCAGCTACGAATCGGCCAAATCGCAGATGAAGCGCGCCTTCGATCTCGTCCGTTGCCATCAACGGCTTTTGCAGTGCGGCGAATGGGTTACTGTCGCTCTGGGATACCTGCAATAAATCCTGACAAATCAAAGAGCTAAGCGATTAACACGCAATCTTGACTTGGTTATATGCGATCAGTATGGTCCGCGCGGCTTTAAGGGCGACGGGGCGCAATCTCCATTCCACGCGCATCGTATCGGGTCTCCACGACAATGGCGGAAGACGCGGACGACAAGGGAAATGGAAGTCGCGATAAATCGCCTGACGAAGCTGCGCTTTCCGCAAGGCTCGGAAGTCTGGATCGACGGTTGTCCGAAATTCGCGACAGCCGGAACATCGGGACTGAGCAACAAGGAGGTGGAAGCGAAGACAGTGCAGCCAGGGCTTCGGCCATGGCGCGCGGTCTCCGCCTTTCCTCGGAGTTGATCACGGGCGTTGTCGTCGGAGCGGCGATTGGCTGGGGCGTCGACCATGTGTTGCCGACCTCGCCGTTTGGTCTCATCGTGTTCTTTCTGCTTGGCTTCGTCGCCGGGCTGGTCAACCTGGTGAGGTCTGCCGGCGTCATGTCCCGCAATCGCTGAACCGCGGAAGTCACGACATTTGAAATCACGAGTGCCGGCTTCCAGCCGGCGGACCAAGAGCCGCGCGGATGACGATCGACCCGATCCATCAGTTCAATATCGATAATCTCTTCAAGATCGGCCAGATCGGCGATCACGCCATCTACTTCACCAATTCGTCGGCCTACATGCTGGTCGCAGTGGTGCTGATCTCCGTGCTGATGATCGGCGGCGTCGCAGGCGGGCAGCTGGTGCCGGGCCGCTTCCAGTCGATGGCCGAAATCACCTACGAGTTCGTCGCCACCACGATCCGCTCTACCGCGGGCGCTGACGGCATGAGGTTCTTTCCGCTGGTGTTCTCGCTGTTCATGTTGATCTGCGTCTCGAACCTCGTGGGCATCATCCCCTACACGTTCACGATCTCGAGCCATATCATCGTCACCGTGGCGCTTGCGCTCTTGGTGTTCTTCATCGTCCTGTTCTACGGCCTCTACAGGAACGGCATGAAATTCTTCAAGATTTTCATACCGTCGGGCATTCCAATCTTCGTCATGCCCCTGGTCGTCTTCATCGAGATCTTCTCCTTCTTCCTGCGGCCGGTCTCGCACAGCGTGCGACTGTTCGCCAACATGCTGGCTGGCCACATCGCGCTGAAGGTGTTCGCGGGCTTCGTCGTCATGCTCGGCGTCTCGCTCGGCGCCGTCGGCTGGATCGGCGGCGTGCTGCCACTCGCGCTCACCGTGGCGCTGACCGCGCTCGAACTGCTGGTCGCGTTCCTGCAGGCCTATGTGTTCGCGATCCTGACCTGCATCTATCTCAACGACACCCTTCATCCGGGACACTGAGCGGTCCCGGGAGTTTTCCATCCACACCTGTCTTTCTCTAAGGAGCAAAAAATGGAACCGGCAGCAGCTAAACTTATCGGCGCGGGCATCGCGTGCATCGGCATGGGCGGTGCAGGCGTCGGCATCGGCGTGATCTTCGGCAACTATCTCGCCGCCGCGGTGCGCAACCCCTCTGCTGCCCAGGGCCAGTTCGGCAACCTGATCTTCGGCTTCGCCGTGACCGAAGCGCTCGGCATCTTTTCGCTGCTGATCGCGCTGCTCCTGCTGTTCGTGTTCTGAGTGGCCTTGTCGCGCGTCGCCCCCGGGCGACGCGAATGACAGCAACAGGAGAACTCCATGGCTGAGAGTCATGGCGAGGCAAAAGGCCAGAAGACCGACGCTCACACCGAGGCGGACGGCAGTCATCACGGCACCATCTTCCCGCCGTTCGATTCGTCGACCTTCGCCTCGCAGCTGGTATCGCTGGCCATCGCCTTTGTCGCGCTTTACATCATCGTGTCCCGCGTCGCGCTGCCGCGCGTCGGCGCGGTGATCGATGCTCGGCAGAACAAGATCGAGGGCGACCTCGCCGAGGCGCAGAAGCTGAAGGACGAGTCGGAAGCGGCGCTCAAAGCCTATGAAAGCGATCTCGCTTTGGCGCGCTCGCGGGCGCAGGCGATCAGCGCCGAGACCCGCGAGAAGCTGAATGCGACCTCGGAAGCCGAGCGCAAGACGCTGGAAGACAAGCTCGCGGCTCGCCTTGCGGACGCCGAGAAAACCATCGCCGTCACCCGCGCGACCGCGATGAGCAACGTCCGCAGCATCGCTGCGGATGCGGCCGGCGCCATCGTGCAGCGGCTCATCGGCACGGCTCCCGACAGCAATGCGGTCGCCAGCGCCGTCGACGCCTCGTTGAAGGGATAGTTCGATGTTCCTGGAGCCGGAAACCTGGGTCGCGATCGCGTTCGTCATCCTGATGATCGCGTTCGCCTGGCTCGGCATCCATCGCACGGTGATTACCGCGCTGGACCACCGCGCCGAGCGCATCAAGGGTGAGCTCGACGACGCCCGCCGCCTCAAGGAAGAGGCGGCCAAGGTGCTCGCCGAGTACAAGGCCAAGCGTGCCACCGCCGAACGCGAGGCGGAAGAAATCATCACCAACGCCAAGGCGGAGGCCGAGCGCATCGCGGCCGAAGCCAAGACCAAGATGGAAGATTTCGTCGCCCGCCGCACCAAGACCGCGGAGAGCAAGATCGCGCTCGCCGAGGCCCAGGCGCTGGCCGACGTCCGCGCCGCCGCTGCCGACGCCGCGGTGCAGGCGGCCTCGACCATCCTGTCGCAATCGGTGAAGGGCTCGGTCGCCGACGACCTGCTCGCCAAGGGCATCGCCGATGTCCGGCAGAAGCTCAACTAGGAAAAATCCTTCGTCATCTTAAAAGAGCCGCCGCAAGAAATTGCGGCGGCGTTGTTTTGAGTATGCGTGTCAGGTGGTGATGGGTTTTCGCAAGCTCAAGCCTCGTAGGATGGGTTGAGCAACGCAAAACCCGCCGATCGGGCACGATGGGTTTCGCTGCGCTCAATCCATCCTACGCGTCTGCTTCGCGGGCGGGACTGCATCCCCTATTTCTTCTTCTTCACCGGCTTCGCTGGAGCGGCCGCCGCCAGCTGCGGATCGAAGCCGACATAGAAGATGTAGCTGTCGGCGGCCTTGCCCTGCGGCGCGGGATAGACGAGGTCCTCGGCGACGAAGGTGAACGGCACGCTTTCGTCCTCGCCCAGGTTCACCGTGGTCCGATAGGCCTTGGTCGCGATCACCTTTTCGCCGACGCCGCCCTGCACCACGGCGACGCGGAGCGGCACCTCGACCGAGGGCGGCGCGCCGGCGGGCCCGGCAATGACGCGGCCCTGGATGCCGATCCGCGCGGTGATCTCGCCCCCCGCCTTGGTGCAGTCGCGCGCCATCTTGGTGATGGTGGCCTGGAAGCGCACGTCGTTGCCGATGGCCTGCTTGCCGGGGGCTGCCACCGCATAGGTCGACGCGCCGGCGCGGATCGTGACCTGCGGACAGTCCATGTCGGGCTGAGCTTCCGACGGATCCGCCTGCGGCTGTTGCTGCTCGTCGGGCTTGCTGCTACCGCCGCCGAAAAGATTTTTCAGCTTGTCGGTGAACGACTGCGCCGAAGCAGGCGCGGCACACGCGCCGGCTCCGATCAAGAGTGCGAGCGCCGCAATGCGCGCGATATTGCTCACTGATTTTTCACTCATGCGATGACCCTGCAGGCCGTCTCCCCCGGGCGGCGTTATAACAATCTGATCGGGGCGAACCCAAGGCGTCGATTTTCATCCCAAAGTCGCGACTCTAATATTGGAGCATGATCCTTTCGGAAAACCGGCACCCACTTTTCCGGATCATGCTCTTTGTTTGGAGCATGATCCTATCGGAAAACCGGTACCCACTTTTCCGGATCATGCTCTACCCGCGAAAATCCTCGTGCAGCAGGCCGAACAGCAAGTGATCCTGCCAGACGCCGTTGATGCAGAGATAGCGCCGCGCGAGGCCCTCGCGGCTAAAGCCGCATTTCTCCAGCACCCTGATCGAAGGCGCGTTCGAGGGAATGCAGGCGGCTTCCACGCGGTGCAGGTTGAGCTCGCCGAACAGCGTCGGCAGCAGCACGCGCAGCGCCGCGGTCATGTAGCCGCGATGCGCAAAGGGCTGGCCGACCCAGTAGCCGATGGTGCCGGCCTGCACGATGCCGCGGCGCACATTGGCAAGCGTGATGCCGCCGATCATGGCGCCGTCGAGCTCGCGGAAGATGATGAAGGGATAGGAGCGGTCGGCGGCGATGTCCTCGGCATAGCGGCGCAACCGGCGGCGAAAGCCGGAGCGGGTCAGGTCGTCCGACGGCCAGATCGGTTCCCACGGCGTCAGATATTCGCGGCTGTATTCACGCAAATGCGCCCACTGCAGGAAGTCCGACATCTGCGGCGCGCGCAGCAACAGGCCGTTGCCGCGCGGAGCAAGCGCGGGCGTACCGCCGCTGGGTAAACGAAACAGGGCCATGGTGATGCTCCCCCTGCCACACTAGCAAATTTATCACTCTAGAGCGCGATGAGATTAGGATGAATCGTCATCGCGCTCCAGATTCTTTGTTTGCGCATGATCTTTTCGGAAAACCGCTGCACACTTTTCCGGATCATGCGCTAATGCAGCGCCCTCGCCTTCGATCGTGTCAAACCTTCGGCGAAAGAAACCGCATTGTCCAGACCCCGGCCGCTGCCGAGCGCGACCACCGCGGGCCGGCTGCGCGACAGCAGCGCACGCGCCGCATTTTTCGTCGATTCGACGCTGACGCCATCGATCCGCGCCACCAGCTCTTCCACCGTCTGCGGTCGGCCATAGGCCAGGATATGGCGCGCGAGCTGCTCGGCGCGCGAGGAACAGCTTTCCAGCGCCATCAGAAGCCCCGCCTTCATCTGCGCCTTGGCGCGGGCGACCTCGGCCTCGGTCAGCGTCTCGACCGCATCGTTGATGACGTCGACCACGACTTCCATCATCTCCGGCGCATCGGTCGGATCGGTGCCGGTATAGAGGCCGAAAAAGCCGGTGTCGGTATAGGGCGCGTGGAAGGTGTAGATCGAATAGCACAGGCCGCGCTTCTCGCGCACTTCCTGGAACAGCCGGGACGACATGCCGCCGCCGAGCATGTTGGTGAAGACCTGCAGCGAGAACAGCGACAGATCGCTCTGCGGCACGCCTTCCAGCGCCAGGGTCAGATGCGCCTGCTCGAGCTCGCGATGCACCACGCGCGTGCCGCCCTTGCCGAACATCGCCGCCTGCGGCTTCGGCGCCGGCGCGCCGTTGAAACTCTTGAAACGCTCGGCGACCTCGGTAACGACCTGCTTGTGGTTGATGGCGCCGGCCGCGGCCACCACCATGTCGGGCCCGCGATAATGCGTCGTGAGATAGCCGCGCAGCATGTCGCGGTTGAAACCCTTCAGCGTCTTGGCGGTGCCGAGCAGCGAACGGCCCATCGGCTGGTCGGGATAGCAGAGCTCGTTGAGATGCTCGAACACGACGTCGTCGGGCGTGTCCTGCGCAGCGCCAATCTCCTGCACGATGACGTTCTTCTCGCGCTCCAGCTCCTCTGGTTCGAAGGACGGGTTGGCGAGGATGTCGGAAAGCACGTCGAGCGCCAGCGGCACATCGGCCTTCATCACCCGCGCATAATAGGCCGTGGTCTCGGTCGAGGTGCCGGCGTTGAGATCGCCGCCGACCGCCTCGATTTCCTCCACGATCTCGCGCGAAGAGCGCCGCGTCGTGCCCTTGAACGCCATGTGTTCGAGCAAATGCGAGATGCCGTGCTCGTTCGGCTTCTCGTCGCGGCCGCCGACCCCGGCCCAGACTCCGAGCGCCGCAGTTTCCAGATGCGGCATGGAGTCGGTAACCACAGTGAGGCCGGTATCGAGCCTGGTGACTTCAACGCTCATCCGGCAACTCCCTGCTTTGCTGCGCGGCTCACCTGCAGCACGAACTTCTCGACTTCTGCTTGATCGTTCTTGATGACCTTCACCTGCTCGGGTCTGGTCATGAGACCATCGAGCCAGGCCGGCAATTGCGGCCGCACGCCACAGGCGGCTTCCACCGCATCGGGGAATTTCGCCGCGTGCGCGGTCGACAGCACGATGTTTGGGATCCTGGTATCGGTGTCGTCGCGGTCGGCAACCGCAAGCGCCACTGCCGTATGCGGATCGACGAGGTCGCCGGCCTCGCGCCAGGCGGCGCGGATCGCGGCCGAGGCCTCATCCTCGTCGGCACGGCCGGCATCGAATTCCTCGCGGATCGCGGCCAGCATCGGTCCCGGCAGCACGAAGCGGCCGGATTGCTTGAGTTGCTCCATCAGCCGGCGCACTGCGGCCGCGTCGCGCCCGCCCGCCTCGAACAGCAGCCGCTCGAAATTCGAGGACACCTGGATGTCCATCGAGGGCGAGGTGGTCGCGTGCACCTCGCGTACTTCATAGATACCGTTCTTGAGCGTGCGCGGCAGGATGTCGTTGACGTTGGCGGCGATGCGCAGCATGCGGATCGGCAGGCCGATGCGCTTGGCGACGTAGCCGGCAAAGATGTCGCCGAAATTGCCGGTCGGCACCGTGAAGTCTACCGCGCGTGCCGGCGCGCCGAGCGCCACCGCGGAAGTGAAGTAATAGACCACCTGCGCCACGATACGTGCCCAGTTGATCGAATTGACTCCGGAGAGTGCTACGGCATCGCGAAAGCTGTGATGGTTGAACAGGCCCTTCACGATCGCCTGGCAATCATCGAAGGTGCCTTCGACCGCCAGCGCGTGGATGTTGGAGGCGCCTGACGTCGTCATCATCCGCCGCTGCACCGGCGAGATGCGGCCACTCGGAAACAGCACGACGAGATCGACGTTCTCCAGATTGCCGAAGGCGTCGACCGCGGCGCCGCCGGTGTCGCCCGAGGTCGCGACCACGATGGTGGTGCGCTGGCCGCGCTTGGCCAGCACATGGTCCATCAGGCGCGAGATGAGCTGCATCGCCACGTCCTTGAAGGCGAGCGTGGGACCATGAAACAGCTCGAGCAGGAATTGATGCGGCCCGATCTGGTCGAGCGGAACCACGGCCGGGTGGCGGAAGGTGGCGTAGGCCTCATTCGCCATGCGGCCGAGATCGGCGTCCGAAATCTCGCCGCCGGCAAAGGGCTTCACGACATCGACCGCGACCTCCCAATAGGGCCGGCCGAAAAAGGAGGCGATGGTTTCGGGCGAAAAGCGCGGCCAGGTTTCGGGCACGTAGAGGCCGCCGTCGCGGGCAAGCCCGGTCAGCATCACGTCGCAGAAGCCCAAAACGGGGGCTTCGCCCCTGGTCGAAATATACCGCGTCAAACCACCCTCCAAAGGCTCAGGATTGGTTTAATCCTTTCTAAGCCTTTGATTCAAATGAATGATCCTGGACCGTGTGGCCCGGATCGGTCGGGCACCATAATGGGTTTTGTGACGAGGGGAAACTGTTCTGCCTGCGAAAACAGGCCTTTGGCGTGCCCCGAAAGGGTCCATCTGACCTCCGTCGTCGCGAGCCAATAGGTCCTCGCGATGAGGCGGAGGCACGCGCTCTCGTCCTCGCGGCGCGGTACGCCCAAGTTTTGTCCGGGACGATGCCCTCAAGAAATCAGAGGGCGCAGGGAATGCCGGGCGCTCGCCGCACCCGCGGCCTCGTGTGTAGTAAAAAACACACGAGTTAGTCACCACAGGTACGCCGGTTGCACCCGACATTCCCTGCGCAATGGCTCTACGGCTTATGGCGCGCTCTCCCCGGTGTCCGGGCTTGATAGCCACCGTCGTCAGCGGATCATCACCCGCCAACTTGATCCCAGCGTCGGGGGATCAGGACCACGCGTTTTTGCCGTACGCATCGGTGCCGCTCGTCTGGCGTGACCAACACGTCCATCGCATCCCGCTTCCAACGTCCGTGACGATCGCGAAGCGCCCCTCATCCGGGAGCGGGACGCGCACATCATGCACAATTTCTGATTTTCGTAAAGAGAAATTTTCCGGGAGGCAGACCCGGCCGTCCGAATCGACTTGAATCGGCTTACGAAATTTGCCGTTGCGCGCAACGATTTTCGCGTGTGTTTGGGCGCTGCGGACGATGTGGCACCCACAAAATCGACCGGCTGATTCGCCCGTCGAGGCAAATCGGCCGCGGCCCACATGTTACAGTTGCTGGCTACACTCAAGGAACAACATCGAAACAGGAGGCGCCATTGATCATCGTGACAACCGAGAACGTGACCGGCCATCGAACGGTCCGCATGCTGGGGCAATGTTTTGGAGTCGTCGTACGCAGCCGGGGCCTCGGAGGCAATTTCGTGGCCGGGCTTCGCTCGATCGTGGGCGGCGAGATCCACGAATACACGCAGATGCTGGAGGAAGCGCGCCGCCATGCGCTGGACCGCCTGGTGCAGAATGCGAACGCGATGGGCGCGAACGCCGTCCTGATGATGCGCTTCGACAGCGCCGAGATCGGCAACACCATGAGCGAGATCGTCGCCTACGGAACGGCGGCGGTGATCGAGCCGACATCGTGATCGCCTTCGCGCTCTGGTGCGGAGCCATCGCGCTGCCCTTCCTGATCTGGTTTCTGTTCCGCAAGGGCGGCTACAAGCGCAAGGCGCTCGACACCCCGCCGGGGCCGGAGTGGCAGCCGACCGGCGAGCGTTTTGTCGATCCGACTTCCGGCGAGACGCTTGACGTGTGGTACCACCCGTCAAGCGGCGAGCGGGCGTATGTGCGGTCGCGATAGGCGAATTGGTCGGCGGCGGGCATTGCGCTCGCGTTTCCCGCGATTGCGTTAACGGTCTTTGAACCAGGCCATAGGCGAACGCGGTGCGTCCTGCTACCAGACCGCCGGGCAACTGGAGCTGAGGAGCTTTTTCATGAAATATACTTTGTCTGCACTGGCGCTGCTGGCGTTTGCCGTCATCGCCGCCCCGTCGCATTCGTTCGCGGCCGACAGCCGCAACGTCTCCGTGGTTAACGAGACCGGCTATTCCATCAAATTTCTCGGCTTCAACGGGCCGGATGATGGTCTTGATGAATGGGAGAACGAGCTCGAGGGCAACCTGGAGAACCAGGCCCAGACCTATGTCGAGTTCAACGAGCAGGATGACGGTTGCGTCTGGAACATCCGCGTCGACTGGACCAACTACAACGAATCGGTGCTCTGGAAGAACGTCAATCTCTGCAAGTTCAACGTGCTGCGCCTGCGCTACGACCCCGGCACCAAGACCACGTCCTTTGTCGTGGAATGACGCGAAGGCCTCGGCGCGACCGAGCCCGCTTGCTCGGTCGGGTCCGCGCGAAACGCGGCCCGATGATAAGCTCCGCTACATGCGGGATTTCCGTTTCCCGGGTGTCGCCTCGCTCACCCGGGCTGCACGGCGGAGCTGAACTCACTCATGACGCCGAGCTCTGCACAACGGGCGCTGACGTTTCGAGCAGGGCAAGCCCCTCGTCAAAGCGCGCTCATGTCGGCGACGGTCCGCCGACATTGAGAAGCTGGGAGACGGCGGTGATGAGCTGCGCCGGCGCAAACGGCTTTTCCAGCATGATGCTGTTCGGCACCCCGTTCGACGCCCACTGGTCCGCAGCGGCGCCGCTCATGTAAACCACAGGAAAGGCGGGATCGAGCCCGCGAGCGTGGCGCGCGACCTCCCAGCCGTCCATGCGGCCCTTCAGGTTGATGTCGGTGACAAGCCCCCGGTAGTTCGCGGTGCCGCTCTTGAGCAGGGTCACGGCCTCTTCTCCCGACGCTGCAATGGCAGATTGAAAACCGCCTTCCGCCAGCGAGTCCTCGACGATCCCTTGAATGGGGGCGTCGTCCTCGACGATCAGGATGATGGGTAACTCCGACAACGCTTTCCCCTCGCGGGACGCAAACGGCGCGCCCGACAGAAAAGATAAGCTACAAAGTGAACAGTTGTTCCCTCGGCGCAGCTGAACCGCCGGGGATGTGGAACCTCTCGAGGCGGCGCTCGCGCCGATGGTCAACAATTGTTGCAAGCACCTGGGCAAAGCCCCCGCCGATGTGTCGCGGCGAGGGCTTGCAGACAGATGGTTCGAGGCCGGGACTTGGAGGGGGCCCGGCTCGTGCCATGGACTGGACCGCATCGAAGCGCTGCAGCGCGGTTCCAGCAAGCGTGTTTTTTGAGCAAGGCTGGAACCGGCTCCGTCCGCGGCCTGAGCTCAACCCGCTTTCAGCGCGGCGATCGCGTCCGCCGCCGTCACGATGCGGGCGAACTCACCGTTGAGATTGGAGAGCGTCATCGCATGGATGTCTTCGGCTGCATGCGCGTCGCCGTCGGGACCCGTGCGGTCGAAGGTCCAGGTGGCGTCGCGCACGAGGTGCGTGTCGAAGCCGAGATTGCCGGCCATCCGGGTCGTGGTCTCGACGCAGTGGTTGGTGGTGGCGCCGCAGATCACGACGCGTCGGATGCCGGCCACACGCATCCGGCTCTCCAGGTCGGTGCCGATGAAGGCGCTGTTGACGCGCTTGACGATGACGGGCTCGCCGTCGCGCTCGCGCGCTTCGTCCTTCACGGGAAAGCCGGTGCCGCCGGGCAGGAACGACGAGGTCGGCTTGGTGCCCTCGTGGCGGATATGGAAGATCGGCGCAGCGTTGTCGCGGAACGCGGTGAGGAGATCGGCGATCCGCGTCACCGCGTGCGGGTTGTTGCGGCGTTTGCCGGCGGCCTCCCATTCATCGAAGGCGCGCTGTACGTCGACGACGATGAGAGCGGTTTGGGATTTCTGATCGGTCATGACAGCACTTCCGGATTTCGCGCAGGCAGTATGCCGCGACGATGCGCATTTCGAAACGCCATTTCTGCCTCGTTTTCCGCCGCGAGGATCACTTGCGCCTCAGCCAGACGCCGAACGCGATCATCACGGCGCCCGCCAGCGTGAACCAGGTGATGGCGTATTGCATGTGCTCGTCGCGCAGTTGCACCTGAAGCGGGCCAGGCTTGGGGATCCCGTTTGCCGGCACCGGCGATTCCAGATCGATGTAGAACGGTGCGACCTTGTCCCAGCCGAACGCCTGCGCCATCGCAAGATGATCGCGGGCGAACCACAGCCGCTTGGCGTGCTCGACGTCGGGCGTGAGTATCCCCCCCGCCTCGGGAAAACGGATGTAGCCCGTCATCGCGACGGGCCTGCCGGTGATGAGTTGCGCGACCGCGCGATCCTGCACGTTGCGGTCCTGCATCGTGTTGGGCACGAAGCCGGCGTTGATCGCCAGCGTCTCGCCGCCCGGCAGCCGCGCGGGGATGAAAGCCCAGGTCCCGGGGCCGGAAATATCGGCGCGGATGGCCGAGCCGGAACTATAGACCATTGCATCCAGCCGCGACTCGTAGGTCGCCGTGAAGCTGACGCGCCTGAATTCGTCGCGATCGGGCGTGAGGGCTTTCCACGTCGAGGGAGCAGGCAGCGCCTCCGGCGCCGCCGCCAGTCGCGCGTCCAGGGCCGCGATCAGCGCATGCTTCTCGACGCGGCGCTGCAATTGCCAGAGTCCGAGGCCCACGAACAAGGCGACCATGACAGCCGTGAACAGGCCGAAGCCAAGACCGCGCGTCCGCACCGCCTCGGTCATTTCGGCGCGCGTTCGACTAGTGCCCACTTTCCGAAGTTCGTGTTCCATTGCAGCATTCACCTATCACGAACTTCGGAAAGCAAGTGGGCACTAGCAGACATCTATTGTAGTGCCGCTTATCGATTTGAAGTTCCTGTATGAGCTCGCCGCAATCTCTGCAGGAACTTCAAATCGGCGGCACTATTCGCCCCTCGGCGGCCTTGTGATGGAATTGCAGCGCGATCAGAAGCGACTTGATGGCGCGCAGCGGCCACAGCGTCACCGCCAAGGTCAGCGGCAGCCACAAGGCCGCGTGCACCCAGAACGGCGGCTGGTACTTGACCTCGGTGATCAGCGCAGCAGTGACCACGATCGCACCCGCAATCATGATGACGAACACGGCCGGGCCGTCGCCGGAATCCATGAAGGCATAGTCGAGCCCGCAGGCCTCGCAATTCGGCCGCAGGGTCAAAAAACCTGCGTAAAGTTTTCCCGTGCCGCAGCGCGGGCAGCGGCAGGCAAGCCCGCGCAGCGCACTCTGGGCGACGGTGATGGTTTCGTCAGACATCAGCAGGTCCTTCGCATGCCCCAAACAAAAAGGGCGGCCGCATCGGCCGCCCCTTGTAGCACAGATGAGGCGCAGCTACTCGCCGGCGACGCCGACGCGGCCGCCGCCGGTGCCCCAGACATAGATGCAGATGAACAGGAACAGCCAGACCACGTCGACGAAATGCCAATACCAGGCGGCGAATTCGAAGCCGAGGTGCTGGGTGGGCGTGAAATGGCCGCGATAGGCGCGGACCAGGCAGACGATCAGGAAGATCGTTCCGATCAGCACGTGGAAGCCGTGGAAGCCGGTCGCCATGAAGAAGGTCGCGCCGTAGACATTGCCCGAGAAGGCGAAGGCGGCGTGCGCGTATTCATAAGCCTGCACGCAGGTGAAGCTGGCGCCAAGCAGGATGGTCAGGATCAGCCCGTATTTCAGGCCCCGGCGGTCGTTCTCGAGCAGCGCGTGGTGCGCCCAGGTCACCGTGGTACCCGAGGTCAGCAGGATCAGCGTGTTGAGCAGCGGCAGGTGCCAGGGATCGAAGGCCTCGATGCCCTTCGGCGGCCAGGTGCCGGGAACGGCGCAGGCGCCCATCGCGGTACCCGTGCCGCAGCCGAACACGGCGTCGCGGGTAGCGTGCACGGCATCGGCCGGGAACAGCGACGAATTGAAGAAAGCCCAGAACCAGGCGACGAAGAACATCACCTCGGAGGCGATGAACAGGATCATGCCGTAGCGGTGGCTGATCTGCACCACGCGGGTGTGATCGCCCTTGTGCTCGGCTTCGTTGATGACGTCGCCCCACCAGGCGGCCATGGTGTAGAGCACGCCGATGGCGCCGACACCGAACACGATCGGGGCGGCGGAGTACATGTGGTGCATCCAGCCGATGGCGCCGACGGCCATGATGAAGGCCGAGATCGAGCCGACGATCGGCCACGGGCTCGGATCGACGAGATGGTAGTCGTGATGCTTGGCGTGCGCCTCAGCCATTGTCGCTCTCTCCTTCGAGGATGCCGGCCCCGGCACCCATTCGTCCCAATCAAACCCGGCTTCGCAAGCAAACCCGGCGGTTAAAGGTTGCCCTTGCGCCTGTCGTTCTCGCTCGCGGCCACCGGCTTTTGGGCCGGATCGCGAACGGGATAGAAGGTGTAGGACAGCGTGATGGTGTTCAGCGTGTCGTTGTCGTGATCGCTCACGATCGACGGATCGACATAGAAGACCACCGGCATCTCGCGCTTCTCGCCCGGCGCCATGGTCTGTTCGGTGAAGCAGAAGCAGTTGATCTTCTGGAAATAGGCGCCGACCGTGAGCGGGGCGACGTTATAGGCCGCCTGGCCCGTGGTCTTGCGCGCCGACTGGTTGGTGACGGTGTAGTAGACGGTCGTGACCTGGCCGATCGGAATCTCGATCTCGGTCTGCTCCGGCTCGAACCTCCAGGGCAGCCCGCCCGCGACATTGGAATCGAAGCGCACGGAAACCTTGCGCGCGATCGGACCTGTCGCCGGCGCAGACGTGGCGACCTGGGTGGTGCCGTTGAAGCCGGTGGCGCGGCAGAACCAGTTGTAGAAGGGCACGGCGGCGTAGGACGCGCCGACCATCAGCACCACGACAAGGCCGCAGATCGCAGCCACCAGCGCGTCGCGCGTGAGCCGCGGCGCGGGTCTGGCTTGCTTGCTGGTGTCGTGGTTCGTCATGTCCCTCACAATGGCCGGTTCAGAACGGCCGGCCCCTTGACGATGGTGACGGCGAAGAACAGCAGCACCAGCACGCCGAGCGCGAGCGCAATCGCGATCGAACGCTGGCGGCGGCTCTTGAGCTGCGCCTCGGTGAGGACGATTCCTTCTTTCTCTCGCTTTTCGTCCATTGGTATCCCATGCGCCCCCTACCCGACCAAAGGCATGACGGCGCGCACGACGACCTCGAGGAGGAGCGTCGCAAACAGCGCGAACAGATAAAGGATGGAAAAGGCGAACAGCTTGCGCGTCGCGCGAAGCGATTGGCTCCGCTCGCGGCTGACATAGACGTTGACCGCGAGCGCCAGCATGCCGGCGCCGAGCACCAGCGAGGTGACGCCATAGATCCAATCGAAATAGCCGAGCGGCCAGGGCGCCGCGGCGATCGCGACCAGCACGATGGTGTAGAGCAGAATCTGCAGCCGTGTCGCGTCGGGACCGGCGACGACAGGCAGCATCGGCACGCCGGCGCGCGCGTAATCATCGGAGCGGAACAGCGCCAGCGCCCAGAAATGCGGCGGGGTCCAGAAGAAGATGATGAGGAAGAGCAGCAGCGGCTCCATCGAAATCGAGCCGGTCGCCGCGACCCAGGCCACGACCGGCGGCAGCGAGCCCGCGGCGCCGCCGATCACGATGTTCTGCGCGGTGCGGCGCTTCAGCCCCATCGTATAGATCACGACATAGAAGAAGATGGTGAAGGCGAGCAGCGCGCCCGCATACCAGTTCACCAGGATGCCGAGCGTCATCACCGAAAAGAACGACAGCGTCATGCCGAACGTCATCGCTTCCGCGCGGGTGATCCTGCCGCGCGGGATCGGCCGGTTGGCGGTGCGCGACATCAGGGAATCGATGTCGCCTTCCAGCGCCATGTTCAGCGCGCCGGACGCGCCGGCGCCAACGGAGATGCAGAGCAGCGAGGTGAAGGCGAGTACGGGATGGAAATGCCCGGGCGCGATTGCCAGCCCCACCAGCGCCGTGAAGATCACGAGCGACATCACCCGCGGCTTGAGCAGCGCGATGTAATCGCCGACATCGGCCTCGGAGATCCGAACGGGCGCAAGTTCAATGGCGCTGTGGTCGATGACGGACAAGGTAACTCGATTCCCTCTGGAAGCGGCGCGGCGCCCGAACCAGGCGCCGCGGACTCCTGATTACTGCACCCGCGGCAGCGTCTCGAACTGGTGGAACGGCGGCGGCGAGGACAGCGTCCATTCCAGCGTGGTGGCGCCGGCGCCCCATGGATTGTTCGCCGCCTGGCGTTTGCGCGCGAAGGCCTCGATCAGGCCGTAGATGAAGATCAAGAGGCCGATTCCGGAGATGTAGGAGCCGAGCGAGGAGATCAAGTTCCAGCCCGCGAAGGCATCGGGATAGTCGACATAGCGGCGCGGCATGCCGGAGAGACCGAGGAAGTGCTGGGGGAAGAACACGAGATTCACGCCGACGAAGGTGAACCAGAAGTGCGCCTTGCCGATCGCCTCGTTGTACATGTAGCCCGACATTTTCGGAAACCAGTAGTACCAGCCGGCGAAGATGCCGAACACGGCGCCGAGCGACAGCACGTAGTGGAAGTGCGCGACGACGTAATAGGTGTCCTGCAGCACGCGGTCGACGCCGGCGTTCGCCAGCACGACGCCGGTGACGCCACCGACCGTGAACAGGAAGATGAAGCCGATCGCCCACAGCATCGGCGTCTTGAACTCGATCGAGCCGCCCCACATCGTGGCGATCCAGGAGAAGATCTTTACGCCGGTCGGCACCGCGATCACCATGGTGGCGGCGACGAAATAGGCCTGTGTCGCCGAGCTCATGCCGACCGTGTACATGTGGTGCGCCCACACCACGAACCCGATGCCGCCGATCGCGACCATGGCGTAGGCCATGCCGAGATAGCCGAACACCGGCTTGCGCGAGAAGGTGGAGACGACCTGGCTGATCATGCCGAACGCCGGCAGGATCAGGATGTACACTTCGGGGTGGCCGAAGAACCAGAACAAATGCTGGAACAGCACGGGGTCGCCGCCCTGGTCGGCCGAGAAGAAGGTGGTGCCGAAATTGCGGTCGGTGAGCAGCATGGTGATCGCGCCGGCGAGCACCGGCAGCGACAGCAAGAGCAGGAACACCGTCACCAGGATCGACCACACGAACAGCGGCATCTTGTGCAGGGTCATGCCGGGCGCGCGCATGTTGAAGATGGTGGTGATGAAGTTGATGGCGCCCAGGATCGAGGAGGCACCGGCGAGGTGGATGGAGAGAATGGCGAAATCGACTGCAGGTCCCGGATGGCCAGAGGTCGACAGCGGCGCGTAGATGGTCCAGCCCGCGCCGACGCCGTTGGCGCCGGGCTCGCCCTCGAAAAACGAGGACATCAGAAGCAGCGCGAAGGAGGCCGGCAGCAGCCAGAACGAGATGTTGTTCATGCGCGGGAAGGCCATGTCGGGCGCGCCGATCATCAGCGGCACGAACCAGTTGCCGAAGCCGCCGATCATCGCCGGCATCACCATGAAGAAGATCATGATCAGGCCGTGCGAGGTCACGAACACGTTGTAGGTATGGG
>Ga0210403_10000404_pt1 | contig 45895 bp, 33 predicted proteins | sample IncBWC19MmetaG_FD_150863 | JGI IMG/M metagenome (GOLD analysis project Ga0210403, IMG submission 150863) | Forest soil microbial communities from Barre Woods Harvard Forest LTER site, Petersham, Massachusetts, United States - Inc-BW-C-19-M | ecosystem: Environmental > Terrestrial > Soil >...
GATATCCTTGCTTCTGTGGGAATGCTGTTGGGTGACGATCTTCCGCATGGCAGTATGGTCATGCTGCCGGACGGCGAACTCTTCGGTCGAGTTATCCAAAATGGCAACATAATCGATGATCTATTTTCCGTTTCGGCCGTCGGCGACGATCTGCGTGTTTGGCGCCGAGTTGCGACGCATCACAATGACCGTGTCAGTCAACGGCACACACAGGCATTCGGTTCAGAAACAATCGGAATTCTCAAATCCTTATCGATTGCAGTTATCGGGTGCTCCGGCACGGGGAGTGTAGTGATTGAGCAGCTTGCGAGGCTGGGAGTTGGCAGATTGGTGCTCGTTGATCCGGAACGAGTTGAAGACAAGAACCTAAATCGAATACTTAACAGCGGCAAAGAGGACGCTCACCTGCAGCGACCCAAGGTCCACGTACTCGCTGCGGCGATTGCGAGAATGGGCTTTGGGCAGGAGGTGTTGCCTTTGCAGGCCAACATCGTGGAAAAAGAAGCAGTAAAGGCGGTCGCAGAGTGCGACGTCATCTTCGGCTGCATGGATGGCGTTGAAGGTCGGCATATGTTGAACCGTTTGGCCACTTTCTATTGTATGCCCTATTTTGATGTTGGCGTTAGGCTCGATGCTGATGGCAAAGGCGGGATTAGCAATATTGCAGGAGCTGTTCACTATGTTCAGCCTGGCCGATCCAGCCTCTTCAGCAGGGGAGTCTACACAATTCAAGAAGTGGAAATCGAGTCGCTAAGAAGAACCGCACCAGAAATCTATAAGCGCCAAAGAAACGAAGGCTACCTGCGCGGGGTTCAGGAAGATCGTCCTGCAGTGATCAGTGTTAATATGTTTTTTGCATCGCTAGCAGTCAATGAGTTTTTGGCTCGTCTGCATGCATACAGAAACCAGACAAATGCAGAATATGCATATGTTGGTGGCAGCCTCGCCGAGATGCAATTCTATCTTGAACGGGATAGTAACATCTGTTCACTACTGTTCCCGCACGTGGGTCGTGGCGATGTTGAGCCGCTTCTTGAGAGACCTTCTTTCCATGAAATCAATTGATTTCATCATTAGAGCCTTCCGGCGACGGCGTCGCCGCAAACCGGCAATTTCTTTGACAGCAGTTCGTATCCCAGAGCTGCCGGAGGTACTCGAAACAAATATTTTTTACCTAATTGGAGACGGAGAACCATGGTCGGCCGCCTTACTTTGTCCGTGTATGTGCGGTGCGCTGATTCAACTCAGCCTCCTTCAAACGGACTCCCCGTCATGGCAGGTCCGATTACGTCGGCGCAACAAACCTTCTCTGGTACCGTCGGTTCGCCGAACGATTGGGTGTCGATCACACTTTATTCTGCGAGACGGCTTTATTTTTTGGTGCGATTTCTGATGAGTAAATCAAAGCGTTAGTTAGCAGTTTTTGGGAGAAATGGGTGGGAGCCCAGCGATGTCAGGAAGAAGGGGAAAGAGGCCGAATCGCGAAAGAGAGCTTGCCTGCGAGCGACACCCAACCAAAGTCGGCTTGGGGGTGTCTCAGACAGACAGGTAACAGTAACGCCCGAATCACCACGTTGCTCCCGCCTAGTCGCCAACCGCAAATTGCCACAAACGGGCTTCCGTGAAGCGCCACCGGTCCTCACCTGAATCTTCCGCCGCCTGATTGACAGCACCCCGACAGCAAAGGCTTTACTTGCGCTCCTCGGCAAGTCATGATGCGAATAGGGTAGATTCCCTGAACGGAATGCTGCAATAGGTCAATAGGAGACCCAGATGAGCCGTACCCGAAAATCTCGAATGCAAGCTGAACCACCCGAGGCTCAGCTCGCCTCCGCTACCCCCGCGGTTCATGGCGATAGCGGCGAGGGAGACATCCCATCTCCTGCCCACCAAACCGGCGATCCCCAGACCGGGCTGCAAGATCCCGCGGCAATGCTCGACGCCATTGCGTCATTTCTCCGCCAATACCTGGCCTGCGACGGCCATCAGCTTACCGTCCTCACCCTCTGGAGTGTTCACACCTGGTGCTTCGGATATGGTCCCACCGCCGCCTATCTCAGCATCCGTTCTCCTGAGTCTCAATCCGGCAAGACCCTCTGCCTCCAACTGCTTGAGCTGCTGTGCGCCGATTCTCAATTGATCACCGGCGCCTCCACCTCCACGGTCATCAGCCGGCTGCTGATCCACCAGCATCGCATCCTACCGGATAAACCCTTCCAACTTCCGGAGGGTACTCTCCTTCTCGACGACTGCCACCACACCTTCGGCCCCTCCGAGCGCCAGCCTCTGTTGGCTATGCTGAATTCCGGCTCGCGCGCAACCTGCTTTTACGCGAACGGCCGCTCCCAATACTCGGTCTTCGGACCCAAGGCCTTCGCCGGTAACGCTCCACTGCCCCGTTCCTTGGCCGCCCGCTGTATCCCAATCGTGCTCGAGCGTCAACCGCCTTCCGCCGCCTTCCATCGCTTCAATTTTGATGAAGCCCATCAGGCTGCCGGTCACCTGATTGAGTGGCTCGAGCAATGGGCCGGTGATCACTCCCTGGCGTTCACCCAAGTGGCGCAGCAATCGCCCGATGCCATGCCCGCCGCTCTCACTCCGCGTGAACAGGAATGCGCCGAGCCTCTCCTCCACATCGCCGATCTCATCGGCGGCTCATGGCCCGGAAAAGCGCGGGTCGCCATGAGCGCACTCTTCAACCTGGCCGAGAGCAGCCTCTCCGTGCAATTGCTCTTCGACATCCGCGCCTGCTTCCTGGTCAGGTCGAACCCCGAATACCTCGCCACCCGCGATCTCCTCGCCGCACTCACCGCTCTTGAATACCGCGCCTGGAGCGCCTGGCCCGCAAACTCCGGACGCCGCCTCGGCGCGCTCCTCCACCCCTTCGGCATCATCAGCCATGACCTCCACCGCGGCTCGGAGAAGGCCTTCAAAGGCTATCTGCTTCAGGATTTCCAGGACGCCTTCGAGCGCTATCTGCCACCTTTAGCCGGCCGTCGCGCGACGGGAATTCAATCAGCAACGTCTTCCGAAGCCGAATTTCCCTTGGTTCTCAACGACCTGCGCGGATGCGCGGATTCAGGCATGGTTTAACCAAATTCTTCGTCCGGCGGGAGATAGACTGCGGAAAAAACGCTGGCACAGCCGTCAAAGAGGGCGGCTTCAGAGCTTGCGGAAAAATGCTTGCAGTACCGTATAAGAGGCGGCTTCAGCCGCCCGTGAAGCGCTATGAAGCCCCGGCTTTAGCCGCGGTTTACCGGAGTGGCCTTTCATCAGCCTGCGACGGAAGCCGTTGCGTTTAAAGGAGCAAACTCAGACCTTCGCGACGGATTGGAGAGTTAAACCGTGGCTGAAGCCACACGTTTTCCTGTTCCTTTACGGGCGGCTGAAGCCGCCCTCTTTGACAGTTATGTCAGCCTAAGAACAGCAGTTGGGAGGCGCATTCGTCGCCATATGACGGACTTGAAAGCATCTTCAACTGTATTGCGTCTTTACCCACTGGGCCGATCATTCGCTCATTCCGATCATTCGCGCGATGCGCACTCCATGTTCTTATCAGCGTTCATCAGCGAAAATCAGCGGCCAAATCCTGGTTGCGGCCACGTTGCCCGGTATTTCTTACGGCTCCACCACGTAGTCCGGCCAGCAGCTCTGTTCGCCCATGACCCGCAGCCCAGGTGCGCTGTTGTTGCCCGGCGCCGCGAACTTCGGGTCGAGAATCTTGGCGATTTGATCGCGTGCTCCTTCAAGATGAGCGCGCGTGGATTTGTCGGCGGCCTTCGCAATGGCTGCGCCGAGCGCCGTATTCAGCGAGCGCAGCTCCGCCCGGTAGAGGGGTTTTTCATCACCGCTGGTTGCGAACGTGGCGCCAAGCGCAGCGGGCAGGCCCACAGGGGCCGTCACCGCAGGCCCGTTCAGCTTGTTGTTCACCAGGTCGAGATAGGCCCGCTGCAGATTGCGGCGGTAGGCGTCGATTTTCACTTGCGGCGCTTCGATCTCTTTCCAGATCCCCTTGCGCACATCGGCGAGGAAGTTTGCGGGTGAATAGGCCGACGCGCCCTCGGTGGCTTCCTGCTCCACCAGCCGGGCCAGGCGCGCGCTGTTCAGCAAAGTGTTGAGCACGGTGCTCTGGGCGTTGCGGATGCGGCCCAGCTCTCCGATGGGTTCAATGCGCCGCAGAATTTCCGGATCGATGGCCCAGGCGGGCGTGACGAAGGCATTGTCGTTCAGGAACTTCACGGCTTCCACCTGGCGCGCCTTGGGCATGGGAGTAAAGATGACCCCGGCTTGACCGGCATATTTTTCCTGCGAATTGAAGCCGCCCACAATGGCCGCTACGTGGTCCAACTCCAGCACCCACTGGCCCAGCATGCGTCCATAGATCTCCGCTAGATCGTCATAGGGTTCGCCTTCTTTGGCGGTGGTGGCTGCGAGCAGCATCTTTTCCACGCGTTGCAGGTTCTTCAGCCCCAACGTTGTGGATTTCACCGCATCGGCGTCGCCCACGGCCTCGGTGAGTTCGCCGGGGTCTGACCCGGCCGATCCGGCGGTAGAAAAGCGGAGCCAGGGAGTTTGTTCCTGTTCACGCGCCCAATGGTCCAGCGTTTTGCGTTCGTCGTCGGCGGTCTTGGCTTCCGGAATCGGCGCGTAACCCCAATGGGTGGCCCAGACGTCGTAGGGTCCGACGCCGGGAATGAGATCTTCCACATCGATCTTGTCTTCCGGTTGGGCGACGTAATTGAAGCGCGAATAGTCCATGATGGAGGGCGCGTGCCCCATCTTCTTCACCCACTCGCGGTCCCGCACTTTTTCTTGCGGGTACATGGAGCTGGCCTTCATGTTGTGCTGGAAGCCGAGGGTATGACCCACTTCATGGGCGACCACGAATTGGAGCAGCTTGCCCATGAGATCGTCGGGCAGAGGCAGAGTCCGGGCGCGGGGGTCGAGCGGGCCGGCCTGCAGGAAATACCAACTGCGCTGCAGGTTCATGATGTTGTGGTAGAACTGAATGTCCGCATTGAGGATCTCGCCCGTGCGCGGGTCGTGGATGTTCGGTCCGGAGGCGTTTTCGATGGTGGAAGGAAGCCAGCGAATTACCGAATAGCGGACGTCTTCGGGGCTGAAATCAGGGTCCTGCTGCGGGGTGGGAGCGGATTTGGCGATAATGGCGTTCTTAAAACCGGCCGCTTCGAAAGCTTTCTGCCATTCTTCCACACCGGCCTTCATGTACGGGACCCATTTAGCGGGAGTGGCGGAGTCGATGTAATAGACGATGGGCTTCACGGGTTCAGAGAGCGAAGCCGCCGGGTCCTTTTTCTCAAGCCGCCAGCGGTCGATGTAGCGGCGGCGGGGCGCCCGGTGCTCGTCCCGGCTGTAATCCATCAGGGTGGCGGTGAAGTAACCGACGCGCTCATCGAAAAGGCGCGGCTGCATCGGATTCTCAGGCAGCTTCACCATGCTGTGGTGCAGCACAACCGTGGCGCTGCCGGGGCGCATGCCGGCGCCCGCAAAAAGATTAGGAGGCGGGGCGGGCGCGCCCGGAGGAGGAGGCGTCCTGGTGTAGGTCAGCGAAGCTTCCACTTCGACGTTTTCCGGATACGGCGAAATACGCTCAATGTAGGAGCGCGAGGCGTCCATGGCGGTGGCGCTGAGCCGCTGGCGGGCGCCGATTTCGGGCACGTCGCTGGTAAAGAGCCGGGTGACTTCGATGACGGCGGAATCGTTCTTACCGAAGGCAGCTACCGGAAACGTCATGATGATAGTGTTGTTGTTGGCGGCCTGCACAGCCTGCGCGATGGGCGTTTTCAGATCGGCCACGATCTCGTAGTTGATTTCACGCAAATTGATCTTGTTGCCGATGCGCTCCCACCTTACAACGTGCTGGGCCAGCGCCTGGCCGCCATAGCCCACGCCCAGAGTCGTCTTCGAAATCTGCGAGACCCACAGGAACTCTTTATCCAGCTCGCTCTTGGGGATTTCGTAATAATACTTGTCCTTGATGACATGGACGGCGAAGATGCCTTTTTTCGACACTGCGTCTTTGGTGATGACTTTGTCGTAGGGCTGCGGGTCGTGTGCCGGCGGCGCGATTCCCGGCCGGGGAGTCTCGCCGGTGGGCTGCTGAGCGGCCGGTTGAGGATCTTGGCCGACCATGAGGGTGGTACAGAGCAAGAACAAGACTACAAGTGCGGTTCGCTTCATTCGGTTTTCCCCTTAAGCCGGAGTTTCTTTGACTTCCAAGATTGCAGAGATTGTACACTGAGGGTCCTGGCGGCGCACGATGCGCGCTTCAGGTTTTGCGGAAGAATGCCTGCACGCCTGTCAAAGTGGGTGGCTTCCGAGCTTGCGAAAAGAATGCCGGCACAACTGTCAAAGCGGGCGGCTTCAGCCGCCCGTAAAGCGCTATGAAGGACCCGGCTTTAGCCGCGGTTTAGGGGCGTGGTCTTTCATGAGCGTGTGAGGGAAGCGGTGTATTTAAACGAGAAAACTCAGATCTTCGCGATGGATTAGGCAGTTAAACTGTGGCTGAAGCCACTCAATTTCCGTGGCTTTACGGGCGGCTAAAGCCGGCCCACTTGGACAAGTGTCGGCATTTTTTCCGCAGCCTCGGAAGCCGCCCTCTTGGACAGTTGTTCCGGCATTCTTCCGCGAGCTCTGAAGCCGCGCTCTCTGATACTTGCTCCGGCATTTTTCCGCAAGCTCTGAGATTGTGCTCTTTACAATGCGGAAAGCCGGGAGGCGAGGCGTTCCCCCGAGGCCCTAACGATTGGCAACGCTTACAATATCGCTAGACTCATTCACATCTTCGTAAAGGACTGAGGAACTATCATGGCGCTACTCTATCTTGTCCGGCATGGCCGAGCGGCAGGGACTTGGGATACTCATGCCGACCCTGGACTTGATGATGCCGGCCGGGGACAGGCGGAGGCAATGGCTACGGCGTTGACTTCGAAGGGACCGTTGCCGGTAGTCACTAGCCCTCTTCTCCGTACACGGGAGACGGCTGCGGCACTCGAACGGCTCTGGGGTAAACCGGCCCGGGTTGATCCGCGCGTTGGCGAGATTCCATCACCTGTGGCCGCGGGGTTGCATCGGGGCGAATGGTTGAGACGCGCGCTCCAGGGCCGCTGGGACGAGTTGGACCGGTCCGTGGAGCTGTGGAGGGCCGCGCTCTTGAAGGCCCTTGGGGAACTCAGTCAGGATACGGTGGTGGTTTCGCATTTTGTCGCCATTAATGCAGCGGTTGGACACGCACGGAAAGACGATCGCGTGACCTGCTTTCGTCCACAGAACTGCTCCTGCACGGTGCTCGATACTCGCGGCGCCGATTGGAAGATCGTGCAGCTTGGGGCCGAGGGGGAAAGCCCTGTAGCCTAGATCGGGACATCGGAAATGCCAGCTAGGTTTCTTTCGCGGGCTTACAGTTCCGATTTCCCGATTACCTGATGTCCCGATTTCTCGATCGGCGATGATTACTGGATCTCCCTGTCTCTGTACTAGGGTTGCTGGGCGCCTGCGGGCGGGATTGTTGAATGTTGGCCGGCATCTGCTGTGCTTGGTCCGCGTAGCGATCGGGCGCCTACTACGAAGAGTTCTAAGCCCAGCAGGACTGTCAGCGCGAGGACCACCTTGCGCAGCCTGTGGGAGGGTACGCGCGGCGACAGGGCACATCCTATCAAGACTCCTGGGACGCCGCCTAGCAGCAGGGCCTTCAGCACTCCGGCGCTGATTGTTCCGAAGCTGAAGTGAAAGACCGATCCTACGAATGCTAGCACCGTGCCGAAGACCAGATCGGTGCCCACTACCTCGGCAGCGGAGAGTCCCGTCAAGTTGAAGAGCATCAGGGTGCCTAGCGCCCCGGCCCCGGCTGAGGAAAATCCGGTCTCAATGCCAATAGGCAGCGACAGCCAGGCCAGCCACGGGGAGACATGGCCTGGCTCCGGCGCTCTCCGCGGCTTGGTGCGCAGGGTGGTCAGCGTGCCGGAGACTACCAGCATGGCGCCAATCACAACCAGCACGAAGGGATTGGAAAGTTTCACGCTGGCGGTGCGCAGAAGATAGGTTCCTCCCAGGAGTCCGGGCACCGCGCCCAGCAACATGATTCCCAAATAGCGCACGTGGACTTGCTTCCCGGCAATATAAAACGGGGTGGCTAACAGGCGTATGACCGTGGCGAAAACCAGAGCGGTTCCCACCGCTTCGGTGCCGGAGACTCCGGCGAGCAGCACGAGGGCCGGGGTGGTGAAGCTTCCGCCGCCGACTCCTGTCAGCCCCACGATCAGCGCGATTACAAATCCAATCAGTACCTGCATTTTTTATTCATCCTGCCGGGCAAGGGGCGTGGTGAAGGTGTGGATGCCGCATTCGAGCTTCTTTCCCGACCAGCGCCCGGAGCGGGGATCGCCGGCAGTTACGGGCAAGCTGGTGCAAGGTTCACAGCCGATACTCAGGTAACCATCGTCATAGAGAGCCAGCTTCTCGATGTGGTTCTGTTCGGTGTAGTCCAACACCTGGGGCCACTTCCAGCCAGCCAGCGGATTGAGCTTCAGAATCTGCTTGCCGCTGGGGAGCTGGTGTTGCTCGACCTGCTTCAGGTTCGCACGCGTGGCGGACTGCTCACGGCGCAGGCCGGTAAACCAAACATCGAAATTTTCGAGCGCCTTCATGAGCGGTTTCACCTTGCGCATCTGGCAGCAGCGCGCCGGGTCAGAGACATACAGCAGACCATGGGCCTGTTCCTGCGCGGCCACCGTGGTTTCCGGAAGCAGATTCACGAGATTCAGGTCCCAGGCGGCGGCCATGCGGTCGCGGTAGGCATAGGTTTCGGCAAAGTGATATCCGGTGTCGAGGAACAACACCGCGATGCCGGGAACACGCCGGTGTACCAGATCGAGGACCACCATGTCTTCGGCCTGAAAGCTACAGGTGATGCAGAAACGGCCGGCATTCTGGCGAACGGCCTGCTCAATGAGAGATTCCGCCGGCTGCTCTGCTGTTGTTTCAGATAACCCAGTTTTCATCAGATCCTCCCTGGAGCCGCTCTAGGTGACTGAGCAACGCGGCCAAAGCGCTGGAGTGGTCTTCCGGCAGCGGAGCTAGCTCGACAAAATGTTCCCGGCCGAAGATGGCCTCAACTTCGTGGCGCCGGTGGGCCGCTTCCGCGGGAACGGAGAAGAGCGCGATGGCCCCTGTGCTCCGCAGCAATCGGGCAGCCGACGGCAACTGATGAGGATGAAAATCCGTGGCCGAGAGGATATGAACGTGCCATCCGCGGGTAAAGATTTCACGCTCCAGCGCTACTGCCAGCTCGGGCCGCTCCACCAGCCACACGGCCGCCGGTGGGTGGCCATTGCGGGCAATACGCTCGGACAACTGCACCGGCTTATGGACGAGGACCTCCGGCGGCGGAGTGGCGGCGCCGGTAATCATGCCGGCAGCCAGGGTGGCATTGTGCAGCGGATCGATGAGAATGAAGCTGCCCATGGTGCGGTCCTGCTGGTAGGCGTCAAAGTGCAGCGGCTGTGTGGTTTCGATGGTGACGGAAGCGATGTCATTCATCTGCAAGGCCGCCGCCGGAGCAACGGAGAGCGTGTTGACATCCACACGGTGATGAATGGAGATGATCCGGGCGCGGACGGTGCGCGTGGTGTGCTTCAGCAGGAAAGACTTTCCGGGCTGCAGTTGATCGGAATGCATCCATACAAGATTGGCCGTGAAGCGGCGCGAGGCCTGCGGCAGTAACACGGGAGCGGCGAGCAGATCGCCACGGCTGATATCGATCTCGTCTTCGAGCGTCACGGTCACCGAGCTGCCCGGTCCGGCGGCGTCAAGTTCGCCATCGAAGGTGACTATCGACTTGATTCTGGTCCTGGTCCCGGAGGGCAGCGCCATGACGGACGCGCCGCGCCGCAACGCGCCGGCGGCCACACGTCCGGCAAATCCGCGAAAAGCTGCGTCAGGACGAATCACGAATTGCACCGGGAAACGCAGCGCTTCGGACTCCGCAGCACTGGCGACGGGCAGGGTCTCGAGCAATTCCAGCAGCGTCGGTCCGTGGAACCAGTCCATTTTGCGGCCGCGCTGCACTACGTTTTCGCCTTCCAGCGCGCTGACCGGAACTGCAAAGGTATGCTGCACTCCAAGCTGGCGGCAGAATTCCGCAAATTCCGCGGCCACGGTGTGGAAGACCTCTTCACTGTAGCCGGTGAGATCCATTTTGTTGACGGCGGCAATCACATGCTGAATACCCAGGAGCACCGAAATGTAGATATGCCTGCGGGATTGAGGTAGCAGCCCCTTGGTAGCATCAATCAAGATCACGGCTGCATCGGCGGTGGAAGCGCCGGTGGCCATGTTACGGGTGTACTGCTCGTGACCGGGGGTATCGGCGATGATGAATTTTCTTTTAGGCGAGGCAAAGTACCGGTAGGCAACGTCAATGGTGATGCCCTGCTCGCGCTCGGCGCGCAATCCGTCGGTGAAGAGCGAGAGGTCCATGGGCCCGCCGGAGCGGTTGATGCCGCTCTTGCGCACGGAGGCGATCTGGTCTTCGTAGAGCCCCTTGGAGTCATAGAGAAGGCGGCCGATCAGAGTGGATTTGCCGTCATCGACGCTGCCGGCGGTGGTGAAGCGCAACAGTGCGTTTTGTTGCACGCTTGGCTGCTCTACGCTTGGAAAGATGCCGGGTGAAGCTACTGTTGAAGCTGTTGTTAACTCGATGGTTTCGGTCGGCATTAGAAGTATCCTTCCCTCTTCTTGATTTCCATGGAGCCTTCTTCGTCGTGATCGATGACGCGGTTCTCGCGTTCGGAGCGGCGGAAGGCATGCATCTCATCAATGATTTCCGGGATGCTGGCAGCGTCTGAGCGGATCGCGCCGCTGCACGGGGCGCATCCCAGGGACCTCATGCGGCACCGGATTTTCTGTGGCTTTTCTCCGGGCAGCAGGCGCACGCCATGCCCGGTGAGCAGAATCTGTCCGCCGCGGTCGACGGCCTCGCGCTCCTGGGCGAAATACAGCGGCACGATCGGAATTCGTTCCGCTTCGATGTAGAGCCAGACATCGAGTTCCGTCCAGTTGGAAAGCGGAAACACGCGCAGGCTCTCGCCCTGGTTGTGACGGCTGTTAAACAGGTTCCACAATTCAGGACGCTGGTTCTTGGGGTCCCACTGCCCGGCGGCGTCGCGGAAGGAATAGACACGCTCCTTGGCCCGCGATTTTTCCTCATCGCGGCGGGCGCCGCCGAAGGCCGCATCAAAACCGCCGGCGGTCAGCGCGTCCAAGAGGGCGCGGGTCTTGAGCAGCCCGCAGCACTTCTGCGTTCCCAGAGCATAAGGGTTCGCGCCGTCTTCCAGGGCAGCGCGGTTGGAATGCACGATCAGCTCGGCCCCGATCTCGGCCGCATAGCGATCGCGGAACTCGATCATTTCCGGGAACTTATAGCTGGTGTCGATGTGCAGCAATGGGAATGGAATCTTGCCGGGATAGAAGGCCTTCTGCGCCAGACGCAACATGACGGAAGAATCTTTGCCGATGGAGTAGAGCATCACCGGGCGGGCAAATTCCGCTACCGCTTCCCGCAGGATGAACAGGCTCTCTTCTTCGAGTTGCTTAAGATGCTGGCGACTGCTGGGTTCCATTTTCGACCTTGTTCCGGAAAAGAAAAACCGCCGGTTGATTTGACCGGCGGTGGCTTGTCTAACTGTTGGCTGTATCACGTTCATGTTCGCCACCCCGGTCTGTGCCTACACACCATTTGGCAAGGACAACAACAGGCGGAGATATACCCGATCTTCAGGCCCGCAACTGCACTGGGACTGGTGGTTCGATGCGAGATCGTACGTCTATCGTTTGCCATCATTCTTCCTTCGCTAACCCGCTGCTGCGTCTGCCTAAAATGGAAAACCCGCCATCCGGTGTCTTCGGAGGCGGGCTTTAGAAATTCTAAGAAAATTGCTGTTCTTACGCCCTATGCTCCGCAGACACGCGTGTACAAGCTGCCATCCGGCAACAGATACAACACGTTTTGGGGAGCATGGTCAACATCAGGTTTGATGTTACCCGGAAGGCTTGGGATTCGTCAAGTTTTTTGGGCCACAGTTTTTGGACCGCAGCCAAACCCAGACCACTGATGAACACTGATATGAGCACAGATCAACACTGATGGAAAAGAAAGTAGCTTACAAAATTCAGCGGCCATTAGGCTGCACGGATGAATTGGGCCAACGGAATGACCTCGACATTCCGGGCCAACGTATATGCCTTGTCGCCAGGGTAGACCACATAGAGCTGGTCGAGTTTGAGGTCTGTCAGGGCCGTACGCATCGAGGATGTAAGCACAGGCGCATCCGCGCGTTTGCATTCTACGCCGATCCGGCGGCCGTTCTTGAACAGGACGAGATCTATTTCAGCGCCACCGTGTGTGGCCCAATAGTATGACTCGTCAGGACGTAGCGCTTTGATCACCTCCTCCACGGCGTATCCTTCCCAGGAGGCGCCGACCTTAGGATGATGTTCAAGATCGCGTTGGCTGGCAATGCCCAGCAGAGCATGGAGAAGACCGGTGTCGCGCACGTAGACTTTGGGCGCCTTCACCTGGCGTTTGCCGAGGTTTTCAAACCATGGCTGCAACTGGCGGAGCATGAATACGCCGGACATCAGGTCGAGATAACGGCGTACAGTAACCTCACTTACGGCCAGGGCGCGAGCCAGTTCGGCGCCGTTCCATATCTGTCCGTGGTAATGGGCGACCATGTGCCAGAACCGGCGAAGGGCTTCCGCTGGAATGCTCATGCCCATCTGCGGCAGGTCGCGTTCCAGAAAGGTCTGAAGAAACTGCCGCCGCCAGGCCAGCGAGTCGGCCTCGGAGCGCGCAGTGTAGGCCAGCGGAAAACCGCCCCGCAGCCAGTGGCGTCCCTGGGCGGTGGCGCCGAGGTCGGAAAGGCGAAAGCCTTCGAGGGGCACGGTCTCAATCCGGCCGGCCAGCGTTTCGGAAGACTGGCGCAGCAGATCGGGCGAAGCGCTGCCAAGAATGAGGAAGCGCGCCGGCAGGGGCGTCCGGTCAGCCAGGACACGCAGCAAGGGAAAGAGCTCAGGCCGCCGTTGGATTTCGTCGATGACCACCAGCTTTCGAAGCGGCCGCAGAGCAGTATCTGGTTCGGACAGGCGGGCGAGGCTCTGCGGTTCCTCAAGATCAAAATAGTTGAGCGAATCGCGGGCGACAAAATGCCGGGCCAGCGTGGTCTTGCCACACTGCCGGGGGCCAAGAAGGGCAACTACGCGGCTGCGCCGCAAGGCCGTGCGGACCAGGGCAATGTCCGTATTGCGATCAATCACGAAGAATATCGTACCATGAAATTCTAACTTTTGAGGTTGGAATTTCAATGTCATTCAGCGGAGGGTATTTGCTGGTTGGTGACGGTGGGGCCCCATCATTTCTGCTGGGGACACCTTTAGACGTAGTTCCAAACACTGTCGTGGTGGGGCAACGCGGCGCCCATTGCGTCTGTCGGGGGCCACCTTTAGACGTAACAAGTTACGTCTCTACGCATTGGTTCGTGGTGATCGTCATCGTCGTTGTTGTTCCGGATTGTTAGTCCGGCGGGGGCGTATATACTGGCCGGCAAGCCCATGAGCCCTGACAATTTTGGATTTTCCGGCAAAGAGCTGCGCACACTACGCGGCATGAAAACGCCGTATGGCATCCAGAAGTATCTGGACGCCATGCCTTATCATCTGGCCGACACTGGCTGGTCGCCACGGGTGGTGCTGCGGGAGAACACATCCCACTGTTTTGAAGGGGCCATGCTGGCGGCGGCAGCGCTGCGGGTGAATGGATATCCTCCATTGATCATCGATCTTGAGGCCGAAAAGGACACCGACCATGTGGTGGCCGTCTACCGCGAGCGCGGCCACTGGGGCGCCCTGGCCAAATCGAATTACACCGGATGCCGCTACCGCGAGCCGGTGTACCGCAGCCTGCGGGAACTGGCCTTGAGCTATTTTGATGTCTACTTCAACCTGCGGCGGGAGCGTTCTCTGCGCACGTTTTCGCGTCCGGTGAATATGGCGCGCTTCGATCATCTCGATTGGATGACCTCGGAAAAGCCGCTGTGGTTTGTCGCCGAATACCTGTTCGATATCAAGCACTACAAGTTGTTGCGTCCGGGGATGGCGAAGAGGTTGCACCGGCTGGATGAACGGTCGTTTCGGGCGGGGTGTTTGGGACGGACATGTCGTGACCAGGGGAAAGGGTAATTCCGGCAGATCGGGTGATCTGGTGATCGGGTGACCTGATGATCGGAAATGCCAGTCTGCTCTTTGGCGGCGTTACGAATTCAGACACTAGCGCTAGAAGCGGAAATCCAAGTCTTCTCGACGGATCGGGGAGATAAACTGTGGCTGAAGCCGCTTGTTATCCTGTCACTCTACGGACGGCTGAAGCCGTCCTCTTTGACAGTTGTTCCGGCATTTTTCCGAAAGCCCTGAAAGCGTCCTCTGCTACGGTTACCCCTTCTACGGTTACCAGTGACTTCATTGCAGTTACTTTTCTTTGCAGTCGCGGCAGTCGTGCTGTGACCGCGTGATTGCTGCACAATCAAATCGGGGAGCATCGCGTCCCACCCTTCGCAAAAAGCGCGAAGAGTGGGTCACCCATCTCTGGAAGGCCGTTAGTGTTTTCACCACGATTCGCGGCACTAGCTTCTCCCGGCGCGTTTTTGGGCGATGACCAGCCCTCGGGGTGTAGGGAGCAGCACTACTGAGACCAGGCCTTCCTGTTCCAGGCGCAGGGCGGCTTCGCGCACGGTCTTTAGGTGCGAGCTGGCGTCGTGCATGAGGACCAGGCCATTGGGGTTCATCTTCGGCAGGAAGTAACGGACTTCGGCTTCGCGCAGTTCCGGCAGGGAGTCGCAGAAGAGAATGTCGATGGTCCCCGGCACGCTGAGCTTCAGGCTCTCTTCGCAGCGGTAGTCCACCCATCGCTTCAGGCCGGAAGCGTCGATTTTCTCTTTGGCTTTGGCAAAGACTTCTTTGTCGGGTTCGCAGGTAATGATCTTGCCGGCGCCGTTCAGTTTGAGTCCTTCCGCCATGTATAGAGTGCTTACCGCCAGAAAGGTGCCGGTCTCAACCACCAAGCCAGGTTTCATGGTGGTCATCAGGCATCTCAGAAATTCAAGTACTTCAACTTCAGCAGTCATGGTGTCAAACATGCTCCAGCGCTCAGGATTCGGACATTCAGGGGTGGGCCGATGGTATTCCGGTTTGGGCGGGCTGCCATATTGGTTGACGTGATTGAGCACGCGGTGGACGGGATTGATCCGGCGGAAGCGGCGGCGCACCATGACCAGCATGGCCACACCAGCGCCTGATAAAACGAGCCCGGTGAACTGGGCGTTACTCATTCCCAGAATTATTCTGGGATTGATGCGCAGAAACTCGACCAGGAAACGCGCCAATCCGCTCAGGACAAAAAATTCGGCGGTGATAACACCCGCTGCCAGCGGATGCTGCAGAGCGCGCGTCCCACGGCGCCACAGATACCAGAAGATCACAGCGCCGACCAGAAACTCATAGATGGGCGTAGGATGCACACGACAATCAGCGGGCCACCCCCATTGCAGGCAAGGACCGGACGTAGGCACCAATCCGTTGGGGAAAGACATGCCCCAAGGCAAAGATGTGGGGCGTCCGTAATCGCCATCCCCGGAGATTAGACAGCCGATTCTGCCTACAGCATAGCCAAGCGCGCAGGGAGCGCTGGCCACATCGAGCATGGTCAACATGCTGACACGGTGCTTGCGCGCCAGATAGAGCAGCATCGCCATTCCGGCGGTCAAGCCCCCAAACCAAGCGAAGCCTTGCTGGAACCACGGGAATATCTCGCGGCTGAAAAGCAGGTCCATCGACGGGCGATCTTCGGGGGTATCAACAATGTGCCAGAGTTTTGCGCCCAGAATTCCGGCCAGCGCCAGAGCAGTCACCACCGTATGCGGATCAATCGCGAGCTTCCGCCGCTTGATTTCCGCCTCTAGAACAAGAAAGGCGGCAACAAATGCCAGCATCAGCAGAAGACCAAAGGTAGGTATCCTTTGTAGCGGCCCAATGGAGAATCGGCCAAGCTCGATATAGGGAAGCATGGTGGATGGTTTGTTAAGTATACGGGCAGATTAGGAGATCGGGAAATCGGGAAATCGCCGTCATCGGGACATCGGAAGATGTGGCAAGCCGAAATCCTCTGCAAACTGGAGACCGCAGCATGATCGATACACGAGAAAGTGTTGGCGCTCACCGATGTCCCGATGTCGGCGATTTCCCGATGTCCCGATCTTCCGATCACCTGATTCCCTACTTCTCATCCCTACCTGTGTCTGCGGTGGCGCTGATTGCTTGGCGCGCGGGGATGATCAGCATGCGGGGCAGCGCTCCATCTTTGCGGCGGAAATGTTTAAGGTCGGCGAGGATGCGCACTCCGGTTTTTTCCGCCAGGGCTGCGCGTCCGGGGACGTCTTCCATGTCAAACAAATCGGCGGGCTTGAAAAATTCCTGGGCGGCTACGATCACGTCGTGCTCGCTCCGCAGATCGTCGTTCAGGCTGGGATCGATCTTGAAACACCAGTAGATGTCCCACTCCCGGACTTTATCGCCGGTCACGGCATTCACGACCATATTGTGGTCGTATTCCGGCCCGCCCGGCGACTGGTGCTGTTTCCCGGGAACCACTACGTAAAGGTTGAGGCGCTTGTCGAGCGGCTTGTCTTCGCTTAGGCGAGCGCCGAAGACCCATGGGCCGAGAGCGGCCACAGTACGCGAAGCGGTGACTGCCGGGGTGAACACAATTCCGGCGCCGTCATAATAGGCGGCCATCGGATGGGAAGCGTTCGGACCGGACACAGCCAAGCCCACCATCGCGGCCAGAATCCCCAGCCTCGGGAGTCTATGTGAAACTGAAGGGCGCACTGAGGGTCATTATCCCACCGTTGCGGCGATTGCAGATGTTACATTGGGAGTAGATGCTAAGTGTCCTCAAGCACCGTGGTCTGAAGCTTATTTTTGCCGCCAACATGATTTCCATGATTGGCAGCGGGATGAATACCGCCGCAGTCACATGGTACGTGCTGCAAGTTACACACTCGGAAGTGGCCCTGGGCACTCTGCTCATGTTGCAGACCATTCCCGCGCTGCTGCTGCTGCCGTTCAGCGGTGTGGTGATCGACCGGGAAGACCGGCGTCATCTGGTGATGATATTAGATGCCGTCCGGGCCTTGGCCATTCTGACTGTGGCAGTGCTTGCCTGGAGGGGAGAAGCCCGATTGTGGCACGTCTACCTGGTCAGCATCATTGTCGCGGGCGGCTTCTGGATGTTCTGGCCAACCATCAACGCGCTCATTCAGGAGCTCACCCCGGAATCGGACTTTGTTCATTCCAACAGCTTCCTGATTGCGGGGCTTCAGGGCGGCTGGTTGATTGCCGGGGCCATGGTCGGATTTCTTTATAACTGGATCGGGCTGAGCGGCATTCTGTTCATCGACTTTGCCAGCTATCTCCTGTCGTTTACCTGCTACCTCTTCGTGCGCACCGGACGGCAGACGGTCAGGGCCACCGCCACTCAGGCAACGCATGAAGGAAAGGTCCGCCAGTATTTTCACGAACTGCGCGAAGGCATTGGCTATATACGGTTCCGCCCGCGGATTCTGCTGCTGGGCTTTGCCTGGGCCTTCTTTGTGGCCGGCATGTTGAGCCAGGGCGTGCTGACCGCGCCCTACAGCGACCGGCTTCTCAACGCCGGCGCTTATGGTTATGGCTGGCTGAATTCCGGGTGGGCGATTGGCGCGTGCCTGGGCGCTTTCTATACCGCGGCCCTGCTCCGTGTGACCGGCCGGCACCGCGCGGTGAGCATCTCCATGGCCGTGCTGGGAGTGTTTCTGTGCTCGCTGCCGCTGGTGGGCACGCGCCTGGGGCCGGGAATCCATCTGGCCCGCGGCATCAGCGTTGCCCTGGCCATCTCCGTGGCCATTTATGCGATCATGGGTTGTGCGCGCGCCCTGGGTGGCGTGGCCATCACCTCAACCATGATGGAAATGGTCCCCAAACAATTCATGGGCCGGGTGCAGAACACCTTTTACTTCGTTGGAACCTGCCTGCAATTCGGACTCTCGGTGGCCATCGGCGCCATCGCCCACAATCGCAGCCTCGCCTATGGCTTCTATGTCGTGGGCGGCCTGTACCTGCTGGCGGCTGTTCTGGGAGGGCTGGCGATGAGAGTGCCGGAGCCGGTGGGAGCTAGGAATCTGGTAATCGGATGATCGGGACATCATTTGCAGATCGGGACATCGGGACATCGCCGGCATCGGGACATCGGAAGAGCGGGTTAGCCGATTTCCCGATGTCCCGATCTCAATGTTATCCTTGCTGGTTTCTACCATGTTGAGGTTTCTATGTTGACCATGCAAGGACAGAACGCGGTGGTATTCGGGGTCGCCAACAAACGCAGCATTGCCTGGGCCATTGCCCAGAGCTTGAGCGAAGCCGGCGCGAAGCTGGCGATCACATACCAGAACGAACGCCTGAAGCAGGAAGCTCTCGACCTGATCTCGTCCCTGCCGGGGGCGGAAGCGTTTCAATGCGATGTGGGCAATGACGCGGAAATCGAGAAGCTGTTCGGCGAACTACAGTCACGCTTTGGACGCCTCGACACACTGGTCCACTCGGTGGCCTTTGCGCTGACGGACGAATTGAAGGGCGACTTCCTGAACACCTCGCGCGAGGGCTTCAAGATCGCCCATGAAATCAGCGTCTACTCGTTGATCGCGGTGGCGCGGGCCGCGGCCCCCTTGATGACCAACGGCGGCAGCATCATGACCATGACCTACTTCGGCGCGGAGAAAGTCATGCCCAACTACAACGTGATGGGTGTGGCCAAAGCGGCGCTGGAGTGCAGCGTCCGCTACCTGGCCTACAGTCTGGGACCGCGCAATATACGGGTCAACGCCATTTCCGCCGGACCCATCAAGACCCTGGCGGCGCGCGGCGTTTCCGGGTTTGGAGACATGCTCAAAGCGGGCGCCGAGCGCTCACCCATGAAACGCAACGTGGATATAAAAGAAGTTGGCGGCACTGCGCTGTTCCTGGCCTCAAGCCTCGGCAGCGGCATCACCGGCGAAACGATCTACGTCGACTGTGGATACAACATCATGGGATTTTAGTACGGAGACCGGTAGATTCATCATCATCGCAGATCGGGATATCGGGACATCTGGTCATCGGGACATCGGAAATACCAGATCGCTTTTCATCAAATCATGTCGCGCATCCGGATATTCGCTACCTTCGTTATTGTCGATCTCGCGATCGCCGCGGGGGCCGTCTGGTGCTTTTTCCAGCGGATTCCTGCGCGACAGTTTCTTCTTCCTGCCATCGTGCTGTTTGTGTTGAACGGGGTGTGGCTGGTGTGGGCGACGATTCGCAATACGCCACAGGGACAGTAAGCCTAGAAATCCAAGAACCATACCACTGATAAACACTGATTAACACTGACGGAATGGCAGAAACGCTACCGCTGATCTGCGCGGATGAACACGGGTTGGGACAGAGGAAGCAGAGGTGTTTTAGGGTTATGAGGTGGCTTCCGGACACGCCGATTGCCTCCGATGTCTCGCTACAGCTTTTCAATTTTGGCAATTACGGCGATTTTGGCAATTCTGGCAATCCGCCAGTAAGCATAACCCGGCGATGGTCTCCACCCAAGTGTTCGATTGCAATTTCTGCCGCCCGCTCTCTTTTGAACCTTTCGAATTTCTCGCCCCACTCGATGAGCAAAATGTGTTGCGGATCCATGAGGTCATCTAGCGCCAGCGTATCCAGTTCGCGCTGGGTATCGATGCGATACAGATCGATGTGGTAAAGAACGACTTCCGGGCCGCGATATTCGTGAATCAGCGTGAACGTAGGACTGGTGACGTCATCGGCACGGGCTGCATGGAATCCCTCGGCGATTCCCTTGACCATGGTGGTCTTGCCGGCGCCTAGATCGCCGCGCAGCAGAACGATGCTGCCGGGCTTCAGCTCCTGGGTGAGTTGCCGGCCGAGCTCTGTGGTTTCATCGGCGGAATGGGTTTCAAAAGTCTTCATCGCATTACGGGTGACTGAAGTGGAAGCCGCCCTCTTTTGACGGTCGTTCCAATCGTTTTGCGACACCATCCTAAAGCATCGCGTCCCACCCTTCGCAGAGAACGCGAAGGATGGGGCACCCATCCGGGGTGCTTCCATCTTTCCGCAAGCTTCAAAGGCGCGCCTTCATCACTGAATCGATCTTCATGTTCTTGCGGCGCTCTGGGTCGCGCGTTGTTCGAGTATGGCAAGCTGCTGCGGCTCGCCCATCGCGATCAGATAGTCACCCGAGCAGATAGGCTCGGCGGCTTGGGGATTGAACAGGATCTCGCCATCCCGATGGCGGATCGCCAGGACCATAATGCCGAGGTCATGGTGGATACCTGAGCTGCCCACCGTCTTTTCCGTCAATGAGGAATTTGTGTCTATCTGGATTTCTTCAATCACCATCTCGACCTTGCCGACGTGGGCGGTGGCGATGTCCAGAAAATCGAGCACGTTGGGACGCAGGAAGCTTTGGGCGATGCGGTGACCGGCGGCCGCATACGGCGAGATCACGATATCGGCGCCGGCGGTTTTCAGGTGCTTTTCCGCGCGCTCTTCACTGGCGCGGGCGATAATCTTGAGATCGGCCTTAATGCTGCGGGCCGTAAGGACAATATAGATGTTGGTGGCATCGGTGGTGGCGGCCGCCACCAGCCCACGGGCCCGCTCGATGCCGGCCGCGTATAGCACCTTATCGCTGGCCGCATCGCCCGGCAGCGCCAGCCATTTGGGGTCGAGATCGGCCAGACCCTTTTCATTGCTCTCAATGATGACAAAAGGACAGGGCTTTCTTGCGAGTTCCAGGGCCACGCTGTTCCCCACCCGGCCGGCGCCGCAGATGATGAAGTGGTCTTTCAGGTTGGCGATTTCGCGTTCCATTTTGCGTTTCCCGAATATCTTGCCCAGCTCGAATTCTAGCAGAGCCTCAGTCAGCGCCCCGATCATCAGAAATACCAGGGCCACACCGGCCAGAATCAATCCGATATCGAAGGCCCGGCCCGCCTGCGACATAGGATGGACTTCGCCATAGCCCACGGTGCTGAAGGTGATCACCACCATGTAGAAGCTGTCGAACCACGGCCAGCCTTCTATATAGTGAAAACCAGTGGTACCCACCGCGGTCAGAAGGACCACGGCGGCACTCAGCACTTTTAATGCGGGAAGTTTCTTCAAGATCGCAGAGGCGCTCCGCTTCAGATTCTAATCTATGTTCATGATCCTGCAAGATTCCAAGATTTGGCCAAGATTTGGCCGCTGATTTTCGCTGATGAACGCTGATAGGAACCTGGAGTGCGCATCACGCGAATGATCGGACGAGTGGATAAGAACGCAAGGCAGTTGAGGAGGTTTTGAAGACTAGCCATATGCCGGCCAACGCGCCGGCCGAAGAGCGTCCTTAGTTCTTAGAGGATGATAGTTCAATGCGCACGAAAAGCCCTCCGCCAGGGCGGAGGGCTTTCCGGAAAACACGCAGTTATTTGCCGGCCGAGCCTTGTTGCACTTTACTGTGCTTGATGCCATAAGTGAAGTAGATGACCATGCCAATGGCCAGCCAGATGATCAGTCGCAACCATGTATCCATGGGTAGCGAGCGCATCATCCAGAAGGCCGCCAGAATGCCGAGGATGGGCGTTACCGGAACCCATGGGGCCTTGAAGGGACGTGGCAGGTCCGGGCGCTTGCGGCGGAGGATCCAGACTCCAGCACAAACGATGACAAATGCCAGCAGGGTGCCAATGCTGACCAGCTCGCCAAGAATGCCGATGGGAATCAGCGCCGCAAAGAAAGCCACAAAAATGCCGACGATGATCGTTGACTTCCAGGGAGTGCGGAACTTCGGGTGGACCTCCCCTGCCCATTTCCACAACAGCCCATCACGCGACATCGAATAGAACACGCGGGACTGGCCCAGCAACATCACCAGCATCACCGTACTGAGGCCCGCGATGGCCCCGGCGTTGACCAGAATGCTGCCCCACAGCACACCGGTGGCGGCCATGGCGAGCGAAACTGGAGCAGCGACGTTGAGTTCGGTATAGTGCTTCACTCCCGTGAGCAGGAGAGAAACAACGATGTAGAGGACGGTGCAGATCGCCAGCGAACCCAGAATGCCAATCGGCATATCTTTCTGCGGGTTCTTGGCTTCCTGCGCCGCTGTGGAAACCGCATCAAAACCTATATAGGCGAAGAACACCACAGCCGCTCCACGGAAGATGCCGGACCATCCGTAGATGCCATACTGGCCGGTATTCGGCGGAATGAATGGGGTCCAGTTGGCTTTGGCCTCGGCCATGTGGGTGAAAACATAACGACCGGCAACCGCGATAAAGATCAGCACCGCCGCCAGTTTCACAAACACAATCACCGTATTGAGATTCGCCGACTCCTTGATCCCAATCACCAGGATGCTGGTCACCAGGGCAATGCCCAGGAAGGCCACGAGGTTGAACACGGCTGTCTCATGCGGCAGCGTATGCCAGTCGATGTGCGCATCCGCCAGGGTTTTCTGGATAGCAACCAACGGCGACCAGTGGTTCTGGTAAAAGACCATGTCGGTGCCAGGAACATTGGTGAATTTGGGAGGCAGATTGATGCCGAGGTTCTGCAGAAAGGCAATGACGGTTCCAGACCATCCGGAAGCAACAGTAGCCGCGCCAAACGCGTACTCCAGAATCAGATCCCAGCCGATGATCCAGGCAAAGATTTCACCCAATGTCGCATAACCATAGGTATAAGCCGATCCCGCAATGGGAATCAGTGCAGCAAACTCGGCATAACACAAACCCGCGAACACGCACCCTATCCCGGCAAAGATATACGAGAGGACAATGGCTGGCCCGCCAAATTGGGCTGCCGCCGCGCCGGTCAGAACAAAGATGCCGGCGCCGATGATTGCGCCGATACCCAGAGTAATCAGATTAACCGGCCCAAGCACTCGCTTTAAACTGTGTTCGCCCTCATCTTTGGACTCGGCCATCAGAGTGTCCATCGATTTGGTCGCCAATAAGTTCGCCATTCAGGTTTTCTCCTTTGTGTTCAGGCCTGTGCCTGTGTTTCGCTTCGGCGTGACCAAACAAGGTACACCGGAATTCCCAGCAGCACGATAATCAAACCCGGCCAAGTGTACTCTGGTTTGTAGCGCAATAATACGACATCAATGAATAAAGCCATCACGATATAAATCGCGGGCAGCACCGGATAACCGATAGCCCGGTACGGCCGTTCGGCCTGGGGCTGAGTACGCCGTAAAACGAACAGGCCGGCGATGGTCAATATGTAGAAGACCAGCACGGCGAAGATCACGTAGTTCAGCAAGTCATTGTATGTGCCCGAGAGACACAGGACACAGGTCCATATTCCCTGCACGATCAGCGCATTCTTGGGCGTCAGGTATTTGGGATGGAGTTCGCCGGTGGCCTTGAAGAACAAGCGGTCTTTGGCCATGGCATAGTACACGCGGGCGCCAGAGAGAATCAGTCCGTTGCAGCAGCCGAACGTTGAAATGAGAATGGCAATGGCCATCAGCCCCTCGGCGCGTCCGCCAAACATCTGCTGCAGGGCCGCAGTCCCAACGCGCTCGGAAGTGGCGTACTTGATGCCCCGCTCCATCACCGTGGCCGCGTGGGGGTCGCCATTGAGCGGCAGGACGTTGAGATAAATAAAGTTGGCCGCAATGTACAGCAGGATCACCACGCCGGTTCCCAACGCCAGCGAAAGCGGCAAGTTGCGCTTGGGGTTCTGAACTTCCCCGGCCGTAAAGGTCACGTTGTTCCAGGCATCGGCGGAGAACAGCGACCCCACCTGCGCCACCGCCAGAATCGTCAGCACCCCTACAAACGGACCGAGCGATGTACCGCTGGCCGAATGGGGCAGATTCAAGCGCCAGAAGTCGGTAAAGTTCGCAGCCACGGCGTGCGCATTGCGTCCAACGAAGATGCCGGCAATGACCAGCGCCGCCAGAGCGGAAACTTTGGCGATGGTAAACACATTCTGCACCGCCGCCCCGGTCCTGATGCCGAAAACGTTCAGGCAGGTAAGAAAGATGACGACGACGATGCCCGCCAGGTTCTGCGTGTTAAGGCCTACGTCCATGCCGCCCAGCTTGATCTGGCTGGTCACTTGCCATACCGGAACTTTGGCAATATGCCAGATCCAGGTTTCCGCTGAAATCGAAGGAAAGAAGTGACCTAGAAACTTGCCGAAGGCCACGCCCACGGCGGCAATCGTGCCGGTCTGGATCACCAGAAACAGAGTCCATCCATAGAGGAAGCCCCAGAGCGGTCCCAGCGACTCGCGCAGGTAGACGTATTGGCCGCCGGCCTTGGGCATCATGGCAGCCAGCTCTCCATAGGAAAGCGCGCCTACAATGGTAAGAAAGCCGGTGACCAGCCAGGCGCCGATCAGCAGCGCGGGCGAGTTGACCTCGCGGCTAATTTCCGCTGAAACAATAAAGATACCGGAACCGATCATGGAACCCATGACCAGGGTGGTGGCGCTGGTGAGCCCCAGGCCCTTGACCAGCTCAGGACGTGAACTCGCTTGGGGGGCGGACGCGTTGGCTTCGGGGTCGGACATACCGGTTTGCCTACCTCAAAATGCTCAGAAATTCCTGTACGGTTGCGCGGGGTGATTCTACTAGATCAGAGATGATTGCGACACTATCGGCGCCCGCGTCCATCACCGACCGGCAGTTCTCGCGGGTAATACCCCCGATGGCCACCAGGGGGCGTGAGGTCGCCTTCCTGGCTTCGCGGACGCCCGCCAGCCCCACCACAGGGTCAGGGTTGGCCTTCGACGATGTGGCAAATACCGGACCAATCGCCAGGTACTCTACCGGCAATGACGTGGCGGCCATGGCCTGTTCAGGATTGTGGGTGGAGAAGCCGATGCACATGGGGCGGTCGCCGCCGGCTGCTTCCAGAATGCGCCGGGCCGCGGCCGGGGGAAGATCATCCTGACCGAGATGCACGCCGTCGGCATCGGCGGCCAGGCAAAGATCCACGCGATCATTGACGATCAGGCGGGCGCGGCCGAGGGTGATTTCCCGCAGTTGCCGGGCGCAGTCAAGTGCGAAGCGGAGATCCTCCGACTTATTGCGATACTGGATGAGGGTTGCGCCACCCTGCATTAACTGTTCAGTGAAACCCAGAATTGCCGCCAGCGGGTCAGGGGCGAGCGCAAAACGCGCGGCATCCACAATGGGATACAAACGCGGAAGCTGCATGGAAGGAACTACCACTCAGGCTTCCCGGTCACGCTGCTCGTGGACCCGGGCCAGGAGCCGTTCCATATACCGGGTGTCGATGTTGCCGGCCTGGAATTCCTCATCGCGCAGGATGATGCGGTGCAGGGGAATCGTGGTGTGAATGCCCTCGATGATGAACATGTCGAGGGCCCGCTGCATACGCCGGATGGCCTCGTCCCGGTCCTGGCCGTGGACAATCAGCTTGGCAATCAGCGAATCGTAATAGGGTGGAATCACGCATTCCGCATAAGCTGCGGTATCGACGCGCACCCCCAACCCGCCGGGCATATGGAACGTGCTGATCTTGCCCGCCGAAGGCGTGAATTTCTCCGGATGCTCGGCATTGATGCGGCACTCGATGGCGTGTCCGCGTTGGCCCTGGCGATCGATCTTGCGCACCGTCTCGCTCAGCGTGGCCCCGGCGGCCAGCAGAATCTGGGACTTCACCAGGTCGATGCCGGTCACCATCTCTGTGACTGGATGTTCAACCTGAATGCGGGTGTTCATTTCGATGAAGTGCAGGCTGCCGTCTTCATCCATGAGGAATTCAACGGTGCCGGCGTTCACATATCCGATTTCCGAGAGACACTCCTCCAGCTTGTCGCCGATCTCCTTGCGCATTTTTTCGGTGACGCGAGTGGAAGGCGATTCCTCTAAAAGCTTCTGATGACGGCGCTGGATGCTGCATTCACGCTCGCCCAGACTGATGACCTTGCCGTGGCTATCGCCGAGCACCTGGAACTCGATATGCCGGGGACGTTCGATGAACTTTTCCATATACAGGTTGCCGTTGCCGAAAGCGGCTGCGGCCTCGCCTTGGGCGGCGTTGAAGGCGTTCTCGAGTTCCGACTCGGCCCGAATCACACGCATGCCGCGCCCGCCGCCGCCGGCCGACGCCTTCACGATCACCGGATACCCAATCTGTTGCGCCCATTCCCGGGCCTCGTCCGCGCTGGCAATCACGCCCTCCGACCCTGGGAGAATCGGCACCTTGGTCTTCTTCATGGCCTGGCGGGCCTTTTCTTTTTCGCCCATCAGGCGAATCACTTCCGGCGGAGGGCCGATAAATTTAATGTGGCAGGTCTCACAAACTTCGGCAAAGTTGGCGTTCTCGCTGAGCAAGCCGTAGCCGGGATGGATAGCATCGACGTTGGCGATTTCGGCGGCGCTGATTACGGCCGGGATATTGAGATAGCTCTCAGAAGAACGGGGCGGACCAATGCAGATAGCTTCATCGGCAAAACGCACATGCAGGGAGTTGCGGTCAGCTTCGCTATAGACAGCCACGGTCTTGATGCCCAGCTCTTTGCACGCGCACAGCACGCGCAGAGCAATTTCACCCCGGTTTGCAATCAGTATCTTCTTGAACATGGAAGTTCCGGGCGCGGTTACCGGCTGGGGCGTATGGCAAACAATGGCTGGCCATATTCCACCGGCTGGTTGTTGTTGACCAGGCGTTTCACGATTTCGCCGGCCATATCGCATTCAATTTCGTTCATCAGTTTCATGGCTTCTATGATGCACACCACCTGGCCGGCGTTAACGTTGTCGCCTGCGCTGACCAAGGCGGGCGCGCCCGGCGATGGCGATTCGTAAAATGTGCCCACGATGGGCGACTTCACGATGTGCAGGACTTCACCCGATACATCTCCCGAGGAGGGCGAGGGAGGAGGAACGGAGGCAGAAGACCCCGGCGCTGGCGGCACGAGCGCGGCGGCAACCACCGCCGGCGCATTCTGGGCCACCGGCGCGGCCTGCACCGCTGTGCCACGTTTGATTTTTACTTTGACATCTCCGCGTTCCAGTTCGAACTCTGAGATGTCTCTCTCGATCAGAAAATCAATAAGCTCTTTCAGCTCTTTGTGATTCATGAATGATTGCCGGCTCCGCTGGCTAAAGCTCAATCAACTCCCTGGTGGTCGGCGTAAGCACTTCGTTTGCCGACTCAGTTACCAGGACCATATCTTCGATCCGCACGCCGCCCTCTTCCGGCAGGTAAATACCGGGCTCAATGGTCACCACCATGCCCGGCGCGAGTTTCTGGTTTTGGCCCCGCGCCACCCGTGGCTGTTCGTGGATCTCAATGCCCACCCCATGCCCGGTGGAGTGAGTGAAATAAGCGGCATACCCGGCCTTTTTTAGCAACTGCCGGCCCGCCTGGTCAACATCTCCAACTGCGGCGCCGGGTCTCACCGCCTGGATGGAAGCCATTTGTGCCGCCTTTACGGCCTCATACATTCTGCGGCGCTCCGGCGACACCTTGCCCACATGTACCGTGCGCGTCATGTCGGAACAATAACCGGCGAGTATAACACCGTAATCAAGTATTACAAATCCATCGGCGGGAATGGGGGCCGCTGAGGCGCGCCCATGAGGCAAGGCCGACCGGCTGCCCGCCGCCACAATCGTGTCAAACGACATTTTCTCCGCCCCGGCCCGGCGCGCCTGCAACTCCAGCTCTCCGGCTACCACGGACTCCGGCACACCCGGCGCGATGGCCGTGCATGCGGTCTGAAACAGGCTGCAACCCACCAGAGCGGCGGCCCGCATCTGCTCAATCTCACTTGCATCCTTGATGGCCCGCAACTGCTCCACGGCGCCGCTGACGGGCTTCAGTTTCGTCTTGCCCCGCAGGGCCCGCACCATTTGACGGTAGTTGTCGTAAGGAAGGTTGGCGGCTTCGAAGCCCATGTGCTGCACACCGGCGCGCAATACCGCCTCACAAGCCGTCTCGAATGCCGGCTTCTTCGTGATCACCACTTTGGCGCCGTGGACCTCTTCGGCCGCCTGCTGTTTGTAGCGGCCATCCGTGTAGAAAATCGCACTCACCGACGCTCGCACAAGACGCAACACAAGGATCCCAGCCGACCCCGAGAACCCGCACAGGTAGCGTACATTCGCCAGGTGCGTCAGGAAAAGAGCATCGACGCCAGCATTGTGAAGCTGGACGGCCAGCCGTTTCTGCCTTGCAGCATAGTCCATTATCAGCCATTCATTGCAGCCGCTGCCATCCAGCCCAGCAAAGGTTTGAAGAAGAAAGTTGCGTCTGGCCAGAGCAAGGAAAAGCCCCCGGCATCGCCGGGGGCCTGGAACAAGAACTAGGTTTGAATGATCTTCGGAGTAATAAAGAAGACCAGTTCCTGGGTGCTGGTATTGATGGTTGTGTGTTTGAACAGATGGCCCAGGACCGGGATGTCGCCGAGCAGCGGAATCTGCCCGATGGCAATGTTGTTCTGGGTCTGAATCACTCCGCCAATCACGACCGTTTCGCCATCCATGACCAATACCTGGGTGGTGGACTGTGAAGTATTGAGGGTAGGGTTGACCTGCGAACCGCTCACACGGGTGAAATCAGGCGTGGTGTTTTCCACATCCACATCGAGGAAGATGGTGTTCTCAGCCGTGATCTGCGGAGTCACCTGCAACCTCAGGAAGGCGTCAAAATACTGCACGGTCGGCGGACCACCCAACTGGGCCAGGGTCACAACCGGAATACGGGCGCCCTGCCGGATCAACGCCTTGATGTTGTTCTGGGTGATGACCCGCGGACGCGACAGCACTTTGGCCAAACCGCGGTTTTCCGCCATGGTCAAAATAAAATCGAGGCGGTAGTTGCTCGTGAGATTCAGCAAGGTCAAGCCGCCGGTGGGGGCGGTCGCCGGCAGGTTTGAGAACAGAGGGATCTTCGTAACATCGCCCGCGGCGGTAATATATTGGGGAATGAACCCCGGCCCCGGAAGGGCGCTGGTGGGCCCGTTGACTCCTGTGCCACCGCCCGTGGCTATGTTCCGGCCGCCAATTCCAAACCCGATCTGTGTACCGATGTCGCGCAAGAAGTTACGCGTTGTCGAAACCACGCGCGCCTCGATTTCAACTTCCGGCGTCTTGCGGTCAAGAGCGGTCAGCAGCGAGTCGATCTTGGGCTGGCGATCGGGAATGTCATCGATGATTACGGCGTTGCTGCGATCGTCCGCGACCACGTCGCCGCGGCTCGAAAGGAATTTCTTCACGATCGGCACCACGTCTTTGGCGTGCGCGTAGCTGAGATAGCGGGTAAAAGTCTGCTTGTTGACGGCCAGGGCCTGGGCTTCCTGCTGGGCGCGGCGGGACTCGGCCTCGGTCTTGAGCGTCTCCAGCGTGGCAATGCGCAGCACGTTTCCCTGCAACTGGCACTCAAGGCCGTTGTTGCCGAGCACAATGGCCAGGGCCTGGTCCCAGGGCACATCGTCGAGCACCAGCGTCAACGTGCCTTTCACGCTGGGATCGAGGACCACATTGAGGCCGCTGATATCATGCAGCAGCCGGAAGAAGTCTTTGAGGTCAACGTCCTTCACGTTCAGGTTGATCGGTTCGCCGGTATAACGTCCGTTGTTGCAGGCGGTGAGCTGCTGTCCCTGCGGGACGGAGGCCTGCTGGGCCTGCTGCTGCAGAGCGGCGTTGACGGCCGCCACGGGCATCGCAAGACTGGCGTTGGTGACAGGCATCGCACCCGGCGCCCGGCTTTCCGGTGAAATCAGATGCGAGGCCGCCTGCTCGGCGCGCTCGCGGGCCGCGCTCTTCTCGGGTGCATGGGCCGGAACGGACGCGGTAGTGTGTACCTCAGGCATAGCCGCCGGGGCCTGGACTGGGGCCACGGGAATTACTGAGGGAGTCGCGGAGGCAGTAGCCGCTATCGTGACGGAAGCAGGCGCCGGCGTTACGGCCGCAGGCAAATCTGTAGTCTTGCGTTCGGCCAGTACCGGAGTTTCGGTGACGGCCGGCCTGGTTTGATCGGACGAATTGGCTGAGTTCTTCAACCGCAATACAAGATTGTTCGCTCCGGGAACAACTTCAAACTCATGCATGGTGGTCAAATCCACCACAATGCGGGTCGCGGGAGGCTTACTCTGATAGAGCGCAGCCCGCACGTCCTTAATATCGTTGCTGTTGACGGCGATCTCCCGGGTGCGGCCCGCGAGCACCGAATTGGGGATATCGAGCACAATACGATCAGGGCCGCTAAGTTTCATGGTCCGGCCGGCCATCGGGCCGCTGCCATGCACCTCTACATCGGTCCCATCTTTACTCCGGGTGACGGAAATATTGGAGATGTGGCTGGTCTGCGCGGTCACGGCCATCACAGCGGCCGCCGGGGCGGACGTTTTGACGGCGGGGGCATTCGCCGGATGGGCTGTGTTCGCCGCCAGCGCGCTTATCCGGACTTCCACACCACCTTCAACATCGCTGACCTTTACGCTAGCGCCGCGGGTCAGATTCAGTTCCACACGGGCGACTTCGGCGCCACTGGACGAGCGATAGCCCAGCACACGGTACGACTGCACTCCGGCCACAGCCACGGCGCGCAGATTCGTCCCCTCCCGGCCCACCGACACTCCCGCGAGATCCACCAACATCAAGGTATCGGTTGGACGATATTCAGTATGAGTGAACGGTCCGTTGGCGCGAATCGAGACCACACCGCTGTTATCGCGGGTTTCGACGCGCACGCCACTGAGCTGCGCGGCGCCATCGGCCGCCAGGGCGGTTCCCGCCGTGGCCAACAAAAGAATTCCAAATAATTGCTTTAGCCTCATCGTCATTTGTCTCCCCACGCCTGCGGCAAGGTCCCCGCCCCAGCGTGTGCGGCTTTGGCCGGGCCTGATGGACCCGCGTAGCCGCTCAAGATTATCGCCACCGTCTACAACCACCGTACTTTGTTCCTGCAAGAACCTGTTTTCCAAAATGCTCACCACTTTCAGATCGATCTTATGTGCTTGGGCCGCCACCGACCCGCTTTACCACTTCGTGCGCGCTTTCGCGGCCCACATTGTCAGTCACATACTCGCGGAAGACGACTGAATCAGTCGTAATTCTCTGTACGCTGCCGTTGAAGACCTGATCGCTCTCGCGCAGGAAGTAGGTATGGCGGGCGCGATTCACCACCACCGCGACCATCTTCCCATTCAGGTCTCTGACCGTGCCCTGCACCACCAACTCGGGGATAAACAGGCAGCGTTTGCCGGTGGAGCAATTGACCGGCGCCAAGGGTCCGCCGACAGAGGTCGCGCGAATGGGGCTCACAAAGGGGTCCCGTCTTCCTCCGGGACCCGCGCGAAACAACTTCTGGCTTGCCGGTACGCCCGGCTTGCCCGCCATCACCGGCTTCTTTTCCGGCGGTTTTTTTGCCGGCGGGTTCGAGGTTTTCTTGGCCGCCGGAGACGCTTTGGTGATGTCCTTCTTCTTCTTTTCAGCCGCCATGGCGCTCGTAGATTTCTTGCCGGCCACCGGCGTCTTCAGCTTCAGTACGGGAGCGTCTTTCTTCATGGCCCCGTTCTTGGCCGCCTGGCTACCCGCTGCCGGAGCAACGCCGGTCTTTTTAGGGGCCTCTCCGGTCTTTTTCGAAGCGTCGCCAGCTTTTGAAATCGCAGGTCCGGAGGTTTTTACCGGTTGGCTCGGGCCGCCCTTGCCCGTTTGAGTTGGAGCCAGGGTAACGCCCTTGGCCGCCGGCGAACCCTTCGACGGAGTGGATGAAGAGGTATTGCCAGGACCCGGCTTTGCGGCGTTCGCTGGTTTTGCCGCGTCCTTCGACGTGTGCAACTCCATGGTCCTGTTCTTGCTGGAACCGGCAGCCGGGTTTTGCGGGGTTGGCGTTCCGGCCGGGGGCTTGCCCGCAACTGGTTTCTTTTGTCCTTGATTCGCGGTGTCTTTCGACGGAGCAGGCGAACCGGTGCTCTGACTACTTGTGCCTGTAGTTTGCGCCGAGGCACTCAGGGCCACGGCCGTCACAAGACCTAATATTTTAATCAGCTTCATCTCAGTTCCCTTTGCTGAAAATCTCTTATTTCTTTACCGCGGGTGCTGCCGGCGCGGGTGGCGCCTCGTGGTTATAAAACGTGACCGCGTTGCAACTGGCAACTACAGACTCTCCCGGAGCATAGGTATAAGTACCCTTGACCTTGGCCGGCCCCGTGGCTTTGGTGCTCGCCATCTGCAAACTATTGATATTGACGATGCGCTCCATCTTGGCGATGCGTTCAAAAAAGCCCAGGACCGAGAAATAGGGGCCGTCAATATCGATTGTGAATGGCACTTCGCTGTAGTATTCGCGGTTGACGGTAGGCAGAGCGGTGTACCGGCGAATCTCAATGCCCGCGCTGGCCCCGGTGTCATGCAGCAGCTTGATGAACTTGTCCGCTTCTTTCTCGTCAGGAACCACCAGGCGCTGGTTGGCCAGTTGCTGCTGCAGTTCGGCCAGTTGTTGCTTGAGCAGTGGCAGCTTCGTCTCAAATTCGCCCAGGCGGGTGTTCTCATCCATCCGGGCCTTGACCTGGACTTGCAGTTGCTTGTTGGCGTCAATTTTGGGATTCAGAAGCCCGTAAAAAGCGGCGCCCACACCCAGCCCTGCAATCGCCAGCATGATGCCTAGCTTCGCTACTATCGATATTTCGTCAATTTTTGCCATGGTCAGACCATCCTGAACGAATTAAGACTTCGAAGCCGCCCCCGCCGCTTTTGAGGTATCCGGTTTGGACTGCGAATCCGGCAGCCGCTCGCAGACCAGCTCGAATTTAAAGGCCTGCAGGTCCTTGAACGTGCTGTCCTGCACGGCTTCCTTGATTTCCACCGACTTGAACTTGCCGGTCTTCTGCAGATTGGCCATCAGATCGGCCACGGAATTAGGACTCAGGGCCATGCCGCTGAAGGTCAGCGCCTTGCCATCGTCGGTCATGGCATCGAGCCATACGGCGTCCGAGGCATTGACCGTGGTGGCGACCAGGTCGAGAAGTTCCTGCGGTCCGGTCTGTTTTACCTTGAGTTCGTTAATCACCCCGACGCGGCGGCGGAAAGCCTCCGCTTGCCTCTGGGTGGCCTCATAGTGGGCCTTCACCTCAGCGAGGCGCTGGTTTTCCTGCATGGCCTTCGCCATCTTCGCCTGGAGATCTTTGTTTTCAGCATTGATCCGGCCGTCCCAGAAGAACCACACCGCGGTCGCCAGAGCGAATCCGACAAGAATGAAGATCAGCGTACTTGGACCGTCTCCGCCGCCAACGGCATACTCCGGCGCCGGGCGAGACTTGCCGCCGCCACGCCGGGCCTTAGGAACTCCACCGAGTAGATTGATGCGAATCATAGATTTTCAAAGCTCCTCAGGGCCAAGCCTACTGCCACCGCGAGCTGCCCCGGATTCTGCTCGAGAATGGCGTTTTCATTGGCGTCCGCCGGCGGCAGAATCCTCTGGAACGGATTCAGTATGTCCACCGGCAGTGAAAATTCATGGCGCAAGGCCTCCACCAGGCCCGGCACCTTGGACGATCCACCCGCCAGGTAGATGCGTTCGATGTGTTCTCCGGACGCGGTGGCGCGGAAGAAGTCGAAGGTCTTCTGGATTTCAAGCACGATGATTTCCGTCACCTGCTGCAGGATAGGCAGCTTGGCGTCTTCACTGACCGTGCCCACTTTCCGCCCGAGCTTCAACGATTCCGCATCGTCAAAGCTGAGGTCGAGTTCCTTCTGCAGCGAGTCGGTGTACTGGTTGCCGCCCACGCTGACGTCGCGGGTGAACAAGGGCGACGTGCCTTTCACGATGTTGATGTTCATCACGCTGGCGCCCAAATTGAGCAAGGCGACAGTGGAATCGTGGGCCGGCTGGTAGTTGTACTCGTAACAATTCTGCAGGGCAAATGCGTCGATATCCACCACCGCCGGCGACTTGCCGGCCAGCGAGAGCACGTTGGTATAGTTTAGGATCTTGTCCTTCTTCACCGCGACCAGCAATACATCCATGTGCGGGCCCTGTTCGTCAGGGTTCAGAATGTCGAAATCGACGTTCACGTCGGCGATATCAAACGGAATATGCTGGGCCGCTTCGGTGGTGATGCTATCGGCCAGCTCGGCTTCGCTCATGGGCTGCACCGGAATCTTCTTCACGATCACCGAGTGGCCGCTCACGGAGGTGGCCACGCTCCGGGCCTTGATGCCGTGCTCGGCAAAGATCTTGCTGATAGCGCTCGAAACACTGCCCGAATCGACGATCATTGAGTCGACGACGATATCGCTGGCCAGCGGTTCCAGCCCGAAATGCAAAACCTGGATGGATCCCTTCGAGCGTTTCAGCTCAATGGCCTTGATGCAGCTTGATCCAATATCCAGCCCTACGATTGCTTTCGATGATCCAAATCCAAACATACCGACCGCCTTATCTTCACTTTTCCTGAAATGCTTTCTGTTCCCTGAAATATTTTCTGAAGAAATGGCCCTTATCGTCCGGTGGCCGTTCTCGCCGGCTTCGGTTTCTTCTTGGCCCCACTCATGTTCATGGTGCTCTTCTGTTCCATCCACTGGTCCAAGATGGTCTTCTTAAACTTCCAGCGGTTGCCGAGCTTGAAGGCCGGGATCTTCTCTTCCGTCACGTATTTGTAGAGCGTGTCGGGACTGACCCCCAGATACTGAGAAGCCTGGCGAATGTTCATTACCTCACGTGAATCTGCTGCCATAAACGTGTAGCCTTTCCACAGTGGATTCTCGGCCCCTCACCTTGAGGGCCTGTGTCGGAGAAACTCGACTTCCTGTTTTATGTTCTCGGGGGAAAACTTCAGGTTTCAAGCTCGTTATAGTTGGGTCAACTTAGGCGGGTCAAGCGGCAACTTACGGTTTTGCCGGTGTTCTTGGGAAGTTACATGGGCGCCAGGGGCGCTTTAGCCATCCGAATCTCAAAATCCTGCACATGGGGAGTACCGGTACCACAAGTTATTGTGGTATTAATGCACACGGTTCATAGTTTTGCAGATTCTATTACTTAGGTTGCGGGACTGGCCCTCGGGAATGGCCGAAAGTAACTGAAATCACCCCTGAAACCCGGATCAGCAAAAGCCCGGCAACATGCAGATGAAAAGCGGCGAATGACGGGATTTGTGGGGCAATTTCCCTAGAAAATCCCAGAGACGCCCGGCGCCTCTGGGCCCACAGTGGGAATGCGATCTATGCGACAACCGAAGAGCCGAACCGAGTCTGAAGCGGCTTGTCAGGTCGCCTCGGTGAATCCGTCAGAGTGGGGAAGCAGCGCGGGCGATGGCTCGCAATTTGCGATTGCTGGCCTGATGTCATCCAAGACTTTGGCGACCCTGGGACGCGGCGGAGCCGGTTCCTCAGGCCACGCCCGCGCTAAAACCGCGCGCTCGCGGCCTTTCGGAATGACAGAAGGGTGAGAGTATCTTGTAGCGCGGCTTCTGCCGGTACCCTTGGATGCTTTGTCCGGCGGTGTTTTCGCGGCCTGTAAAGTCGACAGGTCATTGGCAGACTGTGCGCTCTTGGCTTACCGCTCCTCGCTTCTTGGTTCAGCCCACCAAAACTGTTAAGCAGCCCCAAAGCAGCTTTGGACTTCATCGGCGAACTGCATTAGTCTTGTACTAGTCAATGCGCACACTGGCCAAATTCGTGACGGTCTTCATGCTCCTGCTTCTGGGTGTGCCCGCGGTGGCATGCATGATACCTGGCGTGGAGATGACTCCCGCGGAACAGGCATGCTGCAAGGAAATGGCAGACCGTTGCGGCGAGATGGAGATGGATGGCGATTCGGAGCATGGGTGCTGCGCCCATCTTCAGCAAGATGGCAACCAGTCTCTGCTGATCAACCAGCGCATAGGCAACGACGTACACAGCATTGTCTCGTTTGCCGTTCTTGGTTCTTTTGCCATCACCCCTCTGACGCTGCCGGTGTTTCTTTCTGCGCCTCTGGAAACCTCACCCCCGGAATCGCCTCCGCACCGTTTCTTCATCCTGAGAATCTAAGCCCTTCCTTCATTCACCCTGGGAGCAGCGCATTCGTGCGTCTGCCCGTGACCTTTTCCTTTTTCCCGGAGGCATGAATGAGATCCATGGTTCTATCGGTCCTGCCGAAAGCAGGCTGGGACGCTATTGCACCAAACGCCCGGAGCTGGTCTTCAATCATCATCGTGATTATCGTCCTGTTGGGTGCTCTGCCTGGGCAAAGAGCCGCGGGCCAGAGCAATGCCGCCGTGATGTTTGGCGTTGCGCCGCCCGCTTCCCGGCAGGATGCCACGCCTCTGCGCGACCTGATTGCTGAAACCGAACGCAACAACCCGGAATTGGCGGCGTCCGCGCACGGCTGGCAGGCCGTAACTCATGTTGCCCAGCAGGTCTCGGCGCTGCCGGATACGCAGTTGACGGTGCAGCAGTTCGCGGTAGGCAGCCCGCGCCCCTTTGCCGGCTTCAGCAACAGCGAGTTCGCCTATATCGGAATTGGAGTGGCCCAGGAGTTCCCATATCCGGGGAAGCATGGATTACGCGCTCAAGTGGCCCATCACGAGGCGGATTCTCTGCGCGCCCAGACCGATGTGGTGCGGGCGCAGATCGTCGAAAAGCTCAAGACCACTTACTATGAGCTGGCCTACTTCCAGCAGAGCCTGGCGGTGGTCGAGAGCCATGACCAGTTGCTCAGCGAAATCGAACAGATCGCGGAAGTCCGTTACCGCGCCGGACAGGGCAATCAACAAGAGGTACTCAAGGCACAGCTTCAACGCACCAAACTTCTGCAGGAAATCACCACCCGGCGCGGCTCCGTAGAACGCCTGCAAGCCATGCTGAAACAACTGCTGGGACGGCCACAGCAATCTGCCGACATCACAGCCGAACCCCTGACTGCCCGCCCCCTGGAGCGAACGCCGGATGAGCTGCGCCTGCTTGCCAAGGAAAAGAACCCCGCGGTCCGCGCCGGCAACTTCATGCTCAGGAAGACCGAGACCCAGGCCGAACTGGCGCGCAAAGAGTTTCGCCCGGATTTCAACGTTCAATACATGTACGAGCACACCGGAGGCGCGTTCCGCGATTACTACGTGGCCACGCTGGGCGTTACTCTGCCTAACCGGCGGCGCAAAAACGCTGAACTGGCGGAAGCCACAGAGCGCCAGACGCAGGCCGGCAAACAACTGGAAATGGAGATGCAACGCGTGCTGGCTGAAATCCAGGGCCAATACGCACTGGTCGCAGCTTCCGACAGCCAACTGAAGATTTATCGGGAAGGACTGCTGCCCCAGTCCGACGCGGTCTTCCGCGCGGCCCTGGCCGCCTACCACTCCAACCGCCAGGATTTCCAGACGCTCCTTTCATCCTGGCTCGACCGGCTCGATATGGAGCTGCAATACCAGCATGAACTTCTGGAACACGAATCGGCGCTGGCCCGGCTGGAAACGCTGGTCGGACAGTGACTGGGAGATTCAGTAATTCTCATAGATCGGGACATCTGGACATCGGGTAATCGGGACATCGGAAATGCACGCCGCTGTTTTCGTCTTACCAAATATTGCCGGTCACGGCCCTGGGAAAAATCCCGGGTGTAACAGTCACAAGAGAGAACATCCAATGATCAACGCTCCTGAGAAACGTAGCTTTCGCAATGCATTCCTGGCCGCCATGGCCGTCAACATTTTGCTGGCCGGCGGATTCGCAGCCATGTGGTGGCGATCTCATGCGAATCCACACAACAGTATGGCGCCCCACGCTGAAAACTTACAGGCGGAAACCGGTGGCAGCCCGTCCGCAGACATGTCTGAGCCACCCATGTCGCCTATCCAGATTTCGCCGCAGCGGCTGCAGAGCATCGGCGTACGCTTTGGGAAGGTCGAGTACAAGACTCTGAATGACCAGATCAGGGTCCAGGGCAATGTCGAGGTTGATGAGAAGAATGTTGCCTACATACAAGTCCGCTTCCCCGGATGGATCAGAAAGCTGTATGCCAACGCCACCTACCAATACCTGCGCAAAGGCCAGCCGCTATTTACGATTTACAGTCCTGATCTTGTAGCCACGGAACACGAATACCTGCTGGCCAGGAGCAATGAACGCCAACTGCAAAACAGCACGGTTTCCGGTGTGGCCAGCGGGGCCAAGGCCCTGGTGGGCGCCTCCCGCGAGCGCTTGCAGCAATGGCAGGTGGCGCCGGCTGAGATTGAAAAACTCGAAAGCACCGGCGAGGTCATTACCGATCTCACCTTCGATTCTCCGGTTTCCGGATACATCACGGAGAAGAACGCGCTACCCAATATGTATGTGCAGCCGGAAACCAAGCTGTACACAGTGGCCGATCTCGCTACTGTGTGGGTCTACGCCAATGTGTTCCAGAGCGACCTGGGCCGCATCAAGCCGGGTGGCCTCGCCGAGGTCACCGTCGATTCCTATCCGAACCGGTCCTTCCGGGGACGCGTTGACCAGATTCTGCCGCAGGTGGATATGAACACGCGCACCGCCCGCGTACGGCTGGTATTTGCAAATCCCGGCATGAAGTTGAGCCCGGGCATGTTCGTCAACGTTGTAATTCATGCGCCTCTGGGGCGGCGGCTGGTCGCTCCGGCGGGCGCGGTGCTCCAGTCAGGGACCAGACAGATCGCCTTCCTGAATCACGGCGACGGCAACCTGGAACCACGAGAGATTCAGACCGAGGCCCGGATCGGTGAAGAGTTCATTGTCACCAAGGGCTTGAAGGCCGGCGATTCGGTAGTCACCACCGCCAACTTCCTGATTGATTCAGAAGCACAGTTGCAGGCCGCCGCAGGCACATTTGAACCGCCTCCGCCGGGAGCGGGAATGGCGGCCCAGGTCGCGCCGCGCACATCCGGCACTTCCAGCGCGGCCATCACTTCCATGGCAACGCTGGATTTTTCCTCCAACCCTTCTCCTGTGCACAAGGGCCGGAACATATTCCGCGTAAAAGTTTCATCGGCGCAGGGTGTCCCAATCACGGGCGCGCAAGTCAATATCACGTTCTTCATGGCGGCCATGCCTGGCATGGGCATGCCGGCCATGAAGAGCGCCGTGGTCCTCAACGACAAGGGTGGAGGAACCTATGAAGGCCAGGGTGAACTGGAATCCGGCGGCACATGGCAGGTGACCATTACCGCCAGCCGCAATGGCGAATCGATAGGCCGGAAGCAATTCAGCCTCAACGCCGAAGGAGGCATGTAAGCCATGGTCCCTTTTGTGATTGAGTGGTGTGCGCGCAACCGCTTCCTGGTTTTCACCGGAGTGTTGCTGTTGACACTGGCAGGTATCTGGGCCATGGGAAACATTCCGCTCGATGCCCTGCCCGATATCTCCGACGTTCAGGTGATCATTCACACTAACTGGGAAGGCCAGCCACCGGGCATCATCGAAGACCAGGTGACCTATCCGATCGTCACGGCGCTGCTGGCCGCTCCCGGCGTCAAGGCGGTGCGCGGGCAGACCATGTTCAATGATTCCTACATCTTCGTGGTCTTTGAAGATGGCGTCGATCTCTACTGGGCGCGCTCACGGGTGCTCGAGTACCTGCAACAGCTCTCGGCGCGCCTGCCCGCCGGCGTCTCACCGGTGATCGGGCCGGATTCGACCGGCGCCGGATGGGTCTACGAATACGCTCTGGTGGACCACAGCCGCAAACACAGCCTGGCGGAGCTGCGCAGCCTACAGGACTGGCATTTGCGTTACCAGCTTGAAACTGTCCCCGGCGTATCGGAGGTGGCCACCATCGGCGGCTTTATCCGCCAGTATCAGGTGCGGCTCGATCCCAGCAAGCTGCTCGCTTATTCCATTCCGCTGGCGACGGTCATCGACCAGGTGAAGGCCAGCACCAACGAAGTGGGCGGCCGCGTGCTTGAACTCAACGGCTCGCGCTACATGATTCGCGGGCTGGGATATCTGCGTTCGCCCGCCGACCTCGAAAACGTCCCGGTCACCGCCAGGAATGGCACTGCCGTGCTCATCAAAGACCTGGGAACGGTCTCTTTTGGCCCTGACATTCGTGAAGGAGTGGCCGACTGGCAGGGCGAAGGAGAAACCGTCGGCGGAATCGTAGTGATGCGCTACGGATTGAATGCCCTCAACGTAATCCATGGAATCAAGAAAAAGCTGACGGAGATCAAATCGTCACTACCCGCGGGAGTGGAAGTGGTTTCCGCCTACGACCGCGCCGGACTGATTGAGGATTCCATTCGCACCCTGCAACGCGACTTGATCGAAGAGGCGGTAATCGTCAGCCTGGTCATCATGGCATTTCTGTTTCACTTCCGTTCAGCGTTCATTCCTATTCTCGCTCTGCCGATTGCCGTGATCGCTTCGTTTCTGCCGATGTATTTCCTGCATGTGAGTTCCAACATCATGTCCCTGGGAGGAATTGCGCTGGCCATCGGCGTACTCGTGGATGCAGCCATCGTCATGGTCGAAAACGGATACCGGCAGCTTTCCGAGCGGCCGGAGGGCGAGGTGCTCAGCGAAAAAGACCGCCGCCGCATTCTCATCGACGCCGCCAAGCAAGTAGGGCCGCCTTTGTTCTTTTCGCTGATCATCATCGTGGTCTCCTTCCTTCCGGTGTTCTTGCTGGAAGCCCAAGAAGGGCGGATGTTCCGTCCGCTGGCCTGGACCAAGACCCTGGCCGTGGGATGCGCTTCTCTGCTAGCCATCACCCTGGTCCCAGTGCTGATGGTGATTTTCATCCGGGGCAAGTTGCACCCGGAGTCGCGGAACCCGCTGTCCCGCTTGAGTAAGGCGCTTTATCTTCCGGTGCTGCGCCTGTGTCTCAAGTATCGGAAAATGACAATCCTGGTCAATGTTGTTTTTTTATTCTTGACCTTTCCGCTGGCCTTCAAACTAGGCAGCCAGTTCATGCCTGCTCTTTATGAAGGCTCATCGCTCTATATGCCCACTTCGTTGCCCGGCATCTCCATCACCCAGGCGTCGCAGCTCTTGCAAGAGCAGGACAGGATCATCCGCAGCTTTCCCGAAGTGGAGACCGTTTTCGGCACCGTGGGCCGGTCCGACAGCGCTACCGACAACGCTCCTCTTGACATGTACGACACCACCATCATGTTGAAGCCCCGCGCGCAGTGGCGGCCGGGCCTCACCTATGAACAACTCATCCACGAGATGGATGAAAAGCTACAGTTCCCCGGCCTTTCCAATACATGGACCTTGCCGGTGAACAACCGGCTCGACATGTCCCTAACGGGTATTAAGACGCCCGTAGGGATGAAGATCCAGGGGCCGAGCCTGGAAGAAATCCAGAATATCGGCGCAAAGATTCAGCGGCTGCTTTCATCCTTGCCGCCGGTGCGTTCGGTGTTTGCCGAGCGCGTCTCCCAGGGCTTCTATGTGAATGTGGAGGTTGACCGGCCGCAGGCCGCCCGCTACGGCCTTACGGTAGCTGACATCCAGCAGGCCGTATCGTCAGGCATAGGCGGCATGAATGTTGCATCCAATATCGAAGGCCGGGAGCGTTACCCGGTCAACGTCCGCTACAATCGCGACTTTCGCGACAGCGTGGAAGATCTGCGCAGAGTGCTGATCGCCACGCCTGCCGGAGCTCAGATACCTATCGAACAGGTCGCCAAGATAACGTTCTCGCGCGGGCCAGCCATGATTCGCGATGAAGACGGACTGCTGACCGGCTATGTCTACATCGATTTGAATACCAAAAACTACGGCGGATTCGTGGCCGCTGCCTCGGCGCTGCTCGATAGACAACTGAAAATGCCCGCCGGATACACGCTACGCTGGTCCGGCGAATATGAATTCGAGCTGCGCGCCAAAGAGCGTCTCAAGATCATTCTGCCGGTGGTCTTCCTGGCCATCCTGCTGCTGCTCTACATGGTGTTCCACTCCCTGGCGGAAGCCGTAGTGCTGATCCTGCCGACACTCTACGCCATGACCGGCGGGCTACTGCTGCAATGGATACTCGGCTACAACTTCAGCGTGGCGGTGTGGGTAGGCTACATTGCGCTGTTCGGAATCGCCGTGGAAACCGGAATCGTCATGGTGGTCTATTTGCACGAAGCGTTGGACAAGAAACTAGCAGGCGGTGCGCAGCTCACGCCCGCCGACATAGAAGAAGCCGCGGTGGAAGGTGCTGTCCACCGGCTGCGTCCCAAGCTCATGACGGTGACCGCCGTTCTGGCCAGCCTGATACCTATCCTATGGGAGAGCGGCATCGGTTCGGATGTAATGAAGCCCATCGCTGCGCCCATTGTCGGAGGGATGATTACCTCGACCATCCACGTTCTTATTTTGGTTCCGGTGTTCTTTGTGCTGATGAAGGAGCGGGCCTTGCGGCGCGGGAGGTTGAGGGGGTCGGGGCGGGTGGTGGAGGATTAGTTGTATTATTGCGGTCCTAAAAAAAGGCTGTCATCCCGAGTGCCGTTAGGAGCGCGCGCTTTCTTCAGCGCGCGAGTAGGCGCGAGGGATCTTGCGCCTTGCGATACACTATAAATGTATTATTGACTCGCACATTGAAGAGAGTCTAATCATCCGATGACTAATAGCCGCAAGACGAATCTTCGATTTGACGCTTCATCTCCTGCAATGACGATCTGGCGTAGCAGATATTGGCGGCGTCGGATTGTTTATGTGCTACGGGCGGACAAGTCAATTAAGTACAAGAACGGGCGTTCACGGATCATTTATATCGGTGAAACTGTCCGCGGCACCAAGCGTCCCGCTTCCTCCGCCGCAGCCAAGGCGTGGGAAGCTTTTGGAAAAGGTCGCGGCCTGAAGATTCGCGGTCTAAAGAAAATTGACGTACACCCTGTTACCTTTCAAGGGAAGCAGAGCGTCAAACTGTGGAAGGTCCTTGAACGAGACTTGCTGGCAGTTTTCAAAGAAAAGCACGGGGAGCCACCTCACTATAACTTTCACGGCAAGGGATTCAGCGTGGATGACATAGCATATTTCAGGAAGAAACGACTACTCAGCGTCATTTCGCAATTGTCATGAGTTATTTTGAAGTCAGAACAACCAGGTCAAACGTCGAATTCTAGGGGCGGTTATACCAGATGGAGTGTATGGAGTCGATGGTTTACTTTCAAGTGCGTTTATAGTGCAACGTCCAACGCAAGGTCCCTCGCACCTACTCGCGCGCTGAAGAAAACGCGCGCTCCTGACGGCACTCGGGATGACACGGTTGTATATGAGTGCGACACGCTATACTCAAAACAACCTACCGCGGAGGATTGACGTTCAATGCCCTTTGACTGTGTGCCGAATCGCGAGGTCGGCGGCATGACGTGTCTGGGCGCCGGCGAGAGACCTGACTCGTGATATCCCCTGAGCCCCGGCCTCTTCACAGTTCCCCATTGCGGCTCTTGCTCATTCTCACCGAATTCCCGCCGAGCTTCGGTGGCATGCAGACCCACGCTGTATACCTCTGCCGGTACTTGCACCAGTGCGGGTATCACATTGAGGTAGCCACGTATCGGGGTCCCGAAGTTGAGTTTCCCTTTCCTGTACACCGCTGTCTCAGCCGCATCGGATTCACCGAAAACCTTCACGCCCTGGAATCGCTCACGCGAATTGCAAGGCCCGACCTTCTATATTCCTCGACCATCTTCTACGGCCGCCTCTCGGCCTCCACCGGCATCCCGATGATCGCCCGCTCCGTTGGCAATGACGTACTGCGCCCGTGGATCGTATGGCCTTACCGCTTCCTCAGCCGCATGCTCAGTACGCCGTGGCTCGAAGATCGTTTGTACCGGCGGTTCCGCGAGCTCGATTGGCCAGAAGGCATTGAATCGCTGCTACTCGCCCGGCGCAAGGCGGAAATTGCAGAATCGGTGCGCCACATCGCGCATATCTTCGCAAACAGCGAATATACGGCCGGACTATTGCGGCAGTTCTCAGCCCCCAGAGTGACCGTTCTCCCTGGCGGGGTAGACGCGCTCCGGTTCCAGCCACTCCGTGACACACGCGATGAGCTAGGCATGCCCAAGGACAAATTGATCCTTATGACGGCATGCCGCATGGTACCGAAGAAGGGAGTGGACTTGCTGATGCGCGCCGTGGCTAACTTGCCGGGAACGCACCTAGTCATTGTGGGCGAGGGACGCCAACTGTCAAGATGCGTGGCGCTCGCCGAGGAGCTAGGCATCGCCCACCGGGTGACTTTCACGGGGCGCATCGCACACGAGAACCTCCAATATCACTACTGGGCCGCCGATCAGTTTATACTGGCCAGCCGCGAACACTTCGATGCGCGCACTGGCCTGCGCGATGTGGAAACGATGGGCCGCGTGCTGTGTGAAGCCCACGCTGCGGGGGTGCCGGTCATTGCCTCGCGTTCAGGCGGCATCCCGAGCATCGTAGAGGATGGCCGCAACGGCCTGCTGTTTGAGGAGGACAATCTCGATGCTCTAATCCAGTGCATTGAGCGGCTGCGAAGCGATAACGGCCTCTCGCGGTCCCTGGTCAACGAGGGTTTCCGGGACGCCCTAGAAAAGTGGGATTGGTCCGTGATCTGCCGCTCTCATGAACGGATGTTTCGCGACATTCGGTAGTTGCCAGACTGGCTCGTAAATATGATTCACTTGAAGTGCATGATGGAACGTTACCGTTGGCCGGTCCACGGCGATTTCAATTGGCGAACGCGAGTTGAGCGTTTACAAAAATGGGCGCGCCGTTGTCCTGGTTCCCAGTGTGATTTTGCGGGACCGTAAAACTCCGGATTGTTCCAGGTTGGAATACGATGGCCATACTGGAGCCTCCGTAGCTGAAATAGCCCAGTTCCGCGCCTTTCGCCACATGGTCGCCCTTCTTCACGCTGAAGGAAACCGAAGAGATTTCAGTGATTCCGATGGGGATGACACAAACCATTCCAATCGCAGGATCGGGGCTTTGGACAAACACCAGTCCCCGTGTATTCACCGACGCCTCGTAACCTTGTGAATAGGTGGCCGCGGTCGGGTCCGGGCCCGCGGATTCGGCATCGCTGAACATCAGGCCATCGACCTTCTCGACATGCGCGACAGTGCCCGCAATCGGCGAATGCCAGCGGTGGTAGTCGGCGCCGGAAAGGAAGGATTGAAAGACTGCGCCGCGCGTGAAGCGATCGACATAGTGGCCATGCAACATATCGTGCAGCGAATACGGCTGGCCTTTGAGCCAGAAGCGGGCGCTCGCATGCACATCTGTCTGCCAGGTAACGACCGAGCCGTCATTGGGCGAGACGATTACCTTGGGGTTGTCCGGACCCGAGACGGGGCGGAATTCCTTTCTGATTTCCCGGTGGAAATAGGCGTTAAAAGAGGCAAAGCCCCAGTGGGGCGCCCTGCGGTCGGGAATGACGAATTCCGACAGGTTGTTTTGCTGAAAAGCCGGCTGTGAGAGCCATCCGTGCTCACCTTCATTGAGCACGGAACGGCTTTCGGGGCTGTCTAGAAATTTGCACCATTCCTGCAGGATGGCCCGGATGGCATTGTTGAATTCGGTATTTCTGAATGCAGCTTCGCCCGCCGGAGTCATCATCATGTAGGTAAAGAGGGTCGACATAGGGAAGAAAATCTGGTGGGCGGGGTCGCGGTTGTACACCGGCGCGCCACGGACGATCTTGTCGAGCGCCGCGAGCAACTCCGGGATGTTTTTAATGTGCCGGTGCTTCTCATCGACCTGCTCGATCATCTGCTCGACATACATGCGCACCACTCCATCGGCCTCGATTAAGCGCTTGAGGGAAGCCACCGCCGGGCTTGTATTGGCTGGTTTTGGAGG
>Ga0210403_10000405_pt1 | contig 45865 bp, 39 predicted proteins | sample IncBWC19MmetaG_FD_150863 | JGI IMG/M metagenome (GOLD analysis project Ga0210403, IMG submission 150863) | Forest soil microbial communities from Barre Woods Harvard Forest LTER site, Petersham, Massachusetts, United States - Inc-BW-C-19-M | ecosystem: Environmental > Terrestrial > Soil >...
AATTGTAGAAGGCGCTGAACGCAACTGTCGCCGCTCCTATCCCCAACGCCAGCGCAAACACCGCCACAAACGTAAACCTTCGGTCCTTCGCAAGGCTCCGCACCGCATACCGAAAATCACGCAACACGTTTTCGACGTGAGTCTCCCATCGCGCGTCGCGCACTTCCTCCTTAAATCGCTCCACCCCGCCAAACTCAACCTGCGCACGCCTCTCCGCTTCACTTCGCGACAGTCCGGAGCGTTCCAAATCCTCCGCGCGATTCTGGATGTGTAAACGCATCTCCTCATCGATCTCGGCATTAATGTGCTTGCTATAAAAAGGGGAGGAAAGGTGAAGTCGAAGCCAGGTCAGGAATTTCATACTTCCTCCGGCTGCGCACCAAGAGCGGCACCCATGGCCGCAACGAGACGATTCCAGTCGTCCGCTTCCTGCCGCAGACGTTTCCGGCCTGCCGCAGTCAACTCATAGAATTTGGCCCTACGATTGTTGTCGGAAGTCCCCCAATTTGCCGTCAGTAGTCCCTGTCGGACCAGGCGAAACAAAGCCGGATAGAGCGCGCCCTGTTCGATGAGCAGGGCGCGGCGAGAAATTTGCTCGATGCGCAGAAGAATTCCGTAGCCATGGAGGGGGCCGAGGGAGACGGCTTTCAGAATGAGGAGATCGAGAGTTCCAGGTAGAAGTTGGGCTTGGCCCGTCACGTTCCCTCCTAAGGTGATTAGGAGTCTAGGACCGTCTCTCCTAAGTTGTCAAGGAGAGTAGCCCTCGCATGTTCTCTTTTGTGCATTATCGTAATGGGGAATTTTTTGGAAATTGTCGCAAACGCTCTTATCGAGCTATCAAGACAAAGGACGGGTTTCGGGGGATCCAATGCTCGACGATCGTCGAGCATTGGACCCGAAGGTCGATTTCCCGGAACAGGGTGGCGCAGTAGTAGACCAGCACGCGGTGTTCGACAGCCACCAAGTGCACCCATTCGCCGCACAGTGCTTTGCTAAACTTCCACTTGGGCGGGTGGAACATCCTTAGCTCACCGAAGAGGTTTCGACTTTCTCTTCTTCTGACGGGGGTGGCCCATCCTTGCGGGTTTGCTTTATGCAAAGGGTGGGTCCTTCGTTTTCTTACAAGCCTCCTGTGCAGAGATTGTAGGATTGTTCTTGGAAATTAATCCGTAAAAACTACGCCAACCGCCACCTGCCCCTTCTCCGTTCCCTCATCGATCCGCACCACGTACCCCTTCAACCGCATCGACGATTGCGATCCGTTCTCCCCCGGCGTTTGCATCGTCACCTGCAACTCCGATTGCAGCTGCGGCAGGTTTTGCAGCGAAATCAGCGCGCCTTGCAGCGAAATATCCCGCACCACCGTCTCTTCCTGAAACTCTTTCCCGTCTTCTGTCACTCCCGAAACCTTCGCGCGAAACTGTGCCTCTCGCCGCAAGGACGTCCGCGCCCCGGGCATGTGCGCCTGCACATTGTCTCCCGTCGCCCCCAGCGTAATTACCATGCCTTCGCTCGCCGCAAACACCGAATCACACTCTTCCCGCGCCTGCCGCAAAATCAAATCCACCATGCGGTCCGTCGAGTCCGGATCGTGATGAAACAAGACCAGAGTCTTCGCGCCAACTTCACGCGCCAACTTCACCCCTTCTTGCCACGACGAATGCCCCCAGCCCTTCCGCGTCGTCTTCAGCTGCGCCGACGTACATTGCGCATCATTAATAAATATGTCCGCGCCCGCCGCCAGCTCCCGCAAACTCTCGTCCAGCTTCGTATCCCCCGGCTCGTTGTCCGTCGCATAAACCACTGTCCCCGCCGGCGTCTCGATGCGAAACCCCAGGCAGCCCTGCGGATGGTTCAGCCACTTCGCCGTGATTTTGTTTTCGCCAATCGTGAACGAGTCTCCGCCTTCCACTTCCTTGAACTTCCTCTTCGCGTTCATCGCGGACATGTCCACCGGAAAATATGGCAGCGCCATCTGCGCCTCAAAAACCTGCTTCAAACTGTCGCGCCCCAGAAATTTCGAACGAAAACTATAAAAATGAAACTCATTATTCTCGGCGTAGAGCGGCGAAAAAAATGGAATCCCCTGAATGTGGTCCCAGTGATAATGCGTCACGAAAATATGCGTATCGGAATTTCCGCCGCTATTCGGCGCTCCCCAGCGGTTCCCCAGCATGCGCAGCCCCGTCCCGCAATCCAGAATAAATTGCGTCCCGTCCGGCGCCGTCAATTCAAGGCAAGGCGTATTCCCGCCGAATCGCCAGGTGGCAGGATCCACCGTCGGCGTCGACCCGCGAACACCCCAGAAACTTAATTTTGCGATGGGAGCCGTCATGTCCCTCGGCGCACACTTTGCGCGCAGGCCATTCCCGCCGCCAGACAAGCGGATGGGAAGCTAGTTCGATGTTGGCAGCCAAGCCCAAATGCGTCAATGAATTCGCGACAAGGACGTGTCAAACTTCCCACTGGTAGCACAGGCACTCTTGCCTGTGCGCTTTTTTGCTGCGAAACGGCACTGAGCATATTCAGCCAGTACGCATTTGCTGCAAAATGGCACTGAGCACAACCTGCCTGTGCGCTTTTGACTCGTTTGACCCGGGCTGCGCGCGACAGCTAAGGCGCGTAAAATAGAGCAGATGGACGGCATGCACGACGATTCGAATAGTCACGACCACGACCCCGAGCACGGCCACCACGACGGCCACGTGCATCACCCGCATTCTCACAGCCATCACGACCACCCACCCCTGCGCTCATCCGTCCTCGGCTGGGCCATGGTCGCCACTCTCGGCCTGGTCGTCGCCGAAATCTTTGGCGGAATCCTCGGCCGTTCTGTCGCCTTGCTAAACGACGCTGTCCACAATCTCTCCGACGTTCCCGCTCTCGGCATCTCCTGGCTGGCCATGCGCTGGGCCGCGCGCCCTGCCGACTCCGAAAAAACCTACGGCTACCATCGCGCCGGCATCCTCGCCGCTTTCACCAACGCCATTCTCCTAGTTCTGCTCTCTGTCTGGTTGGGCTACGAAGCGTTTGAACGCTTCCGCTCTCCCGTCCACGTCGTCGAAAGCTGGATGATTTGGACTTCCCTCGCCGCCCTTGCGGTAAATGGCGGCATCACTCTCGCTCTGGTCCGCGGACGCGGCGACCTGAATCTCCGCAGCATACTCGTCCACAATTTCGGAGACGCCCTTTCCAACATCGCCATCATCGTTGGCGCCGTCGCCATTCGCATTACCGGCGCTCTCTGGATCGATCCGCTTCTCGGCATCGCCATCGGCCTCCTCGTTCTCTGGTCCAGCATCGGCATTCTTCGCGAATCGACACACATCCTTCTCGAAGGCAGGCCGAGAGAAATGCGCGTGGAGGAAGTGGCGCGGGCGATCCTCACCGTGGAGGGCGTGCAGGAAGTGCACGACATACACATTTGGTCACTTGGTGGCGGGCATAACGCGCTGAGTCTGCATGCGCGGATTCCGGATATGCATTTGGATCAGTGCGAGAGGTTGCTGCGGGCGATTCAGGAAAAAGCGGCGAAGGAATTCAAGATTGACCACACTACGGTGCAGCTTGAGCGTGCTGGGTTGCCTGCTGTTTCGGGATATGTCATGCCCGAGCCTGTGAAAAAATAAAAGCGGCAGAACACGCTAGCTGGGTTGGTCGTTTTTCGTTTTTCGTTTTTCGTTTTTCGTTTTTCGTTTTTCGTTTTTCGTTTTTCGTTTTTCGTTTTTCGTTTTTCCTTCTCACTACTCACTGTTCACTCTACGCGGGAAAGCGGAAGGTCAGGCCGCGCTGTTCGTTGAATTGTTGGGTGGCGTCGAGGTCGAGCTTGTCGGAGGTGACGGTTCGGCGCAGCCCTTCGGCGGTAATGTAACGGAGCGTGCCGTTTTCCCAGGCGTAGGCGGTTGCAAAAAAGACTGTGCCATCGCGGCGAACGAAGACGTAAGGTTCGACGGGCTGCTCGGCGACGTCTTGCGACGGCGAAGCGACGGGCGGGCGGTATTGACGCGTGTCGTAGTCGCCGGGCCTTCTTGCCGGCTGTGAAGGTTCATATTGCGCGGTGTCGACTTGCTGCGCTTCGGTGGCAGGAGCGTCCTCTACATCGTCAGGAAAGATAGGGAAACCGAATCCGCCGCCAAAGAAAAGTGGAAAAAACGCGTTGTTGAATCCGCGATTACGGTTGCGATCGTGAATTCCATTGGGATGCGTGGCGGCGAGATGCGCGTAATCGAAGCCTAGACCGGGGACGATGTCCTGCGAACGCAGAGGCCTGCCAGAGCCCACGGAGCCATTGCTGCGAACAGGAGTGCCTGGGCGAGGAGATGTGCGAGCAACGATCGCGCCGGAGCGCGTGCGCACGAAACGCGGATAACCCGCGTAAGAGTGGCTGGGGGAACTTACGTGACTCGCGCTGCTGGTGGGAGCGGCGTGCATGGCGACGTGGGGGGCAGGAGCAGCCATTGCGGGGCGGGCCATTCCGGCTCCCATGCCTCCGCGCTGGGCGGAAACGATCGCGGGGAGAGCCGCGAGAGAAACGACAGCAATCAAGAAGCGGCGCATGGTGAATACCTGGGTTCCCGGGCCGCCGGGCCTTTCTTGCATGTACATAGGTAAAGATGCGCCATTTGGGGTTGGGGTTTCAAGGGAAAGGAAGTGAGTCGTGGGTAGTGAGTGGTGAGTCGTGAATGGAGCGAGTCCCCCTCCCCGTTTTTTTTGGAAGTGTTCATTCTAAAGGACTTTAAGTGCTGTGTTTTTGGAAGTGTTCATTATAAAGGGGTTGCGGGCGCGTTTTGCGTAAGTGCGGATTCTAAAGGAGATAGCACTAAGGAAGTCGACAGTCGACCCTTCGACTCCGCTCAGGGCAGGCGGTTTAAAGTTGAAGGGGGAAAAGACAAAGAGGCGGTTGATAGGGGAGCTCACAGCTGAGAGCTGACAGCCGACAGAAAGAGGAAGAATCGTGGAGTAGCGTTTGAGGGGGTGGTTTAAGGTCGGTCGGTACCGTGGGGAAGTGCCACCCCGGGTTTGTAAAGTGGATGGGCGGAAAGAGAGGGCTAAACAGAGAGACACAGAGTTCACGGAGGAAGGAAAGAGGGACGGAGCAGGGTTGGCGGCGATCATGGGGAATGATAGCACGAAAGTTACTGATTGTCAATAGCTATTTTGATTACTGAGTTTGTATTCGAATGAGGATGGCGGAAGTTGAAGGATTATAAGGGGTTGGGCGGGGCTAACTCATTTGATACGGCTGTGGAGATGTTAAAAACGGGAAGACGTTCCGTATGTCTCCCGGTTGTGTTTCATCTTAGGTGCAAAACTGTTCCGTCGCCCTTTCCAGACTCGATTCGGCGGTTCCAACGCGGAAGTATGACAAACGCCTCAACATAAACAAACAGTGTGACTGCGCCTTGGACGAAGCGATATTTTTCGCCCACTAACCCAAAAAGAGCCCCTTGGATCGAAAGGACAAACGAGGCTAATAAACTCGTTTTCCACGGAATGGAGCGCAGGCCGACGAGGACGCAAGTGATTGGGGTGGTGAATGCCACCGCCAATAGAGCCCAGTTTGGAAGGAGGGGCCGGAAGAGATCCTTCAGCCAAAAGTCGCGTGTTAGAATCGACTGTGTCAGCCACAAAAACGTGTAAAGCAACACAGCGAATGCCGCAAGTACTCTTCGTGGGTCTGTCGCGGTATCGGAGGATTCCGGCCCCGCCGTTAGTCGCTTGGGGCGTTGCATGTCTTACCTGCCTCATAAGCATCTTTGGCCAACAGAACCCATCCTGCAACCCCCACGAACTTTCCGCCCAAATGTAGCGCGGGGCTTAAGGCCTTGGCTGTCCGTGGTACCAATACCTTTGAAGATTTGCCCCACGGCGGGCGGCGAAGAGAAAGTTTTTGTTCATGGGAGAGGCGCACTGGATTAGCGTACCACTTCGGCACTTCGCCGAGGGTGCTACGTGGGGTGCCGCACCCTTCGGGTTTAAGGGTGCGGGTTTTGGTTTTTCTCCGATGCGCAATCCTCTCAAGCGGCACTACGGACAAGGCGATCTGCATTTTGTTACGTTCAGTTGCTATCGGAGGAGGCCACTGTTAGGAACGGTTCGGGCGCGGGACCGTTTTGTAAAGATACTGGATGAAGTTCGCCACCGACATGCCTTCCGTCTGGTCGGATACGTCGTAATGCCTGAGCATGTGCATCTACTGTTGAGTGAGCCCGCGAAGAAAAATCCTTCCAAGATTCTGCAAGTGCTGAAGCAGAAGGTGGCGCGGGCTCTTCTGACGAAACGAAAGGTGTCGATTAGTGCCCAGTTGTCTTTGCCATTCGATGGTGGCGAGACGGAAGGAGCACATTTTTGGCAGCGACGGTTTTATGATTTCAATGTGTGGAGCGAGAAAAAGCTGAAGGAAAAGCTGGAGTATATGCACGCCAATCCGGTGCAAAGAAAGTTGGTACAGCATCCGTAAGACTGGCCGTGGAGCAGTTGGACGCACTATGCGGGGAGAGGACAAGGAAGAATTGGGATAGATACGATGCAAGGAGACAGAGAGAATCAAAACCCGCACCCTTAAAACCGAAGGGTGCGGCACCCCCCCAAGAATAAATCAAAACCAACTGCACCCCCTGCTGCTAGTCTCTTCGCCACCCGCCCGGCGATACTGGTGGTATATTTCTTGGAGCCGGGCCAGTTCTTCCAGGAAGGGCTTGTCCCCCACCAGCGTGTGGGCTGCCAGGTCAGCAGGACCTTCGGTGTGGAGTAGGGGATCGTACTTGTCCCTGACGTTTCGTAACTGACCTTCGACCCGGCTCCGGAACCATTCGGGCGTGAATTCGAGAGTGCCAAAAAAATTAAGCCTAATTCCTGCCATTTCGGGGCTTGTTAGCATCGCGTCTATTTTGCTGGTATCCCAATGTTCGAGACGCACTTTTCCGGCAGTCTTCTGAAGCTTTCATTTAAACCACTTCTGCTCGTCCTGGGTAAAGGCCGCAGGTGTACACAGAATCCATTTCTTTAATTTTCGGTGGTTCTTCAGCGACCTAAGGAGGGACTCCGTGATATGCCGTTTTCTGTCAGGGCTTAATCTTGGCTGAGGGTAATAAAACTTAGCCTGCCAGCCAGTTTGCTGTCCGTTTGAGTAGGTGAGATAGAATTCGACTCCGTCTCCTCCCCCCGAGTCGTCGATGCGGGTCATCTCGCCCTTGGCGGAGAATAGGCGGAACGCAATCTGATAACACAGCTCTTCAAAACTCTTCCAGGGCTGTTCACCGTAGGTGTGGAGTTTTGACCAGTCGGGCATGGTGGCACAAACATTATCACAGCCGTTCGGCTAAGGCGCGAGGACCATCCGGCTTCACAAGCTGGTTAAGGCGACGTGCCACTTTCGCGGGAGGCGGGAATGGCTAAGATGGGCGGCATGAGATATCCACCGGATCGGCGGAGTTTTTTGATAGCAGACGGGCGGATGAACGACCTGCTAATCCACATGCGTCGTCAGTGCACCCAGACCGGACGTCCGCTGGGTGGGCTTGGTTAGAAGTTAGCCCCCATCTGTGGTTCGGCAGCTACGCGATGGTCCAGAGGATGTCGATTTGTTTTTCGACGGCGGCGAAGTCCTGGTCGCTTGTGGCGAGGGATGCTTTGCGCTGGGCGGCCAGGGCGGCGGCGAAGCAGTCTGTATAGGGGAGTTTCTGGCCGGCGCGAAGTTCGGCGGCGGCGCGGGTCAAGTCGAGGTTGGCGTCGACGACTTCGATGGGGAGCTGGCTTATGTCTTCGATGATTTTGCGGGCAACGCCGGGGCCGTGGGCGCGCCAGGTGGAGTAGTAGACTTCGCCCCAGTTGACTACGGACATTAGCAGCTGCCGTTTGCCCGCAACGCCGAGATGGATGAGTTCCTCGACCTTGTCCGCGCCGGGGCGGTTTTCGAAGAAGGTCATAACAGCGCTGGCGTCGAGAACGACTCGCTTCATGGCTTAAGGGGCTTCATAGCTCGCGCTCGCGTTTACGGTCGTCAAGAAGAATTTTCAGCGCGGATGGGCCAGTTCTTAGGGAGCCGCGGAGGCTGCGGACAAATTCCGGTGTGAGGGGCTGGAGGACCAGGCGGTTCTCTTCCTCGAGGAAGGCGACTTGGGTACCTTCGCGGATGGCGTATCTGCGGCGGAGCTTTGCGGGAATGACGAGCTGGCCTTTGGTAGTGACGGTGGAGACTTCGGTTTTCATGAGTTGGCCTACTGGAGGAAAGTATACTTTAGAATCGGATGTAAGTCAAATCTAGAATTGGCTTACTTTGCAGGCTTGAGCGACGTTCATGGCGAAAGGAAAGAAAAGGAATCTACACAGAGTCCACAGAGACGCAGAGGGCACAGAGGAGAAGGGCAAGATGGGCACAGCATGCTGTGCCCCTACAAAGGAGGGGGAATGGGGTTAAGATGGGCGGCATGAGATATCCACCGGATCGGCGAAGTTTTTTGATAGCGGGCGGGTTGACGGCGCTGGCGTCAACGCGCGTGCTGGGGGCTAACGATACGTTGCGCATTGGAGTGCTGGGAGCGGGCGGGCGGATGAACGACCTGCTGAATGCGGCGGACAAGGCAGGGACGTACCAGATTGTGGCGGTGAGCGACGTGTATGGGCCGCGGCGGGACGCGGTCAAAGAGCGATCGAAGGGGATGGCGACGACGCACGGGGACTATCGCGAAGTGCTGGCGAAGGAGATCGACGCGGTTTTTATCGCTTCGCCGGATCACTGGCATGTGCGGATGGCAGTGGACGCGTTGGCGGCGGGGAAAGACGTTTACCTGGAAAAGCCGGTGACACACACGCTGGAGGAAGGCGAGACGCTGACGCGGGCGGTGCGCAAGGGCAAACAGATTTTGCAATGCGGGATGCAGCAGCGGAGCTGGAGCCACTTTCGCGATGCGGTGGACCTGATTCAGGGAGGGAGCCTGGGGCGCGTGCCACAGGTGCGGACGTATTGGTGGCAGAACTACAGGGCGTGGATGGCGGGCGGCAAGCCGACCGACTTACAGGCGCTGGACTGGAAGCAATGGCTGGGCGGGGCGCCAGAGCAGGCGTTCAGCGAAGAGAAGTTTTACCGATGGCGCTGGTTCTGGAATTTTGGCGGCGGAGCGATGACGGATTTGTTTACGCACTGGATCGACGTGGTGCACTGGGCGATGAAAGTGGACCAGCCGCGCGAGGCGCAGATGCTGGCGGACAAATATATTTTCGAGCAGTGGGATTGTCCCGACACGGTGCAGGCGGCGCTGCGGTATGCGGGGTTCGACGTAGTGTATGAGGGGATGATGGCGTCGTCGATTGACGACGGCGGGCTGGAATTCCGCGGAACGGACGCGACGATGAAGCTGAACCGGAGCGGGTTTGGCGTGTATCGCGAGGGCGTGTCGGGGAGAGAAAATCCGGTGCTGCGGGCGGAGAGCTTTCGCGACGGGACGATCGACCACATGCAGAATTTTTTTGAGTGCATCAAGAGCCGGAAAGAGCCGAACGCGCCGGTGGAAACGGGCGTGGCGGCGGCGCGGGCAGGGCACATCGTGAATCTGGCGTACCGGCGCAAGGGACAGATTACGTGGCCGGAGAAGAGTCCGGCTTGAGCGCGTTGAGCGTTGGCATTGGCGCGTCGTGAGAAGAGCGGCTGCGGAACTTCTACCCACCGAGCACTGATTTACGGCATAATCCCGCCGCACAGGGGCAACACTTAAAATTCGAGCGGCAAACAGGGAGGATTCAGTGAGCGATCGTCCATGGAGTTCCACGGCTCCTCCAGGAGAATTTCGGACGTACATTTCGGCGGAAGAAAGCGTGAAGGAATTTACGGTCCGCGCGGTGATACTGGGCGCGCTGTTTGGATTGCTGTTTGGCGCGGTGAGCGTGTATGTGGGATTGCGGGCGGGGCTGACGGTGTCGGCGTCGATCCCCATCGCGGTGCTGTCGATCAGTATTTTGCGGGCGTTCGGGCGCTCGACGATTCTCGAAAATAATATTGTGCAGACCACGGGGTCGGCGGGGGAATCGCTGGCGGCGGGAGTCATGTTTACGATTCCGGCGCTGATTTTTCTGGGGTTCGGATCGGAGTTTACGTTCTGGCGGATTTTTCCGCTGGCGCTGCTGGGCGGATGGCTGGGCGTGCTCTTCATGGTGCCGCTGCGCCGCCAACTGATCGTAAAGGAGCACGGCAACCTCGCGTTTCCGGAAGGCACGGCTTGTGCTGACGTGCTGGTGGCAGGAGAGCGCGGCGGATCGTTCGCAGGCCGCGTTTTTTGGGGGCTCGGCCTCGGAGGCGTTTACACCTTTCTAATGAAGATCGGCCTCGCCTGGACGGAACTGCCTGAGTCGCGCCCGAACTGGTTCCCTGGCGCCAGCTTTCGCATGAACATCACTTCTGAATATCTGGGCGTCGGGTACATTATTGGTTCGCGCGTCGCTGGAATTCTTTTCGCCGGCGGCATTTTCTCCTGGCTTGTGATGATGCCCGCCATCAAGTTCTACGGGCAGCTCGCGGGCAATACTCCGATTTACCCATCGACGATTCCTATCCCGCAAATGACGCCCGATCAGATCTGGAGCAGTTACATTCGCCCCATGGGAGCGGGAGCCGTTGCGGCTGCTGGGCTCATCACTCTACTCCGCACTCTGCCCACGATCGTTTCCGCACTTCGAGCCGGCCTCAAAGATGTGCGCGCGGAGGGAGCGGGCGAAGCAACTTCCGCTTCTCGCATCGACCGCGATGTTCCCATGCGCTGGGTCATTGTCGGCTCCATCGTCATCGTGGCCATGATCCTCGTACTTCTGACATTCTTTCCGGTGCAAGGCGCGCAATCCTACTGGTACCAGAATCTTTTCGCCGCAATCTTCGTGGTGGTGTTCGGATTTCTCTTTGTAACCGTGGCAGGGCGCATCAGCGGACTGCTCGGCAATTCCTCCAATCCCATCAGCGGCATGAGCATCGCGACCCTCATGGCCACGTGCGCAATCTTTTTTGTGGCGGGGTGGACGGCGCCGAAATATTCCGTGCTCGCGTTGATGATCGGCGGCATCGTGTGTATCGCTGCAGCGATTGCCGGCGCCACTTCGCAAGACCTCAAGACCGGTTATCTCGTGGGCTCCACACCCTTCTGGCAGCAGATGGGGCTGCTCGTAGGCGTCACGATCTCAACCTTCGCCATCGGCGCCACTCTCAACCTTATGAATACGGGCCTGGAGCGGTACGTCCCCACGCCAATTCCTCTTAACATTCAGGCATTGCCAACGGGCGTGAAGGTCGAGCGAGATTCCTTCGTGCGTCGCGGCAAAACGTACGTCCTCATCAACTCGCTCGGCTCGCACGAAATTCCCGACGGCGAATTTCTCTACGACCGCGACACGAAGCAAATCGAGATTCAGTGGGTGCAAGGCATCGGAAGCGACGCTGCGCCAGCTCCACAGGCGCGCCTAATGGCTACGGTCATCAGCGGCATCTTGAATCAGAGGTTGCCTTGGCGGCTCGTGCTGATGGGAGTTGCGCTGGTCATTGCCGTAGAAATTCTTGGCGTCCGGTCTCTGGCCTTCGCCACGGGTTCTTACTTGTCGATTGCCACCACGGGCGCGATGTTCGCAGGAGGGCTCGTTCGCCTCCTCGTCGAAGCCACTACAAAGAAAAAAGATGAAAGCGAAGCGAGCCCCGGCGCGCTTTATTCGAGCGGACTAATCGCTGCGGGCGGCGTCTTCGGCTTGCTCGGCATTATTATCAATCTGTTTCAGGACGAGGAAATCGCGACCCACGTGCCCGGCAGGCTCGTTAGCGTTATGCATTTGCCCTGGCCGAAGGACCTGTTCACCCGGCCGCCGAATTGGTTCGTCGGGATGCTCCAGCATCTACCGTTAGGGGATCGTTTTTATAAGCTGGGAGGAACGCTTTCTCACAGCAACCTGTTCGGCGTGTTTATGTTCATTCTGCTAGCCGCGTCGCTCTTCCATTTCGCCCGTAAAAAGCTGGACTAGGGAGCCAACCCGGCGAAGAAGAAAATCGACGCAAGTCAGGAATAGCCGCCAAAACGCGACTTTGACGCGCGCATTCCAACGCCGTAAACTTTATCTATGGGAACTCCGTTCCGCGCCGGCCGCCGCAACTTCGATTGGCGCGGATTCATCACGCCCGGCGTCAAGCTGCTCGTGCTCATTTGCACCGGCGTGTTCCTACTCCAGACAATCATTGGCCTGTTCTTCGACGTAAGGGTTTCGTCCTGGGTGATTCACTTCTTCGGACTGGTCGCCCTCGGTCCGATCCCGGGCCTCCGGCTTTGGCAACCATTCACATACATTTTCCTCCACGGCGGCATCTGGCATCTGTTGATCAATATGCTTTTTCTCTGGATGTTTGGCCGCGAACTGGAACTCGTCTGGGGAAAGAAACGGTTTCTGAATTTCTTTTTTCTGTGCGGCGTCGGCGCGGGGCTGATCGAGATTCTTGTGAAGGTCATTCCGATGTCGTGGGGCCACATACCGTCGGATATTCCGACCATCGGCGCGTCGGGCGCGATTTTTGGAATTTTGATGGCGAATGCGATTCTGTTTCCTGACCGGCGGATTTGGCTTTTCCCCTTGCCGGTAACGATTCCGATGCGGCCATACGTCGCTGTCATGGGAGCGATCGAATTTTTCGGCACGTTGGGAGCCGGCGGCGACGCTGTTGCACACGTCTGCCATCTTGGCGGAATGCTGGTGGCGTACGTTTATTTGCGGCGCGGCTCATTTTTGTACAGCGTGCGGAACAGTGTTTCGGACTGGCAGCATAAGCGTAACCGCAAGCGTTTTGACGTGTACATTAACAAACACAAGAATGAACCTCCTTCCCGGCCCGACCGCTGGGTCAATTAAACTTTCTACAGCAGTCATTCTTCCGATTTCCCATCGTCCCGCTTGACGAGAAGGATTCTCTTGCGTAAGTGGTTCGCAGCGATTTTGAAGGTTTTCTTTGGCGCCTATTTTGCACTGACGTCGCTGTATTGTCTGCTCGCGTTTCTGCCGTATACCTACTATTCGCTAATCAAATCGCCGGCGTACGCATGGATGCCATGGTTTGCGCGGCACCATGATTTGTTGTTTTGGGTGGCAGTGTTCGCGGCGGCGGCAGCCTTCCGGCCCTTGAAGAAAAGTGTGGCGTACTTTGCCTGCTTCGGGGTTCTTGGTTGCCTGGGAATTTTTCTCGCCGTCAGGCCATTTCTGGCTGTGGTGGAGAGCAACAGAAGCGCCTATTTCGGAAGTCTGATGGCGCTGTGGATCGTCATATTCGTGGTCTCACTGTTTGGCTTTCAGGGTTCGGCGAGAGAGGAAAACGAGGGGCGAATTGATGCGCATCTTTCTTTTACCACGGGAATCTCGCTGGCAGCGGGCGCAGCTCTACTTAGCGTCGCGGGGGCCCACCTTCGAAATTATTCCGACACAAGAGTTTTGTCCTTTCCTGTCAGCGATATTTATCTGACCTTCTGGAGCGTGCTGTCGCACATTCTTGTTGCCATAGTCCTGGTTTCCGTTTTGAACCTGATTCGAATAGGAGCAGCAAAATCCTCGCGTCCGCGCGCTGTGAGATGGAGCCTCTTCGGGCTTCTCATTTTTGGTTCGCTGTGGGCGCTGTCGGTTCGTTTTCTGGAAAACGCTTTGAGCTTCGAAGGATGGCTAGCGCATCTCTATGCTGCTTCGCTTGCGACGGCGCTTACGCTACTCGGATTTTCCACGGCACGGCCATTTTTAGTTCGCGATGGCTTGGAATTGCGGTCAAGTTCCACACCCAAGAAAACTCTTCTGATGGTCATACCCGTGGTCTTTGCCATTTTTGCCGTGGCGTTGCCGACTTTGATTGGAGGGAGAGACTGGAACGGGTTCTATACGGGAACGTTTACCCTGCTCTTTTGGATCATCTTGTGTTTCTGCCTGCTTCGTCTGTGGCCCCACCCAGGCGCATACCCGATTAAAACCATCGCTGCGGCGCTGCTCTTGAGTCTTCTCTCTTACAGGGCGCTTGCTGCCACGGATATTTTCTGGGCCAAGCCTTTGGGAGAGACGGGTGAGGACATTCAGCGCTCGGTGGAAAATTATGCGGAGCGCGATGTGTCTTTCAATATGGCGTACCACATGCTCGGGAACGGACTTCGCAGGGAGCCCTGCGGTGAACTGTGCCGGATTTTGCGGGAGTATACAGAGGTGCGAGGCGCGCAAGCGCGTTTTGATTTGAAGCTTGTGGACCCGCTGGTTCCGGCAAAAGGCGAGCGGCCCAACATTTTTCTTTTTGTGATTGACTCGATGCGGCCAGATTATCTTGGCGCATACAACCCGAAGGCTGATTTCACGCCGAATCTGGACGCGCTGGCGCGCGACAGCGTCGTGGTGCGAAACGTTTGGACTCCGTACGCGGGAACTTCGCTTTCCGAACCCGCGATCTGGGCCGGCGCCATGCAGTTGCACGCGCATTTTCTGCAGCCCTTCGAACGAGTGAACAGCCTCGAAAAGCTGGTGAAAACCGACGGCTACCAGATGATAGTGAGTTACGACGAAATTCTGAGGGAGATCCTCTCGCCTTCGGATGACCTCGTAAAATTAGATACGGACAAGAAGCTCTGGAACCAGCTTGAGTTTTGTTCGACGGTGCAGCAGGCCGAAAGCGCTTTAGATCATCGCGCCGACGCGACGCGTCCGATTTTCTTCTATACACAGCCGAAAAACGTACACCAGTTCGCGAGAAATGACTTGCCGCAAGCAAAGGCCGCGAATTGGTCCGCGCATCCTGGGTTCAACTACCGCATTTCGTTCGAATTGCATCAAGTGGATGAGTGCATGGGCGGGTTCATCGGCTGGCTGAAAACGCGCGGCCTCTATGACAATAGCGTGATCATCGTGACTTCCGATCATGGCGACGCGACCGGCGAATTTGGCCGCAACAGCCATTCGCTGGTGATTTATCCGGAGATCATGCGAGTTCCGCTGATCGTGCATCTGCCCAAATCGACGCAAGGGAAATTCGTGCATGATGATGAACGCGTCTCCGCGCTGATCGACATAACTCCCTCTTTGTACTACTTGCTGGGGCACCGGCCGATTGTGTCGAATCCGCTGTTCGGACATCCCCTGCTAATGGAAACCTCCGAGGAGTTGCACCGCTATCATCGAGACGATCTCTTTATGGCCTCCGATGTGCGCGCCGCCTATGGTGTGCTTGCGGACAACGGGCGATATTTCTATGCCACTTACGATTCGCCCGCGCAGAGTTATCTCTACGATTTAGCTCAGGATCCGCACGGAGAGCACGACATCCTTACCGACGCGCTGAAAAAACACTACGACGAGCAAGTGATCGAGCACCTGCACGAGATTGCGGATTTTTACGGATATAAGCCAGGAATCGGCTCTTTATTTGCGTCAGGGCACTGATCTATCGAAGCCCGCGCGAGCCAGCGTGCATGATGGAGACCATCAATCTCGACGAGAATTCTCGTCTGCAATATCATAGAGTTTATGAAATATTCTGCGAGAGAAACCGAAAAATTCTTTGAAGAACGTGCGCGGCGGGCGAATCCGAAGAAGGTGGACGAAGTTCTGGCTCGCGCTGGAAAGGGCAATCCTCCTATGCCGGGGGATGAACTTCCGTCCAAATATGCCATAAAGAAACCAAGAAGAGGAAAATGACGAACGAAATCAAGCTGGTCCGCCGATCACGTGGAACTTCATGAAGTTTGTGGTACCACGGATGCCCATGGGAGTGCCTGCGACGATGCCGATGACGTCCCCCTTACGCACCAAGCGCTCATCAAGGAGGCGTTTTTCGGCGATGGCGGCAAGGCCGTCAATTTTGCGGACGTCGGGAATATGGCGCGGCATGACGCCCCAGATCAGGGCCATACGGCGGCGCGTTTCTCCTTCAGGAGAGAAGGCGATAATGGGTACGGTGGGGCGGTAGCAAGAAACCAGGCGCGCGGTAAAGCCGCTGTGGGTGAAGACCGCGATCAGTTTCATGTGCAGTTCGCGGGAGGCGTGGCAGACGAGTTCGGCGACGGTTTCCGCTACTTTTAATTTTTCCAACGGCAGCCGCGGGGGCGAATCCCAATCGCTGGCCTCGGCCTCGGCAATTATTTTGGCCATCATGCTGACGGCTTCGACGGGATATTTTCCGGAGGCGGTTTCAGCGGAAAGCATAACGGCGTCGGAGCCGTCGAAGATGGCGTTGGCGACGTCGGAAGCTTCGGCGCGTGTGGGGCGGGGATTCTCGGTCATGGATTCGAGCATCTGCGTGGCGGTGATGACAGGCCTGCGGAAGTGGCGAGCGCGGGCGATGATCGTCTTTTGAACAACGGGGACGCGTTCGGGGTTCATTTCGACGCCAAGGTCGCCGCGCGCGACCATTACGCCATCCGCGACCTGCAGGATAGCGTCGAGATTATCGATGGCTTCCGGTTTTTCGAGCTTGGCGATGACCGGCGTATTTTTGCCGGCGCGCCGAATCAATGACTTCGCCAGAAGAACATCTTCGGGGCGCCTGACAAAACTAACCGCAATGTAGTTCGCGCCATGCTTCAAAGCAAAAGCCAGATCTTCGCGGTCCTTGGGTGTGAGGGCGGGAACGCGGAGCTTTATGCCGGGCAGATTGATGCCTTTGTGCTCGCCGAGCGCTCCGCCATTGATGACTTCGCAAATCACTTCCTGGCCGCGAACTTGCACGACGCGCAATTCAATCAGACCGTCGGAGAGAAGGATGCGGTCACCGCGGTGGACTTCGCGAGGGAGAGGGCGGAAGACGGTGCTGACGCGCGTGGTATCGCCCAAAACCCTGGCTGTAGTGATGACGAAGCGCTGTCCCGTGCGCAGCATCACGGGCCTGCTTCCCGCGAGCGGTCCGGTGCGAATCTTAGGGCCCTGCAAGTCGGCCAGGATGGCGATGGGCTTTTCCCGTTCGACAGCAGCAGCGCGGAGGGCGGCAATATTTTGCGCGTGCTCAGTATGCGTGCCGTGAGAGAAATTCAGGCGGGCCACGTCCATTCCGGCTTGCAGCAAACGCCGGATCATGCGCGGCGAGCAACACGCCGGGCCGATGGTGCAAACGATTTTGGAGTGACGAAAAGCCATTCTCTCTCGCGAAAGGGAGTTTACAACGTTCCGCGCCTCACCGGACAGAAGACGTGAAGACCTGAGAATGAATTATCTGGATGCAGCGAATTCCGTAACGATGCGTGCAAGGAAATCGACGCCCTTGTCGAACGAGGCTAGCGGGATGCGTTCATCGTCAGCATGCATGCGGCGAGAATCCTCGTCGGCCATCGGAAACGGAGAGATGCCGTAGGCCTGCACGTTATGCAGCCGAAGTTGGGCCGAATCCGTCGCGCCAGACGACAAAAATGGGAGGACCGGGGCGCCGGAAAACTCCTGCGACGCAGCCTTGGTAATCGTGGCATAGAAGTCGGACTCGAGCGAAGAAGGAGGAGCCGCGAGACCCGCGTCGGGTTGGACTTCGAAACGGATATTCGAATCGTTGACGAGCTTGGTGAGGTCGGAGACCAACACGTCGATGGTATCGCCGGGCAAGAGGCGGACGTTCAGCATGGCGCGCGCTTCCGAGGGAATCACGTTGGCGCGAACGCCCGCGGAAAGCATGGTGGGTGCGATGGTGTCTCGAAGCATGGAATTCCAGAGTGGGTTGGTGTCGGAGATGACGCGCTGGGCGTGTTCGCCGCGGTCAGGAGTGTCGAGCGAGCGAATCCATTTGGAGAGTTCGTCGTCTTCAAGAGGAGCGAGTTGTTCGAAATAGCGACGAACGATAGCGGTGAAGCGGACGGGAGCGGTGTAAGCGCCGATCTTGGCGATGGCGGCTGACAGGTGGACGACCGCGTTGTCTTTTGTAGGCATGGAGGCGTGGCCAGAGGGGCCGCGGGCGATTACGGCGACGTCCACGGGTACTTTTTCGCTGGCTTGCACGGCGACGTATGAGACTTTGCCGTTTTTCAGGACGACGCGGCCGCCTTCGTTCAGAGCGAAGCCTGCGGCAAACTTGTCCCAATATTTGGCAATGAGGATGCGGATACTGGCTTCGCCGCCTTGCTCTTCATCGGCGGTGGCGAGAAAAATGATGTCGCGGTTTACGCGGGCGTTGGAGCGCTTGAGCGCGATGAAGGCGGCGAGATTGGCGGCGAGCATGCCTTTGTCGTCGATGGAACCGCGGCCATACATGTAGCCATCTTTGATGGTGGCGGCGAAAGGATCGACGGTCCACTTGGATTTATCGACGCCAACGACGTCCATGTGGGCGACCAGCAAGAGGGCGCGAGACGGGTCGGGCATCGCGGCGCTGCGGAGGCGAGCTACGACCGCGCTGCGGCCGGGAGCAAGATCCAAAAATTCCGGAGTCAGGCCTTCTTTAGTGAGAATGGTAGCGATGTATTTGGCGGTAGCTTGCTCGTTGCCGGGAGGGTTGGTGGTGTCGATGCGGATGAGGTCGGCGAGCCAGCCCTCGGCTTCCTTGGCTAAAGCGGTCGTGTCCCCGGCTGGGGAACGAGTGGACTCGACGGTGGGCATAGCGGTCGATGGGGCCTGGGCTGTCAGCGGCGGTGCCGCGGCCAGCGCCCACAATGCCAGGGGCAGGGCGGGCACAAGAATGTGCAAACTTCGGTTCCAGTTCAAGAAGACTTCCTCCGTGTTTAGTCCGGCCGAAAGGGACCGGCACTGCAACGCTTTGCGGTTATCGCGCTTCATACTAACATGCAGGTGTGGGGGCATAGCTGCAGGCTTGGCGGCGCGTTGCGTAAATTCAAACGGCTCGAAAGAGCCGAAGGCTGGGGACGATGCGGCGGCCAGGCGAACGGGTTAATTTCCATTTCGAATCGAGGGGTGAGATGAAGACGATCGTTTCTTTGGTTTTGATGACATTGCTGGCGGGTGCAATGACTCTGCCGCTGGCGGAGATTCCGGCGAAGGCGCAGGCTCCCACGGGTCCGCAAGGGGCAGCGCCACCGCCGACGGTGAAGCCGCAAGCTCCCGCAACAACGCCACAGCAAGCGCCACAAGGCGGAGTGAGCATCGCGGTGGAAGTGCCGGTGGTGACTTTGGACGTAATCGCTGCTACGCAACGCGGCGACCTGCTGACGGGATTGAAGAAAGAGAATTTCAAGGTGACAGACGACGGCGTGCCACAAACGATCTCGAACTTTGGGCCGACCGAGGCGCCGATAACGATTGTCATGCTTATGGAGTTCAGCAGCCGCGGGTTATACGACTGGTTCGCCTACCAAGCGAAGTATTGGGCGGACGCGTTTCTGCCGAATTTGCAGCAGAAGGATTGGGTGGCCCTGCGGACATTCGATATGCAAATCCACGACGAAGTGGACTTTACGCAAAACAAGGATGAGGTTCGCAACGCGATCTACCATCTTTATTTCCCAGGGTTCAGCGAGTCGAATGTTTTTGACGCGGTCTTGAAAACCATCGACGACATGAAGGACGTGAAAGGCAAGAAATCGATTTTGCTGCTGGCTACCGGAGTCGACACGTTTTCGAAACACACTCTGGATCAGACCATGAAGCAGCTGCGGCAGAGTGACGTGACGATTTTTTGCGTGGGCTTGGACAAGCCGTACATCAATTTCATCGAGTCAAGAGGCTCGCTGGGTTCACACATGAATTATCTCCAGGGCGAAAACCAGATGAAGACGATTGCGAACTTGACGGGCGGCTATGCGTGGTTCCCGCAATTCGACGGGGAGCTGCCGGGAATTTTTCATGATGTCGCGGCATTTCTCCGGCACCAGTACAGCTTGTCGTATACGCCGACAAGCGGCGGGAAGGACAACAAGTTCCACAAAGTGAAAATTGAGTTGGTGAACGCGGATGGGAGCCCCTTCGAGGTGCACGATCAGAAGGGGAAAAAGCAGAAGTGGGTGGTGTACGCGCGCGAGGGGTATGAGCCGGTAAAGGCAGGCACGGGCGACTGATCGCCCCTGGCTAATAACCGCGGCCGAAGTCGATTTGGTTGAACATTTCGCGGCCGTCAAACCAGCGTTCCAGAAGATCCATGAGGAGAGCAGTTTCGCGATGCCAGAGGCGATCGCTTACGGCACTGGTGTGCGGAGTGATGAAGAGATTCGGGGCTTTCCAGAGAGGGCTCTCGGGCGGAAGGGGCTCGACGGCGGTAACGTCGAGCGCAGCGCCCCCCAGGGCGCCGTTCTCCAGGGCGCGGATGAGTGCGGCTTCATCCAGGAGTGAGCCGCGGCCGACGTTGATGAGGCGGGCGCCGGGCTTCATTTTGGCGATTTGCGGGGCGCCGATCATGTGGCGTGTCACGATGGTTTCCGGGGCGGCGATGACGACGTAGTCGGCGTGCGGAAGGGCTTCTTCGAGTTGTGCCGCGGGGACGATTTTTTCGGCGTGCGTGGTGTCACCTTTGCCGGAGCGCGTGACGCCCCAAACGCGCATGTCGAAAGCGCGGGCGCGCATCGCAAGCTCGCGGCCGATGGATCCGAATCCCACAATCAAGAGAACTTGGCCGCTGAGTTCGGTGAGGTGTTGCGGCTCGTCCCAGATGTCTTGCTGACCCCAGTGCGAGCGATCCTGGTGGCGCGTGGAGTCGGGGAAATTTCGTGCAAGCGCTAGGAGCAGGCCCATGGTGTGCTCGGCCATGGGGGGAGAAAAAACTCCGCTGGGATTTGTGACGACGATGCCGGAATCGCGGAGCTCGGGATACATGAGTTGCGCGACGCCGGCGGCGGTGGAGTGAATCCACTTCAGTTTTTTTGCGTGGGTTAGCTGTTCAGCGCGGAGGGAGTAGCCGACGAAAATATCCGTGTCGGGTAACTCCGGTGGCAGGAGATCGTAGTTGGGGAGGTGCAGCACGCGCATTTCAGGCCAGCGCGCGCTGATTGTTTGCGGCATAACAGGCTGCGGGCGCCAAAACGTGAAGGGATGCCAGACGCAGATGACGAGTTTTGTTTCGGATGGAATTGTGCGATTCATTCGCCGGGGCCGCGGTGCTTCCAATAGAGAAGTAGACCGACAATGAGGCCAAGACCACCTGTGCCGACGATGAAAGGACGGGAGAGCGGGAGAGCGAACCAGCAAATCACAACCAGTCCTACGGAGACGATTGCGCCCACAGGTGTTCCGGGAATTGTGATAGTTCCAAAAGAGGACCGCGAGCGATTCTGCCCGGGTTCAGGCGTTTTTTTCGAGAGGGGTTCGTAACTGAGAGTCATTTTAAGGCCTTTTGGCGACGCGCAAATCCTGGCCAGTCATGTCGGCAGGTTCGGGCTGACCAAGGGCGGCGAGCATAGTGGGCGCGAGGTCGCGCAGAGAGCCGCCGGGCTTCAATTGCAGGTCATCGTGTTCGCTGACGAGAATCAGAGGAACGGGATTCGTCGTGTGATAGGTGTGCGGGCCGCCGGTGCTTGGATCGACCATAGTTTCGGCGTTTCCGTGATCGGCGGTGATGAGCCAAAGGCCGCCGCGCGCTTTCAGAGTTTGATAAATTTGGCCAATGCCGGCGTCGACGGCTTCGACAGCCTTGATGGTGGCTTCGAGATTGCCGGAATGGCCGACCATATCGGCGTTCGCGTAATTCATGATGATGGCGTCGAATTCACCCTTTTCAATGGCCTTCACCACCGTGTCGGTGATTCCCTGCGCGGACATTTCCGGCTTGAGGTCGTACGTCGCGACCTTGGGTGAGGGCACCAGGATGCGCTCTTCGCCGCCGAAAGGTTTTTCGACGCCGCCGTTGAAAAAATAGGTGACGTGTGCGTATTTTTCGGTTTCGGCGCAGCGCAGGTTTTTGTACTGCAATTCCTCGAACACTTGGGCGAGGATGTGCTCGAGCTTTTCTGGAGCGATTACGTATTTTAGCCAGGGCCAGTTTTTGTCGTACTGGGTCATCGCGACGTAGAAGAGATTCTTGGGGCGCTTCGCGTCAGTGATTTTGTCGAAACCGGGCTCGACCAATGCCCGCGTCATTTGGCGTGCGCGGTCAGCGCGGAAATTGTAGAAAATCACGGCGTCGTCATCGTGAATCGTTCCCACGGGCGCTGCTGAGGCGCCTTCGCCTTTCGTGATGACGATGGGCTTCACGAACTCGTCGGTGGTTCCCTGCTCGTAGCTTTTTTGGAGGGCGGCGAGGGGATCGTTCGAATGCGTTTCTGCTTCGCCGTGCACCACTGCGCGGTAGGCAAGCTCGACGCGCTCCCAGCGGTTGTCGCGGTCCATCGCGTAGTAGCGGCCTGTCAGTGTGGCGGTTTCGCCGATGCGGAGATCGCGCATTTTTTGCTGCAACTGGCGCACGTAATCGCGGCCACTGTTGGGAGAGGTGTCGCGGCCGTCCATAAAGCAGTGGACAAATACGCGCTCCACTTTTTGTTGCTTGGCCATTTCGAGCAGGGCGAAAAGATGCTGGATGTGCGAGTGCACGCCCCCGTCGCTCAGCAGGCCGATGAAGTGCAACTGGCGCTGCCAGCCGCGTTCCATCGCTTGTTGAAAGAGCGGAACGTTTTGCAGCTGCTTGTTGGCGATGAGCAAATCGATGCGCGTGATGTCCATGTGAACGATCCGGCCCGCGCCGATGTTCATGTGGCCGACTTCGCTGTTACCCATTTGGCCTTCGGGTAAGCCAACGTAGGGACCCGAGGTATGAATGAGCGTGTTTGGAAATTTCTTCATCAAATCGTCATAAGCGGGTTTGCGCGCCAGCGCGATGGCATTGCCTTTGGTTTCGGCGCGATAGCCCCATCCATCCAACACGGTCAGTACAATTGGTTTTGGTCGTTTGGTCATGGATCAGCTTGCTGCAATCTCCCTTAGGCCTGCGAGTAAGCGGTCCACCTCTTCCGCGGTGTTGTAATGGACGAGTCCGATTCGCAGCAGCCCGCCGTTCGCTTCCACGCCGAGGCGTTCGGTGAGGTTCAACGCATAGTAGTTGCCATCCCACGTGAAAATGCCGCGCTCACCGAGGAACTTTGCGATTTCCGCGGGAGTGTGATTCGCCAGCCGTACGGAAACGGTCGAGCACCGTTCGTGCAGCCGCTTCAAATCGCTGATACCGAAAAACTGCAGATCGGGAATCGCAAACAACCCTTCCGCCAGGCGCAAGAACAACGCCATTTCGTGATCGCGGGTAGCGCGGTAAGACGCCAGCAGCGCGCTGCGCCGATCTGTCACCGTCGCATCGCAGCGCTTGCCCACTTCCGCGAGGTAATCCACCGCTGCGCCGATTCCAGCGATCAACTCTTGTACTTGCGTACCTGTCTCCCAGCGATCGGGAAGCGAATCGGGCGCGGGACGAACCTTGTACGGGCGAAAGCGCGTCAGATGCTCGCGCTTGCCGTAGAGCGTTCCCATGTGCGGGCCGAAAAACTTATACGGCGAGCAGACCAGGAAGTCACAATCCAGGGCCCGCACATCAATCGGGCCGTGCGGGGCGTAATGCACCGCGTCGATGAACATCAAAGCACCAGCGGCGTGCGCCAGTTTCGTAATTTCGGCGACCGGATTGATCGTGCCCACGGCATTGGAGGCGTACCCAACGGCCACGAGCTTCGTGTTCGCATTGATCTTGCGCTTCAAGTCTTCGAGGTCCAATGTGCAATCCGATTCGTGGATGTCGACCTGACGAATCACCATGCCCAATTCTTCCAAGGCGCGCCAGGGTGCGACGTTCGCGTCATGATCCAGGGTGGTCACAACAATCTCATCCCCAGGCTCCAGCATTCGTCCAATCGCGCGCGCCAGAGCGAACGTAATGGTGGTCATGTTTTGACCGAAGATGACTTCGTCTTTATCGCAATTGAAAAAATCGGCCATTGCTGCACGCGCGTAGGCGATGATGGCGTCGTTGCTTCGGCTGGTTGCGAAGGCCCCGCAGGTGTTTGCGTTGGACTTCAGGAAATAGTTCTGAACCGCGTCCATCACCTGCCTCGGTACTTGCGTGCCCGCAGGCCCATCCAAAAAAGCGGCTGCGTGCCCGTTCACTTGCAATTGCAGCGAGGGAAATTGTTCTCTAACCCAGTCAACATCCAGCGGCTTGCTTTCGGCCCCGTGCATGACAGGTGTGCTCATTGTTTTCTCCAACCGTTAGTTTCTCACAGGGCGGGCCGGGGATGAAGCCGCATGCAACCGTGTTAGCATTTAACCGGTTGTTCCTCACTCATGCCGCTTTGGCGCCGGCTACAAATCAAATGAGCGGCCGCAAACCAGCCGTCTCCGCGCCACGTTTCTCTTTGAGGTGCAAAGTGTCCGAAGCCTTCACGCCGACCGAGCGCACGCAAGTCGTGCGCGAACATCAGCGCGGCGTCTATGACCGCGAAGCTGTTTACACAATTCTGGATGAAGGTCTTGTGTGCCACGTTGGTTTCTCCGTGGATGGCCAGCCCTTCGTCATTCCCACGCTGTATGCGCGCATCGGAGACGCTATTTATTTTCATGGCTCCGCCGCCAGCCGGATGCTGCGCGGCGTCAGCGAGGGCGCGAAGGTATGCTTGACTGTCACACTGACGGACGGAATCGTGCTCGCGCGTTCCGTTTTCAATCACTCGATGAACTATCGCTCCGTCGTGGCGCTCGGCAATGCGACTCTCGTGGATGCGCCGCAAGAAAAACTCGAAGCGCTGCGCGCCTTCACGGAAAAAATCTTGCCGCACCGCTGGGACGACGCGCGCCTGCCAAGCGAAAAGGAGCTGAAGGCGACCAGTATTCTGCGTCTGCCACTAACGGAAGTTTCCGCAAAAGTGCGCGTCGGGCCGCCCGAAGATGATGCTCCCGATTACGCGCTCCCCGTTTGGGCCGGCGTCATTCCACTTCGCGCGGTTGCCGGTGCGCCGATTCGCGATGAACGCTGCGATCTTGGAATTCCGTTACCCGCTTATGCGGTGAATTACCGGCGGTGAACTGTGAATGACTCTTCTCCCGCGCCCGTAAAACCCCGCGTAAACTTTGCAGCTCTCGAGGCGCTCGACATCCGCGTGGGCACCATCGAACGCGTCGAAGAAGTACCGCGTTCCGAAAAACTGATGAAGCTAACAGTGAATTTTGGCGACCATACGCGACCGATTCTCGCTGGAATCAAGAAAGAACGCGCCGATCCGCGTGAGGTCGAAGGCCGTCAAGCGCTCTTTGTCGTTAACCTGGAGCCACACAAGATGGCCGGGGAGATCTCCGAAGGAATGCTATTTGATATCGGCTATGCCGATGGCGTGACTCCAGCGCTTGCAGTTCCGGAACGGCGCGTTCCCAACGGCACAAGGGCGGGCTAGAGGCTTACGGGCGAACAGCTCGCAGGAAATCGGCGAGCAGGCCGTATCCGGTGGCCTCGACGCCGGGGTTGTGCTCGACGAGCGACAGGCCAAACACGTCCAGGTCGAAACGAATCGCCGAACTGCTGCCTTCCAGATTTGCAAGTGGATCTGAGGCCAGCAATATTTCTGGCTGCACTCTGCATTCCACACCGTCTCCGCGTCGTTCGGCGCGGCAGACCAGTTTGTAGCGCATCCCTGCCGCCCTCACGGATCGGATTTTCTCTTCGCTGAGCTCGCGGATGCCCGTGCGCTGCACCTGGTCGAGCCGCACATTCGCACCCATCAACACAATCGCCAGCGCTACAACTTTTACGGCAGCATCCCAGCCGTCCAAATCCGCCGTCGGATCCGTTTCGGCGATGCCCATGGCCTGCGCGCGTTTCACCGCTTCTTCCATCGAGCGGCCTTTCTCGATTTCCGTGAGCACGACGTTTGTCGTGGAATTCAGAACTCCACAAAAACCGCGAATGTCCGTTGCAGGCAAGCCGTGGGGAAACATAGAGAAAACGGGAACGCCGTCCATGACCGTCGATTCGTAAAGGAATTGGCGGTTCTTTTCTTTCGCAAGCGCGGTGAGCTCGTGATACGCGTGAACAATGGGGCCTTTGTTAGCGGTGATGGCATGCATGCCGAGTTCGAGTGCGGTCCTGAGATGCTCGGTGGCGGGCTGGCCGGTTTTCACATTGAGCGAAGTCGCTTCGAAAAGAACATCGGCGCGAGATTTTTCCAGCCACTCGCGAAGGCTGCGCGGCTGCGTGGTGTTTCCGTGCTGAATCAGCGAATGGCCGTGCAGGGCGGCAAGGGGATTGAGACCGTCGGGATCGGCGATCCATCCTGTGCGGCGAGTGGCGATACCTGTGAGGCGCCAGCGAATATCGTAACGCCGGCGCAGGTCGGTTTCTTTCGAGATAAGCAGGCGCAGAAGGGCGCGGGCTACGTTGCCCATGCCGACGATAGCTAGATTGTAGGACGGCATGAGCCGTTCCTCCGGGAGGAGACAAGCGGGACAGACAGGAATGTCAGTCCCGCCGTGCGGGAATACACAATAAAGATAACGCGAATCAATGCGCGGCGGCGAGTTTCGCTGCGGCGTCGGCGATTAACTTCGCTTCGTCTTGCAAGCAACGCGCGACAACCACGACGCCATCGTCCGCCTGCTTCCATTCTTTCTGCTCGATCGCTTCGCGAACGTACGGCATCGTCTTTGCGGCGTAGCCAGTGTAAAAGCCCGGCGCATAGAGTTGATGGCGGTACCATGGGCGATTCGGCAAGCCTTGCTGCGTAATGAATTTGCGTTCGCTCTCTATAAGCAGGCGGTTCACCTCGGCAAGGGAAGCTGCGGCCAGCGCCGCGCCGCCGTTGGCATTAGCGCGCTCGAGAGCTCTGCGGTAATCCGCAGCGCTGCGGCTGACGGCATCGGCGGCGTTTTCGAGCGGCGCGAAATTTTGATAGGGCGGAACCTCTTCCTTTTTCGGTGGAACCATGTACGGTTTTTTCGGGTCTGCCATCGCAGTGAAAACGCCTTCGTCGATTTCCTTGTTACGTTCGCGAATCTCGTCCTGCATTTTCTTCGACAAATCCTTCAGCTCTTTCACATAGGTCTGCATCGTCTCGGCGAAATCGCCAAATTCAAACGGAAGAAGATCCGCGTCGCCGAGCCGCATCATGGCAGTCCCGCCGGTTTGCGACAGAGCGCGGCCATAGACGAACGTCGTGTCGGCAAAATGCGTATACCAGTAGAAGTCGTCGTAGATCGAGTGGTAGATTCCGCCGCCGTCTTCGCCGCCGTAACCGATGTTGAGCGAAGCGACGCCGACGTGCTGGAGGAAAGGCGTGAAATCCGAGCCGGAGCCGAGCGCGCCCAAGTGCATGTCGGCCCGCTGGCGAACTTCTTGTTTCTTATCTCCCGGCGCCTCTTCGATAGCCCGTAATTGTTCGCGCTTCCAGACGGTGAGTTTCGTCTCGGGATCCTGAATGTCGCGCGCAATATCGTTCACGAATTTTTCGAGCGTATGCGAGCCGGCGAGGCCGAGATAGCCGCGGCCGTTGCCGTCGGAATTGATGTAGGCCACGGCGTGCTTGTCGAGTTCCTCGGCATGCGTTTCCGCCCACTCCGTTGAACCGAGCAGGCCTTCTTCTTCGCCGTCCCATGCGCAGTAGATCAACGTGCGCTTGGGCTTCCAGCCTTGTTTCACGAGTTCGCCCAGTGCGCGGGCTTCTTCGAGCATCGCGGATTGGCCGGAGAGCGGATCCTCGGCGCCGTTGACCCAGCCATCGTGGTGGTTGCCGCGAATCACCCATTCATCGGGATAAACCGAGCCCGGTATTTTTGCGATCACGTCATTTACAGGCGCCATGTCCCAGTTCGATTTCACTTTCAGGTGCACTCTGCCAGGACCGGGCCCGATGTGATAGCTGATGCCGAGTCCACCGCGCCACGCCGGCGGCGCAATCGGACCTTTCAGTGAAGCGAGCAGCGGCTCCGCATCGCCATAGGAAATCGGCAGAACGGGAATCTTCGTGATTGTCTGTGCATCTTTTATGTCCAGCCGCTTCGCGTCCTTTGTCGCGCCCACTCCGGGGGTCAACGGGTCGCCGGCATAAAGCGGCATGTCGGCAACGCTGCCGCGCTGGACGCCGTCTCTCGGGCGGTACGGCCCCTCAGGGTAGACATCGCCCTGCATGTAGCCGTCTTCGTGCGGATCAGAAAAGATGAGGCAGCCGATAGCGCCGTGTTCCGCCGCAACCTTCGGCTTGATGCCGCGCCAGGAACCGTAATACCGCGAAATAACGATGGCGCCTTTTACGGAAATGCCCATGCGCTCAAGCTGTTCGTAGTCAGCGGGCACGCCAAAATTGACGTAGACGAGCGGAGCCGTCACGTCGCCATCTATCGAATAGGAGTTGTATGTCGGAAGCTGCTCGGACGTCTGGCCCGAAGTGGGATCTTCTTTTACGACCGGCTCTTGTAGCTTTGCTACGAATTTTGGTTTGCCATTGGCATCCACGAGTTCGACAGCGCGTTCTTTCGGCGTCGGCATCAAGACGTCGAACGATTCGATGTGAGCGTCAAGGCCAAATTCCTGGAATTTCTTGAGCAGCCAATCGGCGTTTTCCTTGTCATATTTAGAGCCAACATGATGCGGGCGCGCGGCAAGGTGTTCCATGTAGCCGCGAATTTTGTCAGGCTCGGGAATGGCGCGCATCTTCTCTTCCCACTGCCGTTCGGCGCGCGAGGATTCGGCGGAATAGCCGGCGAGCGGCTGCTCGTCGGCGGTGACGTGCCTCCCGGCGGGCGCCAGGGAAATACTCGCAAACACAATCGATGCTACCAATGCTCTGCGGTTCATTAGAAAGACCCCCTCGATTTGCGCAGGTATTTTGCCTGAACTCGGCGGCGTTTGGAAACGATTGTTGCAGAATTATCCGCGGCTGCCGGTTTTCAGAAGGATGTCCAGATCATCGGGATGGATGGCGCAGAGTAGCGCATCTTCGCGGTCGATGTGACCTTTGCTGATGAGCTGGACGAGAGATTCTTCGAGCGCGAAAGAACCCTTCTTTTTAGTCATAGTGATTTCTTGATGGAGGTGCTGCAAAGCATTGCGGCGAATATGCTGCCGCGCGCCGTAACCGATCATCAATAGTTCGGCAGCGGGAAAACGCTGGCCGCTTTTGCTGGGCAAGAGAATTTGCGTCAAGACGGCGGAAATGGCCATTGCCAATTCCTGACGGATGGTGTTTTGCCGCTCGTCGGAGAAGGAATCGGAGATGCGCGAAATGGTGGTGGCGACGTCGATCGTGTGCAGCGTCGAGAGCACCAGATGCCCCGTTTCGGCGGCGGCGACGGCGATGCGCATGGTTTCCGGGTCGCGCATCTCGCCTACTACGAGAACATCCGGCGCCTGGCGCAGCGCGGCGCGCAGCGCGGTTGGAAAATCGGGAGCGTCGGTGCCAATCTCGACTTGCTCGATGACGCTGCGTATGTGCGTGTGCTCGTATTCGATGGGATCTTCGATGGTAACGATGTGGCGGGCTTCGCGTCGGTTGATATCGTCGATCAGTGCGGCTAACGTGGTCGATTTGCCCGAACCCGCGGGACCGCCGATGAGGACAAGGCCGCGCGGAAGATGAGCGAGAGTCTCCACGGAGGGTGGGAGATTGAGTTCGCGAAGCGTGGGCACTTTTTGTGGAAGGGCGCGAATTGCCGCGGCGGCGCGTCCGCGTTCGCGATGGAGATTGATGCGGAAGCGGCCAAGCCCGGCAATACGATAGGAAGAATCGGAGATTTGGGACTGGCGATAGCGAGCCAGAGCATGCGAGGTGAGCGCTGGTAGCACCGCTGCTTCGATTTCGGGCCCATCGAGCGGACGTGTATCAATTTTTTGTAGCACGCCTTTGGCGCGAATGCACGCGGGCGCGCCCGCGACAAGAAGCAAATCACTACCGCCATGGGAAATCAGGGTCTCGAGCCATCCGTCCAATTGAGCGGCGCTGGCGGACTCCGAGCCCTCCGATTCGCGGAGTTCGTTCAATTCATTGACGATGCGGTCGATTTCCGGCGCTTCATCCATGCGAGCCCTCATTCATAGCGCTAAGTTCGCGTCCTATCCTGACGCTGCGAGGCGCTCTTCGTCCAGTCAAGAATCTGCGGCAGACTGAATCGTGTTGCGCGCCCACGGTGTTTAGCGAATACGAATGAATCCCAAGGCGCTTCGGCAAAGGACCAGCCGAAAATAGAGAAGGCAGAAGTCGCAAGACTTCTGCCTCCTCGAACCACAACGAATCCTTCAAGTGCAAAACAGCGTGCAGTTGAAGTGACTACTGTTCGTCGGCTTCGGACTTTTCCGCCGCCACTGGCGTCAGTGTCCCGAGCAGCCCATCAGTCTCACCATTCGGACCAGCAGTGAAAAAGAGCGTGGTGGCGGGACCAGAGCCGCCATCATTGCCAAACCGAAGCGCCCACAAGCCATCAATCAGCAACGTGCTTCCATCCGGATTCAGCATGTTCCCCAAAAACTTGCCGGTGACTGGATTGAAGGCGGCAATATTATCGCCGCGGAAGTTGCCAATCAGGATCGTGTTGCTGAATTCGCCGAAATCCGGCGTGGCCCAGACAACTCCCCAGGGAGCGTTAAACCAGTCGCCGTGCTCGAGGCGCTGCACCAGTCGGCCATGACGATCGAATACGTCGACAAAGCCATCGCCCGGCTGGCCCGGGTCGGGAGGATCGTGCTTGGCAGCATCCTGCTTGGCGTAGGTTACGTAAATGTTAGGCCCGACGCCCTGAACGTTGAATGGCGCGAAATCGCGAGGAATGCTGTCGTCCTCGAACTTCTCCTCACTGAACTGCACCTGCTTGAAGTTGGTGTCAAAGGTATCAATTTTGCCGCTACGGAAATTCGCCGCCAGGATGAACTTGTGGCCATCAATCTCGGCGATCGTGGCGCCTTTGTAGACCGCGCCATTCTTGGCATTGGGAACTTGCGAGTGATCCACCTTGATGACCGTACTGGGCCGGTTCACTCCGGGATTCCAACCTCGCACCGTTCCATCTTCGGTAACGAACATGAAAAGTGCCGGCGCACCCGGTACAAGAAGAAAATCCGTGGGACTGCCGTTGAACATCACGCCGGTTGGAGATCCCGGAGGTGTCTGGCTCGGAGCGTTAAGTATCTTTACAAATTCATTAGGAGCCGGGTTAATTGGAACGAGGCTGGCTATGAGACCGCCGGTACTATTTGTGGTGATGGAATACAGAGTGGAGGTGCCACCGGCGTTGTTGGAAACCCACCAAGGGCTGCCGGGGTTGGGGCCGCCAGGACTGGAAACCAGGCCCCAGGCGTTCTGCAGATTGGGGTCCTGGAGAGGCGCCTGGCCGGCAATATCGGAGACCAGATTCGTTTGCGTGTAATGTTGCGCTTTTGTTACAGCAGGAAGAAGAGAAAGTCCAACGGCGAGAAGTGTGACAGACTTCAACGACTTAAATACGTACCCCATTGCTATTACCTCCAGAATGAGATTTATGAGGCGAAACACATCCCGTGTGATCGCCCTAGATTTACAGTCTGGCTGGGCAAACAAGTTGCTGTTGCAAGCTGAATTCCAGCAAGACGAACTTCTCAAAACTTGAATCGACAGTTGAGAACAAGGAACTTAGTAGATTGCTGCCTGGGAGAATCACACTGAGGCTCCTATTTCTCTTAGAGAACCGCCGATGCGTATACCGAAGTTGGGAGGAGTTTATTCCCGTGAATTGTGTAGGACTAAAACCAGAGTGGAAAACGCGAAGCGCCGCCGGATGCGAGCGGTTACGCCCGGCGGAGTGTCAGTAGTGTGATTTCCGGTGGCACGCCGAGACGTACTGGCGCGCCCACCGTCCCAAGCCCGCGGTTTACATAAATCGATGCCAGCGCCGTGGAACGGTTAGGAAAGAGGGAGCCGTGGTTCTTCTCGAAAGCAGAAGGTGACGCGGCGCGGTCATTCGGGGCCGGGGCGAACATTGGCCGCTGATACAGTCCAGCCACGTAATCCGTTATGAAACGCGCTGGGCTGAGCCGGTGGTCGAGAATTTCCACCTGAATTTGTCCCCCGTGGGTGTGCCCGGAAAGTGTCAGCTCAATGCCTAATTCCGCCGCACGATTAAACGCATTGGGATTGTGCGACATCAGGATGTTAGGCATATCGCGCCGTACCAAAGGTTCAGCCCGCTGGAGCAATTGCACTTTCCGGCCGCCGTTGGTGCGCTCGCGCTGATAATCAACGCCGATTAAATTAAACGAATCGCCGCGGAAGGTAAGCTGCGCATTTTCGCTGCGCAGCAGCCTCATCCCCGCCTGCGCGAAAAGGTACTGAGCCAAGTCTTCCGCGCTTGCATAAATTTCGTGATTGCCGTTGCAGCCCCAGACTCCCAGAGGCGCGCGCAACCCCTTCACTTCGTCGATGCAATCGGCAATCGGATCGCCTGGTCCGGTAATAAAATCACCTGTAACCAGGGCAAGGTCCGCGCCCAAGTCGTTCGCCATATTGACGGCCCGGCGCACCTGCAAGCGCGGCATGAAGCTGCTCAGATGAATGTCGCTGATCTGGACAATCTTCATGCCCTCGAGCCCAGCGGGAAGATTGGGCAGAGGCAGTTCTACTCGATGTACCTGGTAGTCCAGTCGCTCCGCCGCAAAGCCATACATCGCTGTCAGAAACGGCCCGGCACCCGCCAGCGCAGTAGCCGTCTTGAAGAAATAGCGGCGCGAGGGATCGGAAATGATTTCCGCGGCGGCCGAAGCGGAGGCGTATGGCAAAGCCGCTCCTGGGGTAGGCGGTACTTGTGCAACCGCTGGGTTCTTCTTTAGGTGATACGCTGCGCGGAGCCACGCCCATACGCGATCAATGCCACCCACAAATTTCATCGCCAGCCACGCGAACAGTGCGCTAAAAAACCATAGCCCGGCAAAAACCGTAATCAGATTGACGCCAGAGAGAATGTGCCCACCGCGCCCCATGCGGAACCCGTCCGCGGTCGCACCGATGCTGAGCACCAAGAGCGTTACGTAAATCAGACGCGCGCCAACGCGCAGCCCCTGGCTTCCCCAATTGGAGGTCATCCGCCAAATAGCCTTGTACCAGAAGCGCTGCGAGAAAAACAACAATCCCAGGACGCCGAGACCAATCACAATTCGCAATACCAACCAGGTCCAGTTCAAAGAAGCAAGCCTCCCGGCACAGGCTTTAAGCTTAGCATGTATGGCGCCGCCGATTTTCCATGACGCCGTCGTGTGTCCTGCGTAAGATGAACCGGCCCAAAGGTCAGGTTTCTGCCGCTCCAGGGGAGAAACGCTTGGCCCTGCCGCCCGTCACAGAGTGTGTGCCTGCCCAGGCCGTCCAAATACAGGTCCGACAGCAGGTCAAATCGCAACAAAACGTCGAATAGGCAAGACTAGGAGAGAAACGATGAAGAGTCTTAGTAAGTGGGGGGCCTTGCTAATTGCAGTAGTGCTCGCGGCGATGCCGGCACTGGCTCAGGACACCAAAAAAGCTGCACCGCCCAAACCCGCACCGAGTCCGTCACAAGCTGTCTTGGAGTCCTGGAATGATATCGGCAGAAAGCTGATTGCCATCGCCGAAGATTTGCCGGAAGACAAGTACGACTACAAACCGAACCCGGATTCGCGGACATTCGTGGCGCAGCTCATCCACGCTTCCGGTGTCATGTATTACTTCACGGACATCGCACAGGGAAAAAAGCCCCGCCTGCCCGATGATCCAAAGCGCGACGAACTTCAAACCAAGGCTCAGATTGTGGCCTTCGTGAAAAAGTGCGTTCAGGACGGCGCCGACTTGATCAAAGCAAAGGGCGACAAGGGTTTGAATGAGAGTGTTGCCGCCGGCGGGCCCACCTTGACCCGGCTTTATGACCTGGCGAACGCCTTGATCGAGCATTCCGGAGAACACTATGGCCAGCTCGTCGTCTATTACCGCATCAACGGCATGGTGCCGCCCGAATCGCGGCCCAAGAAGTAACGTTGTATCGCACCGCGCTTGGAACGGGCACGAGGATTCTTCCTCGTGCCCGTTTTCTTTCGAGTGCTGGAAAATTCTAAGAAGTTGCGGCCCCGGCGGCGCCATTCTCTAGCATGGCGGTTAATTGCTCGGGGTCGCTTGTCGGCGGCAAGCAAGTTTGTCCAGCGCAAACAACTGCCATGGCCTTGTCCTCGGGAAGATGCGGTAATGTTTCCTTGAGCGCACCGGCGAAATTCGCAATGGAAGCGCCCGGTGTCAGCCGCAGCACCGATTTGCCGAATCGGTAGACACTATGCGCCGCGTCTTCCAGGGCTTTCGCGGCGGGATCATCTGCGCGCCCGGTAACAACCACCTGCAAAGGATGGCGCGAGAAAAGCGTTGCGGCGAGTCCGTACGTCGCGGCAAACATTCCATACTGCGGAGCAATCCCAGCAAAGGCCTCGAGAGTTTTCTTCGCAAAGTTGTAATAGCGCTCGTCGCCGGTGAAGGCGTGCATGCGAATCAGCCCAATCGCTGCGACGGAATTGGCACCGGGCGTCGGTGAATCTTGAAACGGTTTGCGGCGAACGTCGAGGCCGCCCATCGGAGCGGCGTCCGAAGGCCGGTCGAAAAAGCCGCCACCTTCTGCGTCGCCGTAACGATCGATCGCGAGGTCCAGAGTTTTTTGCGCTGCGGCAAAATAGCGCGGCTCAAGCGTAGTTTCGTACGCATCCAGCAGAGCCAGCACGCTGAACACTTGATCATCCAGCGAACCATCCAGAGCCGGCCCACCGATGCGATGACCAAAGCCCCGCGTCTCGCTCCACGACTCCTTCAACATTCGGTCCAGCGTCTTGAGTGCAAACTCGCGGCAGTCCTTCGCAATCCAATCGCCCACAATACCGTGGGCCGTCTCCAGATACGCGGATACAAACATCGCGTTCCAGGAGACATACATGGTCTTGTCCACATAAGGCGTGGGGCGCAGGAGTCGCGCCTGCATCATCTTCTTCTCGGCTCGCAATTTTATCGTGACGACATCGTCAGCGGCGCGCCCCTGTGTTTCTGCTATTTCTTGGAACCCGCGTGCGATCCAGAGCACATTTTTGGCTGAATTGTGGTGCATCTCGCCGTGAGCTTCCACATCGTAATAAAGCTCGATCACGCGAGCTTCTTCAGCCGTGAGGACGGAGCGAACCTCGTCGAGAGTCCAAGTAAAGTAGTCACCGTCATCGTCCAGCGAATAATCGGCATCCTGACTCGCGTAAAAGCCGCCGTTTTCGCGGTCGGACAACACTTCCATCACCCATACAACGATTCTTACCGCAGTCTCAGAAAAAGAGGCTTCCCAGTCGTGTTTTTTGCTGACGAGAGATGCATGCACATAGTTCTTGAGCAGTTCCGAGTTGTCATAAGACATTTTCTCGAAGTGCGGCACGAGCCAGCGTTCGTCCACGGAGTAGCGGTGAAAACCACCGGCAAGCTGGTCGTAGACCCCGCCCCGCGCCATCTTTTCGAGCGTCGTCTCAATCATCGCCAACAGATGCTTCTCTTTCGTCTGCTGGTAGCGCTCCAGAACCAGGTCAACCGCCGAGGCATGCGGGAATTTCGGTGCATGGCCAAAACCGCCATTCTTGATATCAAACTGTTTCGTGACCGAACTGATTTGTTCGTCGACCACGCCAGGATCGAACTCCGCCCGCGCGCCTGTGAACACTTCCGCTTGCGCAACGGCATCGGCCAAATGGTTGGCAGCACGGACAAGCTCGGCTCTTTTATTTTTGTAGGAATCCGCCACCGCCAGCAGAATTCGGCGAAATCCAGGCCGCCCCATTTGATCTTCCGGCGGAAAATATGTTCCGCCAAAAAACGGTTTTCCATTGGGCAGCAAAAATCCTGTCAGCGGCCAGCCGCCCTGGCCGGAAATAGCGCTGACCGCGGACTGGTAGCGCGCGTCGACATCCGGCCTCTCGTCGCGGTCGACTTTCACGGCGACGAAATTCTCGTTTATAATTTTTGCGATCTCGGAGTTCTCGTAACTCTCGCGATCGATCACATGGCACCAGTGGCACCACACGGCCCCGATATCCAGGAGAATGGGCTTATCTTCCGATTCCGCGCGCGCGAAAGCCGAATCTCCCCATTCGTGCCAGTCGATGGGTTGGTGCGCCGCGGAACGCAGATAGGGACTGGCGGAATCCTTCAAACGGTTTTCGGGATGCTTTTCAGTGGGAGAGGCCACGAAAAATCCTTTCGGCTGGCAAAGCGCGGGATCAATGCCCATCATTGCAGCGGCGCAAAGAGAAAGTGGAAAGAGACACAAGACGAAATTCGGGCTACTGCACGATGTCTCCCGGGCCGAGATCGCGCGGGTCGAGCGGTTTGCGCCCGGCAAATCCTTCGTTTTGCCGGTGATAAAAACGAATCCGGTCTTCGCCCAGCTTCCAGCAGAGATAGACATCTTCGTTGTCAATCACGGCGGGAAAATCGAGCAAGCCCACATCGAGATCCTTGATGACGCAGCCGGTCTCGAGGATACGGTTCAGCGCTGTTTTCAAAGATTCGGCCAGATGTTGATGCTCCACTCGAAGGGCGGCCAATTTCTCGTAGGGGACAATCACGCCGCCCATCATCATGATGCGCGCGGAAACGGCCGAGAGATCGGTTTCCAGGCCAAACAGCTTCTTGCGGCAATCCATGGCTTCGACGAGAAAAGGCTCCAGCTCACGCCGCGCGCGCTCCGCCTCTGTGAGAGTAAAGAGCCGCGGCTCCGGCTCGGGCGAGTCGTCTTGTTCCTCTTCGTCGTCTTCGTCCGGCATGCTCAGTCCGTTCTTGCGCGCCTTTTCTGGGACGCCTGAATCGATGCTAACGCAAACCAATGGCCTGGTCGAGCGTAATGAGCCTATGCGGGCGTACCATAACAAAAGCATCCCACTAGCCGCCGATGAACACCATGGTACGCGAGGGTGGGACAAAGCCCGGAGCATTGATACGATGCCCCTCTTCCTTTTCATCGACGACGGAACGGACGTACGTCTCCACGTCATTGTCCGCCGCGCCTTCACGAAGAAGTCCGCGCAAATCGTGATCGTCCTTGCTGAAAAGGCAGGTTCGCAGCTTTCCATCCGCGGTCAACCGTATTCGTGAACAGTGGCCGCAGAAGGGTTGCGTAACCGGTGCAATCAGGCCGATTTCTCCGGGAGCGCCATCCGCGAAACGGTATTTGCGCGCCGTCTCGCTGCGTTCGTGCGGAATCTGCGTGAGTGGCCACCGCGCGTGAATGCGCTCGTACACTTCCGCGGCCGGAACGACGTGGCTGCGTGTCCAGGTGCGGTCGGCATCCAGAGGCATGAACTCGATGAAGCGCATGATCACGCCGCGCTCTCGGGCGAATTCCGCGAACGATTCCACCTCGTCATCGTTCAAGCCACGCACCAGCACAGCGTTTACTTTTACCGGACCCAGCCGCGATTTTTGGGCCACGTCGATGCCGTGCATCACGGTCGCGAAGGACTTCGTGCGCGTGATGCTTTCAAACTTGGCGGGATTCAGCGAATCGAGGCTGATGTTGATGCGGCGCAATCCCGCGTCGATCAGACGTTCGCAGCGTTCCGCCAACAGATGGCCGTTGGTAGTCATGGAGAGGTCTTCGACGCCCAGCGCATGCAGACGGGCTATGTACTCTTCCACCCCCGCACGCACCAGCGGTTCTCCACCGGTGATTCGTATCTTGCGAATGCCCAGGTTCAAAAAAATGCTAGCGAGCCGGTCGAGTTCCGGCCAGGAGAGGATTTCGTCGTGGTCGCGATAATTTTCGGGGTCGGCCGAGCGGCAGTAGACGCAGCGGAAATTGCAGCGGTCCGTGATCGAAATCCGCAGGTCGGTGATTTGCCGGCCGAATTTGTCTTGAAGGGTCATCTCACGCTTTTTCTATTTGGACGCGGCCGCCGAATTCCTGTGTTCCGCTTCCTTAAAGCAAAATCGCCCGATCCGGTTACTTGGTGCGGGCGCGAGACGGAAATACACACTTTTCCGTCGATTCGCTCCTTTCCAAGTTCGGGAGGCCCGGGCGTTTCCACCCGAACCCTCCGCTTCGCGGTCCGCCAAAAGCGTCCGCCGAAGCGTCGCCCCGCCTACCCTGGGTTTTGTCTCCCTTAGGCAAACGGGATCGGAGTTCCCTCATAGTCTATGCCTGTACGAAAAAGAGTGCAATTTTAGGGTAGAGTCTTTGGTGGAAGCGAAAGGTAACGATCTTCTAGAGGCTTGGAATGGGCATTTTGGCACTGAAAGCTGATGAAAGAGTTGCTGGCGTAAATTTTTCAGCCGACTCCCTAAGCGTGACTCTAAAAGACGGCAGAGTTATCAGTGTGCCCCTCGCCTGGTACCCCAAGCTCCTCCATGCCACTCTGGAGCAGCTGAAACGCTGGGAGATTGCAGGCGGTGGTTACGGCATCCACTGGCCCGAACTCGACGAAGACCTCAGTACAGAGGGCCTTCTTCGAGGGGCTCCGGCTCCTCCACAACAGGCAACCCCCTAAGACATCCGCGGCTCACTGCTCCGCAGTGTGTGGTAGAGTTTTTGCCACGCCATGCGGATCTTCGTCCTCGGGGCTGGTGCGACCGGCTCTCTTCTAGCAGAGCTGCTGTTACGTCAAGGACATACTGTCTGGTGCGGCGACCGCGACCCCGCTCGTGCACGCCGCTTTCTAGGCGAAAAGAGCACTATCGCCGTTGCCGAGGTCAATGCCAGAAATATGATGGGTATTGTGCGGGCGGCACGCGGCTGCCAGCTCATCGTCAATGCCTCAGCGAGCGTGTTCAATCAAATTGTGATGCGCGCCGCGCTCCGCATGCGCGCCCACTATCTGGACTTGAGCTCTCACCTTACCCGCAACCCGTTTAAGGCCGAGCAATTCTCCTACGCAAAACGCTTTGAAGAAAAAAATCGCGCCGCCTTGATCAACGCCGGCGCGGCCCCGGGCCTGACGAACTTGCTAGTCAAGCGTGCTGCAGAGATGCTCGACGAAGTTGATGCCGTGCACATCCGGCTCTATGAAAGCACGGAGAGCGACGATCCGATTTCCCAATGGTCGCCGGAGGTTTCTTTCGACGAGGCCATCTCGCATCCTCGGATCTATCGCAACGGCAGATTCCTTATGGGAAAACGTTTCGCCGAGCTGGAAAAGTTTCGCTTTCCCGATCCCATTGGCAGCGCGAACGTGGTGCTCGCCGCTCAAGATGAAGTCGCCACGCTCCCCTACGCTATTCCCATGCACAATATGGATGTGAAAATCGGCGGAAATGAGTTTGATCGTCTACGTCGCTGGTATAAACAAGGAAAACTATCAAAATCGCGTGGCATCGTGCGGCACCGGTTTCCGCAGACTTCTTCTCCGCGCGCGATCGCCAGTCTGATCCGCCAGGGTGTGCTGCAAAATGCGAGGTTTTCAGCGGCGGTGCTGGTCAGTGGAGTTAAGCGCCGTCCCAAAGAAAATGAGCATCTGCTTATCCGCACGGATGTGACTTTTCCGACGCTCTATCAAATCCGGCAGCAGGGCCGCTTCACCACGCCGGTGGCCTACGCCACCGCTCACGTCGCCGCGCTTTTCATCAAACATTTTCCCCGCGAAACAGCCGGCGTGTTTGCGCCGGAAATGCTTCCTCTGGAAATGCGCCGCGCCATCATCGCGGGCATCCGCTCACACAGCGTCAAAATCACGCACAAGACAACGCCGATCAAGCGCGACGAGGACAACCAGCCCGAAGCCTGACCTGCATCGCGGGCGCGCTCGATTCCCTACTCGCTAGGGCCGCGCTTCGAACACAAGGTTAAATGGCGTCTGCGTCGCGCGGCGGAATCGCGTGAAACCGCCGCTCGTCACCACCTCGCGCAACCGTTTCTCTCCCGCCTGCGCCCCAAGCGCCAGCCCTACTTCCTGCGAAAGCGAGGCCGGCGTGCACAAAAGCGTCGAAGCCCCGTAAAACGCCCGCCCAATGGGATTGAGGTTGTCCTCCAACTTATCACCGGCGAACGGCTCGACGATCATCCACGTTCCATCCTTCTTCAACCTGCCATGCACGTGCGTCGCCGCGCCCGCCGGATCGCCCATGTCATGCAAACAATCGAAGAACGTCACGAAGTCGTAGTCCTTCCCCGGGAACGACTTCGCGCTCGCCACTTCAAACTGGATGCGGTCGCCCACGCCGGCTTCGCGCGCGCGTTGCTTGGCCTTCTCGATCGACTTGTCGTGGTAATCAAATCCGGAAAACTCCGACTTGGGATAGGACTTCGCCATCAGAATCGTTGACGCTCCCAACCCGCAACCCACGTCCGCTACACGCGCCCCGCTTTTCAATTTTTCATCCACTCCCTCAAGCGCCGGAATCCATGCGGCAATCAGATTCGCCGCATATCCGGGACGAAAAAATCTTTCTGTACCGACAAAAAGTTCAGCATGATGCTCGTGCCAGCCCAGCCCCTCTCCGGTCTTAAATCGCTCAGTAAGCGCTTCCTCCGCCTTGATCGCCGCAAGCGCCACTTGAAATGCTCCCGGCATAAACGCAGGGCTATTGTCGTCCGCCATCGCAAAGGCCTGTTCCTCGCTGAGATGGAATTTCCCTGTCACCGGATCGTACGTCACGTAACCGCCGGCCGCCTGCGCACTCAACCACTCGCGAACGTAGCGCTCCACGGTCCCCGTTCGTCTCGCCAGTTCCGCCGCGGTTTGTGGACCACCACTTGCGAGCCCCTTGTACAAACCAAGTTTGTCGCCGATTCGAATCAGCGCCGCGTTAAACGTCGCTCCAAAATCGACCACTGCCCTTCCCAAAAATTCGTGAAGCTTATCCATATCGATGGCCATTCATACCTCCGTCAGACAGATAGCAGGCGAGCTGGGGATTTCGCGGATTCTAGGCGTTTAACCAGGTAAATTACAAGAGCCGTCAGCAGCATCGGTTGGGACGGGAATAACGCCGATTGACTTGCTCGACGTAAAACTCCTCAGGGCTGAGCGCGACTCCTTTTCCGTCCTGTCTCCCATTCGCGCGCAAATAACGTTCATACGCCGCGTCGCCACACCACTCCCGCAAGCCGCTCCAGAACCGGCGAAGCACTCGCCTAACGGATTTTGTCGCCGTCCGCATGGGCATCAATCGTCTCCGTGCGCCGCACCGGTAAATCCAGCGGCCCACTGCGTCGCTGCGTAAGGCGCTTCGTGCAGCACCGCCTCTCGCCGTTTGCTCAAAATCAAATACCATTGCGCAATCGCTTCCACCAGCAGCACGAGAATCATCAGCGCCAGCACTCCCGTCACGACGGCGTCGAGCCGCTGGTTGAAAATCAGCCGCTGCGTCTCTGCAATTTTCCCTGCCGGTATAAGTCCACTGGCAATTTGCCGAGCCAGCAAATTCGCCTTTGACAAAAATCCGAGATTCGGATTCGCGTCAAAGATTTTCTCGTAGCTCGCCGTCATCGTCACCGCCAACAGCCACGCCATCGGCACCAGCGTCACCCAAATCCACCGCCGCCGTTTCATCTTCAGCAGAATTGTGGTCGCCAGAACCAGCGCCACTGACGCCAGCAACTGATTCGCAATCCCAAACAGTGGCCACAGAGAATTAATTCCACCCAGCGGATCCACGACTCCCTGGTACAAAAAATAGCCCCACAAGCCAACGATAATCGCGCTCGATAGCAAAATTCCCGGCATCCATCCCGTGCGCGCAAACGGTTTCCACACTCGCCCGCCAAGTTCCTGCACCATGAACCGCCCCACGCGCGTCCCCGCATCCAGCACGGTCAGAATAAACAGCGCCTCAAACATGATCGCGAAGTGATACCAGATGCTCAGCAGCCGATCTCCCCCAATCGTGCTCGAAAAAATCTGCGCCATCCCCACCGCCAGCGAGGGCGCGCCTCCCGCGCGATTCAGCAAACTCTGCTCGCCCACCGAACGCGCAAGCTGCGTCATGGTCTGCGCATCGAGATGGTATCCCCACGACCTGATCGTGGCCGCCGCGGCATCCGGTGTCGCGCCCACGATGCTTGCCGGGCTGTTGATCGCGAAGTAGACGCCCGGCGGCATCGCGCAAGCCGCCACCATCGCCATCACTCCAACAAACGATTCCAGCAGCATCGCGCCATATCCAATCACGCGCGCATGGCTCTCGCGCAGAATCATCTTTGGCGTCGTACCCGAAGAAATCAGCGAATGGAATCCGCTGATCGCCCCGCAAGCGATCGTTATAAAACAAAACGGAAATATCTTCCCCGCAAACACCGGTCCGCTTCCATCAATAAATTTCGTCAGCGGCGGCATCAAAATGTGCGGCCGCACGAACAGAATTCCCGCTGCCAGCGAAAAAATTGCCCCCGTCTTAATGAACGCGCTCAAGTAATCCCGCGGCGCCAGCAGCAGCCATACCGGCAGCACCGCCGCCGCAAAGCCATACGCAATAATCACAAACGCCAGCGACACCCCGCCAAACGTAAACGCCCGCGCCCACGACGGCGAATCCGCCACCCATTGCCCCGCCACCACCGCGAACAACACAAGCGCCACGCCAAAAAGTGAAGCCTCCAGCACGCGCCCCGGCCTGATAAATCGCAAGTACACGCCCAGCAACAACGCAATCGGAATCGTCATCGCCAGCGTAAACGTTCCCCACGGCGAAGACTTCAGCGCGTTCACCACCACGAGCGCAACCACCGCCAGCAAAATCACCATGATCGCCAGCACCGCAATCTGCGCGATCAGTCCGCCGCGCGCGCTCACTTCTTCCCGCGCCATCTGCCCCAGTGTTTTCCCGTCGCGCCGGATCGAGCAGAACAAAATAATGAAGTCCTGCACGCATCCCGCCAGCGCCGCTCCCGCAATCAGCCAAAGCGTCCCCGGCAAATACCCAAACTGCGCCGCAAGCGTCGGCCCAACCAGCGGCCCCGGCCCGGCAATCGCCGCAAAATGATGCCCGAACAGAACCCACTTATTGGTAGGAACAAAATCGCGCCCGTCGTCGTGAATTTCCGCCGGCGTCGCGCGCGTATCATCCAGCGCCAGCAAGCGCGCCGCGATAAACGCGGAGTACAACCGGTACGCCACCATGTAGCAGCAAACCGCCGCGACGACAAACCACGTGGCATTCAGCGGCTCGCCTCGATGCAGCGCAATCGCGCCCAATGCTCCCGCCCCCGCGATCGCCACGCCCACCCAAACAATAATTTTCAACGCTTTGTTCATTTCCCCGAACTGGTTCCCGAGCTCGCCCGAATAAACTGCGCGGTGTCTTGCTTCAATTTCGCCAGCGAAGGCATGTGCGCATACACCATGTGCCCCGATTCGTAGTACGCCCCGCTCAAATGCCCGCGCAACGAAGGATCAAGCCCCAAATGATCGAACGTGTAGTCCGCCGCGAAAAATGGCGTAGCCAAATCGTAATAACCCTTCGCCACAAATACTCGCAAAAACGGGTTCTGCGTCATCGCGCTCCGCAGTGTCTCTCCCACATCCACGTAGCGATTTTCATACGGCTTGTAACTCCACGGATACACGCGCCCCGTCAAAACTTCGTACGGCAAATCGCTGTCGAACTTCAAATCTCCGCGCACGTAATCGTTCAGCGTCGCCGTATACGGCCCAATGATCGCCGCGATGCTCGGATCGTATTCTGGCGCTTCACCGGCAGCGTCCTTATCAATTCCGGTAAATCGCCCATCGATCCGCCCTACCGTTCTCCGCTCGCTCCGCAACAATTCTTTCGTGAATCGCTCAATCTCCACCCGCATGTTCGTGCGCTCGATGTAGTCCGTCGAAAGTCCCGTCAACCGCGCCACCTTCTGCACGATTTCCACGTGCTTAGCAGCCGGCAGTGCATCGCCAGCCATCAGCGCCGTGCTGTACTCCCCCTTCGCAAACTCCTCCGACTCCGCAACGGCTTTCCGCAAATCCCCCTGCAGATCGGCCGGCAATCGTTTGTGATACCACGCAATCGCCGTGTACGTCGGCAAGTAAAGTATGTACGGCAAATCATTTCCGCTATTGAAATCCGCGGTCTGGAAATTCAATATGGTCGAAACCAGAATGATCCCGTTCAAATACATTCCATAGCGCTGCTGCAAATATCCCGAAAGCCCCGCCGCGCGCGTCGTACCGTAACTTTCCCCAGCCAGAAATTTCGGCGAAGACCATCTTTTGTTTCGCGTCGCGTAGAGCCGTATGAAATCTCCCACCGACTGCACATCTTCCTGCACGCCATGAAACTGACTCGGCGATTCGCCGGGCGCCGGCCGGCTATATCCCGTCGACACCGGATCGATGAACACCATATCCGTCACGTCCAGCAGCGACGATTCGTTGTCCACGAGCTTATAAGGCGGCGGCAGCAGCGCCCCCGCATCGCCCATCTCCACGCGCCGCGGCCCAAACGCCCCCAAGTGCAGCCACACGGAAGCCGATCCCGGCCCGCCATTAAACGTAAACATAATCGGCCGCTGCGCCACGTCCGTCACGTCGTCTCGCGTGTACGCCATATAAAAGACGCTAGCCTTCGGCTTCCCTTCCTCGTCTTTCATCACCAGCATTCCCGCCGTCGCGGTGTATTTGATCTCTTGTCCGCCAATGCGCGCCGAATGTTTCGTCTGCACCACTTTGTCTTCTGGCAATGGCGGGATTTTCTTCTCCGCGTCTTTCGGCGCTTCGGCAGGTTTCTCCCCCGGCTTTTGCGCAGGAGCAGCCGCGGGCGCTTGCGCTGTTTGCTGCGCCAGCGAAAAAGAGGCCCCCAGCAAAATTAACGCGGCGCAACTCCATCCCACATTACGAAATCTCATCAGCGGCAAGCTCCTCTTGGCAGACCAGTGCAAGCTCACGTCAGCCCGCGGCATCGTATGCGACTGCACTTGCTTCGTCAATCCGCGCGTCCTGCCACGCGCGCGGCCGCACCCACAATTGTGCTTGTACCTCGCTCATACCGTTATAGAATGCTCCCACGCGAGTGAAACGTTTGTTTCAAGGAGTATCCATGCCCCCAGCCCGTCTACAGCTATCCGTGTACCTCGGCATCGCCGCGCTTGTGCTGCTGCCGCCCATCGCCGGCGCGCAGAAAAAAGAAGAATTGCCGCATCCCAAAACGCTCCCAGAACTCCAGAAAGCCATGAAAGACGTCGTAGACAAAGCTCATCTGCCCGGCGCCGGCATCGCTCTCGTCTCCAACGGCCAACTTCTCTGGTGCGGCGGTATCGGCAAAGCCGACCTCGCCTTCGGCCGCGATATCAACTGCGACACCGAATTTCGCGTCGGGTCCATCAGCAAATCCTTCGTCGCTCTCGCGCTTCTGAAGCTGCAGGAAGAAGGAAAGATAAATCTCGAAGCTCGCTTGCAGGATGTTGCGCCCGAAGTCCCCGTAAAAAATCCCTGGGAGTCCACCAATCCCGTTCGCATCGTCAATCTCCTCGAACACACCGCCGGTTTCGACGACATGCAAGCTTCCGAAGTTTATAACTTCAAGGACCCTTACGATTTCTCTCTCCTCGAAACGTTCAAGCGGTTTCAGGAACCTCAGGACGTTCGCTGGCCTCCCAGCACTCGCATGTCCTATTCCAATCCAGGTTTCGGCATCGCCGGCTATCTCATCGAAAAAACTGCGCGTAAACCTTTCGACCAGTACATTCGCGAAACGATTCTTCGTCCGCTAGGCATGACCAACGCCGACTTCCCCTTCACCGACGCGAACAAACCTCTCCTCGCCACCCCTTATGATGGCAATCCGCCGCACGCACTTCCCGGCTACCCGTTCATTTATCTTCGTCCCGCTGGCGATCTGAAAGCCTCGCCCGGCGAACTCGCCAAGCTCGTGCAATTTTTACTTCGCCGCGGAAAATCCGGCGACGCGCAAATCGTCAAGCCCGAATCCATCATTCGCATGGAAACCGTCGAATCCACCCTCGCCGCCAAAAACGGCCTGCGCCTCGGTTACGGCCTCGCGAACTACACCGAAGTCGTTGGCGGCGTTGTCACCCACGGCCACGACGGCGGCATCGACGGCTTCATCTCCACCTATCGCTACATGCCCGAGCAGAA
>Ga0210403_10000406_pt1 | contig 45767 bp, 35 predicted proteins | sample IncBWC19MmetaG_FD_150863 | JGI IMG/M metagenome (GOLD analysis project Ga0210403, IMG submission 150863) | Forest soil microbial communities from Barre Woods Harvard Forest LTER site, Petersham, Massachusetts, United States - Inc-BW-C-19-M | ecosystem: Environmental > Terrestrial > Soil >...
CGAACAAGTCTTCTATCTGACACCACCGCAGATTGAAGACTTGTTCGGCGCCGCACGGGATCACTTCACCTTCGCGCCCGACGCGGAAGTGGGCATCGAAGTGGACCCGCGCGTGACCTCCCGCGCGCATCTGGAAACTCTGCGGCGGCTGGGATTCAACCGCCTGAGCATGGGCGTCCAGGACTTCCACCCTAAGGTGCAGAAAGCTATCAACCGCATCCAGCCCTTCGAATTGACCCGCGATCTAATTTCCGCTGCACGCGAGTTGGGTTTCGACAGCATCAACGTGGACCTGATTTACGGCTTGCCGTATCAGAGCCCCGAGCGCTTCGCGCATACCGTGGATCAGATTTTGCAGCTCGCGCCCGACCGTGTGGCGCTCTTCAGCTACGCGCACGTGCCATGGCTGAAGAAGCAGCAGGGTTCTTTTGCCGCGCACCTTCCCGAAGGCATGCAGAAGTTCGAAATCTTTCGGACCGGGATGCTGAAGTTTCTGGAAGCCGGCTATCTGTACATTGGCATGGATCATTTCGCGAAACCCGGCGATGAGCTGGCAACCTCCCAGCAAAACCGCACTCTACACCGCAATTTCCAGGGCTACACCACGAAAGCAGGCGCCGACCTCTACGGGATGGGCGTGACCGCGATCAGCGGCATCCAAAACGCCTACGCGCAAAATCATCGCGACCTCCCCTCCTGGGAAAAGGCGGTGGCCGGCCGCGGTATCGCTACCATGCGCGGCTATCATCTATCTGACGACGACCGCCTGCGCCGCGCAGTCATCAGCCGTTTGTTGTGCCACACCATCGTGGTCAAGGCGGAAATTTCCCGCGAATTCGGCGTCGACTTCGATCGTTATTTCGCGGAGGAACTGCGCCAGCTGGAGCCTTCGCGGGACGATGGCCTGGTCCTTCTCGAATCCGATCAGATTCGCACAACGTGGTTGGGACGCATCTTCATTCGCAACCTAGCCATGGCCTTCGATCCTTACTTGGAAAGACAGCAGCTAGCCGCCAAACCGCTGTTTTCGAAAACGCTGTAGTATGGCGAGCCACCGCGCCGAACCGTGAGCTCTCACGTTCCAGCCGTCATCGTAGGTGCAGGCATTTCAGGCTTGGTTTGTGCCTATGCGCTGCGCAAAGCGGGAATTGAGGCGTGCCTCCTCGAAGCATCGCCGCGTGCGGGCGGAATCATTCACTCCGAGCGCCGCGAGGGTTACCTTCTCGAGCTGGGTCCGCAGAGCTTCAGCGGCACAGAGGCGTTGCACAGCCTGTGTAGTGAACTCTCTCTGGAGAGCGAACTTCTGGAAGCGCCTCCGCGTGCGCCCCGGTACGTGCTGATCGGCGGAGAGCTACGCCCTGTTCCCCTCAGTCCGCAAGCGTTCTTCGGTTCTTCCCTGATCGGCGCGGGAACCAAGGCGACGATTGCCCGCGACATGTTCAGCAAAAGCCGTCCCCCGGAGCAGGATGAATCGGTGGCCGACTTTGTGCGAAGAAAGTTCTCCGCGGAACTCCTCGACCGGCTGGTGGGTCCGTTCATTTCCGGCATCTACGCCGGTGATCCGGAGCGCCTCAGCCTGCGCAGCGCGTTTCCGCACTTGCATGAAGCCGAAAAGTCCGCGGGGAGCGTCATCCGCGGCATGATGCGCCAGGCAAAAGCTGGCAAGAAATCGAGGCAGCGTCCCACCTTGCAGAGCCTTCGCGAAGGCAACGAGATGTTGGTACAGGCTCTGTCCGCAAAGCTCGGTACCGCACTTAGGTTGGACACAGATGTGACGAGAGTGGGAGCGAAGCGCGAGGGGACGACCAGAGGATTCGAACTCAGGATACGAGGGCCAGTCCAGGAAGAAACTATTTCGGCGGACTGCTTGATCCTGGCAACACCCACCGACGTGGCCGGAAGGCTGCTCGCAGACGTGAACTCAGCTTTCGGATCCGTCCTGAGCGCGATCCAATACGCTCCTGTGGCGATCGTTTCGCTGGGTTACCTACGATCCGACGTTGGGCACCCGCTCGATGGGTTTGGCTTCCTGGTTCCACGCTCGGAGAAGCTACGAATCCTCGGCTCGGTGTGGAACTCCTCGTTGTTCCCGGGACGCGCGCCCGAGGGACAGGTCTTGCTCACAAGCTTCGTTGGAGGAGCCACAGACTCGGAAGCCACCACCTTGTCGCCCGACAACCTCGCGGGGCTCGTGCATGGCGAACTTGCGCCGATACTCGCCATTGGTAAGCCGCCTACGTTCTCGAACGTCCAAATCTACCCGCGGGCCTTGCCCCAGTACAATCTGGGACACTCGGAGCGGCTAGCCCAGGTAGAAGGATTGCGTTTGGACGCGCAGAATCTGTGGTTTGTGGGCAACTATCTGCGCGGCCCATCCATTGGCGCATGTGTGGAGCAGTCTTTGGCAGTGGCACAAGAAGTGATCTCCTGCCTTGCGGGCGAAACAGGGTAAACTCATCCGCTTCAATCGTTTTGCCGTATAGTTTGACAGGAGACGAATAAGCCGAACCCGTGTTCCTGGCGGTCTTGACACCCAAAGATAGCCCTGAAGTGTCGCTCGACGCGACGCTGGTGAACCGGCTTCTTCAAAGGGACGTGAGCGCTTTCGAACAGCTTTACGACCGGCACTCGCGAATTGTGTATGCGCTGGTCCTGCGCATTCTGCAGCAAGCTTCCACCGCCGAAGAAGTGGTCCAAGACGTTTTCCTGCAGCTCTGGCGCAATGCTGCCCGATACCAGGCGGCTCGCGGCCCTTTCGTTCCCTGGCTGCTCACGCTGGCGCGAAACCGCGCCCTCGATCATCTGCGGCTGAAAAGCGAACGGCAACGCCGGTTGGAAGACCAGAGCGAAGAGCCTATCGCCATCGCGGGCGCGCCGCCGGAATACGAAAAGGCGCTGGATGAAAAGCGCCGCGCGGAGCGTGTTCGCGCGTTGATCGGCGCGCTCAATCCCCAGCAAAAGAAGGCGATCGAGATGGCCTACTTTGAGGGCTTGAGCCACACCGAAATCGCGGAGGCCCTGAAGGAACCGCTGGGCACGGTGAAGAGCTGGATTCGGAACGGATTGCTGCGTTTGAAGGAAGGATTACAAGCACCATCTTGAGCGACCACGACCAATTCCGGGAGCTGATCGAGGCCTACGCCTTGGGCGCGCTGGATGAGCAGGACCGCGCCGCGCTCGAAGCGCACCTCGCCACGGGTTGCGCGGAGTGCTCTAATGCGCTGCAAGAGGCGCGCTGGCTGGCCAGCCAACTGGCGTACCTCGCTCCGCCTGCAGAGCCTTCCGACATGTTGCGGGCGCGGCTGCTGCAGAAGGTGCGGACGGAGGCCAGCACAGCGAAGAGCAGCGCGTCGTCCAGAGGGAGCGTGCCGTACTGGTTGTGGGCGGGTGCCGCGGCTCTCCTTGTTGTGACGTTTTACTCCACCTGGAACGCCCGGAGACTCCAGATGGAAATTGAGGCGGTCAACGAACGCGCCGCCGCCGAGCTTCGGCAGCGGCAGCAATTACAGCAACAATTGGACGCCGCCAAGCACCAAGCGCACATCCTCATGGATCCGACGTCGAAAAAATTCCCCATGTGGCCGCACGATACCCAAATGCCCAGGCTGGAGGCCACCTGGCACCCGGAGATGGGAATTTTCGTGACCGGTGAAAAAATTCCGATGCCCGGCAGCCATCGGGTCCTGCAATTGTGGCTCATACCGAAGGCGCCGGGAGGCAAACCCATGCCCTCGCGCACGTTCTGGCCGGATGCCCAGGGGAAAGTAGTTGTGATGGTGGATAACCCTCCCGAGGTGATGGCGGAAACAAAAGCTCTGGCTATCACGGAAGAGCCTGCTGGGGGAAGCTTGCAGCCCACCAGCACGCCGATGTGGGTGGGCGGAGTCAGCTGACCGGAGATTTCCTGTTGCGGCGGCGCAGTTCGAGTCTTGCTTCCCGGCGCGCGCCGGCTTCGCGGTAACGGCGCTTTTCCTCCGGCGTCTTCAATAAAAGTGGCGGCACCACCTTCGGAAGCCGCGTATTTTCATCGATCGCCACAAAGGTCACATAGGCCGTGGTGGTGTGCTTGCGTTCTCCGGTGAGCACATTCTCCGAATAGACCTCAACGCCTACTTCCATCGAGGTATGGAATGCACGGTTGACCTGGGATTTCAGAATGACGATTTCGCCGAGATCCACAGGATTTAGGAAGTCGATGTGATCCACGGAGGCGGTCACTGCGTAGCTGTTCGAATGCCGATGCGCGGCCATGGCTGCGGCGATGTCTACCAAGTGCATGACGTGGCCGCCGAGCAGTTTGCCCAAAGCGTTAGTCTGTGCCGGGAGCACCACCTCGGCCATCTCCGAACGCGACGCGCTCACAGGCTTTCCGTGTGGCATCGCTTCCCTGCTCTTTTGGGGTGCTGTTCTCTTGGGTTTCATCAGACTCCGTGATCGGCGCGATTTGGGTCGAACCGCGCGCTTCCGTATAATACGAAACACCTTATGCCCGAACAAAAGAAAACCCGCCGGGAGATGCTCGAAGAGTTCGTTGCCAAGAAACCGGACGACCCCTTCTCACGCTATGGCCTGGCCATGGAATGCATCAACAGCGGCGATACCGCGGCGGCTGGCGATCACTTCCGCGCATTGCTGGAACGCAACGCCGACTATGTTCCGGCCTACCTGATGTATGCGCAAATGCTGGCTCGCGAATCCCGGAGCGAAGAGGCGCGGCAAGTCTTGTCAATCGGCATCACTGCGGCCGCCAAGAAGGGCGACCAGCACGCAAGCTCAGAGATGGAAGCCCTGCTCACGGACCTCCGCTAAGAACGTTTGGAGTGCGGGAGCTCGGTCCCACTTTTGCGGCGTAAAGCTCAGACAACCATATTTTCTGCGGGCTACTGACCGCGCAACAAAAGATTCCGCGTTTGCAGCTTTGCACCGAGCAGGCATTCGTAGCGCGGTGACACCCGTCAAGGCGGCGCCAAGCCGCCGCACTCCATACAAGCCGCCGTCTGGTATCATCGATGCCGGACCTATGCGGCACGAACGCATTCCGCTCTTTCCTCTAAACGTCGTTCTCTTGCCCGGCGCCGACCTGCCCCTACACATCTTCGAGCCCCGTTACCGCCAGATGGTTAGCCGGTGTCTCGCGGAGAAGAGCGAATTTGGCATGCTCCTGTCGCTGCCCAAAGGTATCGTACGCGTCGGCTGTACCGCGGAGATCCTTGAGGTGGTAAAGCGCTACGACGACGGGCGCCTCGACATCCTCACCGTAGGGCGTACGCCATTTCGCATCGTCGAATTGTTCAACGCCGAATCGTTCGTTGAAGACTCGCTCCTCGAAGGCCAAGTAGACTACCTAGACGACCGCGAGCGCCCCGCGGAACCCCGCCTCCAGAAGGAACTCGTGGAACTCTATGAGGTTTGCCACACCATCGTGTACGGAGACTACCCCCGAGGCATCCAAGGTAACGTGCCGGAGAACTTTTCCTACATCGTGGCGGGCACTCTGCCGATGGATGTAATGTGGAAGCAGCAAGTGCTGGAACTGCGGTCGGAGACCGATCGCGAGGAACGCCTGGTGACGTACCTTCGCGAATGGGCGCCGCATCTACAGAAGGCAGAAGCACTGCGCCAACGTGCCGACGGGAATGGACACGGACTAAACTAGGTTTGTTGCGCGGATGCCAGGTCCGTGCGGAATGGGGCCCTAATGACGGCGAGCACGTCAATGCAATCCCGGCCGGGACAATCAAGACCTCGCACCTTGGGCGAACTGCGCAGCATCCCGGACTTTGACGCACGTACGGCATCCGTTTCCGTGAAGAACGAAATCCGTAGAAATTTGCTCCGAGCGATCGAGAAAAACGAGCCGCTGTTCCCTGGTGTGCATGGTTACGAAGACACCGTTGTTCCGCAAATCGTGAACGCGCTGCTTTCCCGCCACAACTTCATCCTTTTGGGCTTGCGCGGTCAAGCCAAGAGCCGCATCTTACGCGGATTGGCGCAATTGCTAGACGCCGAGACTCCTGTCGTGGCCGGCTGTGAAATCAACGACGACCCCTTGCGGCCGATTTGCCGGGCCTGCCGTGAAAAAATCGCAGCCGAGGGCGACAACACGCCCATAGCTTGGATGCCCAGGGACCAGCGTTACGTCGAAAAGCTGGCCACACCCGACGTGACCATGGCCGATATCATCGGCGACGTGGATCCCATCCGCGCCGCGCGTGGCGGCCGGGACCTTTCCGACGAACTCACGATTCACTACGGACTCCTGCCCCGAGCGAATCGCGGAATCTTTGCCATCAACGAACTGCCCGATCTCGCAGGCAAGATTCAGGTGGGCTTGTTCAACATCATGCAGGAAGGCGACATCCAGATTAAAGGTTACCCGTTGCGCCTGCCGCTCGACGTGCTGTTGGTCTTCACTGCTAACCCCGAGGACTACACCGCGCGCGGCAAGATCATCACTCCGTTGAAAGACCGCATCGGCGCGGAGATTCGCACCCACTATCCGTCCAGCGTCGCCGAGGGCATGACCATCACGCATCAGGAGGCCTGGGTTGGCCGGGACCCGGCTCGAAAGATCGAAATTCCTGAATATCTGCGGGAAGTCGTGGAAGAGATTGCTTTTCAAGCGCGCGAAGACAAGCGCGTGGATCGCCGCTCGGGTGTTAGTCAACGGCTTCCGATCACCACGCTGGAAAGCGTGGTCAGCAATGCAGAGCAACGAGCGGTAAGAACCGGCGAGAAGGTTGGCGTTGCACGCGTGGCGGACATCTATGCCGCGCTGCCGGCCATCACCGGAAAGCTCGAACTCGAATACGAAGGCGAACTAAAAGGCGCGGACACCATCGCTCGCGAACTGATCCGCACCGCCGTGGGCCGTGTCTTCAGCAAGCGCTTCCCGGAAGTGGGCTTTCAGCCGGTGATCCAATGGTTTGAATTGGGCGGCGAATTGAAATTGCCCGAACTGGCGACCACGGCCGAGCGTTGCCGGCAGTTGTCCAATATCCAGGGCATTTTGGAGCACGTCGAACGGCTGGGCGTCACGGACCGCAAAGATCCCGGCGCAGTCGCCGCCGCTGCGGAGATGATTCTCGAAGGCTTGTGGGCGCACCGGCGAATCGGCCGCAGCGAAGAACGCGGCTATTTTGCGGAGAAGCCACGGCAACAGGAGTCACGAGAACGCGAGACGCCACCGGGGCGTCCGCGCCGCCAGTTCAACTGATATAGAGTGCGGGGGCTCGTTTACCCTGAGCTTCGAAGGGGCCCCGCTTTCGGCCCGTGGGCCTAACCTCCCACAGCCAGCGACGTGCAATATTGGGGCACAGCCACAATGAAATTCATTCGTTACGGAAAATACATAGGTGAGCCGGCCGACGCGGTAGATTTAGAAGAACTAGTGCGCCGCCTGGGCGATTTCTTCTTACAGAGCGGCTTCGAGTCCCAATTCTACGGCGTCTCCGAGATGGATCCGGAAAAATCGATGGAGGCCCTGCGCGAAGCGATCCTCCGCGCCCTGCAAGAGGGCGACCTGCTGCCGCAGGAGGCCATGAGCGACGAATTGCGCGAAATGCTCAAGAATCCGCAGGGCAAAGACAGCCAAGCCGTAAAAGATCTGCTGGACAAGCTAATGGAGCGCATGGCTCAGGAAGGCTACATCAATCCGCAACAGCCGCCGCAAGTGACCCCGCCTCCGCAAACCAGTGCGCGAGGCCAGGTTGGCCAAGCGCAAGACCGGCAAAACGAAGCCCGCTTCGAAATTACCGATAAGACGATCGACTTTCTGGGCTTTAAGACTTTGCAGGACCTGCTCGGCTCCCTGGGCCGCAGCAGTTTTGGCCGGCATGACACCCGCGACTTATCCACCGGCGTCGAAGCCAGCGGCGCTTCCCGGAAATACGAGTTCGGCGACACGTTGAATCTGGACGTCAGCGAGACTCTATTTAACGCGGTGCGCCGCGACGGTGCCAAAGTTCCCATCGAGATCAACTATTCGGACCTGATGGTGCATCAATGCGAATACCACAGCTCCTGCGCCACGGTTCTGCTGCTCGATTGCAGCCACAGCATGATTCTTTACGGCGAAGACCGGTTCACGCCGGCCAAGCGCGTGGCCATGGCGCTCTCGCATCTGATTCGCACGCAATATCCCGGCGATACGTTGAGCTTGGTTCTATTTCATGACAGCGCTGAGGAAGTTCCACTCGGTGAGCTGGCCCGCGTGCAAGTTGGCCCGTACTACACCAACACCCGCGAGGGCCTGCGGATGGCTCAGCGCCTCCTGCTTCGCCAGAAAAAGGATATGCGCCAGATCATCATGATCACCGATGGCAAGCCGTCGGCGCTCACGCTGGAAGATGGCCGCATCTACAAAAACGCCTTCGGGCTGGACCCCTTCGTGGTCGGCCAAACGCTCGAAGAAGTGAACAAGTGCAAGCGCGCGGGCATTCTGATCAACACGTTCATGTTGGCCAGCGACTACAGCCTCGTACACTTCGTCCAAAAAATCACGGAAATGTGTCGCGGCAAAGCCTATTTCACGACGCCCTACACCTTAGGTCAGTACCTGCTGATGGACTACATGCAACGCAAGACGCGCCAGATCCACTAACGGACTTTGGCGCCGCACGCCGAGGGGGACGGGGCAATGGCCCATTGGTTCACCGCCATTTTCGAAAAGGAAGACGATGGAGGCTACCACGTTTTCTGTCCGACACTACCAGGATGCCATTTGCAGAGCGAGACGATCGAAGAGGGCATCGTAAACATTCGCGAAGCTATTGAGCTCTATGTCGAAAGCCTGATCGAAGACGGCATGCCCATTCCCACCGAAGATATTTTGACTAAATCCGTTGAGATTTCGCCGTGATACTTCACGTAGATATGCGCACAACATCCTAAGGTTTCGGCCTACAGATCGAGACTCGTTGCGATAAACTTAAAAGATGGGAATATTGCGGCGGTTCTCTCACTGGATAGGGACGGGCACAGAAATGACCCATATTGAGTCTGGGAATATGGCACCGGGCTTTTCGCTCAAAGGCTTGGACGGCAAGAATTATTCCCTTCATTCCATGATGCAGAAGGGTCCCGTAGTAGCCGCTTTCTTCAAAGTATCGTGTCCCGTCTGCCAGTTCACGTTTCCCTTCCTCGAGCGTCTGTACAAGCGTTACGGCGGAGATGGTGTCACATTCTTAGGAATCTCCCAGGACGACGCGCGTGACACCAAGGCCTTCGTCAAAGACTATGGCGTCACCTTCCCAATGGCGCTGGACGAAAAGGACTATCCCGTCTCCAATGCCTACGGCCTGACCAGCGTTCCCACAATTTTTTTGATCGAAATGGATGGCAGCGTGAAAGTCAGCTGCATGGGCTTTGTGAAGAAAGACTTAGAGACCATCACCTCGGAACTTGCTAGCCGACGTAAGATCGCACCGGCGGCATTGTTCCGCGCGGACGAGTCCGTTCCCGCCAACAAGCCCGGCTGAGGCTCGAAAAACTAGGTCCGGTCGGACCTATACCGCAGAAGAAGGGAGCGCCACTACTCAGCTCGATTCCTTCTCCAACCATTCCTTCTTGTGCTTCGGCGGGCGCTTCCGCTTGTCCACAATGACCCGCGTCACGGCAGGCGCAATTCCGGACTCGCGTGCCCGCCGCCGCGCCTCGGTCCCTTGGTCCAAAACCTTTTTCTTCCGCTTCTTCATCGCAGCTCTCGGCCTAGCCCACCGAGGATCGGGACAAATTCCCAGTTCCAAACTGCATGCATGCTAACAACGATCCGAATATTGCGGATTGCGCGTCACCCACCCCAAAAGTACCGCTAAAATGCTCTGCAGCGCGACATCATAGTTTATCAGGACCATATCGGCCGGAACGCCCAATGAAGCGATACCTCTCTCTACTCCTCCTTTGCTCAACAACCCTCTTGGCCCAAAGCAATACCGGCGAGTTGCGCGTCAAGGTTACCGACCCCTCGGGCGACGCGGTCAAAAGCTCTATCGAGTTGGTTAGTGAAGCGAATCAGTTTCGCAAGACCTTGGTCACCGACGATTCGGGTACGGTGGCCGCCAAGCGTCTGCCATTTGGCGTGTATCGCGTTCGAGTCGATCAGCAGGGTTTTGCCCCCTTCGCCGATTCCGTGGAGGTCCGCTCCGCCGTCCCAGCCGAATATCACGTGGTGCTCACCCTCGCGGCTGTGAACACCTCGGTCACCGTCCAGGACACTGACACCCTCGTCGATCCGCACCGCACCGGCACCATCCAGCGCATCGGCTCCGAGACCATCGAACAGCGATCCACCTCTCTGCCGGGCCGCTCGGTCGTGGACCTGGTGAATTCTCAGCCAGGCTGGCTCTACGAGGGCAACGCCGTCCTGCACCCTCGGGGTTCTGAGTATCAAACGCAATTCGTAGTGGACGGCGTGCCGCTCACCGATAATCGCTCGCCGAGCTTCGGCACCGAAATTGAAGCCGACGACGTGCAATCCATGAGCATCTACACCGCGAACATTCCCGCCGAGTACGGAAGAAAACTCGGCGGCGTCGTCGAAGTAGCCACCACCAAAGACGTACGTCCCGGATTCCACGGGAAAGCGGTCTTAGCAGGCGGCAGTTTTGGCACCGCCAACGCCTACCTTCTGACGCAATACGCTTGGGGGAAAAATACACTTGGAGTTAGCGCCGACGGAGCGATGACCGATCGATTCTTGAACCCGCCCGTGGTCCAGAACTTCACCAACACGGCCACAAACGGCGACTTCTCCGCGCACTACGAGCGAGACATCACCGATAGCGATCGGTTCGGTGTGATCCTCCGCCACGCCATCTCTCGCTTCGAAATCCCTAACGAGATCCTTCAGCAAGCCGCGGGTCAGCGTCAGGACCGCGGCAATTTTGAAACCATGGGCATTCTTTCCTACCAGCACGTCTTCAACCCCAATGTGCTGGGCGACCTGCGCTTCATGGCTCGCGATGACACGGACAATCTTTCCTCGAATCCGTCGTCGACGCCGATCATCGCCTTCCAAGACCGCGGCTTCCGCGAAGAGTATCTGAAAGGCACTCTTTCCGTTCACCACGGAATGCAAGAGTGGAAGGCCGGCGTCGAGGCGGATTTCACCCACCTTCACGAGCAATTCCGCGACGTGGTCACCGATTTCAGCCAATTCGAGCCGGGCACGCCGCCATCCTTCGACTTTTCCGGCCGCGGCCGCGATCTCGAACAATCCGCCTTCCTCCAGGATTCCATCCGCCTCGGCAAGTGGACTGTCAGCGCCGGCCTGCGATGGGATCACTATCAATTGGCGGTTAATCAAAATGCCGTGAGCCCGCGCCTGGGAATCGCGCGCTACGTTCCGTCGGCCGACCTGGTGCTGCACGCCTCCTACGACCGCGTCTTCCAGACGCCCGCCTTCGAGAACATCTTGCTCTCCAGTTCTCCAGCGGTCGCCGCTCTCAATCCCAACGTTTTGCGGCTTCCGGTGGAACCCTCCCACGGCAACTATTACGAAGTGGGCTTGACCAAGGGCTTCTTCAACACCTTCAAGTTGGACCTCAATTATTTTCGCAGGGCCGTAAACAACTTTGCGGACGACGACATATTGCTCGACACCGGCGTCAGCTTTCCCATCTCTTTCCGCAAATCCTCCATCTACGGCGCGGAGGGCAAACTCGAAATCCCTCCATGGCGCAAACTGACCGGTTTCGTCAGCTATTCCTACATGGTGGGCTCGGCATATCTCCCCGTCACGGGCGGCCTCTTCCTGGGTGCCGATGCCGCCAGCGCCTTGAGTCAATCGAGGGGCCGCTTTTGGGTTACCCAGGACCAACGCCACACCCTGCGCACTCGCTTTCGATACCAACTGGCACCGCGGGCCTGGGTCGCCCTAGGCGGCCAGTACGGCAGTGGCCTTCCCACTGAGTTCGGCGGCACCGAACAAGACGACGTCTCCCAATTTGGCCGGCAAATCGTGGATCGCGTGGATCTTGCCGCCGGACGTGTCAAACCCTCTCTATCCATCGATGCGTCAGCAGGAATAGATTTATGGAAGCACGACAGCTGGAACATGCGCCTGCAAGCCGACGTCGAGAACCTCAACAACCGCCTCAACGTGATCGATTTTGCCGGCCTCTTCTCCGGAAATGCCGTAGCGCCCCCGCGCAGCTTCGCCGTCCGCTTCGAAACTTCTTTTTGAGACTCTCAGGTATCGCATTCACTTTTCATAAAATTCTGACCGCTTCCTTAGGACTTCCTTACGCCTTGTGCTCTATGCTTGTTACCATTCTGCGTAGGTTCTTTGCGCCGCGGGAGCCTGCTCTGTAGCGCGGTCGCGCGAAGAAACGCCCTGGATGTCCTTTTGTCCTGGCAGATGCGCTGAGCGAGCTGACGAAGGAATAGATCGCTCCTACGGAGCTTGATCCGCTGGCAGCGGAGCGTCGAGGATCAAGGGGCAGGAGGAGAAGAAGAATTATGCTGGACATCATCTTCATCGCCGCAACCGCGCTGTTCTTTGCCCTGGCGATTCTCTACGTCCGCGCGTGCGAAGGGCTGAGAAAGAACAAGCTATGAATCTAGAGAATGCACTGCTCTTGCTCGTCTGCGTCGGGCTATGCGGCTACCTGCTGTTCGCCCTCCTAAGACCGGAGAGGTTCTAACGTGACCGCAAATGGCTGGTTTCAAATCTTTCTGGTGATCGCCGTCGTCTTCGTGATCACCAAGCCACTGGGCATCTTCATGGCGCGCGTGTTCAGCCGCGAAAAAACCTTTCTGGATCCCGTCCTGCGGCCCCTCGAAAAGCTCGTATACCGCCTGAGCGGCGTGGATGAAAACCACGAAATGCGCTGGACGGAATACGCCATCTCCAAAATGTTATTTAGCGCCGTTTCCATGGTGCTCCTGTATCTAATCCAGCGCACCCAGCAGTGGCTCCCGCTCAACCCGCAGAAGCTCGCCAACGTGCCGCAGGCGCTGGCGTTCAACACCGCCGCGTCCTTCACCACCAATACTAACTGGCAAAACTACAGCGGCGAAGTAGTCATGAGCTACCTCACCCAGATGGCTGGCCTCGCCTATCACAACTTCACCTCGGCGGCCGCCGGAATCGCGTTGGCCATCGCGGTCATTCGCGGCATCTCGCGCAAAGAAACCGACAAGCTCGGCAATTTCTGGGTGGACTTTACGCGCTGCTGTCTCTGGGTTCTGCTTCCGATCTGCTTGGTGGGCGCGCTGGCGCTGGTCTCGCAGGGCGTGGTCCAGAACCTGAAGCCCTACACCACCGCCACGCTCACCGAGCCGCAAACGGTCCAGGTGACTGGCGCGGACGGCAAAACGACGACACAAGTCGTGCGCGAACAGTTGATCGCGCAAGGCCCCGTGGCTTCCCAGGAAGTCATCAAGGAACTCGGCACCAATGGCGGCGGCTTCTTCGGCGCCAACAGCGCGCACCCCTTCGAAAATCCTACTCCGCTGACAAACTTTCTGGAGCTGGTGCTGATTCTGGCGATCGCCTCGGGCTTGACCTACACTCTCGGCCGCATGACCGGCTCGCCCCGCCACGGCTGGGCTATTTGGGCCGCCATGGTCGTACTGTTCGTGATGGGCGTAAGCACGGCCTACTGGGCTGAAGCCAAGGGAAATCCCCTGCTGGCCGGCGCCGATCAGCACTCCAGCACCATGCAATCCGGCGGCAACATGGAAGGCAAGGAAGTCCGCTTTGGCATCGCCAACTCCGCGCTCTTCGCCACCGTCACCACCGACACCAGCTGCGGCGCGGTCAACAGCGCCCACGACTCCTTCACTCCCCTCGGCGGCATGGTGCCGCTGATCAACATCATGCTCGGTGAAGTCGTCTTCGGCGGCGTGGGTTCCGGCCTCTACGGCGTGGTGGTGTTCGTGATCCTCGCCGTGTTCATCGCCGGACTGATGGTCGGCCGTACCCCGGAGTACTTGGGAAAAAAAATCGAATCCTACGACGTTCAAATGGCCATGCTCTCGATCCTCATCATGACCTTCGTGATTCTCGGTCTCTCCGCGGTAGCCTCCGTCAGGCCTTTTGGCACCTCCAGCATTTCCAACCCGGGGCCTCACGGTCTTTCACAGATCCTGTACGTCTACACTTCTTCGGTGGGCAACAACGGTTCGGCCTTCGGCGGCCTCAACACCAACACCATGTGGTACAACACCAGCGGCGCCGCAGCCATGCTGCTGGGCCGCTTCTTCATGGTTATTCCGGTCCTCGCCATTGCCGGAAACCTGGCGAAGAAAAAAATCGCCCCCGAATCCGCTGGCACGTTTCCGGTCACCGGCGCGCTGTTCTCCACTTTGCTCGTTTCTACCATTCTGATCGTAAGCGCCCTCACATTTTTCCCGGCGCTCAGCCTGGGCCCGATCTTGGAACACCTGCTGATGCTCGCCGGAAAGGCGTTCTGAGGAACCCATGGACCCGTCATCCCAAGTCAAAGCCAAGCCGCTCGCCGACAAGAAAATCATTTTCCGCGCGATCGCTGATTCCTTCACTAAGCTAAACCCCCGAACGATGGTCAAGAACCCAGTCATGTTCGTCGTCGAGGTCGGCGCCCTGCTCACCACCATCGAATTGACGCTGAACACTCTGCATCGTTCCGGGCAATTCGGTTTTGGCCTGCAGATCACGTTGTGGCTGTGGTTCACGGTGCTTTTCGCCAACTTCGCCGAAGCCATGGCGGAAGGCCGCGGCAAAGCCCAGGCCGATACCCTGCGCAAATCGCGTGCAGAGACGGAGGCTCACCGCCTACGTTCGGATGGCTCAGTTGAAGCTGTCGCCAGTTCTAAGCTGCGCACCGGCGACGTCGTCGTGGTTGTGGCCGGAGAGTTCATCCCGGGCGATGGCGAGGTGATCGAAGGCGTAGCCTCCGTCGACGAATCGGCCATCACCGGCGAATCCGCTCCGGTGATCCGCGAATCGGGCGGCGACCGCTCCGCTGTCACCGGCGGCACTCGCGTGCTTTCCGACGAAATCAAAGTGCGCATCACCTCCAACCCCGGAGAAACCTTTCTCGACCGCATGATTCGCCTGGTGGAAGGCGCCTCCCGCCAAAAAACCCCCAACGAGATTGCCTTGAACATCCTGTTGGCCGGCCTCACGATCATCTTTCTGGTGGCGGTGGTAACCCTCCAGCCTTTCGCCATCTATTCGGGCGCCCCGCAAAGCATTTTCGTCCTGGTCTCGCTTCTCGTCTGCCTGATTCCAACCACCATCGGCGGCCTGCTCTCCGCCATCGGCATCGCCGGGATGGATCGCATGATCCAGCGCAACGTCATCGCCATGTCCGGACGCGCCGTGGAAGCCTCCGGCGACGTCGACGTGCTGCTGCTCGACAAGACCGGCACCATCACCCTCGGCAACCGCCAGGCCACCATGCTGCACTGCTGTTCCAGCGTGAACGAAGCCGACCTCGCCAACGCCGCACAACTCGCCTCCCTGGCCGACGAAACTCCCGAAGGCCGCTCCATCGTCGTCCTGGTGAAGGAAAAGTATGGCCTCCGCGGCCGGGAACTAAGCCAGCTCAGCCCCGTCTTCATTCCCTTTTCTGCGCAGACCCGCATGTCCGGCGTCGATCTTGACGGCCAGCAAATCCGCAAGGGCGCCCCGGAAGCTATAGCCAAGTACGTGGCGGAGCGCGGCAACAAAGTCCCCCCGGAGATTCAACAGTGCGTCACCGACATAGCCAACGGCGGCGGCACACCTCTCCTCGTGGCGGAAAATGGTCGCGTCCTCGGCGTAGTCGCCCTGACAGACATCGTGAAGGGCGGAATGCGCGAGCGCTTCGATCATCTCCGAGCCATGGGCATTCGCACCATGATGATCACCGGAGACAACCCGCTAACTGCCGCAGCCATCGCTCGCCAAGCCGGAGTCGACGATTTTCTCGCCGAAGCCAAGCCCGAAGACAAAATGGCGCTGATCAAGCGCGAGCAAGCCAAAGGCAAGCTCGTAGCCATGACCGGTGACGGTACCAACGACGCCCCCGCCCTGGCGCAAGCCGACGTCGGCGTAGCCATGAACACCGGAACCCAAGCCGCCAAAGAAGCCGGCAACATGGTCGACCTCGATTCCAACCCCACCAAGCTCATCGAGATCGTCGAAATCGGCAAGCAGTTGCTCATCACCCGTGGCGCCCTCACCACTTTTTCCGTCGCCAACGACGTCGCAAAATATTTCGCCATCATCCCCGCGATGTTTGCCGGAGCCTTCCCGCAATTGAACGTCATCAACGTAATGCGCCTGGCCACTCCGCAGTCCGCCATTCTTTCCGCCGTCATTTTTAACGCCCTGATCATCATCGCGCTGATTCCCTTGGCCCTTCGCGGCGTGCGCTATCGGCCGGTAGGTGCCGCAGCCCTGCTCCGTCAAAATCTTCTGGTATACGGTCTCGGTGGCGTAGTCGCCCCCTTCATCGGCATCAAGCTAATCGACATGCTGATCACCTATTTGCACTTCGCCTGAGGCCTCCATGAAAAATAATCTCAAAATCGCGATTCTCATCACTCTGGTAACGACGGTCCTTTTCGGAGTCATCTACCCGCTAGCAGTGACAGCCCTAGCGCAGGTCTTATTTCCCACCCAAGCCAACGGCAGCCTGATCCAGAAGAACGGCCAGGTCCTCGGCTCGCAACTCCTTGGCCAGGCATTTTCCGCTCTGGGATACTTCCATTCGCGGCCCTCAAGCGCAGGCACCGGGTACGACGCCTCCCAGTCCAGCCCCTCGAACCTGGGTCCCACAAATCATCAACTCGTTGATCGGGTCAAAACCGACGTGGGAAAGTTACAGGCAGAAAATCCCAGCGTCCCGGTCCCGGTAGACCTGGTCACTTCCTCAGGCTCGGGTCTCGACCCGGAGGTCTCCCCGGCAGCAGCCGAGTTTCAAATCCCCCGCGTAGCCCGCGAACGCGGAATCAGCGAAGCCGACATCCGCTCGCTAGTAGCCAAGCACACCCTCGCCCGCCAATTCGGCGTCCTAGGCGAACCCCGTGTTCGCATCCTCGAACTCAACCTAGACCTCGACGCTACCCATCCCAAGAAATAGCCGCCCGGCTTGTCCCAATTTTTTGTTGGAGAGGGGGTGTACCGAGACGCTGCTACTCTGCACAGGGCAAACACCGAATGCCCGGCACCTGTAGCGGCCGCCGACCGTGGCGGGCGCCTTTTGAACCTCGGCGCGAACCTAGTGGGCCGCCTGGGTCGTCGCTCAGGCCTTCGTCTTAGACGTGCTCGGCTTCTGCGGTTGAAACCTATACCCGATCCACGGCTCGGTCAGAATGTACTTGGGACGCGTAGGATCGACTTCGATCTTCTTCCGTAGCTGGTTGATCACCACCCGCAGGTTCTCCGTCTCTTCCCCATAATCCGGTCCCCAGACCGACTGCAATAGCCGCCGGTGTGTCAACGGCTTCCCTTGGTTGGCCACGAGATGTTTCAACACGTCGTACTCTTTCGGAGTCAGATGCACGGTCCGCCCGCGCACGGTTACTTCGCGGCTTTCAAAGTCAATCGTCACGTCTTTCGATACAAACGGCGGGACCACGTCGCCCGGGGAATAGCGCCGCAGCGCCGCCCGAATCCGTGCCAGCAGCTCCTCAATGCCAAACGGCTTCACCACGTAGTCATCCGCACCGGCATCCAGGGCCTGGACCTTGTCGCGCTCCGCGTTGCGCACCGTGAGCATGATGATGGGCGCGTCGGATGACCGGCGAATCTCCCGGCAGGTCTCGATGCCGCCCATACCTGGCATGTTCACATCCAGAAGAACCAGGTCGGGCCGCTCCTTCCGCAATAATTCCAGAGCCTCTTCGCCTGTCTTCGCTTCCGTAATCACGTAGCCGTGCGCGGAGAGGGTGCTGCGCATCACCCGCCGGATTTGCGGCTCGTCATCCACGACCAGGATCGTCGCCTCGCTCACCGCCCCTCCTTTTCCCCGCGATCGATGGGCAGTGTAAACGAAAAAACCGACCCGTGACCCAATTGGCTGGTCACGCCGATGGTCCCTTTGTGCGCCGCAATGATGGCCTTGGCAATCGGCAGTCCCATTCCGGTGCCGCGTACCAGGTATCTCTGGTCCTTACCGCGGTAAAACTTATCGAAGATCATCGTTTGGTCGAAATCGTCGATGCCCGGGCCGCGATCCGCCACGCTGGTCGTCACCGAGTCTCCCGCGACTTCCGCCGTAATCGTGATCGGCAGGTCTTTCGGGGAATACAAATTCGCATTGTCGATCAGTTGCACCATTGCTTCCTTGGCCCGCTCCATGTCCGCTCGGACCGGCGGCAGACCAGCATTCACCCGCAGGTCGACCGGGCGCCCCGCCAACGCCACTTTGCAATGCGCCAGCGACGCCGCAATGATCTCTTCAATGGGCGTGGGCGCCAGCTCCAGCTCAAATTCTCCGGCCTCGAGCTTGGCCATCTCTCCCGCCTCTTCCACCAGGCGGTTCAGGCGATCGCACTCCTCATCGATGATCGTCAGCAATTCCCGGGATTGCGTCGCGTCGGCCTTGGCGGATCCCAGCAGGCTGCTCACCGCGGCCTTCATCGAGGTCAGCGGCGTACGGAAATCGTGGGTAATGGAATCCAGCAGCGCGGACTTCAAGCGCTCGCCCTGTCTTTCGGCCTCCGTCTGCCCCAACTGCTCGACCGCCCGCGCCCGCTCGATGGCAATGGCCACCAGGGTACTCACCGCTTCCACGGATTGCCTCGAAAGCTGCGATCCGGAAACCCCCAGACTCGCAATAGGACGCACACCCAGCCGCACGGGAATGAAGTACTGCCCCTGCTGCGGTTCCATGGTTACTTCGTCGTTCAGAAACGCCGCCTTCATCTTTTCTTCGCTCAGGTGCGAGGCCCCGAATCCAGACCGATAAAATTTATCCTTCTGGGGCAGAAAGAGCTCCGCCGCACCAGCCTCGAAGCTTTCCACCAAATAATCCGGAATGGCATTCATCAACTGGATGACGTTCCCCTCGCCTAGGAGTTTGCGGCTGAAGCGGTATAGCCGCTCCACCTCGCGCCGGCGATGATGGGCCTCATCCGCTTCCTTGCGGATGCGCGCGGAAAGCTGGCTGCCCATAATGGAGGTCACCAGAAAAGCGAACAACGCCACCCAATTCTGCGGATCGGCAATCGCGAACGTCCCAATCGGAGGCAAGAACAAATAATTGAACGTCAACATCGCCGCGATGGACATGACCACGGAAACGGCCATTCCCCACACCGCGGAAACTGCTAGAATTGCCAAGAGAAACGAGAGCGCAACCGTGGTTTGGTTGACGTGCAGGACGTGGCGATACAAGTAGGCGATGCCGGCAACGCTCGCGAGGGCCACTCCGAAACCCATGGTCCGGCCGCCCAGGAATCTCTGCATCCTTATATTCTAGCGCACGCCACAACATAACGCGGAGAAGATGCCCTTTGCCCAAGAAGCCTGAGGACTGGCTGGAAGTCGCATCGCCTCCCCAAAAGTCGCGCGGAATCTTCAAACTTTTCCTAGGCTACGCCCCCGGCGTCGGCAAGACCTTCGGCATGCTCAGCGAAGCGCTACGCCGCCACAGCCGCGGCGAGGACGTGGTCGTCGGGGTGGTCGAGTCGCATGGCCGCAAGGGCGTCCAAGAACTGATCGCCCAACTGGAAGCAGTTCCGCGCAAGAAACTCGAATACAAGGGCACGGTCTTTGAAGAAATGGATGTCGACGCCATCCTGGCGCGCAATCCCCAGGTCGTTCTGGTCGACGAACTGGCGCACACCAACATCCCCGGCAGCAAACACCGCAAACGCTACGAAGACGTCCAGGAAATCCTGGCAGCAAAAATCGACGTGGTCTCAACCCTCAACATTCAACACATCGAGAGCATCGCGCCGGTAGTGCGCTCCATCACCGGGATCATCGTCCGCGAAACCGTTCCCGACTGGGTCCCGCTCACCGCCTCGGAAACGGTCATGGTCGACCTGACCCCCGAAGCCTTGCAGGCCCGCATGAAGCGCGGCGATGTCTACAGCACCGAGAAGGTCGAGCGCTCGCTTAAGAATTTCTTCCGCCGCGGCAATTTGATCGCCCTTCGCGAGCTGGCCCTCCGACAGGTCGCGGAACAGGTCGATCGCAGCCTGGAAACCTACATGGAGACCCAGGACATCCGCAAAAACTGGGGCGTCCGCGAACGCATGGCCGTGTGCATCTCCGCAAATCCCGCCGGCCAATACTTGATCGCTCGCGGCGCCAGAATGGCCCGCCGTATGGACGCCGAGCTATACGTGGTTCACGTGGATCGGGAATTCGGCCCCAAGGAAGCCAATCAGAATGCCTTGGCGGCCAACCTGAAATTCGCGGAAAGCCTCGGCGCAAAAGTGCTGCGCCTCAAAGGCCGCAGCGTTGCCGACACCGTAGCGGAGTTCGTACGCTCAAAACACATTACCCAGGTAATCTTCGGCCGCGCGCCGGTCCGCGACTGGAGAAAGTACCTCTATCTTTCCGCGGTACACAGGTTTCTCCGGGAATCTCCCGCCGTGGACGTCCACATCGTCACCCAGGAACCGGAAGACGAATAGCCTGTCGCTCACCGGGTCGATCACTGCGCTTTTGGAATCTGTAGCCCGCCCGCGATTTCCAGCTCGACGTCCACCGATGGGTCGGCCTTCAGCAGAAAATTGCTGGGACTCTTCAGCCCCCATTGAATGTAGGGCACGTTGAACTTTCCAGTTCCCTTCCAATGATCGGGCGCCAACTCTGCTTGCACCGGCACGGTAAGCTCGTGTTCGGCGCCGTGCAGCAGAAACGTTCCGTGAACCTGGACGCTGGAAGCACCCGCCGCGGCGACTTTTCCCTCGACACGGTCCGGCCGAAAAACCACTTCGCTGTACCGCGCGCTCTCCAGGATTTCTTTGTGCATTTTCTTGTCTCTCGAATCGTTGCCGCTCTCGCCGCTGGCCGCATCCGCCACGATTTCTCCGCTGGCCTTACCGGTCGCCGGATCGAGCCGCAAAATCCCGCGCTTCAACGCAAACGTTCCGTGCACCGTGTGCAGCGTGCTGCCAAGCGTCCAATGCACTTTGCTCTGCGCGGGATCCAGCGACAAAACGATTTCGTTGTCAGTAGTTTGCGCGGCCGCCTGAGGAGGCCGGTGCGCCGCGCTGGCGGACAACAGCGTCATCAGCATCAGCAACATCGCCGCGCAGACCAACTGCTTTCGTACAGCAACCGAATTCATATCCGACCTTTCTGTGTTAAGCGAGCATGCTAAGCGGCGACGAGCCGCCAGCCGAGCAGCGCTCCTGTCGCAGCAAAATGCGCCGCCGACGTTGCACCGACGTGAACCGCGAGCAAACGCGCGAAGACATTCGAGTCCGACGCCAGCGCGCGCATAGTCCGCTCGCGAACAGCGGCGCGCCCATCCAGCAAGAGCATTACGCGGCCCATGAACGTCGGCCGGAGCGCCAGGCGCCGGTGCGCATTCTGGTACTCGCGGAGCTCACCTGCATCGAGAGCTTCCGCGAGTGCGATGGCTTGGTGAAAACTCAAAGATAGCCCTTCGCCGGTGATGGCATCGACACTCCCGGAGGCATCTCCAATCAGCGCCACTCGCTCGCGATAGACGTGTTGGAGCTGCCGCATCAGCGTGATAGCTCCGCGCTCGGGGCTTGCTTGCGGCGCCCCCACCAGCCGCCGCGCCAGCTGCGGAAATTCCGCTTCGAGTCCGACGAAACGCATCCCCGCCTGACGCGAGATTAACACCACGCAGACTTCGTCTTCTCCAACCGGCGTGACATAGGCCTGCGCCTTTTCACCCCAATGAATCTCCATGAAATCCGACCACGGCTTCACGCGATAGTGCCGCCGAAACGCGTACCGGCACTCACGGCCAGCGCGCGTCTCAAGTCCGATCCATCTCCGCACCCGCGAACGAATGCCGTCGGCGCCGATAATCCATTTTGCGGCCATCACCTCTCCGCCGACCACGACGCCTTCCGCGCAAATTCCCTGCACCGGAGTTTTCCACAACAAGGAAACTCCCCATGCCTGCGCCGCTTCCACCAATTTCTCGTGCAGCGCCGACCGGCGCATCCCGATGCCATCTCCCGCGGGAAAACTAGCAGCCACTTCGCGTCCGGCTCCAAGAAAGCGAATGCCCCGGACGGCGTAACCTTCGGAAGCAGAAACCCGCACCCCCAACTCGCGCAGAGCGGCCAGCGTGTCGGGCATCAGACCCTCGCCGCAAGCCTTGTCGATGGGCGGCTGGGCGCCGTCCGCAAGAGTCACCTGAAATCCTTTTTTGCGCGCGGCAATCGCCGCCGCTAAACCCGCTGGGCCTCCACCAATAACGAACACGTCCGTTCGCTGGAGCATTTTGTCCTTTCAAGTTTTGTCCGTGACCCTGGGCACCCGCCGGGATCGCTCGTCGCAAAACACCGCCTAGATAAGAGATTGTCGTGCCGTCACATTCGATTAGATGCTTGCGGTCATTCCAGGGTAAGGATGTTGGTATCCAAAACTTGTCAAATGCTTGTCGCAATCTGGGCCACGGCACAGTCCCCTGGATGCCGGTTTTGCTCGCCGATGCCTCGGAATACTGCCAAGCGGTCTGCCGATCCCGCGGCGCGCCGGCTGTTCGCAAACTGCCGCTCGGTTCGTTTTGCGCTGTTTTGATCGATAAGTTGTACTTATTCAGTTGCCCATAAGTATTAATTGGACTGATTGACTTCCCGCCCCTACGCTGGTACCTTGATGGCGACGCTTATGTTCCGCATCGCCATCTCGCACGGCAGTAGCATTCGCACGCAAAGCGTGCGCCGTGTCGTGGTACGAATTAGCCCCGTAATTGTAGGGGGAAACACACCGGGATGATGGCGGCCTAGCCGAGCAGCAAGAGAAGGTTTCGGGGCCATCATCCAGACCAGGATGATGGCCCCAAGTTTTTTCGGGAGCCGGATCGCCTGCGGGCGGCACAGAGACCTGGGAGGAATTCGCCAGTGACAGATTCTTCGCTGAAGCCGAGAAGCCATACTCTAACCGACGGCGCCCACCGCGCGCCCGCCCGAGCGATGCTGAGGGCCTCCGGGCTTCGCGATGAAGACTTCCGGAAGCCGCTGATCGGCGTGGCCAACACTTGGATCGAGATCGGCCCGTGCAATTATCACCTTCGCGAACTGGCCGTAGACGTCAAAGCCGGCATTCGCGCGGCCGGCGGCACGCCGCTGGAATTCAACACCGTCTCTATCTCCGACGGCATCACCATGGGCACGCAAGGAATGCGCACTTCCCTGGTGAGCCGGGAAGTAATCGCCGACTCCATCGAACTAGTCACGCGCGGAAATCTTTTCGACGCCCTGATCGTTCTGGTGGGGTGCGACAAAACCATTCCCGGCGGGGTCATGGCGCTGGCCCGCTTGAATATTCCCGGGATGGTGCTATACGGCGGCTCGATCGCGCCGGGCCAATTCGAAGGCCACGCGGTCACCGTGCAAGACGTGTTTGAAGCGGTAGGAATGCACGCCCGCGGCAAAATGACCGACGCCCGGCTCAACGCTCTGGAGAGCGTCGCATGTCCCGGTGCGGGCGCGTGCGGCGGCCAATTTACCGCCAACACCATGGCGCTGGTCTGCGAATTTCTGGGCATTGCCCCGATGGGGCTTTCCGGTGTCCCGGCGACCAACACGGCCAAGGCCGGTTCCGGCCATCGCGCGGGCGAACTGCTGATGGATCTCCTGCGCCGCGATGTGACCCCCTCGCAGATCATTACCAAGACGTCGATCGAAAACGCCATCGCAGGCGTCGCCGCTACCGGCGGTTCGACCAACGCTGTTCTGCACTTGCTGGCCATCGCCAATGAAGCGGGAATCTCCCTTTCCATCGACGACTTCGACCGCATCAGTGCTCGCACGCCGATTCTCGCAGACCTAAAACCCGGCGGCCGCTTTATGGCCACGGATCTCTTCGCGGCGGGCGGCACGGCGTTGGTTGCCAAGCGCATGCTGGAAGCCAAGCTCCTGCAAGGCGACTGCATCACCGTCACCGGGCGCACGCTGGCCGACGAAGCGGCCGCCGCCAAGGAAACACCCAAGCAAGAAGTGGTGCGGAAACTGGATTCTCCGTTGAAACCTACCGGCGGCTTGGTCATTCTGAAAGGCAATCTTGCTCCCGAAGGCTGCGTTCTGAAAGTAGCGGGTCACACTTTTGCGACCTTTCGCGGCCCCGCCAAGGTTTTTGACAGCGAAGAAGCGGCATTCGCCGCCATGGAAGATGCCAGCATCCAAGCCGGCGACGTGGTGGTGATCCGCTACGAAGGACCCAAGGGCGGCCCGGGAATGCGCGAGATGCTGGCGGTGACCGGCGCCTTGGTCGGCGCGGGCCTCGGCGACTCCGTGGCGCTGCTTACCGATGGCCGATTCTCCGGTGCGACACACGGCATCATGGCCGGCCACGTAGCGCCCGAAGCGGCCAACGGCGGACCGATCGCCGCAGTGGCCAACGGCGACATCATCGAGTTCGATGTGGCAAAAAGAACGCTGAGCGTCGCGCTTACCGACGCGGAAATTCAGCGCCGCCTGTCTACTTGGAGAGCACCAGCGCCGCGTTATCGTACTGGCGTGATGGCCAAGTATGCTCTTATGGTTTCGTCGGCGTCGCAGGGTGCGGTGACCACGCCGTCGTTCGCTTCTGACCGTTCCAGTTCCGAAGTTGTGCACGCGAGGACATTATGAAGCTCACTGGTGCCGAAATTCTCTGCGAGACGTTGACGCGTCTCGGGGTGCGCCACATTTTTGGCTATCCGGGAGGCGCGATCCTGCCCGTCTACGATGCCCTCGGCAAATCCAAGTTGCACCACATTCTAGTGCGCCATGAACAAGGCGCCACGCACATGGCCGACGGCTATGCGCGCGCCAGCGGCGGCGTGGGCGTTGCCATGGCCACCTCCGGCCCGGGCGCCACAAACATGGTGACCGGCATCGCCACCGCCATGCTGGACTCTTCGCCGGTGGTGTGCATCACCGGACAAGTCAGCAGCAAGCTGCTAGGGTCCGACGCGTTCCAGGAAATCGACATCACCGGCATCACCATGCCCATCACCAAGCACAACGTGATCGTGTCGCGCGCGGAGGACATCGCTCGCACGGTTCGCGAAGCGTTCGTGATTGCTAATTCCGGACGTCCCGGACCCGTGCTCGTGGACATCACCAAGGATGCCCAGCAAGCGTCCTGCGAACTCAACTGGGACTCGTCCGCCCCGAACCTGCCGACGAAACGGCAGCGCGTCAATTACGAAAAGGCCGACTTCGATCGCGCCGTCGAGCTTCTCAACAACGCCAAGCGTCCGTTGATTCTCGCCGGGCATGGCATCATGGTTTCCGGAGCCACGCGCGTTTTTGATCAGTTCGTGCGCGCCGGACATTTCCCGGTGGCCATGACGCTGCTGGGCATCGGCTGCTTCCCTGCCAGCGATCCGCTGAATCTCGGCATGATGGGCATGCACGGCGAGGCCTGGGTCAACCACGCCATCCAGGAAGCCGATCTGCTTATCGCCGTTGGCATGCGCTTCGATGACCGCGTCACCGGCGACTTGCGCACCTATGCCAAGGATGCGCGCAAAATTCACATCGAGATCGACCGCTCGGAAATCAACAAGAACGTCAAAGTGGACGCCGCCCTGGTCGGCGACGCCCGCGAAGTGCTCGAACAATTGTTGCCCGCCGTCCAGCACCGCGAGCGCGGCGATTGGCTGGCTCATATTCGCGAACTGAAGGGCGATTCCGCGGTACGCGACATCCAGGGCTTGCCCGACACCGGTCACCTATTTGCCGCGCACGTGATCAATGATTTGTGGAAGGAAACACGCGGCGAGGCCATCGTGGTCACCGACGTGGGACAGCATCAGATGTGGGAAGCGCAGTATTACCACCACAATCAGCCGCGTACGCTGGTCACTTCGGGCGGGCTGGGCACCATGGGCTTCGCCTTGCCGGCGGCCATCGGTGCGAAATTCGCCAAGCCGGAATCCGATGTTTGGGTGGTGGTGGGCGACGGCGGCTTCCAAATGACCATGAGCGAGCTGGCCACCATCGTACAGGAGAAGATTAAGGTCAACATCGCCATCATTAACAACGGCTACCTCGGCATGGTTCGGCAGTGGCAGGAATTCTTTTACGATAAGCGCTATGTGGCGACGCCGATGATCGCGCCCGACTTCGCGGCGCTGGCCAACGCCTTCGGCATCCGCGGCGAACGCATCAGTTCGCGCGCCGATGTGATACCCACGATTCGCTCCGCGCGGGAATCTTCGGAATCCGTCTTGATCGACTTCCGCGTCGAACAGGAAGACTCCGTATACCCGATGGTGCCCGCGGGCGGGTCGCTGCACGAGATGATTCGCCGTCCCAACAACCCGCTCGTCGAAACCGCGACGGAGCCGTAGAAAGTTCGAGGACAACATGCAAACGCTTGTCGCTTATGTCGAAAATAAACCCGGGGTCCTAAACCGCGTCTCGTCACTGGCGCGGCGCCTGGCGATTAACATCGATTCCCTCACCGTCGGGCCCACGGAGAACGACGAAATCGCGCGCATGACCATCGTGGCGCACACCGATGAACGCGGCGGGCACCGCCTCGAGGCCAGCCTCGAGAAACTCGTCGATGTATTGCTCGCCGAAAACGTTTCCGAGCGCTCCTTGCTCGAGCGCGACTTAGCGCTTATAAAGGTGTCGGCCGATCAGAAGTCCCGCCCGCACCTCATGGAGCTGATCAAAGTCTTCCGCGCGCGGGTCATTGACGTTGCTCCGGAGTCGCTGATCCTGGAAGTTTCCGGCACGGTCGACAAAATCGATGGCTTGTTGGAAGTCCTGCGCCCCTTCGGCGTTCTGGAGATGGCCCGCAGCGGGCGCATCGCCATGACCCGCGGCGGCGACCTCCTCCGTCCCCCGCTGGCGCCTCCGAAAAACACCGAGCTTGAGGCGGCCAACTCCAAAGTCTAGAAATTCTCAGTGGAACAGGCTTCAGCCTGTTCAGCGTCGCCTGCAAACGGGATCGTTCCGAACATCGGGCCGGACAAAAATTAGCAACGACCGCAAAACGGTCAACGAGAGGAAAAGAATGGCAAAACTTTATTACGGCGATTCCGCGGATTTCAGCCTCATTCAGGGGAAAAAGGTTGCGATCATCGGCTACGGATCACAAGGCCACGCACATGCCTTGAATCTTCGCGACAGCGGCGTCTCCGTTCGCGTCGGCTTGCAGCCCGGCAGCGGGTCTCTGGCGAAAGCGCAAAAGGACGGCCTCACCGTTACCACTCCCGCGGAAGCCGCCGAGTGGGCCGACGTGATCATGATTCTCGCGCCGGACACCAAACAGCCCAAGCTCTATCGCGATTCCATCCTGCCGCACCTCACCGCGGGGAAGACGCTGATGTTCGCGCACGGCTTCAATATCCGCTTCGGCGCCATCAAGCCGCCTGCCAATGTGGACGTTTCCATGATCGCGCCTAAAGCCCCCGGACATCGGGTGCGCGAAGTCTTCACTGAAGGCGGCGGCACTCCCGCACTCATCGCCGTGGAGCAAGACTTCACGGGGAATGCCAGGGCGCAAGCGCTCTCCTATGCAAAAGGACTCGGCTGCACGCGCGCCGGCGTCCTCGAAACAACTTTTACGGAAGAAACCGAAACGGACCTCTTCGGCGAGCAAGCTGTCTTGTGCGGCGGCGTCAGCGAACTGATCAAGGCCGGCTGGGAAACTCTGGTGGACGCCGGTTATCAGCCGGAAGTGGCCTACTTCGAGTGCCTCCACGAACTTAAACTCATCGTCGATCTCATTTATCAGGGTGGACTCAGCTACATGCGCTATTCGGTCAGCGATACCGCGGAACAAGGCGACTACTCCGCCGGCAAGCGCATCATCACCCCGGAAACACGCAAGGAAATGAAAAAGATCCTCGCCGAAATTGTCGATGGCAGCTTCGCCAAAAAATGGATTGAAGAAAACGAAAAGGGCTGCCCGAACTTTCTGGCCACCCGGCAGCGCGAACAAACCCATCCCGTCGAGCAATTGGGGCCCAAACTGCGCGCCATGATGCCTTTTTTGCAGCCGGTAATCGCACCAGGGCTCGCCAACAAGGCCGCTGGATCAGAAAAGTAGCAAGAATGGGTCCGTCACTTAATTGTTAAACCATCAACAAGATGGTTGACACGGCTCCGGATTTAGGCGATTCTCTCGCGCCATGAAACGAACCGACCCCCGGAGCCCAGTGGCGGCACCCAATTTAACTGAGCGAATCGAACAGCTCAGCACCAAACGGCAAGAAATTATTCGCCCTATCCTCGAGCATCCTCGCGAGTATGTGCTGCTCAGCGTGCGCTCGATGGCTAAGCGCCTGCACACCGATCCCGCCACGGTGGTGCGCATCGTTCGCGGGCTGGGTTTCGCCAGCTACCGCGAATTTCAACATCATTTGCATGAGCTTTCGCTGGCCTTTGCGTCTCCGCTGGACACTCTGCAGCCTGCCGGGCGCGACTCCAGCATGCCGTCCTTTGTGATCGATTCTGTGGCGCAAGACCTGAAAAACCTGCACGGACTCAAGAACAGTGTGGATGCCCAACGCCTCGCGGACCTCGCCAAGCGCTTCCACAGCGCCCGCCGCATCGTACTTTTTGCGGGAGACATCGACGCCGTCCTGGTGGACTATCTGCAATACCAAATCAGCGCTCTCGGTCTGCCAATCTTCGCGGTCACCTCGGCAGGGGCCATCACTCATTCCGCGCGGTCCTCGAATAAACGCGACCTGGTCATCGCCATAAGTTTCCGCCGCGGTCTCCGGCAGACTGTGGAGGGCACCGAGCAAGCTCGCGAGCACGGCGCCTATTGTGTGGGCATTTCCGACACTTATCTTTCTCCGCTGGCCCGCGTGTGCCACGAACTCTTCCTGGCCTCCGTGGAAACCACTTCGTTCCTGCTCTCTTTCGCGGCGCCCATCTCTCTGTTGAATGCGCTGATCGCGGCTTGCGGGCAATACCGGCGCCCCTTGACCCTGGCCGTCGCCAAGGAAATCGCCGACGAACAACGCAAAGGTTTCCGCTGGTACAACCCGTGAGCCTCATTTAATTCCGCAAACAGCCATAGCCACGCTGGATTTCCCGCTGCAGGCGGGAGTCAGCTATGATCTTCTGCGCCTGAGAGCCGACTCGGAGCTTCGTGAAGCTTCGACTTTTCGGTTGAGAGGACTCCATCGTGCCCATCCACGCTCGCATCCGTTTGGGTTTGAGCTTTATCGCGCTTGTGCTTTTGCCGCTCGGCGGCGCCAATCTCGCGAAGGCGCAAACCGCGGGAACGCTTGCCGAGCGCATTCAGAAAGTGATGAGCCGCCCCGAATTCGCGCACGCCAATTTCGGCGTGGAGTTCTATTCGCTCGACACCGGCAAGGTCATCTACGCGCTGAACGCCGGTAAAATGTTCGTCCCCGCCTCCACGACAAAACTGCTGACGGAGGGGACACTGCTCGCGAAGCTCGGCGCGGACTACCGCTTCCACACCTCCATCTACAGCACCGGGCCCGTCGATTCCAAGGGCCGCCTTAAGGGCGACATTATCCTCGTTGCTAGCGGCGATCCCAATCTCTCCAATCGTATCCAGCCAGACGGCACTCTCGCTTTCGTTGATGAAGACCATTCCTACAACGGACCGGCCGTACCGGGCGATCCTCTGGTTGTCATCAAGCAGCTCGCCAAGGATGTGGCGGCCAAAGGCATTCGCAAAATCGAGGGCCGCGTGCTCGTCGACACCCGTCTTTTTCCCGACGGCCCGCGCGAAGGCGGCACCAACGTGGTGATGTCTTCCATCATCGTCAACGACAACGTGATCGATCTGATGATGACCCCTGGTGCCAAGGTGGGCGATCCCGTCGCCATCGCCTCGTCCCCGCAAACTTCCTACGTGAAATTCACCAATCTCGTGACGACGTCTGCTGCCGGCGCCAAACCCGACGTAGATATCTCCGATCCGGTCACAAATCCCGACGGCACGATTGCGGTGACCATCTCCGGCAGCCTTCCCGCGGGATCGCGTCCGCTGACGTCTGCCTTTGCCGTCCCGTCGCCTACAAATTTTGCGGAAACAGTCTTGCGCGAAGCGCTCTCAGCCGCGGGCGTTTCCATCAAAAGTCCCAAACACCCAGCTCCACCGGACTTTCCTTCCTCCATGCATTTCTACGCGCCGGACAACCGGCTCGGCGAGCACATTTCTCTCCCCCTGGCGGAAGAGATTAAAGTCACCCTAAAGGTCAGCCAGAATCTCCACGCGGGCATGGGACCTTATCTCCTTGGCGCCCTGACGGCAAAGAACGGGAAGGATCCTCTCGCCGCCGGCTTCGCTCTCGAGCGCGCTTTTTTCCAAGACGCCAAGCTCGACCTTTCCGGCATCTCCCAAGGCGACGGGGCCGGCGGCGACTGGGCCGATCTCTTCACTCCCGATTTCATGTGTCACTACCTCACGTATTGGACCACTCGCCCGGACTATCCCATCTTTTTCAAAGCGCTCCCCATCCTCGGCAAAGACGGCACGCTGGCAAAAATTCAGATCGCGAATCCCGGCGCAGGCCACGTATTCGCAAAAACCGGCACGTTCGGATCCGAAGACCGCGTCAACGGCAAACTCATGCTCAACGGCAAGGGCCTCGCGGGTTACGTCATCACCGCCAACGGCCAAAAGCTGGTCTTTGCCGCTTACGTCAACCACGTTTCCCTGCCTCCCGATCCCGACGCGGCCCAATCCGTGGCCGGCCAGGCGCTCGGTGAAATTGCCGCGGCTGCTTATGACGCCCCGCTTGAAGCGACAGCAAGCGCCGCAAACTACGACATCCTCATCCGCAACGCACACATTCTCGACGGCACCGGCAATCCCTGGTACTCCGCCGATCTGGCTATTTCCGGCGATCGTATCGCCGCCATCGGCGACTTGCGCGACGCCCACGCCAAACGCGAAATCGATGCCAGTGGCCGCATCGTCGCGCCCGGCTTCATCGACATGCTCGGGCAATCGGAGATTTCACTGCTCCTCGACAAACGCGCCCTCAGTAAACTCTCCCAAGGCATCACTACGGAAATTACCGGCGAAGGCAGCTCCATCGCGCCGCAAAATGAAAAAACTCTCGCCCCGTTGAAGCCGTTCCTGGAGCATTACAAACTCACCATTGACTGGACGACGCTCGATCAATATTTCCGCCGCCTCGAAAAGCAAGGAACCCCGCTGAACATCGGCACCTACGTGGGCTCAGCCCAGGTTCGCGAAGCCATTCTCGGCGACGATGATCGCGCCCCCACGCCTGCCGAACTCGCGCAGATGCAAGGCCTCGTCGAGCAGGCCATGAAAGATGGCGCTCTCGGCATTTCGAGCGCGCTGATCTACCCACCCAACATTTATGCCAAGACCGACGAACTCATCGCGCTCGCCAAAGTTGCCGGGCAATACGGCGGTCTCTACGCCACACACATGCGCAGCGAAGGCGCCTCCGAAACAGCCGCATTGGCGGAAGCCATTCGCATCGGCCGCGAAGCCCGTCTCCCCGTAGAAATCTTTCACCTCAAGGTCAGCGGCAAATCCCGTTGGGGCAACATGAAGAACGTGGTCGCCACCATTCAAAGCGCGCGCGACTCCGGCCTGGACATCGCTGCGGATATGTATCCGTACACCGCCGGCGCCACCGCGCTGGCCTCCGCGCTTCCGCCCTGGGCCGCCGATGGTGGCCCGCAAAAACTTCTGGCGCGACTCAAAGACCCGGAAGTCCGCGCCCGCATCAAGAAAGATCTCGCTGGCGACCACGCCGACTGGGAAAATCTCTATTACGACTGCGGCGGCGCGGCAGGCGTGCTCATCTCGTCTGTCGAAAACTCCCAGCTAACACAATTCGACGGCAAGACTCTCGAAGAGGTCGCCAAAGCCTGGAAGAAATCTCCGGAAGACACGCTGATGGATTTCGTTCTCGCCGACAACGCGCAAACCGCCGCCATCTATTTCATGGCCGGCGAAGAAGACCTGCGCACCGGCCTTGGCCAGCCGTGGACCAGCATCGGCCTCGACGCCGGTGAGATGCCCCTCGACGGTCCGATCTACGAGGCGCACACCCACCCTCGCGCCTTCGGCTCCATGCCCCGCCTCCTCGGCCACTATTCCCGCGATCAACATCTTCTGCCGCTCGAAATGGCCGTCCGCAAAATCACTTCCCTGCCCGCCCAACGCGAGCACCTCGCCAACCGCGGTCTGCTCAAACCAGGCTACTTCGCCGACATCACCATCTTCGACCCCGTCACCATCCTCGACCACGCCACTTACACCGAGCCCACCCAACTCTCCACGGGCGTGGACTTCACTATCGTCAACGGCCAAATCGCTTACGACCATGGACGCCTCACCGGCGCCACCCCGGGCCAAATCCTCCGCGGCCCCGCCTATCACCCCACAAACTGAGTGTCCGGGTTCCCGATAGAGCCGGAGCGGAAACGTTTGTTCGTCAATAACCGTCCTTCCCGAGACGCACTGACGAAGCTCCCGCAGGGACGCTTTCCTCAGGCGCTGCACTCTGCCCGGGGGCTCAACCATGGAGACGCTTCACCAAGACGTACGCTACGCGCTGCGCACGCTCTGGAAGAGCCGGGGATTCGCGGCCATTGCTATAATCACGCTGGCATTAGGCATCGGAGCCTCCACCGCGATCTTCAGCGTGATCGACAACGTCCTGATGGAGCCGTTTCCCTACGCCGACGCGGGGCGGCTGATGTTCGTGCAAATCCACGACACCGACGGCAACGAACCCGGTGGCCGCGCCGGGTATACCTCTCCAGAATTCCTGGATTATGCTGACCAGAATCACGTTTTCGATCGCGTCATTGCCGCTGGCGAGGAGGAAGTGCTTTACAAGCGGGGCCAAGGCACCGAGCGCTTCTATGGTGCGCACGTGACGCCCGGCACCTTCGAGCTTTTCCGCGTCCCGCCACTGCTCGGGCGCGCGATGCAGCCCGCCGACTACGAGCCGGGCGCCCCGCCGGTCTTTGTGATGCGCTACAAGACTTGGGTTAGCCGATTCAGCGCCGACCCGTCGATCCTGAACAAAACCTTCGTTCTAAGTGGTACGCCACGCACTCTCGTCGGCATCATGCCGCCGCGTTTCGGCTGGTATGAGGCCGATGTGTTGATCCCGGAGAAGCCCACGCGCGCCGCGATCCCGGCCGCCGGCGGCTTCCCGATGCAATGGTTTTTGCTTGGCCACTTGAAGCGTGGAGTTTCGGTCAGACAAGCGGAGGCCGATCTGACAGTAGTCGCGAACCGCCTGGCAAAAGTCTATCCGAACGACTACCCCAGGCACTTCAGCGTGCAGGTTGAGCCTTTGGGGAATGGAGTTGTTGGGCGTCTTCAGAACACCCTGTACACCGTTCTTGCCGCAGTAGGATTGCTACTGCTGATCGGCTGCGGCAACGTCGCCAACCTGATGCTGGCCCGCGCCACCGGGCGAGAGAAAGAATTCGCTTTGCGCGCAGCCCTGGGAGCGAGTCGCCGCAGGCTGGTGCGGCAGCTTCTGGCAGAAAGCTTCCTCCTGGCCGTGGGCGGCGCCGCCCTGGGTGCGCTGATCGCCTGGGGAGGGCTGAAATCCGTCGTCGCTGCCATGCCGCAGAACATGATCCCCACGGAATCCGTTATCCAGTTGAATGCTCCGGTACTGGCGTTCACGCTCGGCGTAGCCGTGCTGACCGCCCTGATTTTCGGCTTGGTTCCCGCGCTCCAAGCGACCCGCCGCAACCTGAACGATCCCTTGCGCGACAGCGGCAGGGGCGTGAGCGGCGGCTTCCGGCACAACAAGCTGCGCGATGCCGTCGTGGTCCTGGAAGTGGCGGTGTCCTTGACCCTGTTGGTCGGTGCAGGCCTTTTGATGCGCAGCTTTGTAGCGCTACGCCAAGAGCACCTCGGATTGCAGCCCGACCACGTCCTAGTGACGCGCCTCCCGCTGCCGGAGGACCGCTACAAGACCGCCGAGCAAGTCACAGGTTTCTTCCGTCCGCTGCTCCTCCGCCTGAAAGCCTTGCCGGGAGTCGTGGATGCCACGGAAGCCAGTACCATTCCGCCGTACGGTGGAATCGAAAGCGACATCGAGATCCCTGGAAGAACTCACGAGGAAAAGTGGACAGCGCAATTTCAACTCTGCAGCGAGGGCTATTTCCCGGTCCTGCGCATTGAATTCAAAGACGGGCGGTCATTCACCGAAGCGGAAGTGAACTCGGCCCGAAAACTCACGGTGGTGAACCAAACGTTCGCGCGCAAATACTTCGGCGGCGAGAATCCGCTCGGCCAACACGTCCGCCTGGCGCAACTCGAAACGTTCCCGGACCCCGTACACGATGCATCCTTTGAGATTATCGGCGTGGTTGCGGACGTGAAGAACAAGGGGTTGCAGGATCCCGTCGAACCCGAAGCCTGGGTGCCCTATACCGTCACCGGATCGGCGGGCCGCGGCATCCTGGTTCGTACCTCGCAGGAACCCCTGTCGATGATGAACGCCGTGCGCCAGGAAATTTGGGAAACCGATTCCGGCGTGGCCTTGGCCTACAGCGGCACGCTGGAGGGTTACATCAGCTCCTATTCGTATGCGGGACCCCGGTTCGCGTTCTTGCTGATGGCCATTTTTGGAAGCCTCGGGCTGATCTTGGTGACCGTCGGCGTGTACAGCGTCCTCGCCTACACCACGGCGCGCAGAACCCACGAGATTGGCATCCGTTTGGCCCTGGGAGCCGAGCGCACGGACGTCCTCGGCTTGGTGATCAACGCCGGGCTGCGTCTGGTAGGTCTGGGGGTGATAATCGGAACGATGGTCAGCCTGGCGTTGGGCCGCGTGATCGAAACCCAACTGTGGGGCGTCTCCACCTATGATCCCGTCACCCTCGCGAGCGTGGCCGCGCTCCTGTTGACCACCGGCATGCTGGCCTGCTGGATTCCCGCCCGCCGCGCCTCCCGCGTCGATCCCCTGGTGGCATTGCGCTACGAGTAGGTGTTCCAGCCCAATATCCTTAACTTCTTGGCCCCGGGGAAAACCCACATTTTGGTATCATGTTTGCTCCCACCCCACACGATTCCGAGTTTCGGATATCGCTAAGTACGAGCCATGGTTAGGCTTAGCGACTCAACTTTTCCGATTCGCGGGAAAGCTTTTTCCGCAAAGTGTCCCTACCAGGGCTAAGAACGGGAGAATTCTGCAATGCCACCAGGCCTGCCACCGCGTGCACAGTCGCTGCTTATCTTCGCACTGGTGTCCGCACTGGCATTCCTCTCTGGATGTGGTGGCGGGAGTTCCTCCTCTCCCAGTCCCGAGCCACCTACTGGAACCACTGTCATCTCCGTAGGCGTTTCTCCGACCAGCGCGTCGGTGCAGACGGGCCAGCCGCAGAATTTTACTGCCACGGTATCGAATGACAACCAAAACAAGGGCGTTTCCTGGGCTTTGGCAGGCGTGGGTTGCGCGGGAAGTGCCTGCGGAACGCTTTCCAGTACTTCCAGTACTTCGGGTGCAGCCGTCACCTACACGGCGCCCGCTAGTGTCCCCAATCCCGCTACCGTCACTCTTACTTCCACTTCCGTAGCCGACAACACCAAATCCGCAGCTGCCACCATCACCGTATTGGTGCCCACACTGAAGTCCGTGGCGGTCACGCCCGCGACTCCTTCTTTCGCCGCAGGACTCAGTCAGCAATTTACGACTACCGGCACGTACTCCGATGGCAGCACGCAAAATCTCACCAGTTCGGTTACTTGGTCTTCCTCAAACACCAGCGTCGCCACGATCGCCGCCAGCGGCCTGGCAAAGGGTGTGAGCAACGGAACGTCAACGATTCAAGCCGCCTCTGGCGCCATCACTGGCTCGACCACCTTGACGGTCGCCCCTGCGGCCTTAACGTCCATCGCCGTAACGCCCTCAAATCCCTCAGTCGCTCTGGGACTCACCCAGCAATTTACAGCCACCGGCACTTTTACCGACGGCAGCACGCAAAATCTCACCAGCTCCGTAAAATGGTCGACGTCCAACACGACGGCAACGACCATCTCCCCGAGCGGTCTGGCGCTCGGCTTGGTTACCGGCTCGGCGACCATTCAAGCCGCCTCCGGCTCGATTACCGGCAGCACTACACTAGTCGTTAGCACCGCGGCATTGAGCTCGATTGCCGTGACGCCGGCCACGCCAACGATCGCGCAAGGAGTCACCCAGCAATTCACGGCCACCGGCACGTACACCGACAGCAGCACCCAAGACCTCACTATCTCGGTCACTTGGTCTTCCTCCGACAAGAACATCGCCACGATTTCTGCCGTCGGCCTCGCCACGGGTGGTGCCAGCGGCGATTCTACAATTCAGGCTGCCTACCAATCCAAGACCGCCTCAACAACTCTAACGGTCAGCTCTGCAACCCTGAGCTCCATCACCGTAACGCCGTCGAATGCCTCCATCGCTCAAGGACTCTCCGAGCAATTCACGGCCACCGGTAACTATAATGACGGCAGCACGCACGACCTCACCACCGCGGCCACCTGGTCCTCGCTGAACAAGACGATCGCCACGATCGCCTCCGGCGGTTTGGCCAAGGCGGTAGGAGTGGGCACCGCCACCGTCCAGGCGGCCTTTGAATCAACCAACGGCACCACTACGCTGACGGTCAACACCGCCCAAGCCTCGTCGCAAGGCCAGTGGCAGACCCTGCCCTACACCATGCCGATCAACCCGATCCACATGGCCGTGATGCATAACGGCAAGGTCTTGGTACTGGCGGGCTCCGGCAACCAGATCCAGTCCACTCCGGATTTCGAGGGGGCCGTTTGGGATCCCCAGAGCGGCAGTATCACCACGCAGCCGGTCCCCTGGGACATGTTCTGCAACGGCATGGTGGTTCTGGCGGACGGGAAGCCCTTCATCTTCGGCGGCACGGTGACCTACGACCCGTTTGTCGGAGCGAAAAACGCCGGCACCTACGACCCGGCCTCCGGCACATTTGCAAATCTACAAAGCATGGCCCACGGCCGCTGGTATCCCACTGGTACGGTGCTTCCCGACGGCCGCGTCATGGTCTTCTCGGGCCTCGACGAAAACAGCAAGACCAACACCCAGGTGGAAATTTTCACCGAAGGCTCGGGCTGGGGCACCCCAGTCGCCGCAGGCTGGACCCCGCCGTCCTACCCGCGCATGCACGTCTTGCCCAACGGAAAAGTCTTCTATTCCGGTTCGTCGCCCACAACGCGCCTCTTTGACCCGTCCTCCATGACCTGGACCACGGTCGCCGTCACCAACTACGGCCAAACCCGCACCTATGGCTCCTCCGTGCTCCTGCCGCTGACTCCCGCCAACGGCTACAAGCCTCGTGTCATCATCATGGGCGGCGGCAGCCCCGGCACTCCCGCAACGGCCACCAGCGAGATCATCGACCTCTCGGTCGGCTCTCCGAACTGGGTGCTAGGCCCGTCCATGTCGCAGCCGCGCATCGACATGAACGCCACCCTGCTGCCCACCGGCAAAATTCTGGTCACCGCCGGCTCCACGCTCGATGAAGATGCGCCCAGCGCCAGCCTGAACGCCGACCTCTACGACCCGGCCAGCAACAAATTCAGATCGGCTGGCGCCAACGCCTTTGCACGTCTCTATCATTCGGAAGCGTTGCTGCTTCCCGACGCCACCGTAGTGGTTGCCGGCGGAAACCCCAGCCGCGGAGTCTACGACCCCCACTTGGAGATCTATTCTCCTGCGTATCTGTTTAACAGCGACGGCAGCGCCGCCACGCGCCCGACGATTTCCAGCGTGCCGTCGAGCGTCAGCTACGGCAACAACTTCCAAGTCACGACCCCTGACGCCAACAACATCTCTTCCGTAGTGGTGATCCGCGCCAGCGCCGTAACCCACAGCTTCGACATGGATCAGCGCCTGGTAGGGCTCAATTTCTCCAACGGAGGATCCAGTCTGACCGCCACCGCCCCGCCCAACGGCAACATCGCCCCCCCGGGCTACTACTTGCTGTTCCTGGTAAATAAAAACGGCGTGCCCTCAGTAGGCACCTTCGTGCAGATCACAAACTAGCAATCTGGTCGTCTCTTCTGTGAGCGTCTTATGTAGGCGCTGGGCTTCAGCCCGGCGCGTCCCCGCTGTGTAGCTGCCGATCTTCAGATCGGCCCCAAGCATTCTTACTCGTACTCTCAATCCACTCGTGTTGGGTCCGGCATCTGCTCGGAATTACGTCTGGGCACGGTTTCAACCGTGCCGTAACCGATCCTCCCGTTGGATGGGTGGGACCATGGCGACGGCAATTCTCGCATCGGAAGGTTATTTTTGCGGGTCGATTCCCGGGTCGCCACGGCAAATTACAGATAGAAAGGACTTTATCCACGACCAGGGGGGTTATCGTGGTAGGTTGAATGCTTGAGCGGGTCAAGCATACCTCCTAGCGGTTCGCACGCGCCCGCCGCCCTACCCCCCATCCGAGGTCTCAATATCGAATCGAATTCAAGGGAACGGTTGGGTTAGTCCCTATTCTCGCCTTCGCCGAATCGTTTTCCATTGCGACGTCCGTAAGCCCCTGACCTCTTATGGCCTTGATCAGCGCCGCCCGATGGACCACCACAACGCAGGAGCGACTCAGATTCGCGGACGAAACCTTGCCGTCACTGAGGAGCGAGGCCTTCGGCGATGAATATGCGGCTGGTCGCGGAGCTCTGCCGGATCGGCTTGATCGCCACGTAGGCCGGTGAATCCTCCCATGCATGTGCTTTCTCCACGCTGTCGAACGCGATCACCACGATGCGCTTGGGCGCTTCGCCCTCCACCGCTTGGATCTTGCCGGTGCGAAGCAGGAAGTGGGCGTTGAAAGGCGCCAGCGTTTCCGGGACCTTCTCCGCATATTTCTGAAAGGTGGCGGGGTCCGTGACGTCGACCTCCGCGACAACATAGCCTGGTGGTGTCTTGACTTGCTGCGCGTGTATCGCCGTGGCCCCGGCAATGCCGATGGCGACGCCAGCCAGAACCGCCACCGCCAGTTTGTGGTTCGTCTTCATGGCTTTATTCCCCCTAAGTTTTTGCGAGCAAGCCTTAACCGCAGAACGGGTTGGATGATGATGCCCAGAACGGACCACACCTATAAGCCAAAGCCCGAGCCCAGTCAAGGTCTCGCGCCATCGGCGCACAGGACCACGCGCAATATCGGCTCGTATTTTTCTGAGAATGGAACTGAAGGTAGGCTGTTAAACGCTACAGGCGGGCGCGGCCAATTCCGAAGCCCTGCTCGCCACTCGTCTACGCCGAGTGTCGTTTGCGAGGCGTCACTCGCAACTCGGCACTGCCTCTTATCCCAAAGAGGTCTTGCCCAGCTCGGCGACACGGCGTTCGTAAACCATTTCGCACCAGCCGTGCTTGCCGTGGTAGCGGAACACGATCTTGTGGCCTGGCTCGATCTTGGCGCGCGAGCGCACCACGGTGTCGGACAGCTCCACCCAGCCGCCGTCGACCAAGTAGCTGCCTTCCCAGCCGCGCAGCTCGAACCGGCCATCATTCTTGAGGGTGAGCAGCGCCCCGTTGCAGGGCACCACTTTGCCTTGAACCTTGGCCTCCGCGCATCGATATCGGCCGGACAAATTTACGGTCTGCGCCGAGCTAACAGGAACCAGCACAAAGGACATCGCAGCGAACGAAAGCAGAGACGCAATCTTGAGGGCCAAGCGGGCCGGGTTCATCTATGGGTCCTCCACCACCGGAGACGCCGCTGCGGAACGTCGTGCTCGGGCACAACCAAGGGGAGCACGTCGCGAACCAACCCGCGCCATCGTAAGTGTTTAATAATATTAGGCTTAGTAAAGGACCAGGCCCTGACAATGACCGTCGGCCGGTCACTTTGTGTCCTGTTGGCACACTCTAAAGGAAATCTTTTGCAGTTTCTTCGCTGTACTAACGCGCCTCAATCTGAGACAGGCTCAATCCAAAGGCAGCTCCGTCACGGCCTCGCCGTCTTTCCGGGGGTCAGACGCTCCGTAATTGACCCCAGTGGCGAAATCGCGCAGCACCGCCTGCCCGCCGCCAACGACGCTGGAGAAGGCCCCCTTCCATTCGATCTTATGCCCCTTGGCGCCCAATTCGTTCCTCACGGCCTGCGAAAAACGCCCTTCCATGGCCACGTCGCAGCCGGCGAAGGTGCGCTTGCTGAACCGCGGAGCTTCCAGCGCCGCCTGGATATTCATCTTGAAGTCGGCGATGTCGGCAATGAACTGCGCGTGGGCCTGCGCCTGGTTCCAGCCGCCCATGATGCCGAAGGCGATTCGAGTGTCGCCCTTCTGCGCCATCGCCGGAATCAGCGTATGCAGCGGACGCTTGCGTCCCGCCAGCGCATTCGGCGAAGACGCGTCGAGGCTGAAGAGTCCGCCGCGATTGTGCAGCACAAAACCCGTGCCCGCCGCCACGATGCCGGAGCCGAACGAGTCGTAGTTGCTTTGGATCAACGACACCATGTTGCCGTCGCGGTCTACGACGCTCAAGTACGTCGTGTCGTGCCCGCCCGGCAGTTCTCCGGCGGAGACGTTGCAATTGGCGTGGTCCGCATCGATCAACTTGGCGCGCTGTGCGGCCCAGTCCTTGGAAAGCAGCGTGGCCACCGGCAATTTTTGCTTTCGCGGATCGCCGATGTATTTGGCCAAATCCGCGTAGGCCAACTTTTTGGCCTCGATCATGGCGTGCAGCGTTTTCGTCGAACCAAACCCGGTCTGCGCCAGGGGAAACGTCTCCATGATGTTCAGCATCTCTAGCGCGGCAATTCCCTGCTCGTTGGGCGGCATCTCGTAGACCGTCCAGTCGCGATAGGTCGTCGAAAGGGGCTCGACCCACTCGCCGGAGAATTCCGCCAGGTCCTGCGCCGTCATCGTGCCGCCGTGGCGCTTCATGCCGTCGAGAATTTTCGCGGCGATCTCACCCTTGTACATCGCGTCGCGCCCATGATCGGCGATCTGCTGCAGCGACCAGGCCAGATCGGCGTTGCGAAACACGTCTCCGACACGCGGCGGGTGATCGCTGGGCAAGTACAAGGCCGCCGCCGCTTCGTCGGCGCGCAAACGGTCCGCCTCCGGCGCCCAATACGCCGCCGACCATTCCGTCACCGGATACCCGTCCTGCGCCGTCCGAATGGCCGCCGCCAAATCTTCCGCCAGTTTTTTCCTGCCAAATTTGTCCGCCAGTTTTTGCCAACCATCCACAGCTCCGGGCACGGTGATCGTGTGTACGCCCTGCTGCGGCATGTCCCGCAGCCCTTGCCCGCGCAGAAAATCAATGCTCAAGCCCTTGGGCGCCCAGCCGCTGGCGTTCAATCCATAAATTTTGTTGGCCTTCGCGTCGTAAACGATGGCAAACAAATCGCCGCCGATGCCGTTCATCATCGGCAAGACCACGCCCATCATGGCGTTGGCCGCAATCGCCGCATCGACGGCGTTGCCGCCGCGCTCGAGGATTCGCACGCCGGCCTGCGCCGCCAGCGGCGACTCCGCCGCCACAATCCCGTTGCGCGAAATCACCATGGACCGCGTCTGCGAGCGGTCCTGGGCAAGGCTCTGAACCGTTGCGAGCGCCAGCGCCGCAACAACCGCCAAAAGTCTTACTCCCGTGGAAATTTGCATGGCCCCGCGCAACTCCTTTACCGGCTTCTTAGAATGAACCACCGCTACAAAATAAATGCCCGCTGCAATGTTAATTGTCACTGCAAGATTTCGCGAGTGCTGCACTGTATCGCGTGCGTTCCGTCCTAGCAAGGGCCGCACGCGCACTTGTGGACACTAAGCCACGATGCGTTGTGAGACGCCCCACCGTAGACGCCAATCTGCAATCGGCTGGCGGGCCGCGCTCAACATTCGCACACCAAGCTCTGGCACGCGCCGCCCTCAGATCGTTTGGAGATTGTCTTGGGACGCCCTAGAATCAATTGGACGCAACCCTGCATCCAACTTGGGTCCTGACGGCAGCTTGCCTGCGCGTCTCGGAGGCGCAAATCGTGCCGGAAAAACACAGCGGAGCAGCGGCTTCGGGTCAGGCGGGCGCCCCTCGGTCGCAGATGGATGCACGGATTGACGCGCTGGTCGCCGGCTACAATGCCGATCCTTTCTCGGTTCTGGGTCCGCAGCCGGTGGAAACAGCCTCGGGGCGGCGCTGGGTTATTCGCTTCTTCCATCCCGGGATCGCCGGCGCTGAGGTTTTACTTTCCGGATTGGCGACTGCCATCGAAGCGAAGAAGATTCGCCCGGAAGGATTTTTTGAAGCGGCGCTTCCCGACACTTACAAAGATCGTCCCGATCCGGCCAACTACCGGATTCGCTTTCGCACCGACGGCGGGGAATCTTTCGAACGCTACGACACTTACGCTTTTCCCTTTCTGTTGAGCGAGTTCGATCTGTATTTGATGGGCGAGGGCCGCCATTACGACACCTACGAAAAACTTGGGGCGCACGTGCAGACGCTATCCGGAGTGCGGGGCGTCAATTTTGCGGTGTGGGCGCCGAGCGCTCAGCGCGTCAGCGTGGTGGGCGATTTCAATCACTGGGATGGGCGCGCGAATCCGATGCGAGCGCGGGGCTCTTCCGGGGTATGGGAACTGTTCTTGCCGGAACTGGACGAAGGGGCGGTTTATAAGTACGAGATCATTGGACCGCAGGGGCAGCTGCTTCCGCTGAAAGCCGACCCTTACGGGTTTCGCTCGGAGCTCCGGCCTAACACCGGCTCCATTGTGGCGCGCCTGGATAGTTACGACTGGAAGGATGCGGCGTGGTTGGAGCAGCGCAAGCAGGCGAATGCGCTCGAAACTCCGATCGCGATTTACGAAGTACACCTCGGGGCGTGGCGGCGGGTGCCGGACGAAAGCAACCGCTGGCTCACTTATCGTGAACTGGGCGATCAACTCATCCCCTATGTTAAGGATCTCGGCTATTCCCACATCGAGCTGCTGCCCATCATGGAGCATCCCTTCGACGGCTCCTGGGGCTACCAGACGATCGGCTACTTTGCGGCAACCAGCCGTTACGGAACGCCTGCCGAGTTCATGGAATTCGTCGACCGCTGCCATGGCGCCGGAGTCGGAGTGATTCTGGACTGGACGCCGGCGCATTTTCCGCGGGACACGCACGGCCTGTCGGAATTTGACGGCACGCATCTGTACGAGCACTCCGACCCGCGGCAGGGGTCACATCCTGATTGGGGAACGCTGGTCTACAACTACGGGCGCAACGAAGTGCGGAACTACCTGATTTCCAATGCGCTGTTTTGGTTGGACAAGTATCACATCGACGGCCTGCGGGTGGACGCGGTGGCGTCCATGCTGTACCTGGATTATTCGCGCAAAGAAGGCGAATGGATTCCCAACGAGTTCGGCGGACGCGAGAATCTCGCGGCCATCGCTTTTCTGAAGAGGCTCAACGAAGTAGGTTACGAACGCTTTCCCGGGTTGCTGACCATCGCCGAGGAATCCACGTCCTGGCCGAGCGTTTCGCGGCCCACTTATCTGGGCGGGCTGGGCTTCAGCCTCAAATGGAACATGGGGTGGATGAACGACACGCTGAAATATTTTTCCAGCAATCCGATCCATCGCAAATACGAGCAAAACAAACTCACGTTCTCTTTGCTTTATGCGTTCACGGAGAATTTCGTTTTGCCTTTCTCGCACGACGAAGTGGTCCACGGCAAGAACTCACTGCTGCACAAGATGCCGGGCGACATGTGGCAGCAGTTCGCGAACCTGCGTTTGCTGTACGGCTATCAATACGGGCATCCGGGGAAGAAGTTGCTGTTCATGGGCCAGGAGTTTGCGCAGCGCAGCGAATTCAACGAGGCAAACAGCCTGGACTGGCACTTGCTGCAATACGATTCGCACCGCGGGATACAAAGCCTGGTCGCGGACTTGAACAAGCTGTACGCCGCCGAACCGGCTTTGCACCAGGTGGACTTCGACTGGCGGGGCTTCGAGTGGATCGACTGCAACGACGCCGACAACAGCGTGTTCTCGTTTATCCGCCGAGGCAAGAAACCGGAAGACGTGATGATCGTGGTGCTGAATGCGACTCCCGTGGTGCGCTCGGGATACCGGGTCGGGGTACCGCAGCCCGGCTTTTACCGAGAAGTCCTGAACACCGACGCGGCGAGGTATGGCGGCTCGAATGTCGGGAACATGGGCGGCGTTCACTCCGCTCCTGAACAGTCCCTGGGCCGCGAGCATTCGATCACGTTGACGCTGGCGCCGCTCGCCGCAATGTTCCTCAAGTGCGACCCGACTTAGCATGTTGAGAAAAAACACGAGAAGGCTTTCTTCAGGAGCTAAAGCCCTTTCGCTCCAACGGCTCTACGCCGGGGCTGAACCCCCGGCCTCCAAAAGAACCTAAAGAAGAGGACTCTTTTCGCAGCCTGTTAGAGGTTGCAAGCCTGTCTTCGCCACCAACTTCCATTTCCCCAAGAACTATTGAGCGCGGGGCGGCGCGCGCCGGCCGCCGAGCACTTCACAAGGCCGTATAGACGATCCGGACAAATGCATCGCCGTTGAAGAGGGCTTTGCCCCAGACCGGATCGAGATCCGCGAGCGGCTTGGCGGCGACGGCTTCCTCCACGGATTTCCCCAAGGAGTGCAGCTTCTGCACGCGGTCGCGGACCGTGGAAAGCATGGCCTGGAATTTAGCGAGGTCGGCCTTATTCCCCAGCGGGCCGTGTCCGGGGACGATCTTGGTGTCATTGTCAGCCATGGCCAGCGTCTTGTCAGCCGCGGCGATCATGCCGCCGATACTGCCGCCGGTGCCGCCATCGATGTAGGGGTACATGTTGTTGAAAAAGGTGTCCCCCAGGTGAAGAACATTGGCCTTGCGAAAATGGACGAAGAGATCGGAGTCGGTGTGCGAGGGCGGAATGTGCCCAAGCGCCAGGTCTTCACCGCTAAACTTCATCTGCATGGAATCTTTGAAGGTGCGCTGGGGCAGAGCGTTCGCGGGTGACGGATCAAAATGCAGCCCGAGAACTGCAAGGGTGTGGGATTCGGACATGCGTTTGGGCGTATTTTCGTGGGCGATCACCGTGGCACCGGTAGCATGCAGCGCGGCGTTGTTGTCGGCGTGGTCGAAGTGCCAGTGCGTATCGATCGCGAATTTCAGAGGAGCATTGCCGAGGTCATCGAGACTTTGTTTCAGCCTGGGCCAGGCCGGCGAGACGAACGTATCCACCACGAGCTTGCCGTCCGGGCCGTTGAGTACGACTACATTGCCTCCCGGTCCAGAAAGGAGAGTTAGAGTGTCGGTCAGTTTGTGAGATTCCAGGGGAGCGCTGGCGAACTGCGCGCGCATGGCAGCGACCGGGTCTGCTGGAGCGGCCCCCGCCTGTTGCGGATAGCCTGGGGCCGCGGCCGAGACCAGCGCGCCAGGAAACAGCCGGGCCAGCAATACCCCGCCGGTGAGCGCGGTGGCGGCTTGCAGTATCTCGCGTCGCGTGGTCCCTTTGTCGGTGCGATTCGGATCCATAGTTACGCCTCGCTTTCTCGAATTGGGATTTCCCTTCGCTTCCCTCGCGGGCCGGAAATACACTCTCGAAGGTCTCTGTATTCAATGCCAGATTTGTCCCGGATGGGCGTCCGATACAATACGCCTGCTATCGACCGTGTCAAGCCGTAAGATTCATGGGAGTGTGAGCTGACGTTGCTGCAGGAAGCGGCGGACCGCGGGGTCGCGCTCGAGGCCGATGGCGATTTCGTAGGCTTGGCGGGCTTCT
>Ga0210403_10000407_pt1 | contig 45718 bp, 36 predicted proteins | sample IncBWC19MmetaG_FD_150863 | JGI IMG/M metagenome (GOLD analysis project Ga0210403, IMG submission 150863) | Forest soil microbial communities from Barre Woods Harvard Forest LTER site, Petersham, Massachusetts, United States - Inc-BW-C-19-M | ecosystem: Environmental > Terrestrial > Soil >...
GAAGGGACTGGGCGCGTACTGGAAGATTCCGACCAGCAGCGCGAGCGCAGTTAGAGCTTTCTCGCCACCGGAGAGCAGGAGCACGCTCTGCAGGCGCTTGCCAGGAGGCGAGGCCACGACATCGATACCGCTCTCCGCGCTGTTTAGTTCGTCGGTCAACTTCATGAAGGCGTGGCCGCCGCCAAAGAGCTTCTTGAACGTGGCCTGGAAGTTTTCGTTGATCTTCGCGAAAGCTTCTTCGAACTTTTGCCGGGAAATCTGATCGATCTCTTTGATGGTGGCAATCGTGTTCTCAATCGACGAGATGAGATCCTTACGCTGCGTGTCCAGGAATCCGTGGCGCTCGGCCGTCTCTTTGTATTCTTCCAGCGCCATCATGTTGACGGGGCCCATGGCTTCGAGTTTCGAGCGCATATCGCGGTAGAGTTGGTCTTCGTTCGCGAGTTCGTCGCCTGACAGGACCGGAAGCGTGCTGTCGGCCATCAATGCAGCGCGCTCGACGCCAAGTTCGTTGAGGCAGGTCTCCGACATGTATTGGGCGTCGGACTGCAATTTCGCTGCAGTGGCCGACAATTCGCCGCGGCGATCGCGAGCCTGGTCGAGCAATTGGCGGCTGTTGTGCAGCAGGTCGTCAATCTCTCCTAGGCGAGCGCGGAGTTGCTCGGTCTCGAATTGCAGCAGGCCCTCGCGCGTCTGGGCGGCGTTGCGTTCGGACTCGAGATCGGTGGCTTGTTGGGCTAATTGCGCGTTCTCAGCTTCCCGCTGCAGCTTTTCGGCGGCCGCGCCTTCGATCTGCGAGACGAGCGCCTGCACGCGCTGCTCCATGTCGGTGAACAGGGATTCGATGCGCTGCAAAACGCCGGCAGCGGACCGATGACGTTCTTCGAGTGTGGCGACGCGGGCTGCGTGTTGCGAGGTCGTCTGCGCCGATTCCTCGCGGCGAAGCCTCAGAGCCGCCAGCGATTCCTGGCCAGCCGCAAGGATCTGTTCGAGTTCGACTTGCCGGAGCTCCAGCACTTCGATCTCAGATTGGCGGGCGCAAAGGATGCCTTCCTGCTCGGCACGCTCGGCTGCCAGACGGCTCATTTCCAGTTGCGCCACATTGAGGCGCTCACTCACTCGAGTCACTTCCGACTCGAGTTGCTGCAGCATGTGGCGCGACGTCATCGCCTGATTCTCGGCCTCGCGCTTTTCGCCTTCGAGACGCTCCAGCAGGGAACTAAGCTCGGTAATTTCCCGGCCAAGGGTTAGAACCCGGGTCTCTTCCTCACGCAGGGCGCGCTCCAGATCATCCAGCAGGCGCATGACGTCGCGCAGTTCACGCTTCATCGAGAGGGGGCCCTCGGCACGCTGTTTGCCGCCAGTGACCGTAACGTTGTGGAAGCACTCTCCGGCCTGCGAGAGGAAGAACGCGTCCGGATTCTCGAGTGCAAGATTGCGAGCGACGTCTGCTTCCGGAACGATATAGCCATCGCGCAGCTTGGGCAGAATCACTTCCAACGAACGTCCAAAACCGTTCAGCACGCGAATGGAATGCTTGAGGGGAACGATCTGGGCGGCAGGCGGCGCGGAGTGGGCGGCTTCGTCGAGCACGAATGAGAACTTGGCCTGGGAATCCTCAGGATGAACCAGGAACGTGGCGCGCCCGTCAACGTCGGTGCGCAGCATACGCAGGCCCTCGTCGGCAGCGTCCCATGATTTCACGACGATGTAGTTGAGTTCATCACGCAGAAAATCTTCGACGACCCGCTCGTATCGCGGCTCGACTTCGAGAAAATCAGCGAGTACGCCGACGGGTGCGAGGCCACTCTGCATTACACCAGACTGAAAAAGTCGGCGGACGGACTCGGTGGAGTATCCGTGTTCAGCGATGACGGCTTCGAGCGATCCCTTTTTGCCCAGCGCAGTCGCGTACTCGGCGCGGAGGACATCGAGATTCGTCTTGGCCTGGTTCTCTTGCAGCTTCTTTGATTCGATCAGGCCGCGGACACGGGAGATTTCTTCGCTGATGCCGGCTGCGCGTTGCGTAATCGACTCGAACTCGAGCGTGAACTGGCCGCGCTGTCCGCCGAAGGCCTCGACCTGAGTGTTTGCCGTCGCGATTTCGGCTTCGAGACGGCGTGCTTCACGATCGCATCCAGCGAGACGCTCTTCGGCCTGCGCGAGCTGATTGCGCAGGCGGGAAGCGGAGGAAACGGTGTCGAAGATGGCGACGCGCGACTCTTCCTGCCGGTGCTCGATCTCGGCGAGACTGGCGGAGGCTGTGGCAGCGTCCTGCTGGCACAGCGCGAGGTCGCTCTGCGCGGCTGCAAGGTCGGCGGCGGCGGATTCGAGAATCTGGCGATTGGCCTCGCGCTCGGATTCTAGAGCGGTCAGCCGGTGGCGAGCTTGGGCCAACTCGGCTTCGGCCGACGCCGAGCGTATCAATAATTCAGCGCAGCGTTCCTCATTGTGGCGGCGGCGGGCCTGGGCGCGGTCGATTTCGAGCGCGATCTGGCTGATGCGGTCGCGGTTCTCGCGCAACTCAGTTTCGATCGAATATCCACGCCGCGTGCGGTCGGCGTGCTCGGCTTCAAGTTGCTGCACTTCCTCCGACCGATGCCGCATCTCGTCGGCCAGACTGTTGAGCCGGGCGTCGATTTCGGCGCTCTCGCGCTCGACCGCCGCGAACTTGCTGGCCAGCACCACGCGCAGCTTGGCGCGCATCTCGTCGCGCAGCCGGGCGTAACGCTCTGCCTTGGACGCCTGGCGCTTGAGGGAATTCATCTGGCGCGTGACTTCTTCAAAGATGTCATTCACGCGTGCCAGATTGAGCTTGGCGTCTTCAAGGCGTGCCTCGGCGAGGCGCTTCTTCGTCTTGAACTTGGTAATGCCTGCAGCTTCTTCAAGGATCGCGCGGCGATCTGTTGGACGGCTGCTGAGGATCTGGCCGATGCGTCCCTGCTCGATTAGTGCGTAGGACTCCGGGCCGAGCCCGGTGCCCATGAACAGTTCCTGAATGTCTCGCAGGCGGCAAAGCTTGCCGTTAAGCAAGTATTCGCTGTCACCTGAGCGGAACAGGCGGCGAGTGACGACGATCTCTCCGCGGTGGAACTGCTGCTGGTTAAACTTGCGGCGGCGAATCTTCAAAACGACGTGCGGGGCTACGGTGCCCATCGCTGCGTTCGCAGGTGGGGCGGTTACGTTATGCGCCGGCAGCGCGAAGATCGGTTCGTCGTCGGGGAAAGCGATGGCAAGGGTATTGACCTTCGAACGAGGGACTTCTACTTCTTCCGTCTTGCCGGGCTGCGCATCCTCGACGGCCTGCTCGGTGTCGGCTGCGGCACGCGAGCGGACTGCCGCTTCGTCCCAGTCGTCGGTCACCTGAACTCCGGCCGACTCGGGCATCTCATCCTGAATATCGACTTCAGTGGCGGCGTTCGCGTCGGGGCCCCCATAGGCTTCCGGATCGATCAGCGTGAGCGAAACTTCCGCCATGCCGGTGGGCTTGCGGTCGCGCGTTCCGGCGAAGATCACGTCTTCCATCCGCGATCCGCGGAGCGTCTTGGCCGACTGCTCGCCGAGCACCCACGAGATGGCGTCGGAGATGTTCGACTTGCCGCAGCCGTTCGGTCCAATGATGGCGGCAATGCCGTCGCCATGGAACTTGAGTTCCGTGCGGTCACAGAACGACTTGAACCCGAGAATCTGAAGCCTCTTCAATTTGAGCAAAGCATTAACTCCAGTGGCCAGCGGTCGGTTGCCAGTGAATCGGGTGCCCCATTTCTGGCTGGTTTTGCCAGAAGTTGGGATTTTCGTATATGGCGCAGCTGTTTACCAGACGGATTCCTCCTCTGGCGGATTTGTTGCCACACCACTGTGCACAGTCGTTCGTCTCACCCCAGGCTGGATCGGGCGAGCACAAAGTTAAGCTACTGTAACGGTGAAATTGGGGCGGGGTCAAGCAATATAACACTATATGTAGTGTGGGCTTACAGCCGACCGCGCTAGGTTGCACAGACATTGCAGCAGGTGGACAGTTTCAAGGTGGAGACGGAAAGGAGGTGGGATGAATCGCGAGAGCAAAATAAGGCTAGCGCAAGGGGGGAGGGAGTGCAACCGGAATGTAGGTGCTCATCTGAAGGCCTGCTTTTATAGGGACGGTCCGAACCGGGATTGGAACACATTCTCGGGCTACCTTCGGAGTCACCAAGATGATATTGATATCCGGCGAATCCTGCCCTGGGCCGGGTTGTTTCTCGCGACATCGATTGGCATCAGCTACAGTCTGGAACGGGACTTCGTCCTCTGCATACAGATAGAGTTCAGGATTCATCTGTGGACCGTAAATCGCTGCAAGTCGGTTGGAAAGATCTGCCCAACGCAAAGGTTCCATATTGATGGACATCTGGCCGGTGTTCGTCATGCGCGACACAATGAACGGGTCGGCAAGTGGGGACAGCCGAGGCAGCTGTCCCCACTTGCTCCGAGGTAGTTTCTGACTAGAAGTCCGTCGAAGAATCCTTACTGCTCGTACGCTCCTACGTTGATCTGGCCGCTGCCGTTCACTCGGGGATTGCCAGCATAGTCGAGAACGCCGACCGTGTTGACACCAAGATTCGTGCCCGCGTTAAGCGCCGGGGACCCGGACGCCAGGTCAAAGTTATACGGCGTCGTCGTGATGTTCACATAGAGCGGATCGGCGAACTGCGAGTGGGCTTCCTGTCCGGAGGCGGTTCTGTAGGCCGGGAAACCCGTCAGCGACTTGCTTTGCCAGTCAAACAAGGCGCCCCCCGCTCCGGCCGTGTCGTAGTACACGTTGTAGTCCAGGACCGCAGGAACGGGCACGCTGGTAGTGAAGTCGTACACCAGATACTTTGTCGAGAGAGTGTAGTCGTCGAAGATGTTGTTCTCCACTGTGTTGTTGGTGGCGTGGTACTGAATCTGGAACTCTCCCAGGCCGCTGCTGCCGTGCGTGCCGTCATTCCACAGGGAATTGTTGACGATCACGATGTGGTCACTGCCGCCCACTCTGCTTGCGTACCCACCGATCGACAGCCCGACATACAACGAGTTGTAGATAATGTTGTTGCGGAAGATCACATAGCTTGAATTGTGGCCCGAGTGTTCGCTGGCCATCTCGCTCAAATCGGAATCGTGAATCAGGTTGCGCTCCACGATCACGCGCGTGCAGCCATCGCAGTAATAGCCATCGGCGCCGACCTGGTTGTGATAGACCGGATTGGTCGTGGAGGTGATGTTGTAGATCGTGTTCTGGAAGACCCAGCCGTCACGGGCCTGATCGTAGGCAGAGTTCGGTGAAACGCCCTCGAAGCCAATGTTATCGAGCCCGATGTTGTCGCCGTCGTGCACATTGTTATGCGCCATCACCCAATACTGAACGTTGCCGTCGAACGAGACGTTCTCGCTGCAGCCCGTGGTGTTGTGATCGATCTCGTTGCCGTAAAGCGTGACATTGTTGATTGATGCCGGAGCCTGGGTCCCGTAGACGGCGACGGCAAGCGCGTTTGCAGCATTGCAGCTGCTGAGCGTCTGCGCAATGTTGTGGATGTGGTTGTTCAAGATCTCGAGGTTACTTCCTGCCCCTTCGAAATCAATTCCTACCGGGACTTTGCCCTTACTCGAACTAGAGAAGTTTCGAATTTCGAATCCCTGAATGACGATGTAACTGAAAGTCCCCTCCAGGCTGAACAGGCCGGTTTGGCCGCCAGCGACGAGGCCGGTGCCGTCTACGATGGGCGCTTCACCAGGATAATTCTGGAAGGTGACGTATCCCGACGTGGAATTGCCTGACGTCTTCATGGTGACGATTTCGTTGTAAGTGCCGGCACGAACCTGCACGGTATCTCCTGCCTTCACGGTATTGGCGGCCTTCTGGATGGTGCGCCAGGGGGCGCTGAGAGTACCCGTGTTGTTGTCGTTGCCGCTCGTTGAAACGTAATAGGTCGTGCCAGAGCGCGAGGGCAACTGGATCGTGACAGTCGCCGTCGCCGATTTGGTGGAGTCGGCCTGAGAGATGGCCGTCACGGAGACGGAAGCGGGGCTCGGCACACTAGAGGGAGCCAGGTAGATCGCCTCATTCGTGCTTCCCAGCACAGTGGTCGAGACGAGACCGTTCGTCGAATTTCCGCCGCTGATGCCGTTCACCTGCCACGTAACGGCCGTATTGGTTGAGCCGCTGACGGTTGCCGTGAACGATTGTGTGGCTAGGGTGGCGAGGGTGACCGTGCTCGGCGAAATCGTGACGCTGACTTGTGCGATCAGCGAAGCCGAAAGGGAAAGGACAACACATATCAGAAGCGTGACCACATAGATGCGCCCGCAGCAGAGCTTCCCAACCGCGAAATTCGTGATTCTCATTGTTCCTCCTCGCGAACCGATCGAAATGATGCCAATGGCTTCGTTTATTTACGAGGAGTATTACGAATAATTACGACTGCGTTCGTATGGATTCACATGAAACACCCGGAGTCCGGGATTGTCAAGCGATTTTGGAGGGGGTTTTCTTGAAGCGCAGCGGATTGCGGAAAAGGCCGATCGCTTGAGCTAGCGAGAGAGTCGAAGAGTGGTCCACATGTTTATATACGGGTACCGCAGCATCGATGTATTCTTTCGCACATTTGATTCGGAGCTGTGTTCTCGGGCATCGCGTAGCTAAGATCGCGGAGTCATGGAGGAGTTCGCATTGCAGAAAGCTGAGGCGAGAAATACGAACGCGCAACTGCGCCGCAATTCCCTCGGTCTTCCCGAATTGATCTTTCATGGCATCACTCACATCGCGCCCGCCACCAACGTCATATTCACCTTTCCGATCATCGCGATGAAGGCCGGGCCGGCGATGCCCATCTCGTTCTTCCTGACCACGATCGTTTGTTTATTCATCGCCAACACGGTTGCGGAGTTCTCGCGTTACATGCCCTCGAGCGGTGGATATTACTCGTTCGCGACCCGGGGCCTCGGAAGCCGCATGGGATTCATCGCGACCTGGAGTTATCTCATCTACGACATCCTCGGTCCGGCCGCCTCTAGCGGCTTTCTGGGATACCTGCTCTCTGACACGCTGCACAGCAGTTTCGGAGTTCGCGTGCCTTGGTGGTTGTTCGCGGTCGCGACCTTTGTGGTGATCTGGTTCTTCACGTACTACGGAGTCCGGTTCTCGATGCACACCACCGCGTTGCTGGGTGGGGCGGAAATGCTGATCATGCTGGCGCTGGCGTTCACGTTTCTGAGGCATCCCGGTCCAGGTTCGCACTACAGTGCTCCATTACAGCCCATGCTTTCGCCACACCATTACCAGGGAATCCTGGCGGGGATGGTTTTCTCGGTGCTCGCGCTGAGCGGCTTCGAGGCTCCTGCTCCGCTCGCGCAAGAATCTCGTCGTCCCGGAAGATTTGTGGCATTGGCGGTAATGCTCTCGTTGCTGGCGATCGGTGTCTTCTATGTATTCACGTCCTATGCCAGCGCGATCGGCTGGGGAACGGGCAACATGGCCGCATTCGCATCCGATGACAATCCTTACTACGCGCTCGGCCACAAGCTATGGGGAACCGCTTGGTGGTTGGTTATCCTGGCCATCATCAATAGCGCGGTGGGCGCCGGCCTGGCGTGCACGAATGCGGCGTCCCGCGTGATGTATACCATGGGCCAGACCGGCACGCTGCCAGCGGCTTTCGGAAGAATCCATCCGGTCCATCGCACGCCGACATTCGCCATTGCATTCCTTCAGGTTTGTGGGTTGGTGCCAGTCCTGCTCGTTGGCCTGCTGCTTCGGCCGGTGGATATTTTCAATTTCCTGGGCACCATTGCTACGCTTGCCGCGATTCTGTTGTACGCGATGGCGAACCTTGCCCTGACGGCTTACGTTCGTCGCGAACTTCCGCAGCACTTCAGCGTCTGGCGCCACGCGGTGGTTCCGTGGATGGGAACGCTGGCCCTTGTTCCGGTTTTTTTCGTCACCATGTACCCGGTGCCTGGTTGGCCCTATAACATCACGCCTTACTGCTTCGCGGTGATTCTCGTGGCTGGCGTGGGATACATGTACTGGATTGCTGCGCGCGATCCTGAGGCGTTTCGGCGCGGGGCAACCATGTTGGTTGGGAGCCCTCTGGACGAAGCCGGCGATGTGGAATGGGACCGCACACGGAATTGATTCGGAGAGCGGCGCCTCGCTGCGCTCGGCGGGACAGCCGAAGGCGGCTGTCCCCACATGTCCCGAGTTGATTTTCGCTACCCGAGCTTCTCGAAGAATCTGCAGATCGTTTCGATCCCGCGGTAGAAGTTCGGGATATGGAACTTCTCGTTGGGCGCGTGCAGGTTGTCGTCCGGGAGGCCGAAGCCCATCATCACGCTAGGAATCTTCAGGACGTCCTGGAAGTCGGTGACGATGGGAATCGATCCTCCACTGCGGATGAATACCGTGTCCTTCTTGAACGTGTCGTGCAGGGCTTGCGTTGCGGCCTCGATGTATTTGTTGTCGGTGCTCACGACGCAGGCAGGGCCCTTGCTCCAGACTTTTACTTTCGTCTCGATGCCCTTGGGCGTGTTCTTCTTGATGAAGGCCAGGTACTTCTTCAGGATGTCGTCCGGATCCTGGTTCGGGACCATGCGCATTGACACTTTCGCCTTGGCTTTCGCCGGGATGACGGTCTTGGCGCCGTCCGCGATGAAACCTCCGGGCATGCCGTGGACTTCGAGCGTGGGACGCGCCCAAGTGCGATAAAGAACGGAGTAGCCGGGTTCTCCAGTGAGAACTTTCGATCCGACTTCTGTCTTGCGGTAGTGCTCTTCGTTGAAGGGCAGGCGCTTCCAGGCTTTCAGTTCGGCTGCGGTTGGAGCCTTCACGCCTTTGTAGAAGCCGGGGATGAGAACTTTGCCTTTCGAGTCTTTCATCTTACTGATCATCTCGATCAGGGCGAAGAACGGATTCGGGGCTGCGCCTCCGTACATGCCGGAGTGCAGATCGGTCTTCGCACCGTAAGCCTCGATTTCCGTGTACACCAGACCGCGCAGGCCGACGCATAACGTTGGGAGATCGGGAGCGAAGAGTTCGGTGTCGCAAACCAGCGCGAAGTCGGCTTTCAGCTTGGCTTTCTGCTTGCGGATGTATTCGGCGATCGACTCCCCGCCGACCTCTTCCTCGCCTTCGAAGATGATCTTCACATTGATCGGCAGCTTGCCGCCGCCGGTTTGCATAAGAGCTTCAAGGGCTTTGACTTCCATCCAGAGCTGGCCTTTGTCGTCAACGGCGCCGCGAGCGTAGATGTTGTTGTTGCGCTCGGTCGGCTCAAACGGCGGCGACTTCCATTCGTCGAGTGGTTCAGCCGGCTGGACGTCGTAGTGTGCATACGTGAGGACGGTGGGCTTACCGGTGGCATGCAGCCAGTCGGCGTAGATGAGCGGATGTCCTTGGGTCGGGATGACCTCGACGTTTTCCATGCCGATGCGGCGCAGTTCGTTGGCGACGTAGTCGGCGGCTTTCTTGATGTCGGGCTTGTGTTCTTCGAGGGTGCTGACGCTGGGAATGCGGAGAAGATCTTTGAGTTCGTTTAGAAAACGCTGCTGGTTATTGCGGGCAAAATCGACTGCGGGAGAGGCCATGGTGAGTCCTTTCGTATTTGGACAATCTGAATCTCGGTGGGCATCGCGGGACTGCGCGCCTGGACTCCGAGGAAACGAATCAGTATAGCGCGAAGCGTGGCTCACCACAGAGGGCACAGAGGAGCACAGAGGACCTCTCACGCATACGCCATGCGGGTGCGGCGGCGCCAGTACGCGGCTGCCAGAAGCAACACTGTCGCAATCAGGTATGGGACAGGACTGCTCGATGCAGGCGTTGTACCCATGAAGTCGATGCCCGGGATGTGATGAGCGGGACCCATATACCACCAGATGATGTAGAGGGCTTCGAAGGCCTTGCTGCCGCCGGTCAAGACACCCAGGGCCAGCGCCAGGGTGGGAATGAATACGGCGCCGCCGAACCAAGCCGCTAAGCCATGGTGATCGCCGTTGATGAGCAATCTGACACCGACCCCACCTGCGGCGAAGAGAGCGACGAGAACTCCAGCGGACCAAATGGCTGGAAGCTGTCTCGACAACGCTCGCGGAGAGGAGAAGATCAGGGACTCCGTCGCGTGCCGAGTTTCCCGCGATCCCATGGGAGACCAGACAAAAATCGGCCACAACCAGGCTGCTACAAGGACCCCACCACGAGCGGCATCGAAAGGGGCGAAAATGCACGCGATGGCAAGACCGGCGGCGACCAGGTACCACCACCAGCGCTTACCCTTCAGCATCAGACGCAGTTCAGCGGCAACGATTCGGAAGAAGGGAATACCAGAACGCGGTTGTGGCATCGGAGACAGATGTGCTGCGCTCAAATTATGAGAAGGCGCGGATTCTTGCACTGCCGAAGCCGGTGGTGTGACCGCCGAAAGTGCCCGGCGCTTGAACCAGGATCGTGCCGGGTCGAAACGATGGAAGAAGATCGTCGCGGTATAGGCGATCGCAACGGCCACGGCGATCCAACCCAGCCGGATAAGAAGGACGTTGGTTGTCCAGTCGATGCCGTTCCATGGAAAAGTGCGAACCGCGTGCTCCCCGCCGATGGTCAGGCTGAAGTGGAAGTTGTTGTTATCGGTCGGATCAATCGCGTGCAAGGTCTGCCGTGAACTGCGGTAGAGAAGCTGCAAGCCGGTTGGGTCGTCAAGACCTGTTACGCCGAGCGCAAGCGCCGCCGTCCATACGAAGAAATAAACGATGTTCCCCACGCCTCCGCGCAGAAGCGGCAGAGTCTCAAAGAGCACAGCCGCGCTGGCCGCCAGTAGCATCGTGGGTAGTGCGAAGAAGATGAATGGCGCCCAAAGCTTCCACAGGGAGAAGGAATGCGCCTCGGCACGCATGAGTTGCATGGCCACCGCTGCCACCATCAGGATTCCGACCATGCAAGCCAGCACTGCAAAATTGCTGAGTGTTTTTGCGATGGTGTAGAAATCCTTGCGCATGGGAGTGGCGGCGAGGATCTGTCCGACGCGCGTATCGGTGTCACGCTGCACGGAGTTTTTGACGATGTAAAAGCCCGCGAGTGAAAGAAACGTCGAGCAGCATATCGCCATCAGGGCGCCGATCCATGCGGAGTTGTAAACGCCGCGATAGCCATTGCCGACGACGATCCAGACTTCCTCCGTGGCAACTGCGTAAGCGACCCAAAGAGCGCCTGCCAGGGTGAGCAGGAAACTGTAGCGACGCAGGCGTTCGAGGAAGTCGGCGCGCACCATGTGATAGAGGACGCGGGCTGAGTTCACGCAACCACTCCGGCTTCGATGCTCGGACTCACGGTCCCGGCGCGGTACTTAGTCAGGCAGAACAAGTAGGCGTCTTCGAGATTCGCCGTGAGTGGCTGAGCACCATCCGGCGGCTTTTCACCCAGGACGCGGGCATGTACTCCGTCGCTGCGCCGGGCCGTGTTGCTAATCAGGTAGCGTTGACGGGCGGCGTTCAAATCCGCACTGGGAATCACGCATTCCCAAACCTTTCCCTCCACGCGGCGCAGAAGTTCTTCCGGTGAGGCATGGGCCACAAGCGTGCCTTGCGAGATCAGGGCGATGTCAGTGGCCGTCGCTTCTACGTCGGAGACGATGTGTGTCGAGAGAATGATGATGCGTTCGCCGGAGAGTTCCGAGAGTAGGTTGCGGAAGCGGACACGCTCTTCGGGATCGAGTCCCGCGGTCGGTTCGTCAACGATCAACAGTTGGGGGTCATTCAAAAGCGCTTGCGCGATGCCGACGCGCTGCTTCATGCCACCGGAATAGCCGCCCAGCGGGCGCTTGCGGACATCGGCGAGGTTGACCAGATTCAGCAATTCGTCAATCCGCCGCTTGGAGGCGGGCGCATCGAGCCCTTTCACGGCCGCAAGATATTCGAGGAATTCGACCGCGTTGAGATTCGGGTAGACACCAAAATCCTGCGGCAGATAACCGAGCGTGGCGCGCAGGCCGTCGGGATTGGAGGCGATATCGGTGCCGTTCCAGCGGACATGGCCATCGGTCGCCCGCGTGATCGTGGCCAAGATGCTCATGAGCGTGGTCTTTCCGGCGCCGTTGGGCCCGAGAAGTCCGAGCACTCCGGGACCAAGCTGAAGCGTGAAGTTGCGCAGGGCCCAGTTTCCTCTGCCGTAGCGCTTGCTGACGTTTTCGATTGCGAGTTGCACGAACCCTCCGGGCAAAGCCTCTAGCTCCTGGCTTCCAGCAAATCAGCGTAGTGGAGGAACGCATAACGCACAACCGAAGTTCCGGAGAATTAGAACCTCGAGGGCGAGAAGGGCAACGAATCGTATTCGGGTTTGCGGCCTTCGATTATGTCGGCCATGATCTGGGCCGTGATCGGGGCGAGCAAGATGCCGTCTCGGAAATGCCCGGTAGCGATGTAGTAGCCGGGAATTTCGGTTGCACCCAGGATTGGGAGATTGTCTGGCGTTCCGGGACGAAGTCCGGCCCAGTCTTCGAGGATCTTTGCATCGGCGAGCTTCGGAACGAGCTTGAGGGCGGCGCGGTGGAGTCGCTGGATGGTGTCGGGATCGGTACGCTTGTCGAAACCGACTTCCTCGACCGTGGCGCCGACAAGCAGCCGCCCGTCACTGCGCGGAATGAGATAGACATCCGGCGTTCGGATTACGTGCTTGAGCAGGTTCCGCGGATTCATCACCAGGCAGAGCATCTGGCCTTTGACAGGCCGTGTGGGGATGGGTCGCGGGCCGATCTGACCGGACCATGCACCGGCGCAGATGACTAGTTTTCCGGCGCAGAACGATGTCTTTGCGGTGGTAACGCCGATGACTCGGCCATCGGTCACATCGGCGGCTCTGACAGGATCACCGGAGGAGAAATCCACGCCTCGGCTCTTCGCCGCCTTAAACGCAGCCGTACTCAGGGCGCGCGGGTCGACGCTGCGCTCCTTAAGGTAGAGGGCACGTCCGCGGATCGCCCGGAAAGACTCTTTGATCTCCTCCACGCTCTGCTCGACTCCATACTCATGGCGAAACGACTCCATTTCAGTGTCATCGAAGGCCGCCTTGAGCAATTCAGGTTCAAGCTGTTCCAGTTCGGCCGTGGATGCTGCGGTGGGCCCCATCTGCGGACTCGTGAGAGCTGGATGCCCCAGGTGTTCTCGCGAGAGGAACAAGATCGTGCCGAAATCCCGCAGGTCAACCTTCATCCCCGATTCAAGTTCGAGTTCATGGGCGAACTCCGGGTGCATTCCGGCGCTCGCGGTCGCCAAAGATTGCAGAGCGGGTGGCGTTTCGAGCGGGCTATCGACCAGCATGCCGCCGGCGGCGTGAGAGGCTTCGCGGCCCGGTTCACCGCGTTCGACTACCAGCACGGACGCACCCCGCTTGCGGAGGGCGAGGGAGAGCGAGAGGCCGATGATGCCTCCGCCGATGATGATGACGTCCCAAGTCTTCACGTTAGCAATTGTAGAGGAGTAGAGACTCGGCGAACTCCGCGCCCTCTGCGGTTCAAGCTTTTATCGCAAAGCACGCCGAGAAAGCCCGCACAGGCGGCAGAGAAAGGGCGCTGCTCCAAGCCAGGTGACAGGGCTCGCGCGGCTGAATAAAATGACGGCATGAACAAGTTCCTGGTTGGGGCGACACTGCTGATCGCAATGCTTGCTACCGCGGTCCCGTTCTTTGCGCAGAAAGATAAGGACGACGAGCCAACCTCGTGGCTCTACTTTGTGGTGGTCAAGGACGACAACGGAAAGCCTGTTCGCAACGCGGCCGTTATCATGCATCCGGTGACCGCTAAGGGTAAGCAGTCTCGAGGCGGGTTAGAATTGAAGACCAGTCCGGAGGGGAAGTGTGACTTTGACGGCGTTCCCTACGGTGTGTTGCGTGTGCAAGTTCTAGCGCATGGGTTTCAGACCTACGGCGAGGACTTCGACATCCAGAAGCCGAAGACCGAGATCACCATCAAGTTGAAGCAGCCACAGGGGCAATTCTCGGTGTATGACGATCGCCCGAACGATCCGAACGCCGCGCCGAAGCAGGATGCGCCGCCGCCCGATCAGAAGGATAAGAAACCGAACTGAGGAATCAGATTGGAGATTTAATTTCAGATTGCAGGTTGAAAATCAGATTCTCAAATCTGCAATCTAAAATGTCAGACCTATGGACTATCTACTGAAAACTGAACCCTCCACCTATTCCTTTGCCGACCTGCAGCGTGAGAAGACCACTGTGTGGGATGGAGTTTCGAATCCTGTGGCTTTGAAGTATCTTCGCGGCATGAAGCCGGGCGAGCGGTTGGTGATCTATCACACAGGGGACGAGAAGAGCGCCGTGGGAACTGCCAACGTCGTCTCGGTCGATGTCTCCGATGAGCGGAATCCCCAGGTCAAGATTAAAGTCGGCAAAGCGTTGGCCAAGCCGGTCACGCTTGCCGAGGTGAAAGCCAGCGATGTGTTTTCCGAATCTCCACTGGTGCGGCAGGGGAGGCTCAGCGTGGTTCCGCTTAACGATCGACAGCACAAGTTCCTGACGGGAGAATGAGTACCCCTACGTACCTATCCAGACCGATTCCCATCCGTTACATAAGTCACTTGCGACGCTGAAAACCGCTCCCGACAATGTCTTTCCAGGGATTTTCCGGAGGGGCACATGGACGGTCTGGCCGCAAAACTGGCAAAAGAATCGGGCATGGGAGCGCCAGTTCCCACTCAAAATCCGAACGACCTGAACGGGTTGGATCCGCGAGAAGTCGTGGATGTGCGCTTCTTTCTGAAACCGGAAGAACTCGACGAAGCTGCCGCCATCCGAAACGTCAAGAGCAACCAGAAATCTCATAAAGCTCTGATGCGGACTATATGCGGACTGGGCGGGGTATATGCCGCCTTCCTGCCTTACATGAAAGGCGCGACCTGGTCGATTTGGTGGCACCATCGGCCCGATGCTTTTATTTTTTGGGGAGCGTTCTTGCTCCTCAGTATCTACAACGTGTTAGGACAGCCCGGAATCATGAAACTGAATCGCATGGCTAACCGGCTCGATGTGGAGCGGCGCATCTGCATCAGCCATCGCGGCATCGATATCACGCACGGCCGACTGCGGCAGCAGAAGCAGTGGAACGACTTTTCATTCTTCCAGGAAACGCCGACGATCATTCTGCTCCAGACAAACGGCGCATCTTTCTGGACGCTGCCGAAAAGAGCGATCCCCGCCGGACGCGGGGACCAGTTGCAAACGCTTCTGAATGCGAAGTTGCGACGTCGCTAGGTCTACGGCTTCCTTACGATGAAATTCGCGCGTCGCGGTGGATCAGCGTTGAATCCAGGAAATATCCCAAGCCGAGCGTGAACGGGATCGCGCCAAAGGCGGCGGCGATCATCGCGTCGGGCTCGTAGCGAGCTACGATGGTGAAAGCCAGCATGTAGCCGACCGCGCCTGCGACCAGCAAAATTCCTGCACGGCGCGACTTCTGCGACTCGGAGAGTTCCGCTTGCATGGGGACCTCGACGCCACGCGCCATCGCGGCCAGACGCTCGTCGGTGCGCAGCTTGCGCACGCGGTAAAAGGTATACATTCCAACCACTGCCATTGGTATCGCGAAGAGCATGACGACTGCTGCGAAACCGGTGAGTCCTTCCATGTTCATATCTCCTTCCGCTTGTGCGTAGCGCGGATTGCTTAAGTTCATTTCCGCATCTGTTGGAAGATACGCAGGCGGAAGGGCAGAAGTTCCATTCATTTGAAAATCGAATCGCGGAGGTGTGGCGATCCTCCGCAATTCTCTGGAACAAGCTCCTCAACTAGAGCGATCGCAGGAAATTCAGCAGGTCCTGCTTCTGTGAGGCTTTTAACCGGTTGTAATTGCCGATGACCTTAATCGCCTCCGACCCACTGCTGCTGTGCGCCTGAATGGCCTGGATGAGGTCGGTGGTGCGGCCATCGTGCAGGAAGAACAGGCGTTGCCCGAGTCCCCAGAGGGGGGCGGTGCGGAACTGCTTTCCGCTTGCGGCCCCTTGAGCGATGCCATCCTGCAAATCGATGCCCATCTTGTGCAGGGCGAAGTCCGAGTAGGGGTTGTAGCTCACGTTCGACATGCCGGTGTAAGGCGATTGGCCAGTCGTGAGCGTTGGAGTGTGGCAGAGTGAGCAACCGATGGAGGAGAACAGGGACGCTCCACTCAAGGTGGACGAGGTTGTGGGAGCAGGTGTCGGCGGCGCGGATAAGCGTGCGAACAGCGCGAAGTTGAGCGCATCCGACGACATTTCAGAGGCTGTGCCCGTAGCACTACCGCTTTCGTTCACGGAGTGGGTTTTATCTTCCGGCGAGCTGTTGAATACGCAGCCAGCCACAGCGCTTCGTTCGTTAGGGAAGAGTTCATTCGAGACTCCCATCTCGACGTTGTAAGCCTCTCCCGAAAAAATCAGGAGAGATTTGTTCTGCGCTTTCCAGCCGAAACGCGTGATGCTGCCGTCGTTTCCGCTGGTGTTGAAGGAGCCCGCAATGCCGAGTGTGGCCCGGCGAGAGGCTGTGGCGTTCAGGTTGTCGATCAAAGCCTGATCGGAAGTCGCTTCGACCAAACCGAGTCCGAATATCGGTGTGGGAATGCGGAAGATCACGTTGCCTTGCGCCACCGCAGTAGCGAAGTCCGGCTGTGCCAGCGTGCAGCCAGGCGCATCCGAACGCCCTTGGATGGTGTAGAGATCGTGCACGCCGCCGTCCGGAGTGCCATTCGCATTCTTGACGAATCGCGCTTCCAGCATCGGGCCGTTTGGGGTGACGAACGATGGAACGGTGTTCGTCGCGCCATCAAGCGTGGCCAGCGCAATCTGCGGATTGGTAATTGCATTTTGCGGATTGTTCAGCCCGGAACTGCTGCCGCCGGGAGCCGGTTGGGCATGACACTGCGTACAACTATTGCCGTTGAACGTAGGGCCAAGGCCGGAACCCGGTTCGCCTGCGATCGTGCCAGAGACGGAATCGATCTCTTGCAGCACTTGGGACGCCTGGTTGAACAACGCCTGTTCGTTACTGTTGAGGGTTGGATAGAAACTGCCTGCGCCTGAGGGCCCGGGACGCGGCCCTGGATCGTTCTGTGCGGAGAGATCCAAACTCGCGAGGAGAACTGTGGCAAAGCAGAAAGCGACAGGGGAGAGCTTTCGACACTTCATGAACAACCTCCTGGGGATGGACACACGTGTGCCTTGAGAGTGCGGCACATTTTGCGAAGCGGCGCGGGGTCTATCCGCTGTTCTGATCAAGCTGCGAGCCGGTCACGACGACACCGGTCCCGCGCCCCACCGCGAACGAACAGCGCTATGGGAGAGATGGGAGCCCCAAGTGGATTTCTATCCTCGGATGAGGAAAGAATGGGACAGCATTGCGGGGGAATCTATTCCTTGCACAAATTACGGTCAAGGGCTCACAAGTTCATGTTGCGTTCTTAAATGCTGCGGATTTTTGTTGGGTAAGCGACCGATCGAGCGATTCAAACTTCGTGATGCTCGCGCTTTTCAGGGACTCACGCCAATTGTTTGCGGAGTTCCCGGCGAAGAATTTTTCCCGACGCGGTTTTGGGAACTACATCCAGGAAATGCACTTCGCGCGGCTGCTTGTAGTGCGTGAGGCGATCGGCCACGAACGAGCGAAGCTCCTCCTGGAGCTTGCCGCTCTCGACGAATCCGTCTCGCAGGGCGACGAATGCCACTGGGACCTCGCCTGCGTCCTCGCATCGACGGCCGACTACTCCGCACTCTTTCACGGCAGGATGCTCGAGCAGCACCGCTTCGACTTCGGCGGGCGCAACCGCGAATCCCTTGTACTTGATCATCTCTTTCCGGCGATCGACGACGCGGTAGAAACCCTCGCGATCGCGCGTGACGACATCTCCTGACCAGTACCACCCGTCACGCAAAACCGCGGCCGTGGCCGCGGGCTCTTTCCAGTAACCCAGCATGAACTGCGGTCCGCGCATCACCAGTTCTCCGGGCAAGCCGGATGGTGCTTCCGTAAGGTCATCGGGTCTATCGGCGGGGTCAATTTCGGATTGCGCCAGGACGCGACAGTCGGTTTGCGCCAGAGGCTGCCCGATCGAATCCGGTCGATAGAGTTCGGGATCCAGGAATCCGACATGCGTGACGGGAGATGCTTCGGTCATGCCGTATCCCTGGCAGACGAGGATATTGGTTAGCGCGGTGAATCGCCTTGGAAGTTCGGGTGCTAGTGGGGCTGCCCCTGACTTCACCCAGCGCACTTGATGCTCGCGCGGAAACTTTCCCGCTTCGGCCGCCTGGCAGAGCGCGTTGATGGCAGGCGGCACAAGCGGCATCATCGTGATCGCTTCATCGACCATCAGGCCCGTGAGTTGCTCGACGTGGAAACGCGGCATCAGCACCAGCTTCGCTCCGAGCACGAGCGCCGGATTGAGCATCACATTCAAACCGTAGATGTGATAGAGCGGAAGGCAGCACAGGATGTTGTCGGCGGCGTTGAGCGTGGTCGCGTTCGGACCGAGCAGTTGATAGATGTTGGCGACCAGATTGTAGTGCGAGAGCATGACACCCTTGGGAAGGCCGGTCGTGCCGCTGGAATAGGGAAGAGCGGCGATTGTCTGCTGCGCGGAAGACTCCAATGTCGGACAAGCGGCGGACACTGGCTTAAGCAGATTCGCGAACGGTTCGGCCGCCGCCGCTGCCGTTCGAATGGTGTACACGCGTCGCAGCATCGGCAATCCGGCGAGATTCATCCCAGCAATATTCCCGCCATCGGTGATCAAGAGGGCCGCGCCCGAGTTCTCCAGTTGATATCGCACCTCGCGTTCGCGGTAGGTGGGATTCAGGAGCGTGGGGATGGCTCCTGCGAGTTGCGTGGCATGAAAGGCCGCGCAGAATTCCCAGGAGTTGCACAGGAATATCGCGACCACCTCGCCCGGCTTGACGCCTGCTACGGAGAGACCGCGCGCCAAAGACTCGACGGTTTCTCCGTACTCGCCATAGCTGATGCGGCGTCCGCAGGAAGAGTCGACGATCGCGGTCTTCGCCGCATTCCGTCGGCAGGAGTCGAGAACGACGTCGTGGAGGAAGAGGTTCTGCGGATCAGCGTAAAGTTGCGTGCGCAACATGCCGGGAGGGATTGTAGCGGAAAATCCCGGCATTCCGAATGGGAAAAGGGTGGTGCATCTTGGTTTAGTAAGCACCCGCCTTCAAACCGCAGAAGAGCCGAGGCCCGCGGCTCGGAATTGCGATTTGCCAGGGGAGGCCCGGCCGATAGGCCTCCCCTCACGGCGCTATAGCGTGTTCGGCAACGGTTTGCGCGATCGCGCCGCAAACCGCTCAGACCAGCGAATGCGTCCCGTGGCTTGCATCACCACGAACAGAGTGATGATGGCGATGATCGTGATCGACAGGCCCGTGAACCCCCGCCAGAAGAACGCGTAGGAAAACAACACGAGATATATCAGCTGAGCCGTTCCCGCCTCCAGCGCCGCAAAACGCATTCCTACCACCAGCCTCAGATAGCTGACTACGAGCAGAACCGAAACCAATGACGAGATCACCATAGCCGCATGAATTGAGATGTGATCAACCAGATATGCGAGCAACAAGTGAAACGCGAAGAACGCAGTCGCCAGGAAGAAGTAGTTCATGGGATGGAGATCGATATCGCGCAGAGTAGTAATGATGAACATCAGGAAGAAAAAGAAGAACAGCGACACGGGCGCGGCGTAGCTGATTTCTCCGGCCAGCGGCCCGGGTTGCAGTTTCTCAGGCATGGTCATGCCGATCTGAAAACCGGAGACCAGATTGGAGTACTGCCAAGTGAGTTGCCAGCCATCGTCAACGAGCAACTTGGCGGTGGGAGAGAGCGTGTCATCGGCAAAGTCGATATCGCGGAAGTTGGTCAGCATCACGAGTTGGAAGTCGCGCGCCTGAGCGATGCCTTCTCCCAGTTGATAGCGCCAGGAGTCGAGACCCTGCGAGCGGTAGGCAACGTGAAGTTTCGCCGTCGACTCCGGCGGTACTGTCGCCTGTCCCACCGTGCCCAGGTCATCGGTCACGAGCGACACGATCTGATCATTGACTCTCATTTGCAGGGCATCGTAGATGGCCTTCCGCGCGGGAAACTTGAGGCGGAACGAAAGGTTCTGGGCTGTAGCCGAGTCGTTGCGGAAGACATAGTCTCCGCAGAAGTCAACGGCATACGTGCTGTACCAGAGCAGTCCTTTCTGACGGGGATCAAGATTGATCTTCACGCGAATGCGGCTGGACTCGAGCGCGAGCGGGATTTGGCGCTCGACTTTTCCGTTGTGCAACACGATCTTGCCGTTCTCGACCGTCGTGGAACTGGTGGATTCGGTCACGGTGTAGTGCGCGGTCGGCGGAGACTGCTCCTGCAACGTGCCCCAGGTTGAAACCACGTGGCCCCCTAGTTGCTGATTGGCGCCGTAGGTGCGCGAGAAAATGGTCGAGCCCAGAATCATCCAGGCAATGGTGGTGCAGACGAAGATGAAGACGAGCGCAAGAACGTGGCGCAGCAAGGTATCCCTCCTGTGATCGAAAGTAACTGCCAGAGCCGTTGCAGGGAGGATGCCGCAACGGAGGTATTGAGCAGGCTAGGCTTACGGAGCAAGGGCGGCAATTGGCGTGTCACGCGGGACACGTGTGTGTCAGATGATGGACGCTAGTAAAATCCGGCTAGCTGGCCAGCTTCCGGAGGAATTCCTGCTCGTTCATGTGATACTTGAAGGCCTTGCGGCCGTCGATAAAAACCACAGGAACTTCATCGTTGAACTGGCGTCGCAGCTCGAGGTCGGTGTCGACGTCGACTTCCTGCCAGATGAACCCTCCGCGCCGTGAGAGTTTGGCGAGACTTTCCTTCACTACTTCGCAAAGGTGGCATCCCTTGCGGGAATATACGATGACGCTACGAGTATCTGGCATGCCGGGAGAATTTTATCGCGAGCCTTTACCCTTTTCCAGAAGTAAAGAAAGACTTTGGACACAATAACGTTATGGTATTCCCTCGCGGTCTCTGGCTATAGTGGGACGGTAGAATCCACGCATGCATGCGCACGACAGAAAACCTCTTCGCGGTAAGACAGCGCTCATTACCGGGGCGGCTAGGCGGCTGGGGCGCGCGTCGGCGCTGGCCCTCGCTGAAGCCGGAGCCGATGTGGCCATTACCTTCCGCAATTCGGAACGCGACGCGAGAGAGACTGTAGTCGATCTGTGTGGCCTCGGCGTTCGCGCGTTCGCCCTACAGTGCGATATCACGGACGAGGGCAGTGTCCGCGCCATGATGAAAGAGGCTGGCCGCGAACTGGGGCGCATCGACATCCTGGTCAACAACGCAGCCAACTACGAGACGGCTGAGTTTGAGAAGCTGACCGTCCGGCAGTGGGATGCGATCTTCGCATCGAACACACGCGGCCCCTTTCTGGTTTCGCGCGAAGCGCTGAAATGGATGCGGCGCGACCGCGGGAAGAGTGCAGGGAAACTCGAAGCGAAGATCATCAACATGGGATCGCTCGGGGGGCTGCGGCCGTGGGCAACGCACGCCCACTATTGTTCGTCGAAGGCCGCGCTGCACATGCTGACGAAAGTGATGGCCAAAGCGCTGGCGCCGGAAATTGCGGTCAACGCGGTGGCTCCGGGCATGATCGATCTGGGGGAGAAATCCGCGGCGGACTTCATGCGTCGCATGGCCAAACAGACGCCGCTGCGGCGCAACGGACGCGGCGAAGAAGTGGCCGCCGCTGTGTTATTTTTTGCGACCGCCCCGCAGTTCATCACCGGGCAGATTTTAGCGATCGATGGCGGACTGGGATTGTAGTTATCCTTCGGCTGAGGTGGGATCAATCATCAGCTTCACCTCGGAAACGCTGTTGGCCGGAAATCCACCCTGGCGGGCATGTTCCCGCACCATGTCTTCGTTGGGCGCGATATAGACGCAATAGATTTTGTCTTTGGTTACGTAGCTGTGCACCCACTGAATCTGCGGGCCCAGTTTGTTCAGAACACTGCAAGACTTCTGCGAGATCGCAATGACCTGATCCGGAGTGACATTCCCGATATTCGGAATGTCACGCTCAATCACGAATTTCGGCATTCTCTTCCCTCCAGGTACTGCGCGATCGCCCGTTTGATGTCTGGCAAACCGCAGCCGAAGATTCTAGGCTACTGCACAGGAAATAGCCATTGCTGCTGCTGCAAGGTATATTGAGTTCGGAATGAACAAATCGAAGCTCAGTTCGTCTCGTTCATCGGCAACGTCATTCAGAAAAATCGCGAAAAAGAGCGCAGCGCGCCCTCCTCGTGTGGCAATCGCCATCATGGCCGCAGGCAAGGGAACCAGGCTGAAATCACAACTCCCTAAAGTGTTACATGAAGTTGGGGGCAAGCCTCTGTTGGAGCATGTGATTCGGGCCGCCGTGCGGATCGTTCCTGCGCAAGACGTGTACGCGATCATTGGCCACGAGGCGGAGCGGGTACGTACGGCCATGCGGCACACCGGCGTCAACTTCGTGTTGCAGGCCGAGCAGCGAGGCACCGGGCACGCCCTCATGGTAGCGCACGAAGCTCTCGCCGCGTATGACCACGTCATTGTCCTCTCCGGGGATGCCCCGATGATCTCTGCGCAGACGATTGAACGGCTACGAGATTTTCACCTGCAGCAAGGGGCGGCGATGACACTCCTGAGCGCGGAGTTGAAGAATCCGACAGGATACGGCCGCGTCCTTCGCAAGAGCGCGAAGAGCGCTGAAGTGCTGGGCATCGTCGAAGAGAAGTCCGCCAGCCCCGCGCAGAAGAAGATTCAAGAGATCAATTCCGGTTTCTACGTTTTCGATGTGAGGGAACTCTATTCGCGCATCGGAGAACTTTCCACCGACAACGCGCATCGGGAGTATTACCTGACCGACATGGCGGCTGTATTCAAGAAAGCACGCCAGCGAGTGGTCGCGTGGAAGACATCCACTCCCAGCGAAGTACTGGGCGGCAACACACGGGCCGAACTCGCGGACATCGATCAGGAGATCAGGCTCGCCAAGTGCCGGCAGTTGATGGCGGATGGGTCCACGATCTTTTATCCAGCGACTTGCGTGATCGATGCCGACGTCGAGATTGCACCCGACACCGTGATCGAGCCCTACGTTCAGTTGCTGGGCAAAACAAAGATCGGCAGCAACAGCCGCGTTCGCTCCTACTGCGTGATCCGCGATTCTGAGATCGGCGAGGGAGTGACGGTCCGCCCCGGTTGCATCATGGAAGACGCGCGGATCGGGCCGGGAGCGATTATCGGTCCTTATTCCCATCTTCGTCCGGGAAGCGAGATTGGCGAGGGCGCCCACGTCGGCAACTTCGTCGAGACCAAGAAAATCAAGCTGGGGAAGGGATCGAAGGCGAACCATCTCACATACCTTGGCGACGCCGAGATCGGTGCGGGCGTCAATATCGGGGCGGGCACGATCACCTGCAACTACGATGGCATACACAAGCATAAGACCGTGATCGACGATGACGTCTTCATCGGCAGTGACAGCACGCTTGTGGCACCGGTACGCGTGGGCAAGGGCGCGTACGTCGGGGCGGCGTCGTGCATAACAGAGGACGTTCCAGAAGATTCACTGGCCGTCGCCCGCGGTCGCCAAATTGTGAAAGAAGGCTGGGTGCGCCAGAAGCGGGCTGAGCGCGCAAAGCCTTAGCGCCACCTTGACCAAGTGGCGGGGCGGGGTAGAATGCTGCTGCTCCATCACCCTGGGGATTCACAATCAAGATCAGGAGGAGAATATGCGCAAGCTTAGCCTCAGCTTGGCTGTGGCACTATTGCTCGCGGTCGTCGTGGTGTATTCCGTAGCCCAGAAGAAGGCCGGGGCCTCGGATGCTCAATACGTCGCTCAGGCACTTTCGGCAGCTCCGAAAGCGGTAGCCAAGGACGCGGCGGTAGCTCGTATGGACGACAGTGGAAAAATGACAACCCTGCGTAAGGGAAAGAATGGCTTCACCTGCATGGTCATTGGGGCGGAAAAAATGTGTGCCGACGCCAACAGCATGGCGTTCTTTGATGCATGGGCAAAACACCAGGCCCCGCCGGACAAGCTGGGATTGACTTACATGCTGGCGGGAGATGACGGAGCCAGCAACACTGACCCTTATGCCACCGCCAAGACCGCGGACAATCATTGGGTGGCCACGGGGCCCCACGTCATGGTTGTTGGACCGGCCACTAAGTCTTTGGGTCTGCCGTCAACTGCGGAAGCTGATCCATCTGGTCCCTACATGATGTGGGCCGGTACTCCTTATGAGCACGCGATGATCCCGGTTGCCTCGGCCAAGCCCACGGCCCCCAAGCCTGATGAGATGAAGAAGTAATCTTCGAGGCACTCGGCCGACTTGAAAATGAAAGGCACCGGGATTAGTTCCGGTGCCTTTTTACACGAGGGGTGCGGAGTTGTTAGTGGGTCACAGCTGCGAACAGTTCCGAGTGCATAAGCGACTGGAATTGCTGGTCATTGGCTTTGAAGCGCACCTGCACATTCTGGCCATCGGAATCGACCGATGTGTTCTCCACAGCGACCTTCTCGGCTGGGGTGGCGCTCACCTTCTTGTAAAGCATGTAGCCTTTGAGCAGGGAAGAGACAGTAGAGGCCGTTGTTGAGTCCGAGGTGACGACTGTCATGTCGAAGGTCACGCCGCTGTTGAAGTTCATCGCGTAGCGGGAGCCCATCAGACGCTTCTTGATCGTGTCGTAGTCAGCGATCTTGGAGGCATCGCCCATGGCTGAGTGCAACGCGTTCTGCGTGCCCAGCTGGTCAAGAATGCTCCAGACCGGGGCGGAATCGACGCTGGTCATCATATCGGCCATCGCGCCATTCGTATCCAGGCCCAGGATCTGACCATCCCGCGTATTCAGCGCTACGCGGATCGAGGTGGCATCACCGAACAGCAATGTACTGTCATCGAGGAAGCTCATAACCAATCCGCCATCCATCGGGTATATATCGTTGTTGTTGTACTTCTTGGGCACGTACTTCTGCAGCTTCATCTTCTTCAACACGGCCTTCATGTTGAACGGACCGGCGGCCACTCCGACGGTCTTGACGCCCTGCTTGCCCGAGCGGAAAGATGCGAAGGTGAGGGTGTCGACGTCTTTGTCGGGATCGAGGCCGATGCCCTTCAGAGCTGCCTCAAACTGCTTGATGTTATCGGGCATGAGTTGCTGCTTCAACTGCATGGCCGTCGGCGAATCTTTCAGAGCGCGGTAGTCCACCGAGATCAATTGCAGCAGGTCGGCGGGAACGCACGTCCGCGCCGAAGAGTTCAGCGGCATGGCGTAGGCCATGCTTATCAGGAGCACAGAAACCAGACAAACCCTCAAAAGTCTCATAACGCCTCGAATCAGGAAATGATCACGATTGCGCACCTTTTATTGGATGCACGATCAGACCTTGTCGTTAATAGATCGATTTATTCTATTTTACTTGCATTCCGCCTTATGCGAACAAAAGTACAGTCACCGTTGACCATTTAGACGCGTCCATAGATGCGACCCCAGGGGTCGCGTCTTTCAGATTGGACGGTGACCGGCGTCACTAGTCATCGTCCGGATCGCCGGGCGGAGTTCGATCGTTCAAGAAATGGCTCGCGCTCAATGGGGCGTTGATGGTGTGAAAGACCAGCGGCGTCTGGTTGAAATCGAAGCAGTCGGAAAGGTCGTCGGCGCGCGCGTCGGCGTATCCGAGCGAGAAGAGGCCGAAGTTCTCCTCCACGAAGTGGAGAATGCTGCCAAAATCATGGTTGACGTGAGAGATGTGTGCCGGTTTGGCGTACGGGGAAATCACGAGCAAGGGTACGCGGAACCCGTAGACATAGCCCGATCCCCAACTGCTGCCATCCGCGATCACCTGCGGAGGAGGCACGTGATCGTACCATCCGCCCCAATCGTCCCAGGTCACGATGATGGCCGTATTCGCCCAGTAAGAACTGTTGCCGATGGCGTTGACGATCGAAGCGACCCAGGACGGGCCGCCGAGCGTGAGTTGATTGCCCGCATGATCCGAATTCTTGCCCGCGGGTATAACCCAACTCACCGCCGGCAGTTGATTGCTGGAGATGTCGGTAAGGATGGGAGCGGGATTCAGTGAGTTGTAGAGCACGACGTGGTTGACCCAGTCCGAACCGACGCAGGCGGTACCGTTCGGAGGCGGCAGATTTGGCCCGCACATGTGTTCGATGGCGTTGGGCCCGGTCCAGATAGAATTGGGACCTGGCGTGTAATAGCGCCAGAACAGGTTTTTGGCGTTGAGTTCGTCAGTCAGAGCGGGATGGTCCGTACACGGATACGCCGTGCTGGATTCGTTGCCACTAGGGTCGATCATGGATACGAAGGCCGAAGGGCCCGCCGCGCAACCGGCGGATACTACTCCTTTGGGGGCGCTCGGGTTTTCCGCAACAAAAAGATTGCTGGTCGCAGTGGGCGCGGAGGTGCCCGAGATAATGAACTGGTGAGCGGGGAAGCTCGGTCCCTCGTTCGTTTGGAACATGCGATCCCCGAACGTGTATTGCTCCGCCATCTGAAAATACGGTTGCACATCCGAGCTTTGTACGTAGAAATACTGCGGACTGGATGGACAGGGCGCCACGTAGCAGCCGATCGGAACCAGGTCGGCTCCGTCCATCTTTCCGCCGTCGTACTGCGCCACGAAAGCCGAATGGGCGTGGCTCAGGTCGTAGTTGACACCCAGAGAACCTGAGGTCAACTGAATGGTTTGCCCTGAGGAATTAAGCCCGCTGCTAGCGATATCTGCGCCGGCCGCCATCAGAACCGGATCATGAAACAGATTGTCTGGCGTCCGGTTCTCTTGGAAGATGATGACGATGTGCTGGATTTTGGGCGGTCCTGACGGATTCTGGAAGGGATTGCCGTTACTGCAGCCATTCGTTCCAAGAAGCATCGCTGTACAGGCAGAGCCCAACAAAAGCACATAGAACAACGCGGATCTTCCCATGGGAGACCTCGACTTGCGTGGGTGCTACGGAATCTCGATAGGAACCCCGTGAAATGGGTTTCCACTCGCACTCGGCAAGAATATTTAGGGCTTCTCAACCCCCTAGGAGCGAATCTTTGAGATTCGCTGGCGGACCTGGTCCGCAAATGCCTGGTCTTTGATTGACGCAAGGTTGATCTCGACGTTCGCCAGAGCGCCCGTGGTGGCGGCCGTGGCCAGCGCCGTGGCCGTTGTCAGGTCGGATTTCATATTCGGATTCATGATCGGTTCGAGCGACTTTGCAAGTTGCGAGATCTGGTGAGCTTTCTCGGCCACGCTCAGCGGGATGGCCGTAGCCTCTTTGAGGGCGGCTTCGATCATGGCCTCGCCAGATTTCTCATCGGCAGCAGTTTTGGCCGCCTTGTAAGCCTTCATCACCGAGTTGTAAGACTCGGCGTCGGCATCAATCGCAGCCTTAAGTTCCTCACGCAGCCGGGTGAGAGCGGCGATCGCTGCGCTGAGCTGAGACTCGTATTGCAAGTATGCCTTTTTTCCTCGTGACATCGACGCGACCATAGCCGCGAGACCCGCCGCCATGGCGCCAGCCGCCGCCGATGCGCTGCCTCCGCCGGGCGTGGCGGTCGGGGCTGCCAGTTGCTCAACGAAGGGCTCGACTCCAGCGCGCAGACCTCCTACTGCCATCTTGCCGCCCATCACGGCGGCGAGGCGATTCTCGAGAATCAAGGACGAGTCAAAATTCTCGATTTGCAGAAACCACTCGGCCGCATCCTCCAGCGCCTTCTTCGGGATCAGGCCAACAATTTCGCTCGAGACTGGAATGACGCCATAGCGGGCGGCCTCGCGCTTAACGATCTCGAACACGCGGTGGATGGGCGTCTGCTCGAAATCGGTCAGGTTCATCGATACCTGAGCCTGGCCGCGCACCAGGAATCCCGCGCCTTTCACGAAACGCAGTCCGCCGCTGGAAAAGCGCACAGCTTTAGCGATCTTTTTGGCGATATCAACGTCGGGAGTATTGAGGAAGACGTTGTAAGCGATGAGAAATTTGCGCGCTCCAACGACGGTCGCCCCGGCAGTGGGATGCACGCGCGGTTCGCCGATATCAGGCCGGCGTGCGGGATTCGTGGCGATCTCCGCCCGGATTCCTTCGAACTGACCACGGCGGATATTTTCCAGGCCCTGGCGTTCCGGAATTCTCGCGGCCGACTCGTAGAGATACACGGGAATCTGATAGCGCTTCCAGATCTCCTCGCCGACATGGTTGGCCATGGCGACGCAGTCTTCGACGGTGACGCCGTCAATAGGAATGAACGGCACGACGTCGGCGGCTCCCATTCGCGGATGCGCACCGGAGTGAACGTTGAGGTCGATCAACTCGGCGGCTTTGCCCACGCCGCGAATCGCGGCCTCCTGAATGGCGTCGCGGTCGCCAACCAAGGTGATGACGCAGCGGTTGTGGTCGGCATCCATCTCGCGGTCGAGCAGGTAGACGCCGGGCATCTTCATGGCGTCAATGATGGCGTCAACTTTGGATTTATCACGGCCTTCCGAAAAATTCGGGACAGATTCGACGAGCGTGGACATAACCGATGAGGATAGCTGGCCCACGCCAGAGCCGCAACTCGGGTGCTGGCTTGGGTGGGATCAGTTCAGTCCCTGTAACAGATAGAGTTCAGAGAGTTGCCGAAGCGTGTTGTAGGCGAAGAACTGTCCGTCGGGAGTTGTGACAACGCGGGTGATGCCGAACCCGCCGGCAGGGTCGTGCATTTCCAGCGTCCTGACCAGTCGCCGATTTCCATTGTCCACATCAACTCGATAGATGGCCGCTGACATGCCGTTGTAGTTCACGACATAGATTGCCAACCCGTCGGCGGTGATCTGAATCGGCCTGTCGTTTTCCTGCCATCCTTTTAGCTCGCGGGCAGGCGATCCCCCTTCGACCGGGAGAATCTGCGGGAGGCCCTTATCAGCGCGCGTGAGAAGGAACTTCCCGTCCGGGGTGACTAACCCGCCGACTCCTTCAGGAGTGAGCGGTTGCAGTTTGCCGGAATCGGGGTCGAATATGAAGGCGCGCACTTGATGCCCCGGTTCGCTGGCCGTCACTATAACTCGACGGCTGTCGGCGGCGAATCCCTGAGGCACAACGTTCTCGACTCCAGCTATCTTCAGTTCTCTTATTTCCCCAGCTCCGGTGGGAATGAGCCAGCGGCGACGTGGGTTAGCCTCGGTCACCGCAACCACCCATTTCTGATCCGGCGAGAGCGCAACAGCATAGCCTTCGCCCAGGCGCACGGCGGCAGCGCCATCCGTTCTTCTGAGGAAAATCGTCCCCAGCGAACCTCCACCTTTTCCGCCTTCGTGAAACACGACTTGTTTGCCGTCTGGGGACATATCGACAAGCACAGCCCGGTCGAGCCAGGTGAGTTCTCTCTCCTGCGTGCCCGGAGAGCTGGAGAAGAAGATTTTGCGCTCCCGATCGTCGATGGTAATGATGGCTGTACCGTCCGGCGAGACATCATGCAGGGTCAAGTCCCCCGGAGCCGCCGCCAGAAGACGGAACGTGCCCGACATGTTCACGGCCATCAGGCGCCGGGCGATCGTGGTGCTCGTAGGGTCGGCGGTGAACCAGACTTCGTCACTCTTCGGCGCCCAGGCCAGCCCGTACAGGCTGGAAAAGCTTCCAAACGATTTCGCCTTAGTTCCGTCGGAGTCAACGATGGTAATTGCGCCGCGATCATCACCCCTCCGGACGTGTTCACAAAACGCGATCTGCTTATCGTCGCGCGAGATTCGCGGATGACTGATCCAGCCCGGTGCGCTCACCTTGTAGACAACCTTGCCCACCGGATACTCGATGCGATTCTCGTTGCCGACGGTCCGCACTACGAGCAGGTGCGATCCATCGGGAGACCAATCCGACCATTCCACGTTCTCCAACATCTCGCGAGGCGCCGTACCCCCAGTGAGGGGTGTTCGTCCCAAGGTGCCCTGGGTGCCGAAGAATCCCGCGAGCCCGGTGGGCCTGACCGAAACCGCTAGTTCTCCTGTCGAGGAGATTCCGAACAGATCTACCTCACTTAAGCCGAGAGGCCGCGATTCGATAACATCCGCCCGCGTCGAGTAGAGTTCCGGGGCTAACCCGGCCCACGCCGCACTGTAGATTACTGTGCGGTTGTCCGGTGCAAAACGCGCGCTCAGCACTGTTCCCTTACGGAAAGTCAGTTGGTGGTATGTCACTTCAGAAGAAGTCTTCGCCCTGTGGCCGATCATGTAACCGAAGGACGCCGCCAAGGCCGCGAGCAGGACCGCGATAGGCAACTGAAAACGGCGTACGCGCTGTACCGCTGTTGGTTGAGCAATCTTTTGCGTTGAGGAACCAGAGCCCGGGGACAACGACTCAAGATCAAACGCGAGATCGCGCGCCGACTGAAACCGCTGGTCGGGATTCTTTTCCAGGCAGTGCCGTACGATGCGATCCAGCGCTGGAGAAATGCTGCGATTGATCTCCGTCAGTTCGGGCAGGTCTTCCTTCAGGATGGCGGTCATCGTCTCGGCAGCCGTATCCCGGCGGAAGGCGCGCTGGCCAGAGAGCATCTCGAACAGAATCGATCCGAATACAAAGATGTCAGATCGATGATCAACTGCCATGCCGCGCACCTGCTCCGGCGACATGTAGCCGGCGGTGCCGAGGACTTGCCCCGCCTCAGTCAGGGAAAGGTCTGCCGAGGTCAAGGTCTGCACACTGCTGTTCGGCTCGGAGCCGCTTCGCGTTGTTTTGGCCAAACCAAAATCCAGGATCTTCACGAGTCCGTCTCTGGTCAGGAAGATGTTTTCTGGTTTCAGATCGCGATGGATAATTCCTTTGTCGTAGGCTGCGGCCAGACCATGGGCCACGTGTATGGCGATGTCAACCGCCTTTCGCGGGGAGACGATTCCACCTTGTAGACGAGCCCGCAACGTCTCCCCCTCCAATAATTCGGTGACCATGTAGGGAGCTCCGTCATGAGTCCCGATGTCGTGAACGGCCAGAATGTTGGGATGGCTAAGGGCAGCCACGGTCCGGGCTTCCCGTTCGAAGCGCTGCAGGCGGTCAGCGTCGGTCGCGAAGGATGCGGGCAGGACCTTTATAGCGACGATCCGATCGAGACGAGTGTCGCGGGCGCGATACACTTCGCCCATCCCGCCGGCACCTAACGGGGACTGAATTTCATAGGGACCGAGTCTCGTGCCGGAATCGAGGGGCATGGGTGCGCAATTATAACGTGCAGGTGTTCAACTACTCGATTCCTGGACGGATCGTCGCCTAAGAGGAAGCAATCCGGTTCCTCGCGTTAATCGTGTCGACCGAAGAACTTCCCGATCCCTAGTCGTACTTGCACGGTATTAACCCCCGGATTCGGCGTCGCAAGCCCTGCGTTCGAAATATGCATGTAACGCAATTCGACGCTGACGTTGTGCTTCGCGCCGAGAACGTGCATGCCCAGCGCCGCCTGATCCATAAAGTTGACAGTATTTGTTCCGGGTGGAACGTCGTGGCTAGTCAACAGAACTCCTCCGGTCAGTTCGAGGTACGGAGAAATACGTCCGTGACGCTGAAAGTTCCACTTCAACCCCAGCGGATCGAAGCCGACGCCATATGCGGTGTTCGTAGGTTGAAAGGCGAGAAATACTGGAACAGCGTCGACGGCGTACTCAAAACGGCCACGCAGAAATCCCGGAAGGTGTGGGTCTGTGAGTATCCATCCGTAGCGCAAGCCCGCGTTGAAGACGCCAATATGACCGCGCCCGCCGCTTACGGAATGGCCGCCGCCCGCCCAGATCTGGAATTCATGGCCTCCCTTCTCCGGAGCGGCCTGAGCCGCCGCAAACGTCGACGTAGCCATGAGCATCACAGCCAGAAAAGATCGCATAGGTTGATCCCTTGAGCGTAAACGAAATTTCGGGAATTCGACCGATCACGATACAAGAAACGCAGTCGAGGCTACAACAAAACGGAATTGAGGACACTCTCTGCGACCTCTGCGGTTCAGGATTTGTTAACCGCCGAGGTCGCAGAGAAAACCCGCTGAGAGCGCAGAGAAAAGCGTGCGGGGCATTGTCGATTGCCCGAACGGTTAATCGGACTGCCGGGCGGCGATTTGCGTCGCGAGTTCCAGCACGTCGTGGGCGGCTCGCGTGAAGTTGTGGCGAGCCACGCCGGCTTCCTCCATGTAGTCGCCGAGGACGGGAATCACGCCCATGGCTTCGATCGCCTCGAGGTCATTCACGATCTGGCAGGCGCCTTCCATCGCGTACTTCGCTTTCATCTCCTCTGACGCGGGAGTCCGGTTGATCAGGGCGTAGTCGAAAATCTGGCATTTCGCATGACCGTTCAAGGCGCGGATATGGTCCGCCGCCGTCAGGCCCAGGCTCTCATTAGCTTGCGTCATGAGATTGCAGATGTAGACCTTCGTGGCCTTCGATTCGACGATGGCCTCGGAAATTCCTTTGACCAGAAGATTGGGGATCAAGCTGGTGAAAAGCGATCCCGGTCCAATCGTGATCAGGTCTGCGCTGGCGATCGCTTCCAAAGTCTGCGGCATCGGCTCGACATCCGGAGGAACGAGAATGAGCTCCCGGATCCGTCCTTTACTGGCGGTGATGTTGGTTTCGCCGCGGACGCGCGTGCCGTCCTCCATCAGTGCTTCCAGTTCAATGTTTGAGGTAGTCGCGGGATAGATGTGGCCGCGCGTAAGCAGAATTTCGGAAGAAAGGCGTACCGCCTCGGAGAAATCCGAAGTCAGGGACGTCAGCGCGGCCAGAAAAAGATTGCCGAAGCTGTGCCCCTCAAGGCCCGATCCCTTATCAAAGCGATGGCGGAAGAGTCTCGAGAGAAGGGCCTCGTCCTCGCTCAAGGCTACGATGCAATTCCGGATGTCGCCTGGCGGCAACATGTTGAGTTCTTTCCGCAGACGGCCGCTTGAGCCTCCGTCGTCGCTGACCGTCACCACCGCAGAAAGATCGCGAATGACGGGCGCTCCGAGACGAGGGGCAGAAATATCAGCCGGAGCGATGACGAAACGTTTCAGGCCCTTCAGCAGCGTGGAGAGTCCTGTCCCACCGCCAATGGCCACGACGCGCAAATCCCGGGTTCGCGCGGTTTTCTCCCGCACTGCCAACCCGGCTGGTCTGGTTTCCATCAAGGACGTCCTCGCACTCAGCCTAGACCGGTTCCTCTTCGCCAATCGAATCGTCGGATTCCAGATCTGCACCGGGATCGGGATAGAGCAGTTCCGTGAAACGCGGATCCTCGGCCAGGTTCTGGAAGTCCGAATCGTTTCGCGCCTGGAAGCGCAGTTGAGCATTCAAACGGAGAGCTTCATCGAGATGGCGGAGCGAGTCTTCGACGTGGCCGGTGAGGCACTCGAGCGCGGCCAGTCCGTAGATCACGAAGTCGGCCTTGGGATTCTGTTTGAGCAGCTTATCCAGATGCTCACGCGCGCCCACGTAGTCGCCAACGTTCATCAGCGAGACGGCATAGTCAAAGTGCTCTTCCGACGTCTTGAACTGGCTGCTGGAGGGGCGCTCCAGGTGCTGGTTGCAGATATTGAGGTGAACCGTGGCCCGGTCGATGAGTTCTTTGCTGGGTCCCGCCAGGACCTTCTGAAAATGAGGTTTGGCCTTTTCGAACTTGTGCTCCTGCATTGCGCGCAGGCCAGCTTCATAACTCTGCAGGGCCTGGACGTAACGCGGATCTTCAGTGACCGTCTTCTTGTTGGGGGCAGCTTTCTGAGCCATGTGTAAGACTCTTCCTGTGCTCTTTGTGATGGCGAACTCCTTACAAGTGCGCTTGTTACCCGAGGTATAAAGTATCACTCAAAGAGTGGGTGGAGGGCAACGGCAGCCCAGATGACTCTAGGGAATCCGTGGCTCTTTGCCGGCTGCGTTGTTCGACGGCTGTGGATCTGAAAACCCGCGAAGCTTACTGCGTATACACAGTGCCAGCGTGACTGCGGACACGACGAAGCAATATCCATTCACCAATCGATGGGGTGGATCCAAATGACCACTGAAGAATAGCACTAACGGAATGATGAGGCCCGCCAGGCTGCTGATGAACAGCGTGTTCAGAATGCCGCGACGATGTTTCACCGCCCATTCCTTTCGTCGCTCTAGCCCCTCAGCATCCCGAAGCTCATCGCGATGACGGCGCACGTACAGGTTCGTGTAGATGAAAACCGAGGCGAAGTAGAGGAGGACACATGCAGTAACCCAACGCGGAATCTGGTTGGGTTGGCGTCCCGTCACAGCCAATAAGGGTATTCCAAGCGCTATTGGGATCCAGAGTGACAGCAATAGCATCCGGAGCGTTCGCTTTGGCTGCATCGAATCAATTTGACTCGTCGATCGGGTACTCCTAATTGATCGACGCAGCGGCCTCTAGATCGACCTGCTTCCACTCGCCTTTGATAATTCCAGCGCGAATCTGGGTGGCCGTCTTGCCCTTCTGGTGCTGCTGGTACGAGTAGTACAACTCCTTCAAACAGGTTGCACACTGCGCCCCGTGGGTGTTCTCGAAGCAACTGTGCAGGCTGTTGTGTCCCATGCGGTCGCAGTAGCAGTAACAAGGCTGCTGATGGATCACATTGGGAATCTTGGCGGCCAGTTCGTAGGCGTGCGTCTGGTATGGATTCTGCGCGTCGGCGCCCCACAGTTCCGACTTGGCCAGAATCGGCGGCAGTTTGGTGCCCTTTGGCGGAGGAGCCGCATTGTAGGCAGGGACGCCCCCCTCTTCCTGCGGTGACGACCATTGCGCCGAGACCGTCAGAGTCACCAGAAAAAGGAACACCACCGTAAGGCTGCGATAGACAATCTTGCTTCGAAACAGGCCAAGCTTCATCGGAACTCCCCTTGAGTTTCGGATATTGTAACTCGAATCGTTTGAAAAGGTCGTTGCCGCCGAACACCGGAGGTACCTTTCAATTTTTCGATTTTCTCCGCGCCCTCTGCGCGAAGTCTCGGCACTCTCGGCGGTTCAGCTTAACCGGCTGAGGAACCAGCAGAGAGCTCTGAGTAAACGACAGTAACTCAGTAACTACGAAGACAACTCGCGCCTCGCGGACAGGTTCTGTATACAATAGGGCAGCACTATGGGGAATTCTGCAGATCCGGGTTCCGCGGGCGAGATGGCCATTGCCACTCCGGCCGAGGTTGTTGCGGCACCCGTTCCCGTCGCGCCACCAGTTCGCGTGAGCTCGGGATTGGGAGTATGGCTGCGCGACCTGGTCATTTCTCTCGCGATTTCAGCATTCATCATCATCTTTTTGTACCAGCCGGTGAAGGTCGAGGGCACCAGTATGATGCCCTCACTGGTCGACCAGGAGCGCATCTTCGTCAACAAGTTCGTCTACCGCCTGGAACCCATCGAACGCGGCGACATCGTGGTTTTCAAATACCCCTACGATCCCTCCAAGAGCTATATCAAGCGCGTGATTGGAATGGCCGGCGATCGCATCCGCATCGACTCCGGACAGGTCTATGTGAACGGGGAGGCGCTTGACGAAACCTACGTCCCTCCCGAGTACACCGATGCACGGACCCTGTCGGATGTGGTGGTGCCTGCGAACTCGTATTTTGTGCTCGGCGATCACCGGTCCATGTCCGACGACAGCCGCAACTTCGGCCCCGTGAACCAGAGCTTTATCTATGGCAAAGCTGTTTTCGGCTACTGGCCCATGGATAAACTCGGCCGGGTACGGTAACTTCACACCTTTTCCTTCTTGTCGCGTCTGACTAGCGGAACTGCTCATGAAAGACTCAGCTAAGACCTTCCTAGCAATCTCCCTCTCGTTATGCGCGGTGTGGGTCAGCGCGCAGACTTCGCAGGCATCGGCGCCTTCAAAATCCGAAGAGTGGACAACGACTGATCCCGAGTCGGTTGGGATGTCGGGCAAGCCCTTGCGCGACATGGAGGACGCGATCCGCGCGGGACAGTTCAAGAAGATCGGCAGCGTGCTCGTTGCCCGCGGTGGAAAAGTCGTCTACGAGGGCTACTTCGACGGCGACGCTTCGACATTGCGAGACACCAGATCCGCAACCAAGAGCATTACGAGCGCGCTGGTCGGCATCGCAATCGCCGACAAGAAGCTCAGCGGCGTCAATGCCCGAGTGCTCGAACTGCTGCCCGAACGCGCCCGTAAGATGCAGAATCCGGATCTCCGCAAGGACAAGATTACGGTCGAAGACTTTCTCACTATGTCGTCACCCCTCGAGTGCGACGACTGGAACGACGCTTCCCGCGGCAACGAAGAGCGCATGTACGTAATTGAAGACTGGGCCCAGTTCATTCTCGATTTACCCGTCCGCGGACGGATGCACGTGGGCGAGAACGCGGAACCGCCAAAATACGGAAGAAATTTCAGCTATTGTACCGGCGGGGTCTTTGTGCTGAGCGAAGTGCTGCAAAAGGCGACTGGCATACGAACGGATCGATATGCACAGGAAAAGCTGTTCGGGCCGCTGCGGATCACCGATGCGCAGTGGGTGTACTCGCCGCTGAACATCCCGCAGACCGGAGGGGGTCTGCGCCTATCCAGCCGCGACCTGCTCAAGATTGCCGAACTGTATCGAAAGGGTGGCGTCTGGCAGGGAAGCCGGGTACTGGACGACGCGTGGGTAAGAGTATCGACTCAGCCGCATGCCCAGATCGACGACCAGACCGAGTACGGCTATCTGTGGTGGCTGAAGACGTTCAAGTCCGGAGGGAAAGACCGTCCGGCTTACTACATGAGCGGCAACGGCGGGAACAAGGTGGCGGTTTTTCCAGCGCTGGACTTGGCGGTGGTGATCACCAGCACGAACTACAACACCCGCGGCATGCACGAGCAGACCGACAAGCTGTTGACGGATTACATCCTGGCGGCAGTTCAGTAGCACCGTAGTTCAGCAGCGCTGCCGTCCCGGCGGCTGTGGTGGCGGAATCTTGCCGCCACAACCAACAGCCGATCAACGGCCGAAATCTCATCAATCCGATTTTTCCTCAGATTTTCTCGCCCAAACCGCCTTCTCCCCTTTCTCCCCGCGAAAATCCCTGATAATATTCATAAAATCCACTCCTCGGAGCGAGAATGCAGGCTATCCTTGCGCTGGAAGACGGTAGGGTCTTCCGAGGCAAAGGCTACGGCGCCAAAGGCGAATGCTACGGCGAAGTCGTTTTTAATACTTCCATCACCGGATATCAGGAGATTTTCACCGACCCTTCCTACTCCGGACAGATCGTCGTTCTGACGAATCCAGAAATCGGAAATTACGGCACCAACCAGGATGACAACGAGGCCACGCGCCCGTGGATCGAGGGCCTGATCGTGCGCGAGTTCTCGCGTGTCAGCTCGAACTGGCGCTCGCAGCAGGTGGCCGAAGAATATCTCGAGCAGTTCAAGGTGCCCGTCCTCTCGGATATCGACACGCGGGCGCTCGTGCGGCATCTGCGCGATCACGGCGTGATGCGCGGAGTGGTCTCGACCATCGAGAGCGACACCGAGAAGCTCGTCGCGAAGGCGCGGTCGATTCCAAAGATGGACGGCACCGACCTGGCGAAAGAGGTCAGCACCAAGCGTTCGTACGTGTGGGAAGTGGGCGAGCGCTCTCACGAGCCCGTCGCCGTGGTCGGAGTGAAAGACGAGCCACCGCGCTTCCACGTGGTCGCCTACGACTTCGGCATCAAGCAGAACATTCTGCGCAAGCTGCGCGGCGAGGGATGCAAAGTGACGGTGGTCCCCGCGCAGACTCCGGCGGAAGATGTGCTGGCGCTGAAACCGGATGGAGTTTTCCTGTCGAATGGTCCGGGTGATCCTGAGCCATGTACATACGCGGTAGATTCCATCCGCAGGTTGATGGGACGGCAGCCGATCTTCGGAATTTGCTTAGGGCATCAGCTGACAGGAATCGCTCTTGGAGGGAAGACCTTCAAACTGAAATTCGGCCATCACGGCGGGAATCATCCCGTCAAGAATCTGCAGACCGGAAAGATCGAAATCACGGCTCACAACCACAACTTCGCCGTCGATCCGGATTCGCTGGCCCAGAGTGAAGTCGAGTTCACGCACAAGAACCTGAACGACGAAACCCTCGAAGGTCTACGCCACCGGAACCTGCCGCTGTTCAGCGTCCAATATCACCCGGAAGCCGCACCGGGGCCGCACGATTCGCACTATCTGTTCAAAGAGTTCACGAAGATGATGGAGGAGTGGAAGAGGTGAGGACGCCGTCACGGAACCGACCTATCCTGATAGCAGCGCTGACGATTGGTTTTGCGACAGTTGGTTATGGACAAAAGGTAGTGAAGCCGTGAGAAAGGAAAGTCAACAATGTTCAAAGAAGTAGTCACCGACGATCAAGGACGATTCGACTTTGGCGGCGTGAGTCCCGGGAGGTACCGGTTTTTGCCATCGCCTACTCGTGCCTTCAAACAACCGAGCCAGGTGAGTTGTAGCGAAAGTGAACTATGTGAGCTGAATTTGATCCTTGAGGTAAATCCCTCGGACCAAGCGTTTAGCAACTGCCCGATTCAATAAGCGAATGCCCAAGCGTACTGACATCTCGAAAATTCTCGTACTCGGCTCCGGGCCCATTGTCATCGGGCAGTCGGCGGAGTTCGATTACTCCGGCACGCAGGCCTGCAAGGCGCTGAAGTCTGAAGGCTTTGAAGTGGTGCTGGCGAACTCGAACCCGGCGACCATCATGACCGACCCCGAGTCGGCCGACCGCACCTACATCGAGCCGCTCACGCTCGAGTATCTGGAAGAGATCATCCGCATCGAGCGCGAGATGTCTCCCGGCGCCGGATTCGCGGTGCTTCCCACAGTCGGCGGGCAGACCGCGCTAAATCTTGCGATCGAACTTTCCGACGGCGGCGTGCTCGAGAAATACAACGTACATCTGATCGGCGCGAATGTCGCTGCCATCAAGAAGGCCGAAGACCGTCTCTTCTTCAAAGACGCGATGCAGCGCATCGGCCTCGACGTTCCCAAGTCAGCGCTGGTCAACAACGGAAAAGATGGACTCGAGTTCGCGGGCAAAATCGGATTCCCGGTCATCGTTCGTCCATCCTTCACTCTCGGTGGTACCGGCGGCGGCATTGCCTACAACCGCGAAGAACTCGGAGAAGTGCTGGCGCGCGGCCTCGATCTATCTCCGGTCCACGAAGCGCTCATTGAAGAATCGGTACTGGGCTGGAAGGAATACGAACTGGAGGTGATGCGGGACACCGCCGACAACGTCATCATCATCTGCTCGATCGAAAACTTCGATCCCATGGGTGTGCACACCGGAGACTCGATCACGGTTGCCCCGGCCCAGACGCTGACCGACCGCGAATACCAGGCGATGCGCGATGCGTCCATCGCTGTCATCCGCGAGATCGGCGTCGATACCGGCGGATCGAATATTCAGTTCGGCGTGAATCCCGAGACCGGCCGCATGGTCGTCATCGAGATGAATCCGCGCGTCTCGCGATCGTCCGCTCTAGCGTCCAAGGCTACCGGGTTCCCGATTGCGAAGATCGCTGCGAAACTTGCGATTGGCTACAGGCTCGACGAGATTCGCAACGACATCACGCGCAAGACTCCGGCGTGCTTCGAGCCGACGCTCGATTACGTGGTGGTAAAGATTCCGAAATGGCAGTTCGAAAAATTCCCCGGCGCCGATGATACGCTCGGCCCGCAGATGAAGTCGGTCGGCGAAGTCATGGCCATCGGGCGCACGTTCAAAGAAGCGTTGATGAAGGGCATCCGCTCGCTCGACACTGGAAAGAAGGTTGGCTCCGATAAGATCGAGCCTAAGATTCTGACGCAGCGCCTGGTCACGCCGCATCCCGAGCGGCTCGCCTACGTGCGCTATGCGCTCCGACAGGGACACACAGTCAAGCAGCTTGCGAAGATGACCTCGATGGACCCGTGGTTCTTGTACCAACTCAAAGAAATCAACGACCAGCAACTTGAGTTGGAGAAACACCCGATGGAGTCGATCCCGGCCCAGGTACTGCGCGACTCCAAGCGCATGGGCTTCTCCGACGGACGGCTAGCGCAAGTATGGAGACTCGAAGGCCAGGAGAAAGTTCGTCACCTCCGCAAGAAGCACGGTGTGATGCCCGTCTACAAGCGAGTCGACACCTGCGCGGCGGAGTTCGAAAGCTTCACACCCTACCTCTACTCGACCTACGAAGACGAAGACGAAGCAGCGCCGACCGACAAGAAGAAAGTCATCATTCTCGGCAGCGGGCCCAATCGCATCGGACAGGGAATTGAGTTCGATTACTGTTGCTGCCACGCCTCGTTCGCTCTCCGCGACGACGGCTACGAGACGATCATGATCAACTGCAATCCTGAAACCGTCTCGACCGATTACGACACCAGCGACCGCCTCTACTTCGAGCCGCTCACCTTTGAAGATGTATGGGCCATCTACCAGCACGAGACTTCGAAGGGTGCCGACGTCGGCGTGATCGTACAGTTCGGCGGACAGACTCCGTTGAATCTCGCGCTTCCGCTGAAGGAAGCCGGCGTCAAGATCATCGGCACGTCACCGGAATCGATCGACCTCGCCGAAGACCGCAAGCAGTTCAACAAACTGCTCGAAGACCTGCAGATTCCGCAGGCCCCCGGCGTGATGGCCACCTCGATCGAAGAAGCCGTTGAGGGCGCGAAGCGGATCGGCTATCCGGTGCTAGTGAGACCGTCGTATGTGCTCGGTGGGCGCGCGATGGTGATCGCCTACGACGAGCAGTCGATCGTCCGCTACATGCAGGAAGCGGTCGAGTACTCACACGACCGCCCGGTGCTGATTGATCACTTTCTGGAAGACGCCATTGAGGTCGACGTCGACGCGCTCTCGGACGGCGAAGACGTCGTCATCGGCGGCATCATGCAGCACATCGAGGAGGCCGGGATTCACTCCGGCGATTCTTCCTGTGTCCTGCCCGCAGTCGATATCCCCCAGCACCTGCTCGAGCGCATGCGCGAGTACACCTTCAAACTCGCCAAGGCATTGAAGGTGGTCGGGCTGATGAATATACAGTTCGCCATCCCTCGCGGCAACGGCAACTCGGGGAACGGTTCTGAAGGCGGCAAAGTCTATGTTCTCGAAGTGAACCCGCGCGCCTCGCGCACCGTGCCGTACGTCTCGAAAGCCACGGGTATCCCGATGGCGAAGATTGCCGCTCGCCTCATGACCGGCCGCAAACTGCGGGAGTTTCTCCCTGAGTTCGTCAAGCGCCGCGCCGATCTCGACACCGGCAACTACTACTATGTGAAGTCTCCCGTATTTCCGTGGAGCAAGTTCCCCGGCGTCGACACAGTGCTTGGACCGGAGATGAAGTCCACCGGTGAAGTCATGGGAGTGGCTGACAATTTCGGCGAGGCTTTCGCTAAAGCCCAACTGGCCGCCGGCCAGAAGCTGCCTACACAGGGTGCTGTATTCATCAGCGTCACCGATCACGATAAACTCCACGTAGCGCCGGTCGCCCGCAAGTTCGTTGACATGGGATTCAAGCTGGTGGCCACCGCCGGCACAGCCGATGTGATCGAAGCTGCCGGCATGAACGTCGAGCGCGTCTACAAGGTGAAAGAAGGACGCCCCAACGTCGTTGACTTCATCAAAGGGCAGCGCATTCAGTTGGTGGTCAACACGCCGACTGGCCAGGAGCCCTGGTTCGACGAAAAAGCCATCCGCCGCGCGGCAGTGACGGCACGGATTCCCACGATTACGACTCTGGCTGCGGCCCGGGCTGCTGCAGAGGGCATCGCAGCGTTGCAGCGAGGCGAGGTGAACGTACACGCTCTCCAGCAGTTGCATGCGGAACGCGCCGTCAATCGCTGAAAGCCGCCAAAAAGGGCTCTAACCACAAAGGGCACTAAGGTACACGATGGAAAACGCGACGTTCCTTCGTGATACTTCGTGTCCTTTGTGGTTTGTGCTTTATGGTTTGCAGTAAACTTACCCTATGCTTCTCCACGGTATTTTCCCGCCCATCACCACGCCTTTTTATCCTGACGGCAACGTCTACTACAAAAAGCTCGAGTCCAACGTCGAGCGCTACTCGCGCACGCCGGTGGCGGGCATAGTGGTGCTCGGATCGACGGGCGAGGCGATCATGCTTTCAGATCAGGAGCGGCGCGACGTTCTAAAAGTTGCTCGCGAGGCTGCCGCGCCAAACAAGGTGCTTCTCGCCGGGACGGGGATCGAGTCCGCAATCGAGACTCTGCGTCTGACCGAATATGCCGCCGAACTCGGCTACGATGTTGCCATGGTTCGCACGCCGCACTACTACAAAAAGCAGATGGCTTCGGAAAATATCCTTGCCTTCTACCGCACGGTGGCCGACCACTCGCCGATCCCGGTGATCGTTTACAACTTTCCCCAGGTGACCGGATACGACATCCCGGCCGAGGTCATGATTGAACTCGCGGAACATCCCAATCTCATTGGGATTAAGGAATCCAGCGGGGACGTTGAGAAGGTCCGGAAGATGGTGGCGGGGACGAGTCAGGTTAAGCGTAGCGCGACCGTGACAGAGACCTTCGAAGCTGTCACTCCGCGGATGATGGCTGCGGCGACTCCCGCAGAATCTAGCAATGGCGGCGAGTTGGTGCAGGTGGGAGGTCTGTCGGGACCAAAGGAGACTAAACCATCTTCATCCGCGGTGACGCTAGTCGGAAAGATGAAGACGCGGAAGAAGGAAGTGGGATTCCAGGTGCTGGTCGGGGCTGCTCATAAGCTGCATCCGTCGCTCGATGCGGGTGCCGTCGGAGCCATCCTCGCCTTCGCCTGCCCGGCTCCTACCGCCTGCTACGAGATCTACGCGGCATGGAAAGAGGGGGACGCAGAACTTGCGCACCTCAAGCAAGAACGAATCGCGAAAGCTGCGCAGGGCGTCGGCGATCTGGGTGTCCCCGGATTCAAGTACGGCATGGACTTCAACGGATACTACGGCGGCCCAGCGCGCCTACCATTCCTGCCGCTGACCGCCAACCTAAAATCCGAGATCGAGCAACTGCTGACCGACATTCGAAACTAGGATTGCCCGTGAAGAAGGCTGCGCCTCGACGTAACAAGCATCCACCCGTTTCCGACCAGATGAAAGTCTGGTCCGCGGCGCTCGCTGTCGAGGTTGCTGATTGGCCGCGTGCCACGGCGCGTTCGTTTTTCGGCTTCAACGCCCTCTACCGCGGCGACAACATCTTTGGGATGCTTCCCCGCACCTGCAGCTTCGGAAATGGAAACCTGCTCGCATTCCGCATCGACGATGCGGCGGATCGGCTCAAGGGGCGGCTCGCGAAAGATCCCCGCATCGGCTCAATCGATCAAAACAGTACCCGCTGGTTCACGTTCGAACTCGCATCCGACACCGACCTGCACGCGGCGCTCGACTGGCTCAGTGCAGCCTACCAGGCAGCGAGTAAGCGCCGGAAATCAAAGTAGTTAACGACGGGTTGTGATTAGGATCACACGGGCGTATACTTTCTTCGAACGAACGTTCGAATGATCCGCTGAGAGGATTATGGGGAGTCCTTCCACAGCAAGACGAATTTCCGCACGCCATCACCGTGCTGCGACGCCGGCTCCGGAAACCCGCTACGACCGGCGGTTGGCGGAGATTCTTAACCACGCCACAGAAGTCTTCTGTCGAAAGGGATACGAAGGCGCCTCAATGCGCGACCTCTCGCGAGAGAGCGGGATGTCGCTCGCGGGGCTCTATTACTACTTTGAGTCCAAAGAGCGGCTGTTGTATCTCATCCAGAAACATACCTTCGCAACGATTGTGCAGCGACTGAAATCGCGGCTTGAAGGCGTGTCCGATCCCGAACAACGGATTCGTATTTTCATCCTCAATCACCTCGAATACTTTCTGGCCAACCAGGCGGCCATGAAGGTCCTCTCACACGAGGACGAGGTATTGAAGAACGGTTTCGGCGCAGAAGTGGCCGCGATCAAGCGCGAGTACTACCGCATTTGTGTGGGCCTGCTCGACGAGTTGAAGCGCGAACGCGGGCTGCAGTTCTCCACCCGCCTTGCGGTGCTTAGCCTGTTCGGCATGATGAACTGGATCTACACCTGGCACAAGCCGCGGGTGGACGCGGATGCGGACTCGATCGCACGGGAGATGGGCGATATCTTTCTGCGCGGCGTGACGGCGAGCGGAAAGAGGCGTGGGTGACTGAGGTGAACAGCAACGGAGATTCCTCACTTCGCTCGGAATGACAATGGGTTTGAATATTTGAAGAAACCGAAGGAGACGTAAACATGGCTACAACAGTGCAACTTGCAACTGGAGAAACCACGAAGCAGTTGGTCAACTATCGCACCGATGGCGGAGTTGCCGTGATCGAGATGTGCGATCCTCCCGCAAACACCTACACCTATGAGATGAATCGCCAACTCGACGACGCGATCCTCAAGGCTCGCATGGACAACGACGCTTACGTAATCGTCCTGACGGGCGCAGGCGACAAGTTCTTCTCCGCAGGAGCAAACATCAAGATGCTCTCCAGCGTCGATCCAACGTTCAAGTATTACTTCTGCCTGCACGCCAACGAAATGCTGCTGCGGCTGGAGCACACGCCGAAGCTCGTGATTGCGGCGATCAATGGTCACTGCGTTGGCGGAGGCTTGGAAATCGCGATGGCCGCTGACATTCGTATCGCCCGCAAAGACGCAGGAAAGATCGGACTGCCGGAAGTAAACCTTGGAGTTTTGCCCGGAACCGGCGGCACGCAAAGACTTTCGCGGATGGTGGGAAAGAGCAAGGCGATTGAGTTGATGGTTACAGGCAACACGTTCTCCTTCGAAGAGGCACAAGAGCTTGGCATCGTAAATGACGTCTTCGAGCGCGAGGGCTTCATGCAAAACATCATGGAATACGCCCGCCAGTTCTGCCCGCCGAACAAGGCATCGAAAGCGGTGGGACGCATCAAGCGCGCGGTACAGACGGGCTGGGAGATTCCGATGGAGTCCGCCCTCGCAGTCGAGCGCGAAAACCAGCAGTTGCTCTTCCAGAGCGAAGACGCGAAAGAAGGTCTAGCGGCGTATGTAGAGAAGCGCCCGGCAACTTTCAAAGCGAAATAGCTCGTGTAGGGACGGGCGCCTCGCCCGTCCCGCCGGCAAAGCCGGCGTGAGGGATAGGGAATGCCTGCAGCGACAAGAGTAAGCGTAAAACCCGGCAAGCTCCTGATCAACGGCCAGTGGGTCGACGGTTCGAAGAAGTTCAACACCATCAATCCTGCGACGGAAGAAGTGTTGACCGAAGTGGCGGAAGCATCGGCGTCCGATGTGGACCGCGCCGTCGAAGCCGCACGCCGCGCCTTCGAAGACCGTAACGGTCCCTGGCGCAAGCTCTCCGCCAGCGAGCGCGGACGCCTCATCTGGAAACTCGCCGACTTGGTCGAGAAAAATATCGAAGAACTTGCCGAGTTGGAAACACTCGACAACGGCAAGCCAATTTTCGAATCGCGCTACGTCGATATGCCGATGGTCATCGACGTCCTGCGCTACTATGCGGGGCTCGCGACCAAAATCCACGGCGAGACCGTCAACACGTTCGAGACGGCGTTCACTTACACCCTCCGCGAGCCGGTCGGCGTCGTGGGCTTGATTGTTCCGTGGAATTTTCCTCTGTTGCTCGCGTCTTGGAAGCTGGGTCCAGCACTGGCGTGCGGGAACACGCTGGTGCTGAAGCCCGCCGAACA
>Ga0210403_10000408_pt1 | contig 45667 bp, 66 predicted proteins | sample IncBWC19MmetaG_FD_150863 | JGI IMG/M metagenome (GOLD analysis project Ga0210403, IMG submission 150863) | Forest soil microbial communities from Barre Woods Harvard Forest LTER site, Petersham, Massachusetts, United States - Inc-BW-C-19-M | ecosystem: Environmental > Terrestrial > Soil >...
CGTCCAAGGATAGGCCGGAAGGCTCATGGAGGCGGTTTATAGCGCCCCCTGCGCACCATGTCGTCAAAGTTGGTCTTCGCTGTTCCAGCGTAAAGATGATTAGCCTCTATACAGATCTGTACATCACAGCGATGACAAATCATCTTGCCTGGCGGAATAGGCCCCTTCGCAAGCTCGTAAGCAACTTGATGAACTCTTCGAAACTTTCTCCTGATGCGAAGTTGCCCGTAACCCCTCGAATTTAATTGGCCCAACCACAATTTGCAGCCGCTATTTGGCTCCGGAATTGATAACGCCTCCAACCTCTCCGCAAGATCCCTCTCACGCGAAAAAGCCGTACAGCAGCGATTACTGCAAAACAACTCGTGAAGACTGGCATTAAAGATCCGTTCGCAGTATTCACAGTTTGTCATGTGGTATAGTTTAACACATTCCGAGGCATGACTTAAGTGCGCCCGGGGCCCCAAATCAGAAAACCTCGAGGGGGGCCTTCTGCGTTTCCGCAATAGCGATTAGACCAAGGCGGATGTGTTTAAATCATGCGCGCAGCAAGGCGCATGTCATGTCCGATAATTTAACATTATCGGACATCGCGCCACAATTGGCCCCGAGCTCCGGCATAGCTGCCATGCTAACATAGCGCATGATATGCGCTTGATAAGCGCATGATAAGCCTTATATCTCATTGGTACTAATGAGGTTAATGAGACTTATCATGTATGACCGCGATATGCCTATCATGCAAGCGCATGCGCTTGCCTCGCCCGATGGACTCGTCGACGTGATCGGCTTTGTGCTCTGCACAATCCAGCAACCGTTGAGCTCCGTCGCCAACCAGATGCGCGATGTCCGCGCCAACGGCGCAACATCGAAGTATCTGTTTGGCAGCAAGCGCGATGGCTATGCTTATGCTCTCGAGCATAAGCATGTGCTTCACGCTGCAATCGTCAAGGCTTGCCAAGTCAATGACGCCATTGGCGCGGTCGACGTCTTGTCGAACGTGCCAGGTCTCGGCATTGTCAAGGCGGCGTTCGTTGCGCAAATTTGCGGTCTCGAGGCCTCATGCCTCGACACCCACAACTTGCGCCGACTTGGTCTTGGCGAGAGCGCGTTTAAGCTTGCGAAAACAGTAAAGCATAATACTAAGCTTGCCAAGATCAAGCATTACTTGGAACTATGCTTAGAAACAGGCGGCGCGCGCCATTGGTGGAATACCTGGTGCGAAACCGTCGCCGGTTCGCGCGCCAACCGCTCATTGGCAAGCGCGGACGCCGTTAGCGCCTATCATGTCGAGTGCTTGGCATGATCGGCGCTATACTACCAAACATCTTAACATTTGCATCGCTAGTCTTTGCACTGGCGATGCTGGCAACAGGAAAGGTTTAACAAAGTGGAAAAGACAAAAACACGCGAGAAGCGGCCGCAACGCGGCGCGCGCCTTTCGCCGGCCGAGTTGCAAGCTTTGGCCTATTGGCAGCTGCACCATGGCCGCCATTGGAAGGCCGAGCTCATGAAGGCCTGGGGCGACCACGTTTACGGTCGCTGTTTGCCGAGCGATCACGCGCCATTGCTGCATGGGTTGCGCAATCGGCTTGGTCCGACCTGGCTTGCGCGGTTCAGTTTCAAGGGAGGTTTGCGATGAGCCTTGATGACAAGCTTGATTGGACGGGCTTTTTGGTTTGCTTGTTTGCTGGGTTTGGCGCGTTCGTTTGCTGCGTTTGGTTTGGCGGATAAGGGAAACGGGCATTCGGGAGATTGACAGAACTGGCGAGCCGGCGCGAGACTTCGCGCCGGCGTTTGAGAGGTTCTCCGCTTAGTCTGATAGGGTTCTATAGAAGCCCTCAGACTTTAAGTCGCTAATACGATTTACCCCTAAAACTATTGCGCGAGACAACATGATCTCGTTTTCACTGACATGGATTTCCATGCTAGCGGATTTTTTCTTTTCTCTCGCGCAATAGTTATAGACCTAAACCGTATTAGCGAACTAAAGTCCCAAGCGTTCTAATATGTTCTGAGGACTGAAAATGGAAAACCCATTCGCCGACATTGTGGAAAACCAAATAGATCGACATGCAATGCGCCTCCCCTTCGACGAAATGTGCGCCTTTTACGCCGCCCTCTGCGAGGGCGTTAAACCTTCAGTTGTATCCCGCGCGTCAGGGTTGCGGCCCGCCACGATGGCGAGCCTCCGCGCCGCCGGAACCTGGCACGCCGGTCAAATGCGCTACCCCAAAGTGGCCGCCGAATACCGTTCGCTCGGTCGCGAGGCCTTTATCCACAAATACGTGAACGCCGCGATTCGCGATCGCCTGCGCGTCGCCGCCGACCAGGTCAAACGTTCAAAATTCGCCGCCCTCGACGTCGGCCGCGCCAATCCGCGCGCCTCCCGTTTCGCCGGAGCTCACACGCTCAAAGACCCCTTGGGCGGCCCGAGCCAAACTTTCACCATCGAATTCGATCGGGGCGAGAAACCTGGCTGGGCTTGGCGCGAGAGCGAAACCGGACCCCTGCGCGGCCATCCCGCTTACGACGAACGCCGTTTCGCCTCCAGCCAGGAAGCTTTCAATTTTTGCCGCCTTCGCTTCGTTCCAACCGACGCGCAAATGAGCACGCGGGAATACGACCAAGCCGTCGATGACAGCAATTATTATCAATATCATCGCACTTTGCGCACTTGATAAGCGCATGATAGCCCCCATATAGTATTCATCGAAAGAACGACCTGGTTGCCAAATCGTCCAAATGATAGTTGGAAAGAGGGCCGCAACGCCAGGCAAATTGAGGCTCAGGACGGGCGAGCCTCATAGGAGAATACGCAAATGCAACGCGCTTATCTCAGCAAACTGGCGGACCGTATCAGCAAACGTTTGCTGCGCGTCGCCAATCTGAACCCGCAAGCCATTCGCGACGAATGCGACCTGGCCAGCGGCAGCGAACTCGATTGCACGCAACTCGACATCCTCACGTCCATGGTCGAGTCGCGCCTCGTGCGCGCCAGTTTCGGCCGCTTCGAACCCTCAGATAGCTAAAAGGACAACGCCCATGAGCAACCCTGACCGCCTGCAGCGTGAGGCGCAAGAACACGCCGAAACCCTGGTCGAAGACCGCGGCCTCTTCAACGCCCTCGCCTGGGCCATCCACTGCGCCAACCGCACCACCGATGGCTTTTGGTCGCGCGTCGTTCAAGCCATCCGCGCGATCGACGATCGGGACAACGAAAACGACGACGATCCGGCGGCCGATTATGGCGATTGGAAGTTTCACCAGGACCATGACCAATGAGTCTCACACCTGCAGAACTCGGTTCCGAATTCGAATTCGAGTTCGCCTATCTCAAATTAACCAAGGCGCTCGCCCGCATGGGGCGTGAGGCCAAAGCTCTCAACGCCCATCCGGATCCCGACTATCCGGAGAAGCTCGAGTATTTGGTCAACCAGGTGATGGATAGCGCGCACGAGATCATTGATCTCGCCCATAATTTGAAGCACGCCGCGCTTGCTAAGCACAAGGAAAGCGCTAAATAAGAGCATGAGCGCAGAACCCTCATGCGTTCATGCCCAACCCTCGAAAGGACGCTCATGCCCAATTACGAAATCAAGCCGGAACCCGATTCGCCCATCTGGTGGGTCTTCAAAGACGGCGTGCATCATCGCGACTTCACCTCGCGCACTGGCGCGCAAGCCTACCTCGACCATGTCCTCAAGCATGGCGAGCAAACCAGGCTGCAGCCGCGCATCATCGTCGCCGGCAACGTCAGCAACGCCTTTAAGGCCAAGCTTGAGCGCGCGCTCAACGGAAAGACACCGCGGTGAAAACCGAATTCATCGTCATGACCGCCTCTGCGAAAATGCCCTCGTCATGCAAGGGCGTCTATCGCAAAGTCGCAATCCTTGAGGTCGAAATCGGCGTTGAGCCGAAAATGATCTCCGAGCGCGCCAAGGGCGTCGTCCGCCTGGTCGCGCTCGAGGATAAGCTGCACGCCGGTCGTGAGCGCGGGCGTGGCACCGCCTATAGCAAAGCCTTGGAGAATGCTAAGCGCTTGTGCGCGGCGCTCAATCGTGAAGCTCGGATGAAAGCGGAAGCGGAGAGCCTGATATGACCATGACCATCGACCAGTTGCTCGACTCTGGCGTCAACCAGGCGAAGCATGTGCTCATTGGCAAGCCTGGCGCGGAGCTCACGCCGGCGTTTGTCGTCCAGTTCAAGGATCGGCCGCCCGCCATGATCGCCACGCCGTGGCATGGCGATGACGAAAAATACGCCACAATCGGAGCGATGCGCATGATGCTCAAAGCGTATCGCAAGCACGTCGTAAGCTACCTGTTTTGGTCGGAGGCCTGGCAAGCCTACGAGGACGTCGATCATCCGATCGGGCTCAGGCCGAGCGATCGCCAGGACCGCAAAGAGGTCGTGATCCTCAACGCCTTCGACAAGCAAGGCGGCAAAATGATCTCGCTCGAAATCATGCGCGGACCCGATGGCGTGGTCACCAACCTGGTCGCAAACGACAAGGCCGACGACATCACCGCAGTGGGCGGCCACTTGCACAACCTCTTGCAGGAGGATTGATCATGCCCATCTCTGAACAAGAACAAGCGCAGCTAGACGCTCTTCACGACCAAATGGTGGAGGAGAGCATGCGCCGCGAATGTTGGAATTGTGGGCGCGAACGCGTACAGGACGAGGCCAGCGAGTGGCAATGCCCTTATTGCGACGCGTGGAACGATTGTGAGGAAGCATGACCTACCTGGACACGGATACGCTCGCCGGCATCAAATCGACGTCGCGCGACCGCAAGCTCTCGACCGGCGAACGCGTCGCCGTCTACGCGTTTGCGTTGAAGGGCGTGCCGATCAAAGTCATCGCGCGCACCTTCGCTGTAACGCCAAACGCCATTCGCTATATCACCAACTACGAGCACACAGCCGCGCACGAAAACGCCAAGCAGGCGTTTGAGCAATATGGCGAAGCGCGCGTTTGGGCGGAGATCGTGACGGAAGCGCAGACCGAATCGATCAACGAAGGCATGCGCAAATTGTTTGAAGGGAAAGAACTCAATGACCGCGGATATCGCAGGAACGCTCGCCGTAGCCCTCGTGCTCGACGAGCCGGAAGCTCTGATCGCCTACCTCAAGCAACAGACGATGGCGCGGATGGAAGCGGTCGCGCCGCTTGACGCGCACTTAGCGAAAAAGTGGGCGCTCGTCTCGGATACCCTGGCTGAGCTTGAATTGAAGATGGGTGATGTCAAACGACCAAGACCCGCCGACGCCGCTTAAATGCGAGGGCTTCACGCGCCCCGATTGCCAACCGTGTTCCAGCGACGATTATCGCGTCGTACGCGTGGCTACGGTTGAGGGCGATCAAGACAAGCGCCTCTGCCCGATTTGCTTGGCGCGCTTATTGCCGCCGATTGGGCGCGGCGGCTGGGTATGAAGCGCGGCCGCTCCGACTATTACGCGTACTATCATGCGCAGTGCAAGAAGCTCGCGCCGCGCACGCTCGACTGGGATCATCACGCCTACGAATCAGTGCTCGGATTGTTGATGTTCGATTATCCGAGCAAGACCGAATCAGAGTGCATCATCGCATTAGCCAACATGCAACTGTACGCGCCGCTCGTAGGACCGCGCGAGGCGACGCACAAGCGCTAGCGGGTCAGTGGAAAACTTTTCGCAAGCTTGATCGAGTCTGACGCTAGGGCGCATCCTGCCGCTCAAAACAGGATGCGCCCCGATCGACAACCCTCGCCCAATTCCCAACCAAGACGACAATGGACCGAGGCTGGGCCATGCCTAAACAGCCTAAGCCCGATGGTTCTGTCGTGCAACTCGTGCCCGACGTCGATTGGACGTTGGATTTACCGGCTGATCAGAAGAAAACCGTCATGGATCAGCGCGAGCTCACCGTGCTCGCGGCGCGTCAACTCATGGCTCCGGTTCATTATTGCTTGCCGCGCGCGGATAAGCCGCTGCCGCCCGACGAGGACGAGAAGCTTCATCAGACCGACGACGATCTTCGCGTTTGGATTGACAACGACCGCAAGCAGAAGCTCAACGCGCTCGCCTATCTGCAGAACGGCGTCGTCGAAGTTCGCTTCTTTGGTCCGGATCAATCGATCAACGAGTGTTTCTTCGCCGCATGCGCCAGGCTTGGGATCACGTCGCGCTATGCGTTTGGCCGCGCTTCGAAGCCGATTGCGACGTCGATCCTGTTCAAGCTCCGCGACGACGAAGCGAAACGCCTGGACGAGGAATATTCCGGCTTCAAGCCCAAGGCGTTCACGCTCGAGGACACGCGCCGCGGCATCGCCATCAATTACGCGCCGGCGATCAAGAAAGGCTCGAACGCGCATGTGGTCACGACGATCGCGCCAGGAAGCCTCCTGTGGCACGAGAACGGCGTCGACTATGATCTGATCACCTGGCGCGCGGAGAGCGGCCAGGGGCCCGCTGCACGCTGGCGAACAGGGGCTGCGCCGGTCGAGTTCTTTCAGATTGTCCGCGCTGCAGCGTTCGCGTCGATTCTCAACATCGTCAGCCAGAAAGCCTGGGAGGACTATTCGAAGCGGCGCGCGTTCTCCGAGCTCATGGCGCGCATCGTCCGGGACGGCCAGGCGATCAACGCCAATGTCGTGTTCTCGCGCGCCTCGCGCGCGATCATCGCGGATCCCTCGCACGCTGAGCTTTTGCTCGAACACATTTGTCAGCAGCGCGGCAAGCCGGCGGATCGCGAGGAATGCCTGGAGATGTTCCAATTCGCTCGCAAGCGCCTCGACGCCGATCCTGCGCGCCTCGACGTCATGGGCTGGACCGGAATCGGCAATTTCTTTGGCGACGAAGCGCGCAAGGCGCTGCGCACGGTTCTCAACGTCGGCGCAGATTCAACCCTGCTTGAAGACTTCGCGGAGCGGTATCTGTTCCATCTGGGCGAGGGCGCATTTATAGACCGCCAAGCCTTTCGCGAAGGCCAGGCGCAATTCATCTTCACTCGCGAGAGCTTGACGCTTCGCCATGCGCCCGACTTGATTCAAACCAAGAAAAAGCCAGTCGAAGCGTTTCCAATCTTCATCAAGTCGAAGCTCCGTCAGGATGTCACCGACGTTGAGATTCATCCCGATTATCCGCCTGGCTCCATTGTTCGTGTGACTCGCCAAGGCGTAATCGTTCCTGACAATGATTACGCGCCGCCGCATTCGCGCCTGATCTTCAATAAATGGGCTGGCCTTTACATTCTGCCGGCGAAGACAATCGATGAGGCGCTCAAGGCTGAGTGCATCGACAAGCTTGATCACATGCTAAGCCTTGTCACCAAGAACCACAAAGGGCGTATGGAATGGATTAAGGCGCATTTTGGCTGGACGCTGAAACATCCCGGCAAAAAACAACAAGTCGCGCTTGTCTGCACCGGCGATCAGAGCACCGGGAAGACTTTTCTCTGCCAGGATTTTGCGGAAGCTGTGTTTGGCAATTATGCCGGCAAAGGGAGCATGAAAGCGTTTGAGAGCCAGTTCTACATTCCAAATTACGTGGATAGACTTTGGGTCAATCACGACGAAGTTGTCTCGAAGTCGGAAGTCATTGAAACGATAAAAGACCTGATCCGTTCGACCAAAATTTCTGGCGAATTTAAAAACCAAAATCCAACAACGCACATAACCTTTGCTCGATTGGCCTTCACATCGAATGAGCCCAATCCTGGTCTTTCGAGGGGCGCAGATCGCGGAATTTTCCAGGTGACGTCAATCACCGCAACGAGCGAAGGCCTTTTGCCTGGCGAATTCCAAGACCGTATGAACCGAGAGGCGAAACCGTTCTACCGGGATTACGCCGCCTTTTTGAAGCGCGATGACGTGCGCCAGGCTTACGTCAAGCTTTTGATTGACTGCGCGCCTGACGATATCGCACAAGTGGAAGACTTGACTCATTCTGCGGTGCGCGACGCCGACGTTGCGGCGGAGCAACTGACGCCGACTCAACTCGTCGCCAAAGAAATTCTCGAAAACGGCACGATTCACAGCGGGTTCGATATTGCTATGCCTTTCCGCTCGTTTCACATCACGCAGCGTGTCAGAAAAGCATGCAAGGATATGGGATTTCGGCAACCTGTTTTGGCCGATGCCGTTTTGGCGCTCTACACTCATGCCGGCTTATTAGAAAGTCTCGCCAACGGCGAGTATTTGTTCAAGTACAAGATCGGCGCGTTACAACGCTTATTCAGCCAGGTTCTCGGCGTTCCGCTGCGCTCGCATTGGGAGCTCGAGCCCAATGACGACATGCCCAACGACTGGCGCGAGGGCGATGCGATGGAACCGTGGAAAGGCCGCGGCAAGTGAAATTCTATGTCGGCGTCCACCATCCTTCCGACGCCAAGCACCTGGGCCCGGTGTTCGTCAGTGTCTCAACGCTAATCGGACCCAAGGGGCGCAAGAGCAAGTTTACTGACCAGCCCTGGATCATGGATTCGGGCGCATTCACCACGATTGCTAAGCATGGCGGCTATCCCGAGCCGGTCGAGGTTTATGCTGAGATGATTCGCAAATGGGCTGCGCCTAATCTCATCACCGCGGTCGCTCAGGATTACATGTGCGAGCCGGCGATGCTGGCCAAGACAGGTTTGACGATTGCTGAGCATCAGCGGTTGACGATCGAGCGTTACGACGCGCTCGTCGCCCTCGATACTGGCGGGATCGCCATTATGCCGGTTCTGCAAGGCTACGCGCCCCCCGATTACGGAGCTCACGTCCTCGCTTATGGCTCAAGACTGGCCAAGGGCGCTTATGTGGGCGTCGGCAGCGTCTGTAAGCGCAACGGCAATCCTGGGGCTGTTCTGGCTGTTCTAGAGGCTATCCTCGATGCGCGTCCTGATCTTCGATTACACGGGTTTGGCCTCAAGACCACAAGTCTTAGCGTCAAAGCGATCCGCGATTGCCTCGAATCGGCTGACAGCATGGCGTGGAGTTATTCAGCCAGGCGGCAAGGGCGCAATCAAAACGACTGGCGCGAAGCCCAAGCCTTTGTCGATAGGATGGCGGCATGATTGAGCATTCGCCGCCGACTTGGACGACGAATCTTGATCAGCTTAGCTGGTCTATCGGCGAGTTTTGCGTAATTCTAGGCGTAATCATTTACGTGATTGAGCGCTGCAAATGATTGAAGGCAACGGACTGTCGGTCGCGCGCTGCGAGAACTGCGGCCGCTTAAGCCTGGTCATTTTCGAAGCGGATGAGCCGGTTGCGTGCGTGTGCCCGCCGGAAGAAGCGCTGATCAAGCTGGTTGCGGTCATCCTCGAGGAACTCAAGGAACCGCTGGGGCGAGTCAATTGAAAGCGAAATCGCGACAGGGCGCGGTTAAGGGCAAGTTCAAAGACCGCGCCTACGATTTGCGTGAAACGCCGCCGGAAGCGACGCGCGCGCTGATTCGCACCGGAGCCCTCGACCTTTATCGCGTACTCTTCGAACCGTGCGCCGGCCGCGGCGCGATTTCGCGGGAGCTCCTGGCTGGCGGCTGGCGCGTGATCAGCCACGACTTGGTCGATTATGCAGGGCGCGATTCGGAGATCCAGACCGGCATCGATTTTTTCAAATCCTGCAATGTGACCTACCTCCAGGCGATTGTGACCAATCCGCCTTACCGCTGGGCCGACGCTTTCATTCGCCACGGGCTCAAGCTTGGTCTGCCGGTCTATGTGCTCCTGCGGCTGATGGCGCTTGAGGGCGCGGGCCGCTCCGACATCATGCAACATTTGCACCATGTCTTTATCGGCGTCGAACGACTGCCGATGATGCACAGGCCTGGCTGGAAGGGTAAAAAGCTGAAGCAAGGCGCGATGCCGTTTGGCTGGTTTTGTTTCTTTCCGGAGAAAAATCAGGATGGACTGTTCACCGCGTCACGCATAAGCTGGCGGGAGGAGGACAAAAATGGGTTTGATGTCGACTCTAGCACTCCTAGCGATGATCCCAGTCGCGAAGCGGCAAACTTCGAGCGACTCCTCATCGAAGGAGCTTCTCTCTTCGATCAAGCCCAACGCGGAGATCGCTGAGCTCAAGGCGCGCATCGATGACCTCGAGCGCCAGCTTGAGCACGTCCGAGGGGATATCGACGGTTGGCGAGAGATCGCTCACGCCTGGCGCGATCGCGCGGATGCAGCGCATCGCTTGCGTCAGCAAGACCATGCGCAAGCGGCGATGAATCCACTGCCGTATCATCAGATCACTGAGGAGATGCGCCAGCGCATGATGCTGCAAAGTCAGGCTCACGCGCAGCAAGCTCAGGTGCAGCAAAATCGGGCGCTTGCGCAGCAACAGTTAAACTTCCAAGGGCTAGGCCAGGCGCTTGGCGAGCAAAGCGGCGCGCAAAATAACTGGCCCTATTGCAATTGCGTGCCAGGTCGAGGCGGCTTTCTTCGAGGAGACAACTACTGATGTCCTACGATGTCGTGACTTTCCAAGGCGAGCTCGAGCTCGTCGCCAAGAATTACAAATGGTATCCGAATAAGGCGGCAGAGCTCAACGCCATCGTCGCTTTGCTCGATCCGGACACCACGACGCATGACACGACGATGGAAACCGCGCCGGCTGGATTGATCCCTGGCCAGGCGGCGAATACGCCGTTCACCAACGAAGTTTTGGCGATCATCAATATCGGCAAAGGCGGCAATCTCGCGAACACCGACATGGCGGACGCGATCAGCAACGCCATGGGCGACTACCTCGCGCCGGTGAACACCACTGCGCCTGCGGTCACCGGCACCACGACGCTCACCTGCACCCAAGGCATCTGGCAATATTCGCCAACCAGCTATGCGTATGCCTGGCTGCGCGGCGGCACACCGATCGCCGACGCAACGCAGTCGACCTACACCGTCCAGGCGGCCGACAGCGGAACCAACGTTTCGTGTCGCGTCACCGCGAGCAACGCTGCGGGCTCAGCCAACGCCACTTCGAACGCGATTGCGGTGCCGTGATGCCGAAAATCCTCGACGCCGCAGTGAAGCGAATCAAAGCGAAGGGGCACTCGACCTCGAGCGCTTATGCAATCGCGACGTCGACGCTGCAGAAAGCCGGCGAGCTCAAGAAGGGGCACAACAAGCCCACCAAATTGGGCGTCAAACGCGGTCAGATGACGCGCGCTCAGCGACATAAGCATCCAGTATGAGGCTCGATCCGCTTACTGTTCTCGCGTTCATGTTTCTGATCGCCTATGGCGGCCAGATCCTCCTCGCTCTGTTCGGGCTGAAATGACGCTCACGACTACGCTCGACTTGGTGATCATCGGCATCGGCCTGGTCTGCGCGATTGAGTTGGGCATGCTCATGGCGCGCGGCGAGCGCCTGGCGAAAGCGCTCGAGATTCAAATGAAAGGCTTGGGCGAAACCTACTTGCAGGGGCTCGAGATCCTGACCATGGATGTCGACAAGCTCAAAGCCAAGGTTAAGGAGCTTGAGGACGAAGTTCTGTGAGCTTGCAGGGGCCAGCGCGACGGCGCTGTGTGCGGAGTCTCCATCGTCGGGGAGCCCTACTCCGCCGCCCCTGCATCCTTTTTCTGGCCATGACGTCGATGTGGCCAAACCCCGCGGCTGCGAAATGTCACCTGTTTTCAGTCTGGCACTATCCCAAACCTCAAAAGTGTTTCACCGCGCTCGCGCCGCGCCGTACTGAGCCGGTTCAACACAGTAGCGAACGGTTCAGCACAGAGGAACGAATCGACATTGCTTTGCCGCCGCTCGAATTCATCCCCTGTCCAGACGGCGACGAGCGATTTCAGGGCATTGCTAAGCTGCACGCTTTGATGGATGCTCGTTGAGGGGCCCTGACCCGGAGTCCATTCATGGCTCAACCTCCCCGACGCCCGCCGCCACAGCCGCAACGCCGCGATCCTCCGCCTCTGCGCACAGAGGAAGACAATTATCCGCCGCCCGCGGTGCAGGATAATCGCATCATCGCCTCCGGAGGCGGACGCTTTCCGATCGAACGCGTTGAAGGCGAGGCTTATCCGCCGCCCGAGCCGGTAAAGACGATCGGTGACGAACAGCGCGAGCGCTCGGCTTACATCGAATCGATCGGCGTCGAAGCGTTTAAGGCCGAGTATGACGATCGCCCCCCTGCAGAAGACGTTCAGCCGCAAGTCGAAGGGGCCCAGTATCCCAGCGATTTCGGGCCGCCGCGCGTTAACAGCCCGCAGCGATAACGGCCATGGCGGTCTTTGCTCCCGGCGATACGCCTGACTCCGGCACCGGCGACCAGGGCGGCTTTATGTCTTGGCTCGCTGGCCTTCCAGCCGCGACGCAAGCCTCGATCATGCGCAGCATGAATTACGCCAACCCGGTGCAGCCGGCGGCGGCGGACACGCTGAGCAACAACGGCAATCCGCTCAACAATCCTTCGCCGGTGCCCGCGGCGCTCGCCGGCGGCGGTCCGCCGGTGCCTCCGGGCTTGGTGAGCGGAGGTCAACCGCCCGCGCCGATGCCGCCAGGCGCTCCGACTCCGCCGGTGCCTGGTCAGGTTGTGGGCGGAAGTTCAGGCGGTGCTGGCGCTAGCCCGCCGATCGGACCTTCGATCCTGCCGCAAGCGCGTGGCGTGATGCCGGTCATGGGGCCGCCAATGCCGCCTGGACCGTCCATTCTGCCGCAAGCCCGAGGTGTAACGCCGGATGCTTATCCGGCCGTTGCCGCTCCGCTGCCGCCGCCGCGGCCGCGGCCAGTATCGAACCCTGCCGTGGCGCGAGGCTCGAATAGGCCAGCGGGCGCGCGGATCCCAGGCAGCGCAACGGCGCTTGCACCCGCGCCTGGCAACTCGCCCTTTGTCCCGATCGCCGCACAAAATCAGGATTGGTCAGGCGGCGCGTTGTCGCGTTACGGCCCGAGCGGTTTTGGCCGCCAGGCAACGGCGCTCGACTTATCCAGGCTTTTTAATCGATCCTGAACAGTTTGCCGTCTACTAAACGTTGACATTGTTCTATCGAGCGATATGTTGCGCCTTGCGACGCCGTGAAAGCCGGCGAAGCCCCGCAACATGGAGCAACGATAGCAATGAAACCCGAGACTCAAGCCGCCTGTGAAGCGGCGAAAAAGGCGCTCGAAACGGCCCGCGCCGCCCTCTTTGCAGAAGCCGAATCCGCCATCAGCGTCAACGAAGCCCCTGATCTCGTCAGGTTCTACGCCGACATGCGTGAAGAACTCGAATCGATGGCGTCGACGATCTCTGAGCTTAATAAGCTCGACAAAGATCTCTCCTACACGCGCGTCCCGGCCTGCTTCGACGCGCACGGAATCCAGAACATCCGAATCCCCGGTTATGGACTCGTCGGCCTTAACCGCCGTTGGTCGTGCTCAATCCTCGATAAGCCCAAGGGCTATAAATACCTGCGCGACAATGGACAGGGCGGCATGATCATCGAGACGATCAACGCCTTAACTCTGGGCGCATGGGCGCGCAGCGAAACTGAGGACAAGGGCAAAGAGCCGCCCGACGACGTCTTCAAGACGTCTGTCGCCCGCTATGTGTCGCTGACGAGGTCGAAATGAGCGCCGCGACCGCTGCGACCAAGCCTCGCTACACGATCAGGGAAGGCAAGACAGTCATGGTCAACGATGTCACGCCGGTCAGCAAAAACGCGCTGCCGGCGCATCTGCAAGGGAAGCAAAAGGTGGAAAGCTGGGGCGAAATCGATCCGCGTCAGCGGATGCTGCCGCGCATCAAGCTCCTCCAGGCGTCGAACCCCGAATGCGTCGATTATCCCGGCGAAGCCCGCGCGGGCGAATTCTGGCACACGACGCTGACCGAATCGCTTGGGCCTGAGTTCATCGGCGTGCCGATCATGCGCCGACAGACGTACAACCTTTGGGCACCGCGCTCGCCTGGCGAGGATCGTGGCATTCTCGCCCGCGCCCGCGACTTCATCCATTGGGATCCGCCGGAAGGCGAGTTCCATGTGCGTTACCCGATGAACCCCAAGACTTACACTTGGAAGCTCGCGCGCACGGTCAAGGAATCGGGCTTGGCTGAGTTTGGCTCGAGCCGCATCGACGATCCCTCGAGCCCGCCGGCGGCGACGCTGACCTTCGAGGTGCTCTGGTTCCTGCCTGAGTGGAACACTTTGGCGCTGACCTTGAACACGCGATCGGGCGTGAAAGAGGCGCGCAAGCTGTTCGCCATGGTCGACGCGCGGCCGCTCAGTCCGTTCTTCCAGCGCTACAAGGTCGTCGCGGTGCAGAACCGCGGGCCCACCGGCGAAGCCTACTTCGGCTACAAATATCGCGGCGACGGCTACACCGATCCGGCCCTTTCCGCGATCACCGAGCCGCTGTTCGACCAGTGGAAGAACGTCGCTTTCGCCACGGCGGACGAGGACGAGGACGTCGATGGGGAGGCGACAGTGCGTCGTGCATCATCCCCCCGCGACGCAATGTCGGAACGTGGCGCTCGCCCAGTCGAAACCAGAGGTGAGTCCGGCGTTGTCGACGACGATATCCCGTTCTAGCTGTGGTGGAAACTCCCCCCGATCGTCCGACGCTGGCGCGCTTAGAGAAGCTAATCGCGCTCGCCAACGACAGTCGGGGGGAGCCGATGACGCGCAAAAACGCCAAACGCATTCTGGCGAAGTACGCCAAGTTTTACCCCGGTCTGGTGAGACGCAAGCATGATTCTTCCCAAGATCGACGATAGTGGGTTTCTTGACCTGGTGCGCAAAGCGCCGCTGATCGCCTTCCAGCGGCTCGAGTTTGGCTATGCGGTTGCCTCGCCAGGCGCGGCCTTTTACGCCCCCTGCAGCCATCCTGGCGGCGGCAATTTCGACGACAAGTTCGTGCCCGACTTGGGCAGAGCTTTCATTGCCCGCATGTCGGATCCGCATCTGCGCACGCTGCGGCCGACGTCGAAGCCGATCCCGACTGAAGCGCTTCGCAAATATCTCCAAGACGCTTTCTTCGCACCCAGCGTCGAGCCGATGAGCGAGTATCCGAAAGCCGCTGGCGATCATCCCGCAGTCGTAGACTCCGAATGCCAAGTCGTCATTCAGGCGATCGAGGAGCACGAGCGGCCGGATCTCAAGCAAGCGATGATCCCAGGCAAGCGCGACGTGATGTCTGAGGCACTCGACGCCGTGATCGAGCACGCCGAGGGAGCAAGGGAACTTGCCGAGGTTGGCGACTACAATCCGTACTTCATTCAGTTTCACATCCTGCAAGCCTCGAGAGCGCTGCAAACTGCGCTCGGACTTCTGTTGAAGCCATGAGCGACGAACCCACCTTCATCTGCGTCGATTGCGGCTGTCCCGTTTACGACGCGCTTGGCCAGGTGCGTAAACGCTGCCTCACTTGCCAGTGGCTTGCCGAGATTTCCGATCCAGTGGACCGCGAAGCGCTGCGCAAGCTTCTGGATTCGCCCGTTGTCTGGCGGCCCGCGCCATGAGCGTCAACTGGGAGAACCTCGCTATTGCGGCGCTCGTCAGTGTGGCGATGATCGTTTCGTATCTCTGGGGTTACCGAGACGGGGTCAAATACTGCGCGCGTCAGATGGAGCCCATAGCGAGGCAAGCTAGGGAACTCGCTAATCTTATCAGGGACCGGAAGCCATGAGAGCGGCGATAAGGCTCTCTGAGTTCCTTGCTCGCTGCCTAGCGGCGCGCAAGCTAGGCCTGATCAAAGATCCCAACGGTCGGCGCTTGCCGGAAGAGCTCTGGCGACAGGCGATGCCCGAGGCTGAATTCATCGTCGATGCGTTGATTGCGTTCGATCTTCACCAGACGGTTTGCGAGTTCTACCAGGCGGAGGACGAGGGCGAATGAATGAAAAGGTCGAGATTGCCATCGAGGAAACAAAGGCGCGCGTGGAGAGCTTTCTCGATTCGATAACGAAGCTCCTTCATCAGCAAGTCAACGAGCACAAGCTCGTGTTTCTGCATCACGAGCTCCTGATCGCACACGATGCGCAATCTAATCGCGTCCTTATGACGTTTGCCCTTCGACCAAAGTGGAAGCGCGAATGAACCGCTTCTGGAGGATGGGGAGGTGAACCTTGAAAGCACACTTAAAACTAAGCTTGTGGCAGATTGTCGTCGCCTTGGAGCATACGCCCGCCGGCACGAGGACAGACGCGCCGTTGGGCTATTGGACATGGCAATCAAGTTTCCCGATCACCCACACCTGCTCGCTGAAGGCAAGCTCGTCGAACATCAGTCGTTCGCGCCGACGCTGCGCCAATGGGAAGAAGGCGAGCGTTACATCAAGGCCGGCGGAATCTGCGCCCTGATCGGCTGGGACAAAAAGACCAAGGTCATGTTCATCCACGACTGGGCGAGAACAGCGACCAAGGCGGATTCCTTTCCCCCTGGCGGCGGCTACGGACCGCACGCCGAAACCCTGAGAGACTGGCTTGTATGGCGACAAATAAAGTGAACTATCCGGCAATCGGCGGCATCGCGCAGGCGATGAAGTATCAGATTCGCACTGGCTCGTCTTGGGACGAGCTTTCGCCGGCGGCTAAAGAATCTCTCGACCAAATCACGACTTTGATCGCCCGCATGGTTTCCGGCGAGAGCCTGCATTGGGATGAGATCATCAATTACGCTCAGGCAGCGAGGCCGCCTGGAACCGACGATCCGCCGGTCGTCGATATCGAGCGCGGCATGCGCACCTTGGTCGAAAAAGTCGCCAGGACTGGCAATGCGTGACCTGCACAACCTCGATCAGTTCCGGCTTCGCGATTCCTTCGTGCTCGAGAGCTATGGTTCCTATGGCGACGGCGGCAACGGCGCGTTCATCATCCCGGTGCCTGGCCAAATGACCGCGCTCAAGGTTCTCGCCTCCAATGGCGATGGCTGGGACCACATTTCCGTCTCCGTAAGGGGCCAGCAACGCACGCCCACCTGGGCGGAGATGGAGATCGCCAAGAAGGCGTTTCTTGGCGACGTCACGGCGATGCAGCTGCATCTGACCGCCAAGGATCATATTAGCTGCCACCCGTACACGCTGCACATCTGGCGGCCGCACGACCGCGATATCCCCCTCCCGCCCAAGTTCATGGTGTGACGATGACGATTAAAGGCTTCACTTACAAATCCTACAATTTCGTCGAGAAAGACCCGATTATCGACGAGCTCAGAACGGTCGTTCAGGGCAGCGGCGCGACCTACAAGCAGATCCACGAGGATTCGGGCGTCTCGACACAGACGCTAGCGAACTGGTTCTCCGGAGACACGCGCCGCCCGCAAGCCGCCTCGCTCAACGCCGTGGCGCGCGCGCTGGGCCACAAGCTGGGCTTCGTCCCGATCAATGAGGCCTCCGTCGTCCAACCCACGCCAGCGGTCATCCCTAGCCGTTCTATGGGCCACGTTGTCCGCATGGCGAAGATCCGGAGGGCCGCGCGATGACGCCAGAGAAGGAAGCGTTTTGGCAAGGCGCGCTCAACATGTGCGCCGTGCTTGCTGTGTGTTTTTTCGCCGTCTGGGTTCTCTTATCACCGCTGAGAAATCTCTGCCCAACTGTCGCTGCGCCGGTCGAAACCACGGACGCGCGCCAAGAACGCCTAGCCCATAAGCTCTGCGATAAGGAGGTCGAGATCCTTATGGAATCGCGCGACCTGGCTGATCTCATTCGCGCAGCAACGATCGTTCACCAGGTCAATTGTGGCATCGAGGCCCGCCTATGAGCCAGGTCAAATTCAAGATCGGGTTCACGATCGCGTCCGATACGCTGATCGCCATGATCGCCAAGTTCCTGCCGGTCGAAGACGTTTCGGTCACCGAAATCGTGCCGAAATTGAAAGCGCCGACGCTTCACTTGCCAAGAGCGGAGAAGAAAACCAACAAGCGCGCCTCGCCAGGCCCGAATCTGAAGAAGGGCATCAACGGTATCATCATGGCGGAGTTTTCGACCGGACCCAAGCGCGCGCTCGACCTTCAGCCCAAAGTCGTGGCCGCCGGCTTTTCAGCAAATTCCGTCAATTCGCGGCTCGAGGAACTGCGCAAAGTTGGCGTCATCGAGCGCATGGGCGACGGCAAATGGAAGCAAGTCGGCTGAGATGGGCGTCCTCGAGGAGGTCAAGGAAGCCGCGCTCAGGACGAAAATGCGCTGGCCGCGCGATACCGACGCCGACAAAGCGCATCGCGCGATCGCCGCCTTCGAGCTTGGCTTCATCCCACTCATGCGCCTCTACAGCCGTGACACGGCGCTCTCGATTCTCGATCCGAATCGGAAGATCAGGATCGGGAAGCGGGATCGATCGACGATGTTCAACATCTCTGAGCGCCATATTCGGCGCATCGAAACGATCCGCGAAAAGCGGCCGCTCGACGCCGCCAGGCTTGAAAGCCTCGCGATGAAAGGGACCATGTCGCTCGAACTAGTCGAGTACAACGTCAATCATCCCCCGACTGCGGATGCGCTTGAAGCCCTATGGCTCACGACGACGGACGCACAGCGAAACGAGTTCTTGGCGAGAATCAGACGGTGAAGCTTGATCCGGTTCAGGAAGCGGCGCTGAGATTTGGCGAGGGCAAGCGCGGCGTCGGCTACTTCATGGAAATGGGGCTCGGCAAGACGCTCCTAACCTTGGCTGAGTTCGACTGCGCAGCGAAGAATCGAGTTGTCACGCGTTTAGTGGTGATTGCGCCCAACTCGTTTAAACCTGGCTGGATTGAGGAGATACTCAAGCACGGGCTGGCCTTCCAGCCATTCATCTATGTTTCGGGCTCGAAAGCTAACGATCACTGGTTCGCTACGACGAAATACGGCGCTCCGCCGATCCTGGTCATCAATTACGAAGCGGTGCGGATGCCGGCGGTTCTCCTGCGCGTGATGGCTTGGATGCGAGTCAAGCCGACGATGCTGGCGATCGACGAATCAATCCAGATCAAGACGCACGACAGTGAGCAAACCAAGGCGACGCTCAAACTCGCCCTCGAGGCGAAGATCGTCCGTTGCCTGAGCGGATTGCCACAAACACAGGGGCCACATGACCTCTATCCCCAATTGCGTGCGATCGGGCTGTTCCAGGGCGTCCGATTCTGGGCGTTTCGCAATAATTTTTGTCAGATGGGCGGCTGGGAAAACAAGCAAGTCATAGGGGTTAAAAACGCCGACACGCTCGCGCGAATCATGGCCCCAGTAATCTTCCAGGCCAAAAAAGCCGACTGGCTTCCGGAGCTCCCGCGCAAAGATTTCACCATTCGCACTTATGAGATGAGTGGCGAACAAGCGGCCCAGTACAAACAAATGCGGGATGAATTTCTTCTCGAGTTGGAAACTGAGATCGTCGCGGTCAACATCGCTGTTTCGAAATACGAGAAACTGTCGCAGATCCAGTGCGGTTTTATCCTCAACGAAAATGGGGATCCGCGCGTTCTGGTCGAACCGGAAAAGAACCCGCGCCTGGCGGTTTTGCTCGATCTGCTTGCTCAGATCGAGGGCAAGGTGATCATCATCTACCGACACCGCTACACGTTCGAGATTCTCGCGACGGCGCTCAAGGGGCATTTCCCAGCTTACATCAAAGGGCAGATGAAGCCCGCTGAAGTGACGGAGCAAAAGCGCCGTTTCAACGAAGATTCGGAGTGCCGGCACATGCTCGGCCAGAGCGAAGCGATCAAGTACGGACACACGCTGTTAGGAGGCGCGGCGGCGCGCGACCATTGCTCGACGATGATCTTTTTCGAAAGCTCCTACAGCCTCGATACGCGCACGCAGGACGAGGACCGGATCCACCGCCGCGGGCAGCGCGGCGAGAACGTGCTCTATATCGATCTATCCGGCTCGGACATCGATCGGCGCGTGGTCAAGGCGCTGCAGAAGAAAGAGGATCTTTACGAGGCAGTTTTCAGCAAATTAAAACTCGCCGCGCCCCTTGAAGACAGCGCAGTTACGCGCTAAATAAGAGCACGAAAGGACAATGATCGTGCTACAGGAAATCCCCTTCTACCTCGTTGTGTTCGGCCCCTGGATCTTGCTCTTCGCTGTGTTCATGGCGTGGGCGAGCTTCGTAGACAAGCTGACCGCCAAGCCTAAGCCCCCGGCTCATGTCGCCACGCCGGAAGAATTAGTGGCAAGTAAGATGCGGGTCTACGCGATGATCGCGCAAGCGGAAAAGAACAAACTCGCAAACAGTCACCACCACTGAGCGTCTCCAGCCTGGTCGGTCGACCGCTCGCCGCCAATCCAACCCTGGCGGAGAGCGTTCGCCCAGCCTGACGTGTCAGTTGTTGACGCCGGATTGTTAGTCAGCGCCGGATAGAGTTGATCCATCGACTGCCCGACGTTGATGTTGCGATCAACCGTATTAATCATTTGCGCTGGCTTGTTGACGAAATATTTCGAGGCGAACGGCGATATGCCGCCAGCCGCCAATTGAGTAAGCTCGTCGCCGCCTAGTAATTTCGACCCGTACCAAGCTCCCGCGCCGGTCACGGCATGAGCGACATTGCCTGGATCCGTTGGCTGAGCGAGCGCGCCCTGCACCTTGGCGAGCGCCGGCTGCGCTGGATGATCTGGCGGCAGCGTCGCCTGGGAAACCGCAATGTCGCCCTGCAGAGTCGGATCGCCAGCCGCAGCGCGTGCGCGCCAATTATCTTGCGGGTTGCTTGACCATTGTTCGCTGCTTGTCCCTGGCTTGCCTGTCGCCCAGTTTCCAACCTTCTGCGCCACAGGCGCGGTGACGTCGCCTAGTCCCTGCATCACCGTGCCGCCCGCCGCGCCCCAGCCAGCGTCCTTGGCGACTTTCAGAGCATCGATGCCGTTAGGATCGCCGGCCTGGTGCCCAGCCGAACTCAGCGCCGCCGCAGTGCCGCCTTCCACTGCCGCCGTGCCGTAGCGCCCTGCGTTGGCGAGCTCCGCAGCGCTGTGAATAAGCCTGCCTGGCGTGACGGCAAACTTTAGTTCGCCGGTCCCAGGAACGGCGTAAGTCAGCGCATTGACGACTGGGCCCATCGGCCCGAGCGCGGCCTGGGCGTCCGCGGTGCGAGCGCGGATATTGCCGACATTCTCGCCTGTAATCTTCGACTGAATAGCGTCGGCTGTGCCGAAAGAAACGTCGTCAAGCGCCGCGGAGCCCACCTGGCTCGCGGAGGGACTGTAGGTCTTGGTCAGCCAATCATGCCAGGTCTGAGGCCGGCTAAGATCGGCATCAGTTGGATGAAACATGTCGTACAGAAGGCTGTTCTGGCTTGCCGGCGCGGCAGTCGAAGATGTTGGCGTCGCCCGTTTATAATCCGGCAAACCGGGAATAGGCGTCGCATCCGGCGCAGCCGGTTGCTGATTCCCTTGCGACTTAGGGAAAACGGTTTGCGGCTGCGTCGGCGGCAGATCGTCCTGCGCGCGATGGTAGCCAGGCAGACCCTGGATTCTATCAGCCATCGGTCACCATCCCGAAACCGGCATATGACGCAGCCTCTTTGTGTCGAACCCCGCTTGCTGCAGGTTGTCGAGAAGATCGTCTTTCCCAACGGGATAGTTCGAGGCTTCTTGTCTCACCTGAGCCAACATATCGGGCGGAATAGGCTTGGCCGCCGGAAGCGCCTCCGCGCCGCCGCCTTCCTTGTAGAGCTCGCCGCCAGGCTTGAAATTGTCGTCCAACCACGGCGTATATTGCGGGTCCATGTTTTTGACGTTGCCGGTCGCGCCGAAATTTGTGGCGATCGTTTTCTTTGCTCGCGTGATCGCGCTGCCGAGCGCCCCATGGATGTAGGAATCGTAGCTCTGGTTCAGGTTCTGCGTCGTGGTGATCGCGTCTTTCAGCGGTCCAACCTCCGCTTGCGTAACGCGCGTACCGGTGCCGGCCATGCCCTTCATCGCCGTTTCGGTCGTCGCGCCGCCAACGCGCTTCAGAAGCGCCATCGCGTCTGCTTCTTGTTGAGTTAGTCCCACATTATTCGCCAGAATCGTCGCGGCGTCGTTCTGATTAGGATCTTTCAAGACTTGCTGAGCGATTGCTCGCTTACCCGACGTCGTAAGGATGCTCTTCAAACCAGGCGAGTCTCGTAGCGTCTCGAGATCATTCTGCAGCCGCATGGCGGTTTCATTGTTATCGGGAAGAGCCGCCGACGCTGCAGCGCGATCGTCCTCCTTTCCCTTCTCGTTGGTGGTGTACTGATTGAACGATTGCAGATTGCCGACTTGCCACGGCATGGCCGAATCCGGCTGACCAGGATGCGCCGCGCGCCAGGCGTTCTGTGCCGAGATCATGGGGGCTGACTCCGGACCGGCGATGCTGGTCGTGATCCCGGTCGTGAGATCCTTGATCAGCGGGCTTCCGTTGGGTCTGGTAGGTCCGCCAGGTCCGCCAGGTCCGCCGCCCATGTGGCCAAGCTGGGTGAGATTTCGGATCGCTTCGGACGGCGTGCCAAGCGCCTCCGCGATCTTCCCGGCCATAGCAGGATCGGTGACCAGGCCGGCTTTGAGCGCGCCCCAATCCATATGCAGTTGCGCCGCGAGCGCTGGGCCCCTGATCGGATCGTTAGCGATGATGCTAATGGCGTTGGCGCGGTCCTGGCCTTGTTGCTGTGTGCTCAGACTCATCTGCGTCTGCGCGATCTTAGTCGGATCGGCCGGCGTGGTGTTAAACATCCCCGCGACCATCTGCCGATCGCGCGGCTGGGCAAAGGCGGCAAAGCCCATGCCGAGCGCCTGATTGAAGCCCTGTTCGCGCTCGTTGTATTGCTGCAGGTTCATCATCAAGTGGCCGAGGCTGACCGGCGTCTTGGTCGCGTTCGGCTCTTGGTTAGGCGGCAGCGTGCTCGAGGCTTGCGCTTGGGCTGCGGCTTGCGCGTTCGGGTCTTGCGCGGCCGCGCCCGGGCCCGCTGGAGTCGGCGCGGCGGCGGCTGCAGGAGCCGCTGCGGCCGCCGGCAACGGGTTGCCATTGGCGTCGAGCCCGAGCGCGGCGCGGTTCCGCTTCTGGTTGGCGTCGGCCCATTGGCCGATGTCCTCTTCCGGATTGTCGGTGTCGCCAGTGACGTACCTGGCCCAATCAAATGGTCCCGCCATATGCTGACGCCCTCAGTTTGATGCGTGGCTTGCCCTTCTTCGGCGGATGACTCTTAAGCTTGATATGCGGTTTGCCTGGGCGCTTAGCCAAGGCGGCGAGCGGCCCAGGCACGTTGGGCGAGGGAGCCATCGGCTGCGGCGGCCCCTGGCCCGCCAGGCCGGCTTGCCCGGGCGGTTGCGGTGCGCCGGCGAGGTTGTTGCCCTGACCCTGAGCCAGTTGCATCCGGAGTTGGTCTTCCGGATCTTCGTCGGTTTCTTCGGAGAGAATGTCAGCTGGGTTGGGCATTCTGGCCTCCCTGGAGTCCTGCGAAGAACCCTTGGTTGTTGTAGTTTCCGGCCCCTGTGGTTGGGGCTCCCTTGTTCTGCCAGTTCTGCAGGAATTGCTGCAGGACGCCCGACTGGCTCGAGGGCAATGCGGATTGAGGCACCGTCGCGCCAGGCGTGGTCACCTGGCCAGGATTGGCGAGCGCCTGGAGATAAGCTTTGCCCATGTCGGGCGCGGGCGTCGACGGAGCCTGGGGCGCGGCGGCTGGTTGGTTAGCCATCTGGTTGAAAGCGGTTGCGCCTAAACCCTGGAGATACGCGCCTGCTCCGGGCGAACCGCCACTGGGATTGTTGTGGGAGGCGACGAAGCTGTCGGGCTGCGTCGCAGCTACGCCAGCTTGAACCTGACCTAGCGACGCGCCGGCGGCGAGTTGCTGCTGCGGCGTTAGCGCCTGCCATTGTTGCATATTCAAACCGCCGCGCGGCTGATAGGCCGCGTCATTCTGGCCTTGCGGGATTTGAACGCCGGAAAATGGACTCGAGTTGATCGACGTCGACGGAGCCATCGGCGGCGCGGCTCCCGGCGTGGCGGCCTGTTGCTGAGCCACGATCGCTTGGTAGCTGCCGATCGGATTGCCGTGCGCGTCGGTCGGCATGCCGGCGTAATTCGCCAAGCTGGGCAGCGGGACGCCGTTGTACGGACTGTACTTGTTCGAAAATTGCGAGGGATCGAACTGGAACGGATAGGGATAGATGTTGGCGCTGTTGTCAGCCATAGCCGTATCCAATGTTAGGGTCGACGCCGTAGCCTAGCCCTTGCGGCAGGGGTTGGACTGAGTTGATCGATGTCCCTGGCACCTGAGCGTACATCGGGCCGCGAAGGCCGGCAGCGGGCAGCTTTGGGGCTCCTGGCGGCGCATCGGTCCAGGTCAGCGGCTGCGAGGCGGCGTTGATCGTCGTGCCGTAGGTCTGTTGGACGTTGGCGAGGCCAGGCGAAACATTGCGCGCCCCGGGCGCAAAGCGTTGGTTGGAGAATTGCGCCGCGGCGGGCGAAGAATCCTGCGGCGCTTCCTCTTGGGGCGTCTGGCCTTCCTTGCCGAGCTTCGCGATCGAGGCCTGGGTGAGTTGCTGCAGCGGCGATTGACCGCCTTGAACCGGGTTGCCCTGCGCGTCGACCGGCGAGCCGGTCAGCTTGCTCCACCAGGACTGATCCGCCGGCGCGGCGGCGACCGCTGTACCGCTTGTACCCGTCGAGGACGCAGTCGCGCCGCCGCCAGCTCCGAGGACGAAATTGCCGTTGGCGTCGAGAGACGCAACTTGCGTCCCGTTTTTGATTCTTGCGTCGGAATTGTCGACTTTCGGCCGCTCGAATTGCGTCGTCCAAGTCTTGGTCGCATCCGCGGCTGTGCCGGCCTTCTGCATCGCAGCGAACACGCCTGGCTGGTACGTCGCGGCGTTCTTGTTGGTGAGCTCGTCGACGAGAAAGTCGGCTTGCGTGTTCGGATCGGTGACCGCGGTGCTGCGCGTCTGAGCGAAATTCTCGAGCGCGGTTCGCCGCTCTTGGTTCCATTGTCCGATGCCGACTGCGCCGCCGGGATCGTTCGGATTGTAGGCGTTTGGATTGAGGCCTTTGCCACTCTCGCCGGCGAGACTCCAGACCGCGCCGAGCGCCTGGTGCGGCTGCAGCCCCGCGCCGGTGAGCTTGTTGAAAACGATCTGGCGCACGTCCATCGGATCGCCAGGCTGCGCCGCCGTCGAGCCGCTCGAGCCGACGCTTTCGGGCCCCTGGTTGGCGAGCGCGCCAGGCACCGGCGCGCTGGCGGCGTTGATCGTCGTACCTGGCGTCGACGGCGCGCCTGGTCCCGCAACCTTGTTCAGCGCCGCGCTCGCGGGCGACGCCGCGGCGAGAGACGCTGCAGGATTGTCCGCGAAGGCGATTGCGCCAGGCGCTCCGCCGCCTTTCGGGATGTTGGCGCTCGCCATCTCGAAATGGTTGGGATCGCTCGGTCCGATCGTTCGCAGCCCGATTTGATTGCCAAGCGCTCGCAGTTTCGCTTGCTGGTTGGGATCATCCGCCTCGATGTCGGCGGCGAGTCCACGTTCATGCATCGAAGTGCCTGGCACAGCCGCGAGCGGCACCGGACCGCGCGCTGGATAAGGCAGAGGCTGACCCGCTTTTCCAGCTTGGTAATTGGCGTAAAGCTGTTTCTGATCGTCGAGCGAACGGACGCCGGAAATGTAGTGCGTCGTAATGCCTTGCGCCGCCGCCGTGGCGCGCAGTTTCTCGGCAAGCGTCCCAAATGCAGGATCGAAGTTGGAATTGACGTCAGCCACTGAGCGCGCCCCTCAGTTGCGGCGGCCGCACGCGACGGCGATGCTGGGTGCGCGAAACCGGCGTCAGTGTCCGCAGCGCGCCGCTCGCGCCCACCGGCGTCGAACGCGAGAGCGCGCCGAGCACGGTCGGATGAACGTGAAGCACGCCGGTATGCGGATGCTGCACAACGGCGTGCGGCATGACCTTAGCGATGTCCTGCGCCATCGGTCCGCGGGTTTTCGGAGCGCCTTTCTTCTGGCCTTTCCAGTTGAAATCGTAGAGCGGAATGCCGGTCGGTCCGTGAACGCCAACTTTCTTCAGGTTCTTCTTCAGCCGGATATCCGACGTCGGCGCTTTGAAGATGTTGCCGAGCGCGCCGATGCCCGCGCCGGCGAGCGCCGCCCAATCGGTGGGTGTGTAGGTCTGGGTATCGCTCGCACCTGTTGTAGATTGGCCGTAAGGGGTCATGCCGAGAGCGCTCTGCAGGACGCCGAGCTCCTGGGTCGGATAGCCCCAGGCTTGCTGGAATTTCTGCATCTGGGCGTTGATCTGATCCTGCGCCGTCGACATTTGCTGGGTGCCAGCGGTGTTCTGCATGGTGAAGGCGTTCTGGGCTTGCTGGCCCGCGGTCTGCGCCGTCGCGTTCAGTCCCTGCGAAGCTTGGATATCGGAATTGATCTTCGCTTGCTGCGCCGCCTGGTTGGCTTGTTGCGCAGTCATATTGTTGCCGATGTCGTACTGCGCGCCCTGCACCGCTTGCGCGTAGTTCGCCTGGTTGAGTTGCTCAGCCATTTGCGTTTCGCCAAGCGCGCCCTGAGCCTGGGCCACGCCTTGCTGAACCCCGAATCTTGAGCCGCCGAAAGCGCCCTGGTTGACCGCGTTGCCGGCGTTGGTCGCAAGCGTTTGACCAAGCTGTTGCTGCATGATCGGCAGCGTCGCGTTGATGACGTTCTGCGTGTACGGATTCTCGTAGGGCTGCAAATTCGTGCCGGCGAGCGTCTGCGGCAAAATCGACGAGGGCGTCTGGCCGAGCGCGCCGGTAAAGCCGGCGGTCGCGGCGTTGATCTGCGGCAGACCCGCGTTGCCGGCCGTCGCCGCGGTGTTCCAGCTTTGCTGCAGTTGCTGGGAGACATTGGGCGTCATCTGCCCTTGATATTGCTGTAGCGGAGTCGTGGCGATTTGCTGAGCTACGGCGTAATTCTGCTGCGCAGCATCGTTGATCCAGGGCGGCAGCTGCGTCGTTTGTTGCGTTTGCTGTTGCTGAGAGCCGGTCTGTCCGCCCATGGCTACAGATCCTTATGGTAGAGATAGCTGGTCGTTTTGATCTTCCAGCCGTTACGATCAGCGTCGCGGGCCCAGCCGCGCCTCCCGTACGCGGCGACCAGATCTACGTTCATTCTGTTGGCGAAGGCTAGAACCTCGCCGTGCAAGATCCGACAATCCTTGAGATCGCCAATAGCCGCCACGATTTCCAGCAATCGTCTCCGCGGATAAACGGAGATCTGGGTCACGATCCACGAATTATTGTGGACAAAGCTTTGCATCCGTCCGTCGCTGATTCGCTCGAGGATGTCGGCAAGCGCCCATAGGCCGCCCTGCGTGTCGAGCGCGCGGGCGAGCTTGCGATGATAGAAAGCCTCGTTCACGGCTTGCCGCCTCCAAGCGGCACCGGCGTGGCGACGAATGTTCCGTTGCTCTGAACCTGCAGCAACCACACGGCAGGCGCTGTGCCTGGCGGCGCGTCATTGGCTTGCAGCATAATCCCGGGCAGCGCGGTATTGGCGTCGAGCTTGGCGCTGAATCCATGCCGGCACCAAAGCGAAAAACTGCGCAAATAATTCGCCAAGATGTCCGAGACTTTGGGATCATGCGGAAGCTCAGGCGGCGCTTGAGCGGCGGGCGGAGAGGGAAAAGTCGCCATCAAAGACTCCTATCCGGAGCATAGTGCTTCACTTTGCCGCAGCGATCGCATTGCCAGCCGATCCAAATCACGTTGGCATGGATGCCCGAAACGACATGGCCGCCACACCAGCCGAAATGACATCTGAAACGCTGCAGCAAGGCTCTCATCGGTCTCCTCGAGGCACGGCGTCGATCAGATGCTGGCCCACCGTCACCGGATAAACCGCGCCCGACGAGGCGACGCCATTAACGATCTGACCAGGCGGAATGGCGAAATCGATGCGCAATCGAAGGTCGCGTCCGGTGACCCGCATGTCGACATAGCCGTCGCTGCGCACCGGCGAAGGAACGGATTGGAGCTCAGGCGTGCCGAGGCTGCGACTGTTGCGGTAGAACAGCGAATAAAGGAGGTTGCTAACCGCGCCCTTGATGTCTGGAAGAAGCTGTTTGACCGTGGTCAACGTGCTCCCAGCCGTGAAGCCCACCATGTACGGCGAGGTGCTCGCGCCATAGCCGAAAACGTTGAGGTCGAACGTCTCGATCCAGGGCAGATCGCAATCGTTGTACTGATTGCCGTACTCGTGCTCGTACGAGACGGTCCCGTTCGCCATGATCGTGTGGCTGGTGTAGCTGGCGGTGATCCCGGCCGAGCGGGCGCATTGCGCCTGACCCCACCAGCCTTCCTTGTAATTATAGATGACGGCGCGGGTATTGAATCCGCTCGGATTGATTTGCGGCCCCTGCGGGAAAAACCACCAAAATTCGTTGAAGTTGGCGACATGCACCGCGCACGCTTGCTCACGAACATTGAGAAGATCAATGTCATCGTCGACCCAGGCGCGGACCATGCACTGGATCGGCAAAACCGAGGTGCCGTCGAAGCTGTAGGGGCCCTGTTGGCTGAACCAGAGCACCATGCTCGAAGTCGTAACCACGCTCTGCGGCGACCACGGCGTGCAACTGTCACCGAGCAACCTCGAAACGTAGACCTTCTTGCCGGTCCAAAAAATCGTGCCGTTTCGAGTCGCGCACGCGGTGATGATCGGGCTCGAGGGCTCGATATCGATGAAGCCCGCTTGCGTCGTCGTGTCTTCGTAATTCCAGTTCGTGTAGTCCTCTTGCTCGCACCAGGCGAAGCGTCGGAACGAGCCGCCGTCATTTAGCGTGCCGTCGTTGTAGGAGCCGAAAATTTGGACGAAGCGCTCAGGCGTGACGACGAAGCAGCGGCCGTTCGGCACCACGGAGTTGGCGTCTTTCGGCGGCACAACTTGCGCCACCGTGCCAGGCGGATCGGCTGGATTCCAGTAGAGGAGACGCCCATCAGCCGAGGTCATGGCGAGGAGAACCGCGCCGAAATTGCTCAGGCTGTAAGCGTCGGGCACGCGGTCGATCGCCGCATCGGAGCCGATCGAGCGCGGCGTGCCATAGGTGCCGTCGTTGTAGAGCCCGTCGCCATAGCCGCCCTCGCTCGGCGGCGTCGGCGGGATCATGCCGTCGACCGGCGTAATGTCGAGAAGCGCGCCGCCGGTGTCGATGTAGAGGTTCGATTCGCACAAATAAGCTACGTGATAATTCTGGGAAAGATCGTAGAATCCATGGATCGCCTTGCAGCGCGAGGCGAAGGTGTAATTGTATTTCGCCTGGCCGCCGACTGGCGAAAGCTGGCCTTCGACCCAGCGCACCATGTTGGCGGCGGCGTAATTGGTCGAGCTCATCTGCTTCGTCGCCGTCGCGACGACGCCAGGCGGAATGCTCAGCGGTTTGAATTGCGAGCTCATTGATACCGAATGATGAAGTTAATTCCGACAAAGGGCGGCATATTGTTGTGCGCCGCGCCGCCGCCGGCGTTGTAGAGGGAGATGCCGGTCGCGGCGGCGTTGACTCCGACGCCTGGCGCTTGCGTGTCGGTGTTGCCGCCAAGATTCCCGGCCGCATCGGTACTGCCGCCAAGATCGCCAACCGTGCTCGTATTGCCCATGAGAACGTTGCCGCCCGCGCCGCCGGCGATCGCCCCCGGCGTGGTCAGACCGACAACAACCCCGCTATGCGCGTGAGCTCCGGTATGGACGCCGTGCGAATGCCCTCCGGTCGCGATGGCGTGAGCATGGGCGTTCTGAAACGCGCTATGCCCGTGCTCCGGATCATAGACGCTATGCGCATGGACCGGCATTTCGTTGACGCTGAGAACGTGATTCGCCTCGCCTCCGACTGCGCCCAGCGCGGCGGTCGCGCCCGCGCCGAATGGAAAGAAATTGGCGAGAGGGGGTAGATTGAAATTCGGACCTGACCCGCCAAAAGTGTAGCCGATCTCCGCGAACAAAGCCGCGTAAGTCGTGGTGGAGAGCGACGAACCGTCGCAGATCAGCCAATTCGCCGGCGGCGTATTGGTAAACCAAAGCGCGCCCGAGCCGATCGGATTGATACCCTGCTGGTTGGCGAAGACGAGGGCGTCGATGTCGTCCATATCGTCGTTGAGAAAGCCGCCCCAGGTCGTTGGCGAGCCCTGGATTTGCGGCTTGACCCAGCCGTAGTTCTTGGTCGTCGTTTCAACCACGCGCCTATCTCCCCAGGCTTGTTTCGAGATCCATCAGCCGCGCGTCGATGTCCTGCACCTGAGCGTTGACGTCGTGGATGTCGGGCGGCAGCGGCTCTTCCATCGGCGGCGTCGGGATCGCAGGCGGTTCTTTCGGCGCGTTGCCCTCGTCGAGCCACGCCAGATAATCCTGATAATCGACGTTGTCGGGATCGAACGGGATGAACGCGCCATCTTCATCGCGCTGGATCGATCTGTCACTGACTTGGCCCCGCATATGGTCCCAGACTTGCGTATAGGTCATGGTCAAAGCTCCGCGCTCAATTGCAATAGGCCAGTACCTTGATAGACAGTGACCGCACGATTGCTAAATGGGGCTGATGCTGTTGCCTCAAACTCGAGCACATCGACTGAACTTTCGTTTGCGCCAATAGTAGTTAGCCCATAAGGGTTCACACCATCATAAGCAGCGATAGCAAACGGCATCGTAATGGTCGGCGCTGCTCGCATAGTTACTGGGTGACGACAACTTAAGCGACTTAATACCGTTGAGGGTAAGGTTCCAGAAACGAGGCCTTTTAGTGGCGGCACGCCCTGATAATAATACCTTTGGCAATCCGCCAAAGACTTCGCCAGAGACTGCCGATTGAACGGCGTTGCTACTGAGCCGATCTCCAGCTTGACGCCGGTTAAACCATAACTCGCTCCGTTAGTATTGATGATGCTTTGCGCGCCCGTAACGCCATTGAAATTACCCGCAAGCCACGCGCCCGCTGCTGCGCGGCCAGCCGTACCGCATCCAACGTCAAAATAAACAATCACCGACCCAGCATTGCCTTTCATCACCCATGTTCCGGCGATGTCGCCAGGAATAGTGACAGTTAGCTTGGTCCAGGTGCTGGCTGTAGGTAAAGAGTAAGAAAACGGATAGGAGCGTGTCCCAGCATAATTAGTAATAGCACCGCTGAACGATCCCGTTTTGCTGGAATAGGCCCAAAACGACAGCGTCACTGGCTGGGCGCTAGCGCTCCCCCAAGCGAAATCGCTGACCATGTCGGCTTCAATAGATTGATAGAGATAAAACAAATCAGTAGCCAAAGGTGTATATGCCGATGACGATGTGACGTTGAGGCAGTAACCAAAGCCGGTTGGCCCGCCTGCTTGTCCCCACTGAACTTTTCCTGACTGCGTTGCTCCATAAACCCACCGATCAACCGTATAGCCAGCCAACGTTCCCTGCGCGCCGCCGTTCCGCTGGTCGATCCGCATGTCGCCGTTGATGAGCCTGTTGTCGCCATAGCGCACGCCGTCGACATATTGCTTGGTCGCGGCCTGTAAATTGGCGGTCGGATCGGCGGCGAGGACGATAGGGCCGCTCATGTTGCCGCCCGCCAACGGCAGGAAGGCGACGCTCAAGCCGCTCGCGGCCCACTTCACCCCATCCCAAACCCAAGTCACGCCCGCAGCGGTGAACTGCTGGCCGATTGTGGGGCTGGCGGGGAAGTCGATCATGCGTTCAGACTTGCGTATAGGTCATGATCAAAGCTCCGCGCTCAACTGCAAAGAAGAAATTGTAAACGATCCGAGCCCCGCAGCTGCTCCAGTCGCATAGACAGTGACAGCGCCAAGGCTATTTGTTGTAACCGCCGCGCCACTCGCATTGGAGTAGGTCGGCCCCACAAGCGTAATTGTTGGAGCAACTCGCATTGTCACTGGAAAGGTTACGCTTTGACCAAAAGTCAACCCAGCCGTGACATAGGCACTGAGCTGAACTGCCTGAGAGTTGGCGAAATACCTCTGACAATCCGCCATACTCTTAGCGAGCGACTGCCGATTGAACGGCGTTGCTACCGAGCCGATCTCTAGCTTGACGCCGGTCACGTAGAAGGTCGCGCCGTTGGTCGAGACGACGCTGACCGCGCCATTCGCGCCGATGTAATTCGCGCTTGCCCATGCGTTGGCGGGACCGCGATAAGTCGCGCCCGTGCCGAGATCAAAGGTTAATAAAAACCCTGCTCCACTGCCCAACATTGTCCAAGCGCCGCTAGTATCGCCAGGGACAGTAATAATAATCCTCGTCCATGTATTGGCTGTTGGAAGTGAGAAAGTGAAAGGATATGAGCGGGTTGATCCGGCCGGATTATTGCCCAATGCTCCACTGAATGTACCAGTTAAACTGGAATACGCCCAAAAGGACAGCGTCACTGCTTGCGCTTGCAGCGTTCCGAATGCAAAGTCGCTGACAAGATCCGCTTCAATTCGTTGTTGAAAATTGAAACTGTCTCCAGCCACGACCGCATACGCAGACGATGACGTGAAGCAAAGACAATAAGGAAATGGGTTAAGTCCACTGGCGCTAGAACGGCCCCACGTTCCCTTGGCCCCCTGAGTTGCACCATAAAACCAGCGGTCAACGGTATAGGTATTGACCCCCGCCTCGGCCGCGCCGTTCCACCTTTGGTCGATCCGCATGTCGCCGTTGATGAGCCTGTTGTCGCCCATCGGGATCAGCACGGTCGAAATCGTGCCGTCCGCCGCCGCCTTGATCGACGTCCCGTCAACCTTGACCGAGCCCAATACCGTCGTCGAAGCGGGCGGCGGAAGGCTCGCAGCGTTGCTGGCCGGAACCCACTGTGAACTGTTGGCGTCCGAATAATAGACGTACAATTGCCCGCCGACGCTGTCCCACCACAGAGCCCCTACGGAGGGCGCTGAAGGGGGTGTGTCGCTAACCGTGATCGACGCTCCGCCGCCAGCCGCGCTGGCCCAGGAGAGCACGCCTGAGCCATTCGTCGACAAGAATTGACCAGGCGTCCCGCCATAGATCGCGAGATTGTTCGGGCTAGCGAGCGCGAGAAGCCCGTTAACCGCCAAGCCGCCCTGAATGGTGACGCCCGAGCCGTTAAAGACCGTCGAACCGTCCGCACGCGCAATGGAAAGCCAAGTGCCGAGAAACGCGCCGGTGACGCCGTAACCCGCAAGGCTAAAATTCGCCCCAACGTTGTTCGCGCCTTCAGCGGTCCCGTCGCCGAGCGTCAACCCCCAGCGAGCGACGTTAGCGGCCATGCCGAGAATGGTGCGCTGACTGCCGCCGGTGACTGGGGCGTTCAGCACCATCGAATTGCTGCCCTGAACGGTCAAAACCTGATTGACTGTCAAGCTGCCGGTGACCGTGCCGCCCGCAATGGGCAGGTAAGGCCCGCCAGTAACCGGAGTCGTCCAAGTCAGATTGCCGCTGCCGTCCGCTGTCGGCACCTGACCCGCGGGACCATCGCCAATCTGCAACTGCGCCAGCGCGGGGAAATAAGCCGCCGCCGAGCCAAAGAACTGCAGCGCGCCCGACGTCACTGCGCCGCCTGCGCCCAGCGAGACCGCTCCGGTGTAAGTGCCGCCCGACTGCGGAACCACGAGGTTCCAAGCCCCTAAAGCGCGCCCATAAGTCTGGTTGTCAGGCGGCTCCGGAATACCGGTCTCGTGCGCCTCGAGATATTCAAGAGTCACCGCCTCCATCGGCTCGACTGGATCGCGGCTCAGCAGAACCGGATAGTCGAAATAAATCATCGAGGGCGTGATCTCAGCCGCGGTCGAGACAAAAGCGCCCTTGCCGTCGAGTTGATTGATCTGAAAATTCGGCGGACTCGAGCCGTCGTTGAGCGAAACCTGCCAGTACAATGAGCTTACTGTCGCCGGCACGCCGGTGATGGTGATCCCGCTGACGCTGGCCGCGCCGCCAGGCGGCTCGCAGCCACAGCCGTCCTGCCATTCGCCATTGGGCGGCAGACCAGGGGCCCAGTCGTTAGGAACCGTGTCGCCGTTGGGATCGACCCACTGGTTCATCCAAAGCTCCTCACCCGCGATCGCGTGAGCCTCGAGCCGCTCGCCTTCGAGAGGTTGTGCTCGACGTTGAGCTTTTGGATCATGTCTTCTGTGAATTGCTTCGCGTTCGCCGCTTGCGCCTCTTCACCGATCGCGTGCAAGTAGGCGTGCATCATTGCGGCGGAGAGGTAGAGGCTCGGATACTTGGTGTAGACCCAGGAATCGACCGTGTCGGAGAAGACCGGCACCTCGCCAAAATAAAAAATCTGAAACTGAATGCCCTCGACGTCGTCAGGCGTGCCGCCAAAGAAGATCGTCCGCCCCTCGATCGTGTAGTGATTGAGCGCCCATTTGTCGGGCAGCTTCATAAATTCGTCGCGGCTCTTGTAACGAATCGGTTTCCAGCCGCCTGGCACCTGATCGCTCGCCATCTCGACCAGATCGAACTCGAGCCAATCGTCGGGAATCGTCGCGCAGCGCTCAGTCGAGGTGACGATCGCGCTCTTGATCATCCGATTGTGACGGAGCTCCTGGTTTATCTTTTGCTCGGCCATGCGAACGAACGAAGTCACGAGCGTCGGTGACCAGTCTTGCCGATTCGCCCATTCCGCGATCTGGGTTGTGAAATCGGAAAAGTCGGTCATAGCCGATCCATCAGCCAGAGCACGAGGACGATAATGAGCACGACCCCGACGATGCCGATGCCGCCGTTGCCAAAACCGTAGCCTGGCCGCCAAGGCGCACCGGTGTAGAAATGCGGCCCGATTCCGCCCAGCAAGATGATGACGAGAATGACGACGAGGATCAGACCAAGCGGGCTCATTCAGGCGGTCCTCTCGGAGTTCGGCTGAGCCAGTAGGCGACGACCGCGCCGAAAGCGGCGACCAGGCCGCCGATCGCGCCCGAGGTGATTTCGTCGGTTGGAACGGTGAAATAGACGCAGAACGTGACCAGGCTGATGAAGGCCAAGATCACCAAAATCGAAACGGTGAGCGTGCCGCCGGTCTTGTCGAACCGATTGGCCACGATGACCAGAACGATGGTCAGAACGACCGCGATGCTCAGCCCCATCGACGCCGGATAGTCCAACAGCTTCGGCGTTGGCGGCGGAATGACCAGATTGTTGTCGGCCACTCATCCCCTCGCCTTCCACTTCCGATAAGCTGCGTCCATCTTTCGGTCGTACTGGTTCTGAGCGTAGCCGGGACCGTTGTAGCCGCGCGCGAACTGGGCCCAGTTCTTGTTGCGCAGCGGCGCGTCGAGCCGGTTGCCCTTGATGAACTTCACGAAGGCGTCGAGATGCGCCGGCGCTCCGGACCACATGGCGTCAACGAAATCCTGCGAATTGTCGAAGCCGCAGACGGCGTGGTTCTCACCGAGGATCTGAAAGGTGCCCCAGGAGCACGCCTTGTTGGCGGCGTCGGCGTTCAACCGACGTGCATCTTCGTAGCGGTTATGTTGATTAGTCCCAGTAGCGCCGTAGAGCTTCGCGTTCCATCCCGACGAAGACAACGCGACGCCATTGCGATCCTTCGCCGCGGCGTGCGCGCCTTTACTGTGCTTGTGGAAGATATGCGCTTCGTACAAGGCCGCGGGCCGCCCGTCTGGGAGGAAACCGGCACCCGCGGCCTCGACTTCGGCAACGGCGCGGATCGCCGCCACCTCAACGTTGAGCTCCTTCGCGGCGCGCTCAAAGTCCGCATCGGTCAGCGTGGTCTGTTTCTCAGGTGGTTTCTCAGGCGCTTTCGCCATCAGACTCTCCCCTGCCAGACGCGCCACGGCGTCGCCTCGCTCGAGTTGAGCCAGCGGTCGAACCGCTCCGGATCGTCGTAGATTTCGCGCTTGATCAGATCCTCGACGACGATCGCCGGCAGCGTCGCGATCTTCTTGTTCTCGGTCTTGCGCATGGTCTCGCGATCGCGCGCCACGCCGGCGAGGATCTCGTCGAGATATTGCGTCGCGTTGACAACGAGGCGGCCCTCACTGGCGTCGTAGATCGTCTCACGGACGATCCCGTCGCGGACCATGTAGAGCCGCCTCGTTTCCATCGTCTTTACTGGGTTATGCCGTTAAATAGGATATGAGCGAGACTGTTTCTCATCTCCACGCCCCATTCCACGACGATCATGCGGCTCTCAGCGTCACCGATGCGAGCCATCAAGTATTGCCGGAAGCTGCGGAAGAAAGCGACCGCGGCGTAGTCTGGATCGATCAATAGTCCAACGTCTGGCGCAACCCAACGTGAAGGGATGCACTTCACACGACCAAAGTCCGTCGCAATAACGTCAACGGTAGAGACAACTTCCGTCTTGCCGACAAGCACTTGCGTAGTCGAACGGCCGACGAATGTTGAGACTGTTCTCTTGGGCCCAGGCGGCACTACCCAAAGTGTCGGGCTCGCCCCATTCGTGTATGCCTTCTGCATTGCGTCGCCCAACATGTCTTCTGTCAGTTGGACAGCTGTCGGCACGGCGAACGGCAGGTAAGCGGTCGTCGGCAGACCCGTCACCGAGGTGCCAGGCGCGATCGAAGCGGCCGGCGCGTTGGTCTTGTCGGTGGCGCGGCCGAGCCAGTGCGCAAAGCCCTCGCTGACGCGCGCGACCGGCGTGGCGGCGTCGGTGCCGTCGACGCGCGCCTGGCGTGAGCACAGACCCACCTCGATGTCCGACTTCAAAACCTTCGAAGTCATGGCCATTTGGTGCGCCATTTCCGAGCCTTTGCCGGCGGCGTCACTTTCCTCCTGCGAGCCAGAAACCGTAGCGTCGCGTTCGGAAATTTGCGTGACATTGTTTTGACGAATCGTCGGTTGTGCCGGCTGATTGACGAGTTGAAACCCTTCCACCTGTGCATTCGGAGCGCCAGGCGCGCCCGCCGCCGGTGCGCCAGGGATAGCCGGCTGCGCCACGGTGGGCAGGAACTCGGTTTGCCAGTCAAACAGCCGGTTCTTCACGTTACGTCTGCGTATAGCGGACATAACTGGAGTATCGAAGGGATCGATATTGTAGATAGCGTTGCTGAGATCTTCTCTATTACCTACCGCTTGGTAAGTAGTAAAGGCGTTCGTGACTTTCGCCATGGGGTTTTATTCTCCGGATCATCTGAGAAGCCTCTGGAAGTAGCCTACGGCGTCTTCCATCTTTCCTGTGCGGGCTAGTTGCCGCTGGGCTTCATCGATGTTCCGGCGTCCAGCATTCCCAAGGGGCGTAGCGGAACCGGGTACCAATGACTTGCCTTTACCGGGGAGGACCGCTTGGGGTCTTACCGTCATCCCCTGGTCATAGAGCCACGCCTTGAGGAGCACGTTGAGCATCCTCTTGTCGTAGACTCCCGCCACCTCTGGCTCGGTGAAACCTTCGGCTAGCGCAGTCTTGCGCATGCCGCCGATTACTCGCTGCAGTGATGGCTCATCCTTGATCAGTTTCGAATGATCTTGGACGAACTGTGTGAACTGATCGATCGCGTATTTAGCGCTCGCGCGATCGTGCTCTTCGCGCGCATTCTGCAACGCCCAGGCGCGGTTGGCGCGGATCTGATTGAGCTTGGCGTTGTACGCCTGAAGTTCTTTCTGCCAACGCCTCGCCCTAAGCGGATCCTTTTCGTATTCCTTGTCCCAATCTGGCTCAGGCGGCACGAGCGCCTGGAGATCCTGATCGAGGTTGGTCAGTCCTTGGATGTAAATATCGCGCATCTGAGCGACGCGCGCGTTCTCCTGGTCGACCGCTTGCTTGTGCTCGTTGACCTTGTTCAGCCGCGAATGGAACGTCGCCGTCCGAATGTAGCCGTCACGGAGCTCGCCTAGCGATACGGTTTGAGGCTCGCCGTCGACCGTGATTTCGAACTGGGCGTTTTCGAGATCGCCGTCTTCACTCTCTTCATCGCCGGCGGCGTCGGCTTCGGCGTCTTGCGACTCATCATCGGCTCGCAAGTGTCCATCGTCGGCGGCGGCATCATCGCTGACCGGGGCGTCGGGGCTACGTCGTTCGCCACTCTGCCTTTCAGTTTCGGTGGGCGCTTGTCGGGCGCGTGATTGACTTTCGCGGTGCGCCCTCTCGTCAAACCGACCATCGGCTATCTCCCTCTCTCGAGCACGGAGGCGAGGATCGTCTCCCGCGTCGTTCGTGTCTCCCGTCTCCGGATCGCCTTCGATCGTCCGGATCTCGAGAAATGGTTCGGGCTTCTCCGCGACCTGGGCGAAACGGCCGCTCGTATCCCGCGGCGCGGGCGCGCGCGGCGTTCCCTCGCTCTGCGTCTGAGCCGGATCGATCGCGCGCTCAAACGCTTGCGCGGCGCTATCAAGGCCTTCGGGCATTCTTCGCCTGTCTATCCAACGCCATGCTGTAATCGCTCACGAAGCGTTTAATTTCCGCCGGCACCGCGTCGAGCACCTTCAACTTGGCCTTCAGATCGCGTTCCTTGTCGCGCTCGGTCGCGTCCAGCCATTCGCCATACCAACGAATGCGAAGCGCTCGAACCGCGAGCATGAAGACGCCTTTTTCGTTGAGGAGATCGTTCGCCTCGAGGAAAAGCTCGCGCTTCGCTTGCGTGTCGTTCGCCCGCGTGTCGGTCTGTGTCGGATCGATGTTCGGCAAGCCGGTCATCGCCACGTCGCCGCCTTCACCGCCCACATCTGCGCCGTCTGCGCTTCGGTGATCGCGATCGAGTACATGCGCTTGACTTCGGGGTTCGTCGCCGCCTCGCGCAAATCATTGCACGCGTCGATAAAGTTCCCGGCACGCGTTTTAAGCACGTCAACCTCGCCAGACGCGCTCGGATTAAACGTAATTCCAACTGCACGCTCACCAAAAGTAAAATCCCGCTTGTCGTTCACGCTCCGCCTCCCTGCGGTTGCTGTGCGGCCGCTTCGGCCTGGGTGTCCGCGACCGCCTGGTCACTGGCCGCCTGAACGTGCGTCTGATGCACGTCGATCGCGCCGTCGTGCGCGGTCTTGAACATGTCGCTCGCCATCTTGCCGAGCGCCTGGACATGCTGAGCATGCAGCGCGTCAGCCTCGAGTTGAATCTTCGCCTGGTCGTAGAGTGTCTTTTCGCGCAATTGCGCTTGTGCGAGCGCATTGTCTTGGTCTTGCTGCGCTTTCTTGAGGTTTTGATTGCCCAAGGCTTCCGCGGCGTCGGCTTTCACCTTTTGGTACTGGGCTTGGGCCGCCAAGGTCATCGCGTCGGGCTCTTTCGGCGCGCTGAGCATCGCTTGCAGCTGCACCGGATTGGGCATCTTGAAATATCTGTTCACATTTTTAATGTTGGCGATTGCCAACATGTCAGTTTGCGTATTCATCATCTCTTGTAGGCCACAAACAGGGTTGTTGAGGCCCATTTGCGCTACGATCGTTTGCTGATCTGTCTTGATCTGTTGCAATGTCATCAGTCTGACGGTGTCAGAACCTTTGCCGAGGGTTGGGTTGACTTCCACCCCCATCGAGGCGTCGAACGTCGAGGTGTCGTAATCTACCCAGTTGCCGTTGACCTTCAGAGTCCGTTGCTGCGAGGGATTCTCACAGACCTCGTTAAACAAGCCGCTGAACAAATCCTTGAAACCCGTCTCAGCGAGTACGCGCGCGACAAGCTCAGTGCGCTCTTGCTGCCCATTGATTATCGCTTCAACGCCGACCATCGTGGACGATTGAAGTGCTTTCGGGTCGAGGCCCTTTGCCGCATCGGACAACCCAGTACGACGCTGGAGCACGTCGTTCAGGTATTCGATGATTGGCATCGCCGCCTGACCAAGAAACGGGATGTTGTTGAAAGCGACCGCGGCGTTGGGATCCCCACGCGTCCGAATGACCGCGCCTAAGTCGTCGTTCAAAGCGTCGTCGACGTTGGTCGTGAGCTCGTTGATGACGGTTTTCGGGTTGATGCTCTCGGCGGCCGAGTCGAGAATGGCGCGCGAGAGGTTGGTTTTGATCCGCTGAATGTCCATCGTCAGATCCGCGATGGAATCCCCGACGATCGTGTGGCTAATCGGGTCTACGGAAAACAGGGCGAACTTGATCCGGTTCGCCGGCTCGTCCGAAATCAGCGTGGCGTTCTCGCCCATCGTGATGACGTGGCGGAGTTCCGGAAAGCCGTCGCCGTCGTGATCGGCGCGGATGTACCACTCGCCGTACATCACCCCGTCGCCAACCCGGGTCGACATGATCCGGCCAGGATTGCGCAATTGCGGCTCGGTCGTGAACTCCGCGATCGACTGCGATTGCACGTAGTCGAGAAGCATTTCGCGTTGGTAGCCCATCGCGGTGAGCTCATCGATCGGCGCGACGCGTTCATGCCCGACGATCCGGCTTTCCCGAAAAGTTCGCGCATAACGATCGAGCCGCATCTCCTCCGGAGGCACGCCGGTGATGCGGATAATCGGCTTCGCCACCTGGTATTCGATCACCACATGGTCGAAGGCCGGCGGCGCGATCGCGCCGGCGAGGCCAGGCGGCAGGGGCGGCTGGCCTCCAGGCGGGCCAGAAACGGCCCCTGGAGGCGGGGGAGCCCCAGGAGGCTGTGGAGGACCGGGAATTGGCCCAGGCCCGCCCTGAGCCATCTGTGGGCCGCCTGGAGCCATTCCTGGCGGACCTGGTGGAGGCGGCGGCGCAGCTGGCGGCGGCGGAGCCGCGACGCCTGGCGTCGGATTGCCCACCTCGATCAACTTAGCGGTTGGGTCTTCGATCAGAAGCTGTTGAATTTGCTGGGCTGTGATGCCCATGAAGGTCTTCCGACGCATCTCCTTGCGATCGTCGGTCCACCACTTAACAAAACCGGTTTTTACCGTCATTGCGTCTTTAAAGGCACCGTACAAAATGAGAAAACCAGGGTTATCATTCCAAAATGTATAGTTTACATATTGCGTTGCCTGTTGAGCCATGTCGCTTTCAGCGGCGCTTCTTGGAACAAGCTCGATTGGACTTTCATTTGCACCAAATAATCTAATTAAAGACGGCAACATAAGCATAATTGCATCACGAACATCGGTTGAAACGAACGATGATCGATTTGCTGCGTCTTCCTGATCCTTATTGAATTGGTCATAAGTAGCGTTTGGGTCTTGAACGATAGTGGTATCTGACCATGGGTTATCATCAGGGTACAGTGTAGGTAAAAGTCCGTAATAATACTTCTGCGCGTAGTCCCTGTTAGCTGCTAATACCATTCCTTCATAGTCACGAGCATCTTTAATCATCGCGTTCAAGAATTGCTCATAGGACTCCGGATCACCAGGGTCGTATGAACCGGTGTTTAGACTTGAGCTATCCTTGAAAGACGCGAAAATACGTTCCATTTTTGTTATATCTATACCAGACGTCGACTTACCCAAGATCGCCTTGAGCGATCCGAGCGCGCTTGAGGATGAACGTCAGCGTGATTTTCTCGACTAGTTCCCCAACGCAAATGATGGGGCGCAACACAAAGGCCGCCAATGCAGCCATTCGGCGTATTGTGCAAAGCCTGATGCCGCGGCGTCGGAGGCGGTCCGTGAAATTCTTCGCAAACTAACCGTGAAACATACACGGTTCTGCGCGTCCTATCGACCATGCTCCCGATCGTGACTTGCGGACGCAAAACCGGAGCGCCCGCGACGGCACCCGTCCACAGGTAGCATCCAACCTCAGTCAGAGGCTCCCACTTGTCGGCATGACGATCGAGGATGTCCACGCGCCGGCCCCATCCCCCGGCGCGGATTTATCGCGTGTTTCCCGTTGAGGTCAAATCTCTGGCGCAGTCTTGGTAAAGTACTGACAAATCGTGGCAAAAGCGGGAATGGCCCGCGGCCTTCGCCCCGACGTCATCGAGGCGGCCTTGCCGCAAATCGCCTTTTTGTCGCCGGCCCGCCTGGGCGACCAGAACCAACAGGCGCTGCAGCGCGTTTTAGCCCCGGGAATGGCGAAATGGGCCTGGCCAGGATGGGTAAGAACCTGTTCAACCGTCTCACCGGTGAAATGATCGGTGCCTAACATCGAAAACCCCGGCGGGATCGGACGCCATGGCTAGCGGCTCTCTCCGACGTCCGATCCCTATTCCAGCGATCTTGGGGGTAAACGACCGCTAGAACGCGAGACGCGCGCCCCGACGACGCCAACCGGCGAAGCCAAGCGCGGCGAAACCTAGCCCCATCATCACCCAAGTCGAAGATTCCGGAACGCCAGTCGTCAACTGGATCGAGCCGCCAAACGACTGCCGCGGCGCAGTGAAGTCAACGGCGAATTGCGTCTCGTCCGTCGTGAACGCGCCCGTCGCCGCCGAGAACGGCCCAGCCGAGCCGTCCAGCAACGCCGCCGGAAAGGTGTGCGTAGCCAGCAGACCGCCGCCGGCGAACGTCGATTCGATCGTCGGACCCGGATCGTTGGTCAAGCCGTTGACCGTGAACGTCGAGAGCGTGTTTCCGGTGCCGAAAATCGCGCTCTGGATCACATCGACGGTCAGCGTGTGCGAGCCGGTAAAGCCCGCCGCCGCGCTGGCGTCGAGCGTCACGCTCGATAGGTCCGCATTCGGCAAGATCGGAGAGCCCTGCGCGGCGATGGTGATGTTGGCGAAATTGGCGTCGCTGGCGGTGAGCGAAGCCGCGCCCGTGGTGACGCCAGTGATGTTGTCGATCAGCGAGCCGTTGTCGAAGACCTCGATCTGCAGCGTCGCATGCGCCGGCGTTGCGCCGATCGCGGCGAGCAAGGCGGTTGAAAGCACCAATTTATTCATGGGAAAACCCCCGGTTAGAGTGTGGGAGGCCTTTCAGCCTCCCTGGGCCGGATGCTTGCCTTTAGCGCCATCCTCGCCTGGTACGCGCGTCGAGCCACCAGGTCCGGATCTCTTACCGCCGCTGCCCGGGCTTGGGCTGGGCGGTCGGCGGTTGCGGCAAGCCCTGGCCAGGCTGCGGCGGTTGACCGGGACGCTGCGGCGGCAGCGGCTGACCGGCGACCGGCGGACGCTGACCCGGAAGCCCCTGACCGGGCCGCGGCGGAACGCCAGGGCGCGGCGGCTGCACGTCCGGATGCTCCGGGGTTCCCTCCTCGACGCCGTAATCCGGATCGACCGGCCGCTCGCCAATCTCGATCACCACGTAGCGATAACCGACGCCCTCGATCGCCACCAAAGCGAGCGCGCGGCCGGCGGGAACGTCGGGCGGCAAAGGCGGCCACACCGTGCCCGGGGGCGGATCGGGCGGCAGCGGCTCGACGCCGGGAACTTCCGGCAAGCCTTGATCGGGATGCTCCGGATCGATCGGATGGATCGGCAGACCATGATCCGGATGCAAGTGCCCGCCCTCCGGAATCCCCCATTCGGGATCGACCGGAAGGCCGCCGCCAGGCGGGCGCGGCCAAGTGTGCGGCGGCCGCGGAAGCCCATGACCGGGACGCTCGCCGCCGCCCCAGCCAAAACCAGGATCGATCGGCCGGCCGGGACGACCAGGACGATGACCCGGACGCCCGCCGCCAGGAAGCCCCTGATCGGGATGCGCGGCGTCGTCGATCGGCTGAATGTAGGCGTAAAATCCTTGACCCATGCGCGTCCTCCAGTTTGGTTAGGCGGCTTCCCGTTGACTACTCGTCTCCCGTGACGAGCGTGCGTCGCGCGGCGTCAAATACGCGCCCCGCGTCTCGTCGATCAGCCGACGCAAAATGTCGCTGACCGAAACGCCGTACCGCGTCGCCAAACCGTTGAGCCATTCCTGCTGTTCCGGACTGACGCTCAGCGTCACTCGATCGGCGCGAATCCCATGCGTGGTCATCTGTCCGATGCTAGCAGAACAGGGTTGAGCTAAACAAGCCCCCGAATCCGCCTTCTCAGCCGCCGGCCGAAACTCAGGCTCGAACTCAGCGCCGTCACATGCGGCAACCCCACCGCCACCGTCTTCAGCGCATCCGCGCCATGGCTGTGATCGTCGTGCACCGGCGTGCCAAACTTCGATTTCTTGTAGCCTCGAAGCCGCGCCAGCCCCCGCCGGCAGCGTTGCTCGTCAAACCAGCTTATCCCCAGAATTCCCCGCACCGCGCTCACCCCATCGGCGTCGGAAACGCGTTCCGCGGTCAGAATCGGCGTCGGCGTCGCGTCCATCAGCCCGAAACGCCGGCTCTCGCCCGAAATCCACTCCCGCGCCTCGACGTCATGCGGCAGGATATGCGCCTTGAACGGCACCCCCCAAGCTTTCGCCTTTAGATCCAGAATATTCAGATAATGCTCGGCCTTGTGCCCCCGATCCTCAATGTAATCGACGAAATGAATCGCCTTGCCAACCAACTGAAACACCCAAATGCAAGTAAAATCGTGAATGCCGATGTCCCAACCGGTGATCAAAGTGCCGGAAAGATTGACAGGAACTGAACCGATGCGATGCTGGGATTGGATGGCGTTCAGACTCTCCGTATAATACGCGCCCTCAACCGGCGCATCGAAAGCATTGAGCATTTCTCTAGCGTATTCGTCCGCCGGCATGTCGCGCGTTAGTTCCCTTTGCTCTTCAAAACTCAGCGCGTCTTCCCCGGTGTCAGTAATCTTGATGTCGAATACATCCCATTGCTCGTCGTCTTCGGCCTTGAGCTTGACGGCGTGAAAATGGTCGTCGCCGTTGCTGGTGCCGGAAATGACCGCGAATCCCCGGTAATCCGCCAAAGTGGGGCGAACCACAGAGGTCCAAGCGCGCGGATTGAGCAAGGGATATTCGTCCAACACCGCGCCATCGAGATAAATCCCCCGGATCCGTTCATAAGCCTGCCCGCCGCCATACAGCCGGATCGTCGCCCCATGCGGGAAAATCACCGTCAGCTCGCCCTCGAGAAAGCGCACCCCAGGGTAACCGCCAGCATAGTGCTTCAAATAGGCCCAACATAAATCCTTCACCTGGTCGAACGAGGGCCCAACATAGGCATACCGGGGCGGCGGATGACGTCGCGGGTTCGATAGAGCGGCTCTGATCAGCTGGTTGACCAGGGCGACGGTTTTTCCAGCCCTGCGATGGGCGACGGCGAAAATCCAGCGCTTGGTCGACGCATGCAGCGGACGAAAATGCGGGCGAGGAATGTACGGGATGATCGCCGGCGCAAGCTTGGCCTCCGGCTCGTCGACCAGATCGAAGTCAGCTCCGTCGTCACCGGTCACCGGGGTCCGTCTCGCTTGCCTTCGGGATCGTTGGCAGCTGGGACGAGGGATGCAACTCGATCACGTTCTTGGCAAGCTCCCTGGGCCCAATCGCCGTGCCGTCCGCCCATTGCGCCGGCGGAAGGTTCAGGGTGACGAGAGGACCCGCAAGCGCGTTGCGCTGAGCGTCCTCGCTCGGATCGCTGCTGGCCCAACCCAACGGACGCGCGTTCTTCGAGTTCAGAACGTACCGGATCGCCCAATCCACCCGCCGATTGTCGTGATCGTCCAGAGCTTGGGCGAGCTTCGATCGCGCCTTGTCCGCCAGCCGCATGTCCATTTCTCTGACCACGGCTCTGGCGCGGGAGGAACGCTCGATGAACTTGCGCAAAATCAGCGAGCCAACCTTCAGCCGCTGGCTGGCCGCGGTGATGTCGCCCTCCGCTTGGTAGAGGGCTTCACACACCTCGTCCGCGGTGAGAGGCATCGCGTCCGGACGGGCGTCCCAGGGATAGGCCGGAAGGCTCATGGAGGCGGTTTAACCCGATTTCCACCGCGCGTCAGCGCCACGCTGAAGCCGCCGCCAAGTTTTCGGAGCGCGCCCTCGCCGCCACATATCGTCCGAATTCGTCTTCGCCGTTCCGGCATAAAGATGGTTAGCCTCTATGCAAATCTGTACATCGCATGTGTGGCAAATCATCTTGCCTGGCGGAATAGGCCCCTTCGCAAGCTCGTAAGCAACTTGATGAACTCTTCGAAACTTTCTCCTGATGCGAAGTTGCCCGTAACCCCTCGA
>Ga0210403_10000409_pt1 | contig 45639 bp, 31 predicted proteins | sample IncBWC19MmetaG_FD_150863 | JGI IMG/M metagenome (GOLD analysis project Ga0210403, IMG submission 150863) | Forest soil microbial communities from Barre Woods Harvard Forest LTER site, Petersham, Massachusetts, United States - Inc-BW-C-19-M | ecosystem: Environmental > Terrestrial > Soil >...
GTGCCCCCCCCTTGCCATGCACATGCCAACGCCTTCTGCCTCTCCTTAAACGCAATGTTTGGGCCAGAAATTTCTTTGCGCTAGAATAATTCGAATGCTCTGTCACTTCTCTCGGCTCTCGGCTGTACCTATCTCGTTCGTTCTTCTGCTCCTAAGTTCCGCGTCCACCGACACGTTGCGCGCGCAAAGCACTGCTGTCCCCCTACCACCGTCAGCGAGGTTGCCGCCAAGGAAAGTCAACCGCCCCGGCTTCCCGCCAATCCCAAAATTCAAAGACATCGCCCAAGCCGTAGGCCTAACGGTTTCGCACATCTCCAGCGGCGAAAAACGCTACATCATCGAATCCATGAGCGGCGGCGCAGGCCTGTTCGATTGCGATGACGACGGCCGCCTCGATATCGTCCTGGTCAATGGTTCCACAGTCGATCGCTTCCTAAAGGGCGGCGACCCTATGGTCACCCTCTATCACCAAGAGCCCGACGGCACCTTCAAGGACATCACCAAACAAGCCGGCCTGACCCGCCCCGGCTGGGGCATGGGCGTCGCCGTCGCCGACTACGACAACGACGGCAAACTCGACCTCTTCGTCACCGGCTACGGCGGCAGTGTCCTCTACCACAACCTCGGCAACTGCAGGTTCGAGGACGTCACCGAAAAAGCCGGCGTCCGCGGCGGCGGCTTCAGCACTGGCGCTGCTTGGGGCGATTACGATCGCGACGGCAACGTCGACCTCTTCGTTTCGCGCTACACCCACGTCGACATCGCCCACATGCCTGAGCCCGGCAGTAATAAATTCTGCCTGTATAAAGGACTCCAAGTGCAATGCGGTCCCTGGGGCCTCCCAGGCGAAAGCGATCTCCTCTATCACAACCGCGGCGACGGCACCTTCGAAGAAGTCTCCCAAAAAACCGGTGTTCACAACCAAATCGGCTACTACGGGCTCGGCGCAATGTGGTCCGACTACGATAATGACGGCTGGCCCGATCTCGTAGTCGCCAACGATTCCGTCCCCAACTATCTCTATCACAACAACCACAACGGCACTTTTTCCGAGGTTGGCATGCTCGCCGGAATTTCCCTCAGCGGCGACGGCACGCAGCTCGGCAACATGGGCCTCGATTTCGCCGACTACGACCACTCCGGCCGCTTCAGCCTTTTCATCACCACCTTCCAGGAGCAGCCCAAGGCCCTTTGGCGCAACACAGGCGCCAACGGGTTCGAAGATGTAAGCTGGCCCTCCGGCATCGGCCGCCCCAGTTACCCCGACGTCTGCTGGGGCACAGGCTTTTTCGATATGGCCAATACTGGCTGGCTCGATCTGCTAATCGCTTGCGGCCACGTCTACCCCCAAATCGATTCCCTCGAAAACGGCCCGCACTACCGCCAACCCCTTTTCCTCCAGCGTAACAACCGCGACGGCACCTTCGATGAAGTCTCCAAAGAAGCCGGCCTAACCGACCTCCCGCTAAAATCCCGCCGCGGCGCAGCCTTCGGCGACATCTTCAACACCGGCAACATCGACGTCGTCCTCCTCAACGTCGGCGAACCTCCCACCCTTCTGCTCAACCAGAACGACACCCCCAATCACCGCGCGCTCTTCAAAGTAATCGGCACAAAAAGCAATCGCGCCGCCATCGGCGCCCGCATAACCATCCTCGCCTCTGGCGTCCGCCAAGTCGGCGAGGTCCGCGCCGGCGGGAGCTATCTCTCCCAAAACGATCTCCGCATCCATTTCGGCCTAGGCACAAGCACAAAAATCGACTCTGTAGAAATCCGCTGGCCCAGCGGCAAACTCGAAACCCTAAAAAACCTCCCCGCCGACACCATCTACACCATCGTGGAATCCTCCGGCATCCGCGACACAAAACCTCTCCCGGCACCTGCAGCACCTGCTCCATCCGCCGCAAATCATTGAACTGAAGGATGTACCAGGCTGCTTTCCTAACAGTGACCAATACAGTGCGCGAGGTTGACGGCGCCCGCAAGACTGGAGGGAAGGCCTTGCAACGGGCGTTTTTGCGGTTCGGTGTAAAGAACCGACGGGATATGGTTTGAACGATGTGCCCCCGGTGTTTGCAAAAGAGGGCGGAAGAAGTGGGAAAACGAAGGGGTGGGTGGAGACAGCCATCGGGGATTTCAACACAAAATGCGCGGAGTGCAAAAGGAAGGAGGGCATGGGCAAATAGTTTTGCAGTTTGCTGAGGTTCATTGCGAATCTTCGCGCGTGAATTTGAATGACACAGGCGGACGGCCCCAGGTGTGAAGGAGTTAGGCGGGGATTGATTGGTTGATGCGCCTCTAAAAAAGTTAAGCACCTACGCGTAAAACCGGCGGGTGAGGTCCTTGGTGAAGCGGGAGTTCTCGCCCGCTAAACTGGTTTGGGAGAATCCGCAAATTGGGAGTCCAGTGTTTCCCGTACTTTTCGCAGGAGTTTGGCCTTCGTAAAGGGTTTTTGGACCAGAACCGTCGCCTGCTTCAAGAGGCCGCCGTGAACAATGACATCATCCGTGTAACCGGACATGTAAAGAACTCTTAGATTGGGGCGAAGAGCTACGAGCTGGTTCGCCAACTCTCGGCCGTCCAGTCGGGGCATGACAATGTCCGTGAGCAGCAGGTCGATCTTGCGTTGAGAGTCTTTGGCCGTCGCGATAGCATCTTCGACGCCCGTGGATTCGAGGACGGTATATCCGGCCTCTTCGAGCAGTACGCAGGTTAGCTCCCGCAGGGCCAGTTCATCTTCGACGACCAGAATCGTCTCCGAGCCCCCTGGCATTTCCTTCTCCATCCCGTGGGGCACGGGCAAACTCTCAGCAGTACGCGGAAAATAAATCTTGAAGGTGGTGCCCCGGCCAGGTTCGCTGTAAGTCATAACATAGCCATTGTTCTGTTTGATGATTCCGTAGACCATCGATAGGCCTAGACCAGTGCCCTTGCCTGACTCTTTGGTCGTGAAGAACGGCTCAAATACGTGGGACAGGGTCTCAGAATCCATGCCAATGCCGGTGTCACTTACGGCCAACATTACGAATGGACCGGGTCGCGCACCCAAGTGCTGCCGAACGTAAGTATCGTCGAGGTCGACGTTCGCAGTTTCGATGGCCAGTTTGCCACCACCCGGCATGGCGTCTCGTGAATTAACGGCCAGGTTCATTAGCACCTGGCCCAGCTGTCCGGAATCCGCTTTCACATAACCGAGGCCGGGTTCGAGCCTGATCGTCAGTTCAATATCTTCGCCGATGATACGGTGCAGCATCTTTTGAATTTCCACGACGGACTCATTGAGGTCGATGACGGTGGGTTCGATGACCTGCTTGCGACTGAAGGCAAGGAGTTGCATCGTCAGAGCCGCGGCTCGCTCGGCCGCGTTGCGAGTTGCTTCCACACTCTTGCGCAAACGGCCGTTGGTGCCAACTTGTTGTTCAAGAATGTCGCTGTGACCGAGGATGACGCTAAGGAGGTTGTTGAAATCGTGGGCAATGCCGCCGGCTAGCCGGCCGATGGCCTCCATTTTTTGCGACTGGAGAAGCTGCCGCTCGAGAGTGCGACGTTCTGTTATATCTTCGGCAAAGACTTCGAAATAGGCTAGGGAATGGTTTTTTTGGAAGACGGGGTGCCCCGTCATTTTGACCGTGATGATTTTCCCATCTTTCCTCCGCCATTCGGTCTCAACGGCTCGAAAATCGTCCGTGAGCGCATGCTCTGCGATCAAACCCCGGGGTGATTGCGGATCGCGATAGATATCTTTTTCCATGTTGCGCCGCATGAGCTCCTCTTCCGAGTCGTAACCGAGCATCGTCACCAGCGCGGGGTTCACGTCGAGGAACTGTCCCTCCAACGTGACTCGGTAGATTCCGTAAGGCGCGTCACGTATAAGTGAACGAAAGTGAGCCTCCGATTTTTGGAGTTCCGCTTCGACGCGTTTTCGCTCAGTTACGTCGCGGGCAATTGCGGAAGCCCCGACAATCTTTCCTTCGCCATCCTTGACGGGAGAAATGGACACCGAAACATTGATTCTTACCCCATCCTTTCGGGCACGAACGGTTTCATAGTGTTGGATTCGCTCGTCCCTCTTCAGCTTTTCCAAGACTTCAGGCAGTTCGTCGCGTTGTCCGGGAGGCACAAGAATGCTGCTCGGCTGCCCGACTGCTTCACTGGCCGGGTAGCCATAGATTCTCTCGGCGCCGGTGTTCCAACTCACTATCTTCCCATCCAACGACTTTCCTACAATTGCATCGTCAGAAGATTCGACAATCAGGGCTAATTGAGATGCTGTGGTTTCGGCGCATTTCCGGTCGGTGATGTCGTGGGTGACGGAGAGCATGCAAGGCTGCCCGTTGATCGTGACACGGACAGCGGACACTCGGCCGTAACGGATTTCACCGGTCTTGGTCCTGAAACGAAACTCTTTCCCCTTGACCAGCCCTTGGGTTTCCACCATCTGCAGTGTTGCTTGGTGAGGCTGCTGTTCTACCCACAAATCCAGCTCCCCGGGCGTCTTTCCCAGCACCTCCTCGGCGCTGTAGCCAGTAAGACGCATGAATCCTTCATTCACTTCGAGATATCGGCGGTCTGGGAGACTCCGCAAGGTGATAGCGTCGGGACTTGAATGAACCATGCTCGCATACTTCTCTTGAGACTGTCGGAGCATTGCCTCGGATTGCTCACGCTCCGAAATGTCGCGGACTATCCCGGTGAAAATGCGCCTTTTCCCGTGGACGTACTCCCCCAAGGAAACTTCAACAGGAAATTCCCTTCCGGAGCGGTGCAAACCCGTTAGTTTGATTGCGGTCCAGGAGAAATGCTTTTGACCCGTTTGCAGGTATCCCCGGACGGCAACCCGATGCGCCTCATGAAGGTATAGGGGCATAAGAATGGTGACCTGTTGGTGCATCATCTCAGAGATGGAATAGCCGAAAATTCTTTCTGCAGCTTTGTTAACAAAGAGAATGGTGCTTCGCTCGTCGATTGTGAAGATGGCATCCGTGGCGGTCTCGGCGACGACCCGGAAGAGTTGGGCGGGCTGCGGGAACCCTTTTCGGGAATCGCTCCGTCGAACAGTTTTAGAGTCCCGAGGTTTAGACATAGCCGATTGATTACTTGGCGCGAGGCTGGGGATGCACACGCGCGTGCGAACCAGTCCCAGAGGCTGGTCGTGACGAATGTAGCATAACCATCTTGAGCCAGGCGTGGCCGCAGGAGAGAATTGTCCAACTAGGAAACAATCCCATCGATGCTTATGGCAGATGACCGGGCTAGCAAAAAGGAGACGATTGACTCAGCATCAACTTAGGTCGTGACTCTTTTCCGCGGCTTGCGGAACGGGAAGACTCGACCAACCCCAGTTTGTGCGGGTCTTGCGCATGGTTTTGGTGTCAGCAGGTGGCAACCTTCCGAGTGATCCTGAGAGATTCGAGCAGCCGTCTCACAACGCTTCAGGATCCGGCATCGGTTTCCGCCCAGACCACTGCGCGGATGGCAGACAATGGCAGAAGATGTTTCACGGTTTTTCACCAATAGCGGGCAGAGCAAGAACCCCACCACGTGCGTGAAGTCCTAGTTCGCCCGGATTTTCGCGCTAGCAGTGAGTCGCTCCAACCAGCGTCGCACGGTCACCGCTTCGCGGCGATCCCCATGATCTCGCAGAAATGCGCGCAACACTTGCGCCGCATCTTCATAGCGCCCCACGGCCGTCAGCGATTGCGCGACTAGCAGCCCGATCTCCGGAGCTTTCCCGTGCGACTCTGCCAACGCCTCCTGCGACATGTTCAGCGCCTCATCGTATTTTCCTTGCTGGTAATACGCTTTCGCCAGCGTCCCACGCGTCTCCCACGAGCCGGCTGGGTCCAAGTGCAGCGACTCTTCGAGCGGCGCGATCGCCGCGCCATATTTTCCCTGATCGCTCAGCGCCATTCCCAGCGCCGCAAACGCCCGCGCATGGCTCGGATCGATCTGCGTGGCTTTTTCCAGCGCGTCTTGCCCCTGCGCCCAGTTATGCTGTTTTAGGGAGAGCACGCCTTGCACGTACAACACGTCCGGATGCCCGGGCGCCAGCCGCATCGCTTCGCCCACATACTTTTCTGCCTCTCCCATCTTGTCCGCGCTTAGTGCTTCGAGTCCTTTCTCGAGCGCTCCCTTCGCTTTCGGCGCGAGCAGCGCTCGCCGAGGTACTCCGCTGGTCTTTCCGCCAGCCGAAAGTCTCCGCAAGTAAACATCCACCTGCGTTTTTCCCGTCACGCGCACCGAGACTTCCGTTTGTGCGCTCTCGTATCCCGCCGCCTCCACAATCACGGTAAACTCACCCAGATTGTTCACCACCAGCAAGGCGCTGCCGCGCGACGTCTGTCCCTGGCGGCTTAGAATTGTTCCATCTCGGTAGAGTTTCACCATCGCCGCCGGGGAGATCGGCTCTCCCGAACTATCGTGGACTGTCACGGTGATTTCCGCGCCGCTCCCGTGGAACTCATTAACTTCGCTTCCATTATCCTGGCAGCAGGCCGGATGGACAAACACCAAGCAGGATATCGTCGGTAGAAAAAATCGCCCGATCGACAGACACGCTCGTGGGATACGCAGGCACGCACATTTCCCGGCTCGCGCCTGAGCCCCGACCTGCACCGATTTCTGGGCCCCTTCGTGGGAATAACGCATGAAGGCCCCCGACCAATTGCCGCGAGCCTAGTCCTGCCGACCAACCGCGTCAAGTGAAACATTTTGTTTCGAGCAATTCACCTCAGAAGGCGGACGGCTGGCTAGCCTGTTATGGCATTACGGAGATTCTCTTGCCTGAGTAGCGAACCGTCCTGTCCGGGTTTTCCGTTAGACCGCCGCCAGTTCCGTGATTTTCGCTGACGAAGATGACGCGGAAGGCGCGATTCTCGAGCATGCCCGGGAAAGAACCGGTGCGATCGCCTATGGTGAGGGTGTGCGTGGCGTCGTCCCAGGAGAAGAGAATCGTTGAATACGCGCCCTTCTCGTAATTGTAGGTGTCATTTTCATCTTCATACAGAGTGAAGGTGCCGTTCGCGCCGCGATAGACGCGAACCTCGATCGGATTGGCGGATTTTTCGGCGGCATATTCAACGTCAGGTCCAAGCGGAAGAATGGAGCCGGCGCGGACGTAGAGAGGCATGCGATCGATGGGAGACGGTGCGTCGAGTGTGCGGCCGCCTTGGATTGTGGCGCCGGTCCAGAAGTCGTACCACTTGGCGGTCGGAAGATAGAGATGGCGAGCGCTGGCGCCTGGCTCAGTGACCGGATTTACGAGAATAGCAGGGCCGAAAAGAAATTGGTCGCCGATGTTTTGCGCGCGAATGTCTTCGCGGAAGTCCATGACCAGCGGACGCATGATGGTGTAGCCCTCGCTCGTGGTTTTCCACGCGAGAGAGTAGATATAGGGCATCAAGCGGTAGCGCAGGTTGTCGTAGGCGACCAGAGTTTCTTGGGCGTCGGGGCCGTAAGACCACAGCTCGTTTTGGTTGGTGGTGCGAGTGCCGTGGACGCGAAAGATGGGACAGAACGTACCGAATTCGAACCACCGCACAAAGAGTTCCCGGTAAGCGGGTTCGTCGGGATTTGCTGCGACGAAGCCTCCGATGTCGGTGGTCCAGTAAGGAAGCCCTGAAAGCGAATAATTTAGGCCAGCGGGAATTTGGCGTCGAAAAGTTTCCCAGTTGGGGTCAACGTCGCCGGACCATGCGGTGACGGCGTTGCGCTGGGCGCCTGCATAAGCGGAGCGCGAGAGGATGAAGACGCGCTTTTTGTCGGAGGCTTCGCGCTGACCTTGGTAGACGGCGGTAGTGGTGAGAAGAGGAAACTCGTTGGCGTAACGCGCGCCGTTGCCGATAGCGACTTTGTTTGTGACCAGGAGGTTGGTTTCGCGACCTTCGGTTTCAGGTTCGGTGGTGTCCAGCCACCAGGCGTCGGCGCCAATTTTGAAGAGGGCTTCGTTCATGAGGCTCCAATAGTATTTCCGCGCATCAGGATTGAACGCATCGTAGAGCGCCATGCGGGGTGGATGAAAACTTTGGACTTTTGTGCGGTCGATGAAAAAGCCGCGCTTGTCCATGTCGCCGTAGACGGACGAGCCGGGACGGAAATAAGGCCACACGGAAATCATCAAATGGACGTTGTTTTTGTGGAGCGCATCGATCATGCCTTTGGGATCGGGGTAGTTCTTGTTGAAAACGGGCTCGCCCATGGTGTTCCACCAGAACCAGTCTTGAACGATGTTGTCGAGCGGGATGTGTAGGTCGCGATATTTTTGGGCGATGGCGAGAAGTTCCGCCTGCGAGTCGTAGCGATTCTTGCATTGCCAGTAGCCGTAGGCCCATTTGCCGAACAGCGGGGTGGTGCCGGTGAGTTCGCGATAATCCGCGATGAGCCGATCAAAGTCGGGGCCGTAGAAAAAGTAGTAGTCCATTGAGTCGGAGACTTCCGAACTCCAGTACAAGGCGTGGACAAAGCGATTGTCGAAACGACTGCGCGAGCCGTTATTCCAAAAGATGCCGTAGCCCTTGCTCGAGAGGAGCAGAGGAATGGAGATATTGGTGTTGTCCTGCGAGAGGTCGACGGATTCGCCGCGGTAGTTCCAAACACCGGCTTGATGTTGGCCGAGGCCGTAGAAGGCTTCTTGCGTGTCCCACATGTTGACGAAACGTTCGGAGTGGTAGGTTCTTTCGCCGTTGACTTCCGCTGGGGTGAGCGTGCGGGTGTTCTCCTGTGTGAGTTTGTGACCAACGGAGTCGATGAAGACGATAGAACTGTCGGCGCGGGTGATTTCGATTCTCAAGCGTGAGGTAGTTAGCGTGATGAGTTTAGCGTCGTCGGAGTACAGAGTGAACTCGGTCTTAGGCCAGGACTTCTTTGTGACTAGAAAGTCGCTGCGCTGGGGCACGTCTCGTTCTTTGGAGTAGACGACGTGGACGATCGAGTCCGAACAGACTTGGAAACGCAGGAAGCCGGACTGGAGAACCAGGACGACACCATCGGGTCGCGGATCGGCGGAGGTGACCGGGTTGAGCGGCTCCCACTGAGCCAGGAGAGAAGGCGCGACCGCTAAGAAGAATAGGAGGAAGAGGGAAGCGGAGCACTGGTAGCGATCGAGGAAGGATGCGAGTCGCATGAAAATTCCGGAACTCCGTGTACGATAACGTTACTTTGGGGACGACTGCTCGGGGCACATTGGCACCGCGGCTCCACCATTGTCAATGGCCTTCAACAAGCCGAGGATCGGCCGAGAGGGGCTGGACGGGCTCGGCAAGTCTAAGAAAAATAAGGAGAAGATTCGCGATTGATGAGTTTTTGTGATACAAGGCGTGGGGAGAATCAATGCATCCCGAGGGTCTGGAGGGTGGAGGAGGATCGGAATGTTGCTCTGGGGGAGAGTCTGCATGATGGTACTTTTGATGGCTTTGAGTCCGGAGTTTCGATCGTCAACGCCCGGTAAAGAGGCGCAAGCGGCGGCAAACAAAGGCGCGCATGTGGAGAAAGCGGCGTTTGGGCAGACCGCCGATGGTACGGCGATCGAGTCTTACACCATTTACAACTCGCAGGGGGCTTCTGCCAAGCTGATTACCTACGGCGCTGCAGTCGCTGAACTTCATGTCCCGGACAAGAACGGCAAGATGGGCGATGTGGTGCTGGGATTTGACAATCTTGAGGGATACTTGGGGCCGCATCCGCATTTCGGCGGGGCGATCGGGCGGTACGGCAACCGCATCGCGAAGGGGAAGTTCACGCTGGATGGCAAAGAATATCAACTGGCGATCAACAATCCGCCGAACAGTTTGCACGGGGGACCCACTGGCTTTGACCGGCGAGTGTGGAAAGCGCAGCCGGTCGAAGTGAAGGATGGAGCGGCTGTGCGGTTTACTTATCTTAGTAAGGATGGAGAGGAAAACTTTCCCGGGAATCTGACCGCCAGCGTGACCTACAAGCTGACCAACACGAATGAGTTCGGACTGGAATACTCCGCCGAGACCGACAAAGATACAATTGTGAATTTGACGAACCACAGCTACTTCAATCTGGCGGGTTCGGGAGATGTGCTGAAGCATGTTCTTTATTTGAATGCGGACAAGTACACCCCGGTGGATTCGACGCTCATACCGACCGGCGAAATCGCCAGCGTCGAGAATACGCCGCTGGATTTCCGGAAACCCACGGCGATCGGGGCGCACATCGGCGAAATCAAGGATATCGGCGGCTACGACCACAATTATGGAGTGAACGGAGCGGCGGGGAAGCTGCGCATTGCCGCGCGGGTGACCGAGCCTACCTCCGGGAGGCAGATGGAAGTGTGGACGACGGAGCCGGGAGTGCAGTTCTATTCGGCGATCGGCCTCAACGGGAGCATCACGGGGAAGGGTGGAATTGCGTATCCGAAATACGGGGCCCTGTGTCTTGAGACGCAGCACTATCCGGACTCACCGAACCGTCCTAATTTTCCGTCAACCGTTTTGAAGCCAGGAACAAGGTTTTACTCGGAAACGATTTACAAGTTCTCGGCGAAGTGATCCTGGGCTCGAGTTTTCTTGATCACAGCAGGGACTTTGTTGTTCGTCAGGAGTCGTAAGACGCTTACAGAGGAGAAGCGATTCGGCACTCTATGACCATTCCTTACGCGTTTATCGTACCCGCTCGCCTCGTTCATCTTTCCCCCGTTGACGTCATCATCGTCGTTTTTTATTTTGCGCTGGTGCTGGCCATCGGTTTCTACCTCCGCGGCCGCGCGAACACTGGCGAAGATTTCTTCATGGCCGGCCGCGAAATGACTGCGTGGGTGGCTGGACTCAGTTTCCTCTCCGCAAATCTCGGCGCCCTGGAGTTAATGGGCTGGGCGGGGTCGGCGTATCAATATGGCATTCTGGCGACGCATTGGTACTGGATCGGGGCCATTCCGGCGATGTTGTTTCTTGCGCTGGTGATGATGCCTTTTTACTACATTTCCAAAACACACTCCGTTCCAGGCTATTTGAAATTGCGTTTTGGAGAGCCTGCGCGTGCAGTCTCTGCGGTTTCGTTTGCATTTATGACCGTGCTGATGAGCGGCGTCAACATGTTCGCGATGGCCAAGGTCATGCAGATTGTGCTTGGTTGGGACATCAATTTCAGCATCTGGGTATCGTCGCTGACGGTGGCGGTTTATGTGACCCTCGGTGGATTGAGGTCGGCCATTTTCAATGAAGTGCTGCAGTTCTTCTTGATTTGGGCTGGCGCGCTGCTGATTCCCATTCTTGGCCTGTATGAAGCCGGCGGCTGGAGCAACCTGAAGCTACAGATTGCCCAGCGGGCGTCAGATCAGTACGTTCACCTGTGGTCGGGTTTGGGTTCCTTCACGAACAATCCGATGGGCATCAACTGGATTGGCATTGTGTTCGGGCTGGCTGCGGTCATCTCCATGGGCTACTGGACGACAGATTTTCTTGTTGTGCAACGCATCCTCGCCGCTAAAGATATTCGCAGTGCGGAGATGGCCCCCATCATCGGAGCCGGTTTCAAGATGTTTGTTCCGCTCATCGTCATTCTGCCGGGACTCCTGGGCCTGGCCGTGCTTCCCATGAAGCTTGTGCCCGAATCGGTGGCGGCTGTCACCGGAGCGCACAGCTACAACGACGTGCTCCCGTTAATGCTGGCCCGCTACTGCGGTCCCGGTTTGCTGGGCCTTGGAATTACGGCGCTGATTGCCGGTTTTATGTCGGGCATGGCTGGGAACGTGAGCGCGTTTACTACCGTCTGGACATATGACATTTATCGGCCGCTGATCAATAGCAAGGGTACGGACCACCACTACGTGAACATGGGCCGGTGGACCACCGTGATCGGCGTGCTGATCAGTGTTGGCACCGCGTATTTGGTGATGCAGTTCGCGAGCATCATGGACTATGTGCAGGCGCTGTTCAGTTTTTTTATCGCGCCCCTGTTCGGCACCGTCATACTCGGCATGCTGTGGAAGCGAGCGACAGGGCCGGGAGGCTTCTGGGGATTGCTCTGCGGCACAGTATCTTCCGTAAGCATGTGGGCTTGGGTGAAAGCAGATCCATCGGCTTTGCGTTACGTGGCACTCTCGCCGCACGCTAAAGCCCTGGCGCAGGATATGTTCCAGGCGCTGTGGTCGTTTCTCGTCTGCGTGATCGTGACGGTTCTGGTGAGTTTGGCGACGAAGCCCAAAACGGAGGCGGAGTTGACAGGCTTGGTTTATGGGTTGACGCCCGTTCCGTCCGTCGGAAATATTCCTGTGTATCAGAAGCCTGTTTTCTGGGCGGGTGTGGTCGGTGTCGTGTTTTTTGTTCTAAACATCATTTTCTGGTAGTTCACGTCGCCGGAGGTTGGAGCATGGTTTCCATTTGGTTTTTTATCGGGATATCGTTGCTTGTCAACGGACTGCTGATCCTGGGAGCCGGCTTGTACGAGTGGCAGAATCCGCCTGCTCATCCGGAAATAGTGTTGTTCAAGCTGCACGCGGGCGTGTGGTGGGGCGCGCTGATGACAATGATAGGAGCGGTGTACTGCTACTACTTCAAGCCAGGGCAAAAGAAAACTTAACGATGGAGAATGGCGGCGTTTGAATCGGCTGAGGTTGCGCTTGCCTGAATTTGCTCCTCATTTGGCGGAAGTAGTTTGATTCTCCGCGAAGATGGAATGTAAAGCCGGATAGATCCGGCGGTAAGTTTGATAGCCGCGCTGCATGATGGCGCTGGTTTCTTTGGTTGCGCTCACGCGCTTCGCAACACGCACTGCGGCGTCGCAGGCTTCGTCCACACTCTTCCAGCAGCCTGATCCCACGCCTGCGAGGATCGCGGCGCCATAGGCCGCGCCTTCTTCCGCTTTTAGGATTTCGACCTCGTGAGCATACACATCTGCCTGGATTTGTTGCCAGAGCGGCGAGCGAGCACCTCCGCCGCCGAGGCGGATGCGTTCGACGGGAACGTGAATTTCGTCAAAGATGCTGAAAGTGTCTTTCAGGCTGTAGGCCACCCCTTCGAGAATCGCACGGATCAGATGGGAGCGTGTGTGTGAGGCGGAGAGGCCGACAAAGGCGGCGCGCGCGAAGGGATCGAGATACGGAGTCCGCTCGCCCATCAGGTAGGGCGCCCAGAAGGCGCCGTCGGAGCCGGCCGGAACGGTGGCGGCTTCAGCGGAGAGGCGTTCATAGGGATCACGGCCGTCGTCGGCCCCGGCGCCAAAACGATCGCGGAACCAGCGCAGTGAGAGACCGGCCGCTTGCGTTACACCCATGACGTGCCAGCGGTCGGGGATGGCGTGACAGAAAGTGTGCAAGCGTCCTATGGGATCGAGCGAAGGACCATCGGTTGCGGCAAAAACCACACCGGATGTTCCGAGGGTGGCGCTGACGACTCCGGCGCGCGTGATGCCCATACCCACGGCACCGGCTGCTTGATCGCCGGCACCGGCGACGACCGGCGTTCCCGCGCGGAGACCCGTCGCGTCCGCTCCTGCGCCGGAAAGTTTGCCGCAGATTTCCTGTGATTCGAATAGCTTCGGAAGAAGCTTGACGTCGATGCCAGTCTTGTTGAGCACTTCGCTCGACCAGGTGCGGTGGGCGACGTCGAGCAGCAGCGTTCCCGAAGCGTCTGCCACATCAATGGCGGATTCACCGGTGAGGCGGAGGCGAACGTAGTCTTTAGGCAGCATGATTTTGCGGACGCGCTGCCAGTTTTTTGGTTCGTGCTCTCGCACCCAAAGGAGTTTGGTGACCGTGAAATTTGTTAGCGGGGGATTGCAGGTCCACTGGATCAGGCGTTCGAGGCCGATGGTGCGCTCAAGTTCTTTGGCTTGGGCTTCGGTTCGTTGATCGCACCAGATCAGAGCTGGGCGGATGACTTCGTTGTTTTCATCGAGGAGGACGGCGCCGTGCATTTGGCCGGAGAATCCGACGGCAGCGATGGATTCGGCTGCCAGGCCCGAGGCCTGGAGGGCTTTGCGAATCGCCAGTGCGGCGGCGCGCCACCAGTCGCGCGGATCTTGCTCTGCCCAGCCGGGTTGCGGGCTGGCGAAGTCGGCGTGCTCCTCCGTGCCCGACGCAAGGACCGTGCCGTGTTCGTCGAGGAGGACGGCCCGGGTTCCGCCGGTTCCAACGTCGATGCCGAGGATGGGAATACGGCCTCCTTCTTAAGCCAGGGTTGCGTTTAGACTTGCCCGAGACGCAGGTTCCGACACCCTATTGGTGAAGGAGAGAATTAGTTCGAGAAACCAGGCCGAGCCAGCGCTAAGCGGTTGCGTGAACGTTCACGGTGGACATTTAAGACCAGTAGAATGGGCTTGTCAACGCGGAGCGGAAGGGAATATCCGCGTGACTGCCCGATTGACAAGCCGCACCGACGAACACAGAATGCGAGCGCCGAAACTTTACTAGAGTTGGTGGCAGTAGCGCCGAGAGGAGTTCACACGATGAGCGATTCAGACGAAACCATCGATCGCAGAGGATTCTTGAGCAAGTCTGCTGCACTGATTGCGGGCGGGGCTGCGCTACCAAGTAGCGCGCTCTCGTACGAGAGAATCGTTGGCGCGAACGACCGGATCTCGCTGGCGCACATTGGGATAGGGAGCCGCGGAAGCGATTTGGACTGGATCGCGGCGCAACTGCGGACAAGTCACAACGCCGAGATGACGGTGGTCTGCGATTTATGGAAGCTGAACCGGGAGAAATCGGCGGCCACAAATGCCAAGTATTATGGGCGCGCGCCGCGAACTTTTCAGTATTTGGAAGATGTGCTTGCGTTGAAGGACGTTGACGGCGTGATTATTTCCACGCCGGAACACTCTCATTCGCCGATTCTGAAGATGACGGTGGAGGCAGGCAAGGACGCTTACGTTGAAAAGCCAATGGGTAACGTGCTGGCGGACGTAAAGACGGCTCGGGACGCAGTTTTGAAGAGCGATCGGATCGTGCAGGTCGGGACGCAACATCGCAGCGAGCCGTACCAGAGAGCGGCGCACGATCTGGTGCAGACGGGAGTGCTCGGGGAAGTGAGCAAAGTCGAGATCGTTTGGAATTATCACGGGCCGAGATGGCGCGGTCGCGAGGAGACGAACTTACTTCGCGAAGAAGATACGGATTGGCGCAAGTGGTTGCTGACGAAGCCCTACCGACCGTTTGATCCGAAAGTGTACTGCGAGTTTCGTTTGTACAAGGAATTTTCTGGCGGAATTCCGGATCAGTGGATGAGCCACGCGCTTGATCTCGTGCACTGGTTTATGAAGGACAGCTTTCCGCGCTCCGTTGCGGCACACGGTGGAATTTTTGCGTGGCACGATGGCCGGGAGAACGCCGATACTTTCCAGGCGTTGTTCGAATATCCCAAGGGTTTTCTCGTGAGCTACGCGACGAGTTTTGGGAATGACTCACCGGCTTCGACGCGCTACATGGGGAAGAAGGCGACGCTTACGAATATTGGCGGTGAGGGCAGCCCACGCTATCAATTGGTCGAAGAGAAGGGCAATCACGAGGACGATGCGGACATCGACAAGAAGCGGCCGGCGAAGTACGTTCTGCTCCCCGGCGAAACGAAACTACCTCCGTTGGGCATCGACGACAGGACGCTGGAGCACATGACGAATTGGTTCGAATGCATGAGGTCGCGGCAGCAGCCGCATTGTACGGTACAGGATGGGTTCGCGCACTCGGTTGCGAACATGATGTCGACGGAGGCCTACTGGTCGGGCAAGAAGCAATACTGGGATGCCGCCGGCGAAACATTTGGCGATCGGGCGCCGGTGAGTTAGATGAGCCTGAAGCTGAGTGACCGGTAGTTTGGTTGGCGATCGTGGCCCCGCAGGGGATGGCACAGGCGCTCCATCGATCAGGAAAGATATTTAATAGTTTGCTCGATCAACTTCGAGGTTGGAGCATAGGGCTCGCCGGGAGCGTCGAATTCCATTGAACAATAGCCGCGATAGTTGCTGGCCTTGAGAATCTCGAATGACTTCTTCAGATCGACGCTGAATTGTTTGTCATCATCATTGGTTTCGCCGTCTTTCACGTGGCAAATATTATAGGCATATTGAAACATCGCTTCGAGGGCGCGGTCATTGAAATCTGCATCGCCGCTCAGCATGGAATTTGCAAAATCGGGAAGGGCGCGAAGATAAGGATGGTTGACAGCCTCGATGACCTTGATCAGGAAGAATGCGTCCTCGCTGACCAAATCGTCATTCTCTAGCGTCACGACAACATTCTTGGCCGCGGCATATTCTGCTACCTTGCGCAGGCTCTCCGCAGTGCGCTCCAGATTTGGGGCCGAGTTCTTTGCCGTTGCAATGTGTGCGCGTATGCCGGGAGAGCCGATGCGCACAGCGACGTCCACCCATTTCTCTCCGTAATCGACAGCCTTCTCTTGCGCGGAAGCATCGGCGTCGTAGAAACTATTGACCGCGCTGACGGCAATGTTCACAACGCGGACTTTTGTTTTCTGCAAGACCTGCTGAAAACTTTCCAGGTAGTCCGGCTGCAACGAAGTGAAATGACGGCTGTGCGGCTCAATGTTGTGAATGTTGAATTTCGCAGCGACGTGAGCGGGAAACTCGAGCAGGTTCATTCCGGGCAGACTGATATCGCGATCGCGATTGGCAGGGCTCACGATATAGGCACGAAACGGATACGACGCGATAGCGATACGCTCGCGGGGATGAGGGGGGAAAGAAATGTGCGGTTCGGGATCGGGATTTCCCAAAGCGCCGGGCACGACCGCCGCGGCAAGCCCCCCAGTGGTCAAAACAGACAACCTTTCCATAAACGCGCGTCGCGTTAGTGGGTCCATTTTCGGGATCCCTCCCTAAGGAAGCTATCCGCGCGGAGCAGCATATCATTTCACAGCAGACACTTAGTGCTCGGCCGATTCACATGGGCGGCAATCTTCAGATCTATGCGGAAATCGGACGCGAAAGTATCCACTGTGTCTAGTTTGCTTGACGCCAGACGCGAAGGTGAATAGCCTGTCGCTGGAAGGCAAAATGGTAGGCAGCAAGTCTGACGGAATGACAAAGTCCTCGCCCAAGGCCGAGTCGAAGGCGATGGGCGTTCAGGAGGGCGAACTCCTTTGGACTCCGAGTGCCGCACAAGTGGAGGACGCAAACCTGACGCGTTTTGCTAAGTGGCTTCGGCGCGAGCGGGCGCTGGAATTTGATGGCTACGAGGCCATGTGGCATTGGTCGATCACCGAATTGGAAGATTTTTGGCAGGCCATCTGGGATTACTTTGGCATTCAGGCCTCTGCGCCGCACACCTGCGTGCTCGGTAAGCGTACCATGCCTGGCGCGGAGTGGTTTCCCGGCGCACGGCTCAACTACGCGCAGCACGTCTTGAGGAACGAACGACCCGGAGCTGATGCACTCTTATTTACGAGCGAGACGACACCGCTAACTGGCATGCCCTGGGAAACTTTTGCGGGACAAGTGCGCATTCTTGCGACGCGGCTTCGCGAATTCGGCGTCCGGCCGGGCGACCGCGTTGTGGCTCTCATGCCCAACATTCCACAGACAATGATTGCCATGCTGGCGACAACGGCGATCGGAGCGATCTGGGCGTGCTGCTCGCCGGATTTCGGTTCGCGAGGCGTGATTGACAGGATCCAGCAGCTCTCGCCGAAGGTACTTTTCTGTGCCGATGGCTATCGCTACGGCGGCAGAGCGTTTGATCGGAAGAAGGAACTCGCCGAGATTATCGCGGCGCTGGAAGGCCTCGAGCATGTTGTGCTTTTGCCTTACCTGAATCCCGAGGATCGCGCTGGTCCATGCGACGGCGCATTGCTCTGGAGCGGTCTGCTGGAGCACGCAGCTATTGCCAAAGAGACATTCGAATTCGAGCAAGTTCCCTTCGGTCACCCGCTTTGGGTTTTGTTTTCGTCAGGCACAACCGGCCTTCCGAAGGCCATTGTGCAGAGCCACGGCGGGATTCTTCTGGAACAACTGAAGCTGCAGCACTTTCACATGGACTACCGCGCGGGTCAACGCGCGTTCTTTTTCACCACATCGGGATGGATGATGTGGAATTTTCTGGCAAGCATGCCGTTAAGCGAAGTCTGTCCGGTGATGTACGACGGGAATCCCGCTTACCCTGCTCCGGATGTGCTTTGGAAAGTGGCACAGGATTCGCGTGCGAGCTTCTTTGGCGCGAGCCCTGCGTATGTCGAGGTAATGGTTAAGGCCGGGATTGTGCCGCGCGAGCGATTCGACCTGTCGCACCTGCGAGCGGTGATGCCGGCGGGTTCGCCAGTCTCGCCGGAATGCACGGCGTGGTTCTATCGAAACGTGAAGCAGGACTTGTTGGTGGCAACAGGAAGCGGCGGTACAGATTGTTGCACAGGTTTTGTTGGCGGCGTGCCTACGCAGCCTGTCTACGCGGGCGAAATCCAGGGACGCTCGCTGGGCGTGGCCGCGCATACATTCAATGAGAAAGGCGAGAGCGTGATTGACGAGGTCGGAGAACTTGTGCTGACGGAACCGATGCCCTCAATGCCGATTTACTTTTGGGGCGACCATGATGGTTCGCGCTACCGTGATTCCTATTTCGACGTGTATCCGGGGGTTTGGCGCCACGGCGACTTTTTCCGGATCAACGGGCGCGGCGGCTGCTTCGTGCTCGGAAGATCGGATGCGACTCTGAACCGCCTGGGAGTGCGGATCGGCACGGCCGAAATATATCGCGCGCTCGCTCAGATCGAAGAAATAGAGGACAGCCTTGTTGTGAATCTCGATCTGCCTGGCGGTAAATTCTTCATGCCGCTCTTCGTGAAGCTGATGGCCGGGCTGGAATTGGACGTCGAACTCGAAAGGAGAGTCTGCGAGCAGCTCAGACGCGAATACACGGCACGTCATGTTCCGGACCGGGTCATCCAAGCGCCGGGAATTCCCATGACCCTCACGCGCAAAAAAATGGAAGTACCCGTGCGCAGAATTCTGATGGGTACCCCTTTGGAACAGGCTGCCAACCGCAACACCATGGCCAATCCGGATGCGCTCAATTTTTTTGTGGATTACGCGAAAACGCAGAAGGACTATTCACTGGCCGCTAAGCCGGAGTTTGCCGGAGGCCAAGGCGAATCGCAAAGTCTGGAGAAAAGTGATGGGCGCTGACGGCAAGACCCGCTGTTTTACGCTGCCTTCCCAAATTGCGGACGTGCCCGGCACGGAAGGCTGGGAATCGATGTATCCCTACTACACGCGGTTTCAGCCGGAAGACGATCAGCGCTTCTGGTTTTACAACGCGATGCATTTCCCGGAGCCGATGCCGGCGTTTGATGCGCTCACGGCGGAAGTTCCTTACGAGGGACTCGGCGCATTTACGACGCGAGTTTTTGCGTTTCCGACGACCATGGGAATCGAACACCGTATCGTCAACGGCCGCATTTACATTACGGCGAACCCCGTCACCGATCCGGCCGAGATTCAGCGTCGCCTGGCGATTTTCCAGGAGCGAGCCGGCTACTACTACGAGAATTGGGATAGGTTGTTCCGCGAGTGGAAAGTTCGCTTGGAGAATTTGATCCACGAACTTGAAGCGATCAAAGTTCCGAAGTTGCCGGAGTTCGATGAAGCGGAAGTTGTGACGCAGGCCAAGGGTCTGGGCCAAAACCACTATGTGCGGGAGAGTTTTCATCGCGTCATTGAGCTGTTCTCGAAAATGTGGCACCACCATTTCGAGATGTTGATGCTTGGCTACGGCGCCTACATGGTGTTTTTCGATTTCTGCAAGAAGGCCTTTCCGGAAACCGCGGACCAGACGGTGGCTCGCATGGTGGCTGGCATCGAAGTGCTGATGTTCCGCCCAGACGACGAACTGAAGCGCCTTGCGAGGCTGGCGATTGACTATGGCGTCGACGATTTGTTCGCCTCGGATTGCGATTTGAAGAAGGTACTTGATGATTTACGGGGTCGCGGCGAGCCGGGCAAGCGGTGGTTGGCCGAGCTCGACAAATCGCGCGAACCGTGGTTCAACATGTCGACCGGAGATGGTTTCTATCACCATCACTTGAGCTGGAACGATGATCTCTCCGTCCCGTTCGCCGCATTGCCACGTTACGTCGAACAGCTTCGGCGGGGCGAGTCGTTGGAACGCCCTACGGAAAGATTGAAGGAGGAACGCGGTCGCATCATCGCCGAGTATCGGGGGCTGCTGAGAAGCGAAGACGAGCGCCAGGCATTCGACCAGATGCTGGGGTTGTCCCACCTTGTTTTTCCTTTCGTGGAAAACCACAAGTTTTACTGCGAACACTGGTTCACATCACTTTTCTTCAAGAAAGTTCGCGAATTCGGCGCGTTGCTGGTGGCCTATGGCGTGCTGGCCGATGCTGAAGATGTTTTCCAACTGCAATACGTGGAAATCGAAAGCGCGCTGGCTGACGTGAGTCTTGCGTGGGCCGGCGGCGGCAAGCCGCTAGGCGCAGCCCATTGGCGACCGATCGTACAGGAACGCAAGCGCATCCTCGAAAAGTTTAGGGAGTGGAACCCGCCGCCGGCCCTGGGTCCGATCCCGTCGCAAATTAATGACCCGGCGCTGCAGATGCTATGGGGCATAACTTCGGAAACGCTGGAATCCTGGTCTCGTACCGTTGAAGCAGGACACGAGAAAGAGATTGTAGGATTTGCCGCTTCTCCGGGGGTTGTGGAAGGAATTGCGCGCGTGCTGAGAAATGTAAACGACATCGGGCAAATTCGCGAAGGCGAGATTTTGGTGTGTCCTGTGACAGCGCCGAGTTGGGGCCCGGTCTTCGGAAAAATTAGGGCGGCTGTCTCCGATATTGGCGGCACTATGTCACACGCGGCCATCGTAGCGCGAGAGTATGGGCTGCCCGCGGTGGTTGGCACCGGTCAGGCGACGCAGCGCATCAAGACTGGGCAGCGGCTTCGCGTAGATGGCAATCGCGGGATTGTCAGCATTCTGGATTGAAAGAGGACGGCATTGACGAATCCTAAACTCGTAAGCCGCTTCAACGAGGTTGGCATCAACGACTGGCTGAGGGTTGGCGGCAAAGGAGCGAGCCTCGGTGAACTGGCCGGCGCAGGGATTCGCGTGCCGCAAGGTTGCGTCGTGACCACGGCGGCTTTTGAACAGTTTTTGGCTGCCATTGATCCTCGAGGATCGATCCGGCGTGAAATCGAGAAAGTGGCAGCGGATGATCTTGTGGCCTGCACGCGCGTCGGAGCCGAAGTGCGTGCGCGCCTGGAAGGCTTAACTCTGCCGGAGGATCTCCAAAAACAAATCGCGACCCACTACGATGAGCTCCATTCACGGGTGGGCGGCGCCGGAAACGCCGAACCAGTTGCGATTCGCTCCAGTGCGACCAGCGAAGACAGCGCCTATGCGAGCTTCGCGGGACTGCAGGATACTTACCTTTGGGTCCGTGGCGTCGATTCGGTGATAGAACACGTCCGCAAATGCTGGGCAAGCTTGTATGCCGTGGAGTCGATAATGTACCGCCGGCGATTAAATCTGCCGGAACAGGGATTGGCGATGGGAGTGGTAATTCAACGCATGATCGATTCGCGGTGCTCTGGCGTGATGTTTTCGCGCAGCCCGAACACTGGCGACTGCTCCGTTGTGGTAGTCGAGGCCAGTTGGGGATTGGGCTCAGCCATTGTCAGCGGGGAAGTCACGCCGGACAGGTACGTAGTGGAAAAAATCACGCGCGAGATCGTGAGCCGCACGGTATCAACGAAGATGCGCATGCACCGGCCTAATCGCGTGGGTGTCGGAGTGATCGATGAAGAAGTCCCAGTCGATCAACAGAACACCGCTTGCCTCGGCGACGACGAACTCCTCGAGTTGGCCGACATTGGAAAGCGCGTCGAACGCCACTACGGTTGCCCGCAGGATATCGAGTGGGCCATCGCGCGGGATCTTCCGGCGATTGAAAATACCTTCTTGCTACAGAGTCGACCGGAAACAGTTTGGGCGGCGAAAGATGCCACGCCAGTGGCCGCTCCCAAAAGCAAGCCATTCGATCACGTGTTCTCGCTCCTCAGCGGTGGAGCCGGCAAAAAATGAAGTTCACCAACGAGGACGTGCAGCAGATTCTGCAGCTTCTTGACGCTACCAAGTACGACGACCTGCTCCTCGAAACCGAGCGCTTCAAGCTGACGCTTCGCCGCAACCGCGACAGTGGGAACTGGACCGAGGAAACACAGGTGCTCTCGGAGCCGAATATCGTGAAGGCTTCAACTGGAACGCCAGTTGCTGTGAACGCCGGAGCTATGGCGACAGCGGATTCGGCAAAACCCGGAGATTCGCGAAAGGCAGGATGGCTTGACGTTCGCGCGCACTTGCCGGGCACGTTTTATCGCTCTCCGAAGCCAGGCGCGCCGCCGTTCGTCGAAATTGGGAGCCATGTCGAAGAAGAAACGGTCGTGGGCATCATTGAGACGATGAAGTTGATGAACGCGATTCACGCACGGACCAGGGGCGAAATCGTCGAGATTTGTTTTGAGAACGCTCAGTTCACGGAAAGAGATGCGGTGCTGATGCGCATCAAGCCGGGCTCCGAGTGACTCTGCGCCGCATCCTTATCGCCAATCGCGGCGAGATTGCCGTGCGCGTGATTCGAACGTGCCAGCGGCTCGGCATAGAAACCGTGCTGGCCGCCTCCGAAGCCGATCTGGATTCCATGGGCGCGCGATTGGCGGATCGTACGATATGCATCGGCCCCGCAAATTCATCCGCGAGTTATCTGAATATCGAAGCTATCGTTGCCGCTGCTGTTACCAGCAGGGCCGGTGCAATTCATCCAGGCTACGGTTTTTTATCAGAGAATCAAAAACTAGCGGAGGCCTCGAATCATGCCGGTGTCATCTTCATCGGCCCCACGGTTGAGCAGCTCGACGCGGTCGGCGACAAACTCAAAGCGCGTGCACGCGCTGCTGCTGCGGGACTGGCTAGTGTCCCTGGAGGCGAAGTGCGCGGCCTCGACGAAGCGCAGCGGCTTGCTACGGAGATCGGCTGGCCGATACTCATCAAGGCAGTGGGTGGTGGTGGCGGCCGAGGCATGAAGCAAGTGCGCGACGCCGCCAAGCTTGCTGCCGCGATGGAAATGGCGATGGCCGAGGCGCAGGCAAGCTTCGGCGATCCGCGTTTGTATATCGAGCGCTACATCTCGCACTGCCGTCACATCGAAGTGCAGATCCTCGGGGACGGCGAAGAAGTCATCCATCTCGGCACTCGCGACTGCTCGATTCAGCGGCGCTATCAAAAACTCGTGGAAGAAGCGCCAGCACCCAACATCAGTGAAACGCTGCGCGAAGAGATACATCGCGCGGCAGTTGCGTTTGCGAGGCATCTGAAATATAGGAGCTTGGGCACAGTAGAAATGCTCGTCGATTGTGATCGCAACATGTTCTACTTCTTGGAAATGAACGCGCGCATTCAGGTCGAGCATTCCGTCACGGAAGCGATTTGCGGGCTGGACCTTGTCGAGGAGCAGATCGCGGTTGCGGAGGGCCGCAAGCTACGATGGAAGCAGTACGAAATCAAATTCACGGGTCACGCGATCGAGTGTCGGATCAATGCTGAAGACTGGACGCAAGATTTTCGTCCGAGCCCTGGCACAGTGGGGCGAGCTATTTTTCCGGCTGGGAAGGGAATTCGCGTGGACTCGCACATCCAGGTCGGAGCGACGGTGCCACCTTACTACGACTCGCTTATGGGAAAGTTGATCGTTTGCGGCGCGGACCGCATAGAAGCACTGCACAAATTGCGGGACGCGCTGGCGAATCTGGAAATCACAGGCGTAGCCACAAATGTGCCGATGCACGCCGAGCTCGTGCGTAACGCGGAATTTACTCACGGCAGTGTCAACACTGCTTTTTTCGAGCGATTTCTTGAAGATAGAAATACGGAGGCGGTGTGAAACACCGGTGAACGCCATGCGGTGTGTCAGAGACTGAAATGGCGGACATTCAACTCCTCGATGTCTCGATTCGCGACGGCAACCAGAGTTTGTGGGGCGCGATGGGTTTCACCACGCCGCAAATTCTGAGCATTGCGCCGGTCATGGATCGCGTGGGATTCCGCGCCCTGGACTTCACGTCAAGCACGCACATGGGCGTCGCAGTGCGCACGCACAAGGAAAACCCATGGGAACGTATTGGAATGACGCACGCGGCGATGCCCAACACGCCGTTGCAATTCATCGGAACCGGGTTGAGATTCATCTCCTGGGAGAGCCAGCATCCAGATTTCATGCAGATTGTCTACGACCGGCTAGTGGCAAACGGAATTTCGCGATTCGTTGTGCTGGACCCGATGCATGACGGAGATGCTCTGATGGAATCGGCACGGATGATCAGGAAAGCAGGCGCGAGCGAGATCATCGCGGCGCTGACGTACACGCTCAGCGATTTCCATGACGACGCGTTCTACGCAAAATTCGCCGCGCGAGTGTCAAAATCACCGCACATCGACCGTGCCTATATAAAGGACCCTTCAGGCCTGCTGACGCCGGAACGCGCCCGTACGCTGATCCCCGCTGTTCGCGCGCAGCTAGGCCGCTTGCCGCTGGAGCTGCATTCGCACTCGACGATTGGCCTCTCGGCCTTGAGCTACATGGCCGCGGCAGAACTCGGCGTGGAAGTTCTGCAAGTCGCATGCGGGCCGCTGGCCAACGGCTCCTCATTGCCCAACGCGCAGCGAGTCGTGGCGAACCTTCGCGAGCTGGGCCACACGGTGAGGATCGACGATCACACGTTGGCAACGGTGGCGGATTACTTCACGCGACTAGCGGAAGCGGAAGAACTGCCCGCAGGAAAACCTCAGGAATATGATGCTTCGTTCCTCCGCCACCAAGTGGCGGGCGGCGTGATGACCACGACGCGGCGGCAGCTTGCCGAAATCGGTTTCGAAGATAGATTTGCGGACGTGATGCGCGAAGTCGTCCAAGTTCGCGCGGAACTCGGTTACCCGATCATGGTTACGCCATTCCCTCAGATTGTCTGCACTCAGGCGCTCTGCAACATCATCGGCGCCCACCGTTACGGAAACGTTTCTGATCAAGTCATCCGCTACGTGCTCGGAAAATTCGGGCGGCCCACCGTCGAAATTGATGCGAACGTGAAAGACCGCATCTTGGCACATCCGCGTGCAAGAGAACTCGCCGGAGAGCCACCTCCACTGCCTCCGCAAGAATTACGCAAGCGGTTGAAACCCGAGATTTCTGACGAGGAGTTCTTGTTGCGTGCGGTGATGCCCGCTGAAGAAGTCGATGCCATGCTGGCGGCGGGACCTGCCCGGCGGCACTACAACCCGGACATGCAACCGATTTTCAAATTGCTTCGCGAACTCGAGAAGCGCCCTGCAGCTCGAGACATCGTCATAGAAAGGCCGGGCTTTCGATTTGAGCTGCACAGTTCGCCGGAGCGCGAGGAAGTGAATGCCTAGAGTCGCCGCGATAATCAACACTTCCGCGCATCCTGCCGTGGTGCTCAAACGGCTGCGCACATCGCGAGCGTTCGTTTTTGATATGGACGGCACGCTGGTTTTAGGTGACAAGACCAACCACGGCCTAAACCCGCTGCCTGGGGCGCTGGAAATCACGAGGTGGTTGTCGGACCGGCGCGTGCCATTCGTTTTGTTCACCAATGGAACGGCCCACACACCGCAACAATATGTCGGGATGCTGCGGGACGTTGGATTTCTGCTGCCGGACAATGGAGTCATGACGCCTGCGAGCAGCGCGGCCGATCTTTTTCGTCGCCGCGGCTATCGGCGCATTCTGATTCTGGGCGGCGAGGGGCTCGAGAGACCTCTGCGCGACGCAGGAATGGTGATCGTTCGGCCGGAGGGCAAACCTGTGGCGGACGCCATTCTGGTTGGCTGGTTCCGCGAGTTCACGATGGGCGCTCTGGAAGCGGCCTGCTTCGCGGCGTGGAACGGAGCGAAGGTATACAGTTGTTCGCAGTCGCTCTTTTTTGCGACGGCCGAGGGCAAAGCGCTCGGTACGTCCCGCGCCATCTCTGCGATGATCAAGGACCTTACGGGTGCGCGCATTCACGTGATTGGCAAGCCCGCGCTTGAGGCTTTGCGGTGCGCGGCCCGGCAGCTCGGTGCTCGGACCACTGAACTCACCGTGGTCGGCGATGATCCTTCGCTGGAAATTCCGATGGCCCTTCGGGGTGGTGCGCTGGCAGTGGCTGTCAACACCGGTGTGGGCGCAGCTGACGCCGTTACTCATTTGCCGCAGAAACAACGCCCTCATCTTGCCGTACACGACGTGGGCGAACTTCTCTCGCTTTACAAAGGCCGCTGATGAATATCGCAGAACTCATCGCTATTGATGTCCACACGCACGCGGAAGTTTCCTGCCACCAGCCGTTCGACGACTACGGCAAAGAATTCGACGAAGCGAAGGTCAAGTATTTCAAATCCGGCAAACTGCCCACGATTGCTGAGACTATCGACTACTATCGTACCCGCAAAATTGGCTTGGTTATGTTCTCGGTGGACAGCGAGTTTGAAATGGGCCGACGCCGCATCCCAAACGAAGAAGTGGCGGAGGTAGCGGCCGCGAATTCCGACATCATGATCGCTTTTGCCAGCGTCGACCCGCACAAGGGCAAGCTCGGCGTGAGGGAGATGCGGCGGCTGCTGACAGACCATGGCGTCAAAGGATTTAAGTTCCACCCAACGTGCCAGGGATTTTTTCCAAACGATCGCATGGCCTATCCGATGTACGAAGTGATTGCCGAGTACGGCCTGCCGGCAATCTTTCACAGTGGACACTCCGGCGTGGGCACCGGAATGCCCGGCGGTGGCGGCCTGCGGCTGAAGTATTCAAATCCGATGCACCTGGATGATGTCGCCGCGGATTTTCCAAATATGAAAGTCGTCATCGCGCATCCGTCCTGGCCCTGGCAGGACGAGGCTCTTTCCGTGTGTCTGCACAAGCCCAACGTTTACATCGATCTTTCTGGCTGGTCGCCCAAATACTTTTCACCGCAGCTCGTGCACCACGCCAACACTTTGCTGAAGTACAAAATGCTTTTCGGCACGGATTTTCCGTTGATCACACCGGACCGCTGGATCGAAGACTTTAAGCAGGCAGGCTTCCGTCCCGAAGTCCACTCGCTAATTTTCAAAGCGAACGCCTGCCGACTGCTTGCCCTCGGCGCGCCAGCAGGCTCCGCTTAGAGTCGAATTCCCTGATCACGGGAAAACAGTTTTTCCTGAATTAGACAAGCCCGATCAGGGAACTGTGACGACGACTTTTCCGATCTGTTGGTTCCCCTCCAAATAGCGGTGCGCCTCGACGATCTGGTCGAAAGGAAACGTCTTCGCAATGATGGGTGTTAACCAGCCCTCGCCGAGACCTTGTTCAACAAAGAGCCGCGCCGGTTCGAATCGCTGCGCGTCGTGGATAATCTCGAACACCACGTACGCCCGCATACTGAAGCCCCTGGACATGGACGGTCCAAATGGGAAAACTGTGTTTTGCGCCTGCCCGCTGAGATTCCCGTACAAAATCAACAAGCCTCCAGGGGCCATGGCTGCGGCAAGTGACGCGACGATCGGACCTGCAATGGGATCGAAGGCAACCTTCGCGCCTTGGCCTCCGGTAATGCGCAGCACTTCCGTTTCGAGATTCTGCTTCTCCGTCACGATGACATGAGCCGCCCCAGCTTTTCGCAGCGCCGCTTCTTTGCCCGCCGTCCGAGTCACGGCAATTGAGACTGCGCCAACATGGTTGGCGATTTGGACAGCGGCAAGCCCTACGCTGCTGGAAGCCGCGGTAATAGCCACCGCGTCGCCCGCTGCAATTTTGGAGATGTCGATAAGCGCTCCGTAAGCGGTCAGGTACTGCATCCATATCGACGCCGACTCCTTCGTTCCGAGTCCCGCGGGTCGCTTCAACAACGCAAACGCCGGAACGATTGCGCGCTCTGCGTAAACGCCACAGCGGTTCATCGAAAATGCAGGCATCACGCAAATCGGCTCGCCCACGGAAAAACCTGTAATTCCTGCACCGAGCGCCTCCACGACCCCAGCGGCCTCGTAGCCAAGACGTGCCGGCAGTTGCGCCTTCTCGATATATCGCCCGGACCGAAAAGCAGCCTCCGCGCGGTTGAGTCCGATCGCTTCGATGCGCACACGCACTTCGCCCGCGCCCGGCTCGCCGACCTCGAGGGAGTCAAATCGCATTACCTCTGGACCGCCAAATTCATGGAATCGCACTACTTTGGTCATCATTTCCGGTTTTCCCCCAGTTCCATCTTTTCCGTCCGCACCGCTTCCCTCCGAGTATCCCGTCGGTCGGCGCCATCGTCGAAATGTCCCAAAATTATTACAGACTCTTGGGAGGAGCAAGCACAACAACGAATTACGTCTCGTCAGGTCATCGTTTGCGTGGAAAGCGCACCGGATGAAGTATATATAGATAGCCCGCGAGAGTAAGCGCTTGCGTCGGACAACGTAGCTGGGCCGGAAGCGCAGTGCGACGTTTCCGCGATTCGACACCAGCAGGGGTTTTCATGCAGCGAAAAATGTTTCAACATTTCGCCATCGGTTTGGCGCTCTTAAGCAGCGCGGGATGCCACTTGCCTGGGGACAACCGAGAAAATTCGCAGTCAGCTGCCGCGCCGGCCAGCGTGGATGAAACTAGAATGCTGCAGGCGGATCAGGAACCCGGGAACTGGATGAGTTACGGGCGGACCTACAGCGAGCAGCGCTTCAGCCCGTTGCGACAGATCACTGAGCAGAACGTCGGCCAGCTCGGGCTCGCCTGGTACGTCGATCTGGACGCCAGACGTGGACAGGAAGCGACGCCGATTGTAGTCGATGGAGTAATGTACTTCTCAACGGCGTGGAGCAAAGTCTTTGCGGTGAACGCGGCGAGGGGTGAGAAACTTTGGTCCTACGATCCCAAGGTCCCGCCAGAGTGGGCTGTTAAGGCGTGCTGCGACGTGGTTAATCGCGGCGTCGCGGTTTGGCGCGGAAAAGTTTTTGTCGGCACACTCGACGGCCGCCTCGTGGCTCTCGACGCCTCCACCGGAAAACCCGCGTGGGAAACTCTTACCATCGATCCCCAGTATCGTTACACGATCACAGGCGCGCCGCGCGTCGTGAAGGGCAAGGTGCTCATAGGCAACGGCGGCGCGGAAATGGGTGTGCGCGGCTACGTGTCCGCTTACGATGCGGACACAGGAAAGCTCGCGTGGCGCTTCTACACAGTCCCAGGTGATCCCTCGAAGCCATTTGAAAGTCCGGCGCTCGAGAAAGCCGCGAAAACGTGGAGCGGCGAATGGTGGAAGCTCGGCGGCGGCGGAACAGTTTGGGATTCTATCGTTTATGATCCCGAGCTCGATTTGCTCTACATCGGAACGGGCAACGGAACTCCTTGGAACCGCCGCGCGCGCAGCCCGCAAGGAAGAGATAATCTTTTCACCAGCTCGATCGTGGCGCTCAGACCTGAAACCGGTGAGTACCTTTGGCACTACCAGGAAGTGCCTGGTGATGCCTGGGACTACGATTCGGCAGCCCCGATCATTCTTGCCGACATCACCGTCGGTGGCGCACCGCGGAAAGTTCTCTTTCAAGCGCCGAAAGACGGCTACTTTTACGTCCTCGATCGCGCCACAGGAGAAGTCATTTCCGCCAAGCCGTACACCACGGTCACCTGGGCAACCGGAATCGATCCCACGACGGGCCGTCCGCTCGAGAACGCAAGTGCGCGCTATGAAGAAGGCGGCAAAGCAGCCCCGCTCGTCCCGGGACCGCTAGGCGGCCACAGTTGGCACTCCATGTCTTACAGCCCGCAGACGGGATTGGTCTACATTCCTGTGCAGGAGGCCGGTTTCCTGTACAAGTCCGAAGTACATTTTCAAGAAAGAAATCTCGCCTTCAATACCGCAATCGACTTCGTGGCCGGCGGCATGCCGCAAAGACCGGAAGTGAAGAAAAGCATTCTCGACAGCATCAAGGGACATCTATCGGCTTGGGATCCCATTCAACAAAAAGAAATCTGGCGCGTCGATCGCAGCAGTCCTGTGAACGGCGGAATCCTCTCAACGGCCGGAAATCTTGTATTCGAAGGCAACGCGCAAGGCGATCTCGAAGCGTATCGAGCCGACCAAGGCGAAAAGCTGTGGTCTGCCGACGCGCAAAGCGGTGTAGTCGCCGCTCCCATAAGCTACACCGTCGGCGGCGACCAGTACGTGGCCGTGGTGGTTGGCTGGGGCGGCGTATTTCCGCTCGCTAGTGGCGAACCCGCACTCAAATCCGGTCGCTTGCAGAACATCAGCCGCGTTCTCGCCTTCAAATTGGCAGGCCAAGCCAGCTTGCCGCCGCTGCCGCAATTTTCGCAACCTCAGCTGAAGCCGCCGCGGCCCACGGCCAGCGCCGCAACCGTGCAAAAGGGTGAAGCACTTTTCCAGAATTACTGCTCGACTTGTCACGGAGATGTGGCCGTGAGCGGCGGCGTACTGCCGGACCTCCGATATTCCGGCCAACTCACAAACCAGCCGCAATGGAATGAGATAGTCCTCAGCGGCTCGCTCCAGTCCTACGGGATGGTCTCATTTTCAAAAGAGCTCTCGAGACAAGATGCCGAAGCCATCCGCGCTTACGTTATTTTCCGCGCGAATCAGTCGCTCGCCGAATCAAAACCTGCCAGCCACTAACCCTCGACAAACCGAGCTCCCCCTCGAAGACCACTCTTGCCTCAATCCAAATTCTGTTATTTCAGATTCTGAAACACATTCTCACATTGTGAAAGGCTATTCGAACGCGATGTCACCACTCCCGATAACAACTCCCGCCGCCAGCGCCTGCATCTCAAGACCCGGCGAGCCGGGCTTGCCCTCCAGGCGATCCCGTAGTAAAAACTCACTCGCCCGACAATCCGGCAGTGCGGCTTCCAGCAAATCGCTCGAAAAGGCTATGCGCATTCTGCTTCACTTGGAAGAAAACGGTCTGGACATGTCGCTCGCTCTGTTGGCCTCCGCTCTCCGTCTGAACAAGACCACCGCGGTCCGGCGGAATTTGCGACCATCAGTCCGCCATACGTTTCACTAAATCTGGAATAGGAGTCATCTCGCATGCCGACACCGTACCGCGCCGATCACATTGGCAGTTTTCTTCGGCCATCTGACTTGCTCCAGGCACGTCAATCCGGCGCATATGCCGAACGCCTCCGGGAACTCGAAGACCAGCACATCCAGCGTGTCTTCGCCAAACAAAAAGAACTCGGTTTCGAGATTTTCACCGATGGCGAATTTCGCCGCCGCAATTTCATGAGCGATTTCACCGACGCCGTCGAAGGCTTCGACTTCGGCGACGCCGTAGCCAGAAACTGGAAAGCTGGAGATGAAGGAGCAGCTCCTGTCAGCAGTGTTGCGGGAATCGTCACAAAGAAGTTGCGTCAGGTGCGCCCGCTGACCGGCCACGAATTGCCCTTCACGAAAGCCCACAAGCCGGGTGACATCAAAATGACTTTGCCAAGCGCGACGCAATTTCCGGCGATCTCCTTCAAGCCCGGCGTAACGGACGCTGTCTACAAGAACCATTCCGAGCTTTTATGGGCCGTCGTCGAAATCATGAAGAGCGATCTCTCGGCGCTCTCCGGCGACGGCGTGAACTACATTCAGATCGACGCGCCCCGCTACAGCTACTACATGGATCCCAAATGGCGCGAATGGATCCGCACGGAAATTGGGATGGACCCCGAAGCCGCGTTGGACGAGGCCATCAAGGCGGACAACGCGTGTTTCCGCGCGGCGCGCCGTCCCGGCGTCACGCTGGGCATCCATCTTTGCCGCGGCAACAATCGCAGCCACTGGTATGCGGAAGGCGGCTACGACGCCATCGCCGAAAAATTGTTCGGAACTCTCGACGTCGAGCGCTTCCTTCTCGAATACGACGATGAGCGCTCCGGCACGTTCGAACCTCTGCGTTTCGTCCCGAAAGGAAAGACCGTCGTGCTCGGGCTGGTCAGCTCCAAAGTCTCACGCATGGAAGATCCCAACGACCTTGCCAAGCGCATCGAAGAAGCCTCACGCTACGTCCCTATGGAGAATCTGGCGCTCAGCCCGCAGTGCGGTTTCGCTTCGACGGCGGAAGGTAACCTCATCACCGAAGATCAGCAGTGGGCCAAGCTAAGGCTCGTAGCGGATACAGCTCGGCGCATGTGGGGCTGAGCCCGGCTGTGGTTCGTTGATGCCGTTCTGCCCGAGTTAGCAGAGCAGGGCTTAGAAAGAAAGCCCGATACGGCGAGCAAAATCCTGGAAGCGCGGCTCCGCGCGCAGATTGTTCAAGCGGGGATCGAAACGGAGGAATGGGGCCGGAAGAGAACGTTCGGCGTACGCCCTCTCGAGATCGTCGACGGCCTTTTCTTTCTCGCCCAAGCCGGCGTGGACAAGCCCCAACTGGTAGGGAGAAATGTAAGTCCTCGAGGATTGCTCGGCGAGGGATAAGAGCATTTTTTGTGCGTCGCTATTCCGCCCCACCCTGGCGTACACGTGGCCGAGCGAGCCGAGGCCATACATCCCGCCGGACAGATCGATAGCTTTCTGTATCTCAGCGATGGCTTCGTTTGTTCGCCCCTCTTGTTCGTAAACCATGCCGAGGAGTTCGTGCGCGGGAGGGTAATCTGGCTGCATACCCAGAGTCTTGTTGAGTTGGTCCACGGCGTTGCCATTCTGGCCCCGCAGATAAAAGTACTGGCCGTAAGCCGCGCTGGCGGGAGCCAACAGCGGAAGATAGTCATCGAACTTCCGATATTCGACGGCGGCTTCCGGGAGGCGGTTCAGCGCCAACAGATAGAACGCATACCATTGATGCACGAGAGTAGGATCGATTTCTCGGGCCGCCTTGTATTCGCGTTCCGCCCTCGGGAAGTCCCAATCATACTGAAAGGCAATGTTGCCGAGCATGGAATGCGCGTAGGCGACGGTATTGTCTAGCTCGATGGCTTTTGTCACTGCCGCCCTGCTCTTGGGAACGAATTCGTCCGGAGCTGTTCCGAAGCGAAAGAGCCGCAGGTAACAATCGCCCAGGCCAGCATAAGCCATCGCATAGTTTGGATCGATGGTGATGGCTTGCTGAAAAGAAACGATTCCCTTGTTGACGCCATCCTTGGTCGCCAGGTTCATGAAGTAATGGGCATTGAGGAACGCTTCGTAGGCAGCCGCATTTTGCGTAAAGCGCCGGCGAAATCTCTGTCTTTCTTCGTGATCCAGCGTGACCATCAAAGCACGCAAAACCTGGGCAGAGAGGGATTCCTCTACTTGAAAAATGTTGGTGAACTTTTCGTTGAACGAAGCAGTTTGTAAAGAAGCCGCGTCACGAACCCGGATCAGTTGCATGGTCACGAGGCCCGGAGGTCTCTGGATATTTCCTTCCAAGACATAGTCCACGTTCAGCGCCCGGCCCATAGCCGCCGGGTCATTGTGCAAATTGGAGTAACGCAGGATTGCCGCCATGGAACGAACGGAAAGGTGGGTGCTGTTGCTGAGTTTTGAAGTCAGGGCGTCGGCGATTTCGAAACCGAGAACCTGATCATCTCCACTGGAACCAGCCGATTGGAAGGGCAGGACGGCGATGGAAGTAGTTGCGCCGGCCGGGCCGGAAAGCTTGCGCCAAAGGAAAGATCTCGAATAAAGGGCTGCGGCCATCAGCAAAACGCAGATGACGGCCGCAAGAGCCACATTTCTAGCAGTTGGCGATCTTCCAGGAGCTGGCGAACTTTGCGCCCCGTTTTGCAAACGGACCTGCGTGGCAACATCCGCGGTCGACGGCAACAAGGGAGCGCCCTGTGCGCCACCCTCGACGACGGCCGCTTCTGCGCGGCCGTTTGTTGCGGAGCCGTTTTTTACTTCCACGTTGGCGACGAAGCGATACCCGCGGGTATGCAATGTCTGAATGTACTTGGCGGTCTTAGAGTCGTCGCCCAGAGTGCGCCGTAACTTGGCAATGGCGCTAGCCAGAGCGTTCTCGGTGACGTTAATGTCTTTCCAAAGAGCGTCCAGGATTTCTTCCTTCTCGACCAGGCGGTCCCGGTTTTCAATCAGGAAGATCAGGAGCTTGAACGCCTTGGGTTCAAGTTGGACGACAGCGCCAGCCTTGAAAACCTCGCCGGTGCGAGGGTCAACCTTGACGTCGTCGAAGGAAAAGATCTGGGAGGCCTCGGTCGTCATAAAACCATCAGGAAATCGCCAGAAAAGAGAAGCCTTCCGCCAAGACATGAAATCCTGCGCCCCCTATATTGAGGGCCCACGGTGGATTGCTCATTGTGGTGCAAGGAGAACGCTGATGCAACGACTTGTCCTGGGCGCGCTGGTGGCGCTTCTGTCTACCTCGTTACTGCAAGCGCAGACAGCAAATGAGAGCCAATTCCCGAAGATAGAGTTGTCTGGAGGATACCTCTATACGGGAGAGTTTCCCTACAACGTCTTCCGGTTCCCGATAGAGAACAACGGCAATGTGGCGTTGGAAAGCGATTTCGGAACCCGGAGAGGGTTTGCGTTGTCGTTCACGCGTAACCTGAACCGGCACATCGGTTTCCGGGCAGAGTTTTCCTCACAATTTCATCACGATGAGAGCACAGCCAACTTCACCGTGCAAGGTGGAACGGCAACCTTCTCCGCTTCTCAGCCCATAGAACTCACGCCGAAGCTGTTCAATTTCCTGGTCGGGCCGGAAATCAAGTTTCGCAATCGCACAAGGTTCACGCCACTTCTCTATGACCTATTTGGATTCGCGCACACCGCCGCTAGGTTCAGCACCAGCGGCGCGGCACTCAGTTTCAATCTGCCAACCACAGAGACGGGATTCTCCATGGCCTATGGCGGAGGATTACAAGTGCGCATCAACGGCAGATTCAGTGTGCGTACGTCGGTGGACTTCAACCCCAAGCGGGTCGGGCGCGACGATAACGGAGCGCGCCAGGATCTGAACGATTTACGGTGGTTCATCGGTGTTGTGTTCCATTAGGTCCCGGTGCGGGAAGCAGCGCAGGCACAGACGTCTACAAATTCGCCGCGCCTGGCTGAGTCGTTGCGCAATCGGAAATCCAACCGTTCGCACGAGCTGTCGCTTGACTTTCGCGGGAACGCGGAGAAAAATCAGGCTTCCATTGTCAATTCGAAATCGGCGCGATGAGCGCCGATTTTCGATTTGTTCCAGATGAATTGCACCGCCTGACGAATATCTTCGTGAAGCAAGAAAAGAGGCAGCATGTTCTCAACCCCATACATCGGCGGCAAGACGATTGAAGTGCCGCCGTCTGCGTTTTCGGACGTGATTAATCCTGCCAATCAGCGTCCCTTCGCGCGCATCTTCATGGCGCAAGAACAGCACATGCGTGCGGCCATCGATGCGGCCGATGCCGCGAAGAACGCGTGGGGTGCGACGCTTGCTGCCGAGCGCGAGCGCATTCTGATGCGCGCCGCCGATGAACTTGAGAAAGCCTCGGAAGAAATGATTGAACTCTTAATCGATGAAGCGGGATCGACTTTTGGCAAAGCTCATTTTGAAGTTCCGTTCGCCGCAAACCTGGTTCGCTCCATTGCCGGCGAAGCGCGCCGCATTCATGGTGACGTATTTCCTTCCGATGTTCCGGGAATGATCTCCATGGCCATCCGCCGCCCGCTGGGAGTGGTCGCAGGTATTTCTCCCTTCAACTTTCCAGTCGTGCTTTCTCTGAAGAAAGTCGCGTTCGCGCTGACCTGCGGAAACACATTCGTGTTGAAGCCGTCGGAAGAGACGTCGCTCGTGGGACTGAAGCTCGCGGAGATATTCGAACGCGCCGGAGTGCCGGCAGGGGTGTTCAACGTAGTTCCCGGGGATGGCCCCACGCTCGCGAAGGTGCTCTTTGACGATCCGCGCGTGAAGCTTGTCTCATTTACGGGATCGTCTGCCGTCGGGCGAATCATCGCGGTCGAATGCGCCAAACGGGGGAAACGTTGTGTCCTGGAAATGGGCGGTAAAAGTCCGCTGATTATTCTGAAGGACGCGGATTTGGATTACGCCGTGGACACGGCGTGTTTTGGAATTTTCATCCATCAAGGACAAATCTGCATGGCCGGTTCGCGCATCATCGTTGAAGCGTCGATCTATGAAGAGTTTCTGAAACGCTTCGCGGCCAAAGCGCAGACGATGAAAGTAGGCGATCCGCGTGATCCGCGCACGGTGATTGGCCCGCTCATCCGTGCCTCGCAATGCCCCATGATCGACAAGAAAATCAAGGATGCCGTGGCAAGCGGTGCGCGGCTGCTAACAGGAGGCAAGTACGAAGGGAATTTCTACCATCCTACGGTTGTCGCGGACGTGACGCCGGAAATGGCTGCGTTCCGCGATGAACTGTTCGGCCCTGTCGCGGCGGTGACCAAAGCCAAGGATGCGGATCACGCCCTGGCGCTCGCCAACCGTTCCAGCTACGGCCTGTCCTCCGCCGTGCTTACGAACAATTTGCAGCTCGCGATGCGCTTCGCTCTCGAACTAGAAGCAGGCATGGTCCACCTGAACGGCCCCACCATCCACGACGAAGGCACCGTTCCCTTTGGCGGAGTGAAAGACTCCGGCATGGGCCGCGAAGGCGGCCGCTGGTCCACCGACGAAATGACCGAAGTGAAATGGGTTACCATCCAAACTGGCCGCCGCCAATATCCCTTTTGATCTGACATTGGACACTGGCAAGGAATTCTGAAGACCTTAGGTTGTAAGCCCCTGAAGGGGCTGGTCTATTCTGAGCCGCAAAGAGCCCCGCCTTCTGCGACCAATTCGAATCAAACGTCGAAAAAAACGGTTTCCCCGGGACCCTGGAGAATGACGTTCCATTCAAGCACCCCGGGCCGTCCTGCGATTTTCTTGGCCACAAGCGTCTCGCGCCTGCCTTCCTCAACAAGGTTGAGCGCGAAGTCTTCCGCGTTGCTGGGCTCCTCGGGAAAATAAATCCGCGTGATCAGCCGCCGCAGCAAGCCGCGCGTAAAGACCGAAACCGCAAGATGCGGCGCTTGTAATTTTTCATCTGGCCCGGAAACTCGCCCCGGCTTGATCGTCGTAAATCGGAAACATCCCGTGTCGTCCGTGGGCACGCGCCCGTAGCCAGTAAATCCCTCTTCGACCGGTTTCGCCTGGGGATCATGCGCATGAGCATATTTGCCTTGCGAATTCGCTTGCCAGATTTCGACGATCCCATCGGGCACAGGATTGCCCTCGCCATCAAGGATGCGGCCCGCGATTTCCAAGCGCTCACCCGAAACGCCTGGCGCTGCTAGATTGTCCCGATAGAGCCAGGAAAAACCAATGCTGAAAAATGGTCCAACGGTCTGCCAGGTTGTGGCCCGAAGCGTCACGGCTTTTCTCCATGCATGCGAGTTTCCATAGGAGTGCCTTCGCGTCCGCTGAGAACGATGTCGAACCGGTGGCCCAACGCTAGTGACGGAATAGTGGTTTCCCAATCGAACTGAGAAATAAGACGGTTTCGCGCTTCTTCATCCTCAGTGCAATTGAAAATAGGATCGTAGGGAATCAGCGGGTCACCCTGGAAATACATTTGTGTCACAAGACGCGTGGCAAAAGCCGGACCGAACAGTGAAAAATGAATGTGCGCGGGCCGCCACGCATTGTGGTGATTTCCCCAAGGATATTCGCCCGGCCGAATTGTGACAAACCGGTAGCGGCCCTCGGAATCTGTCAATGTATGCCCACAACCGGTGAAATTCGGATCAAGCGGAGCATTGTGTCGGTCGCTACTGTGCAGATAGCGCCCGGCAGCATTGGCCTGCCAGATTTCGATCAGCGTGTGCGGAACCGGCCGTGAATTCTCATCAAGAACACGCCCGCTGACGATGATGCGCTCGCCAAGCGGTTCGCCGGAATGCTGCCGGGTCAAATCGCAAGCTTTCGGATCGGCAATGTCCGGTCCGAACGCTGGCCCGGTAATCTCAGAAAGAGTGTGAGGAAGCGCCACAAGCGGTTCGCGCGGAGCGCGCTTGAGCGAAGAAACATAAGGCGGGTGCCGATGAGGCGGCTGGGTGCCGGGGCAAACGCGTCGGTAGCCTGGAATCTTGTTCATGCAATTCTCCTCCCAGTGATAATGCAAGCGCGGCGGGCATTCTATGGCACGCGATCAAATTTCCGCAATGCCGATTATCGAAATGTTGGGCGCATATCGGTCAACTTCATGTAATCTCTATCATTTCATTGTTTTTTTAATGGTCGTTTACAGGGAGATTTGCATGGCTGCCGCCTTTTCTGATACGGGTTCCGGGCAACAAGCCCCGACCAAGCCCGCCTCGAAACAACTCGGCTCAAGACAACAAGTAACCAGCAAACCCGGTTCGCAGCAACAAGGCCGGGCTGGACTTGGTTCGAAGCAGGAAGTTGCAAACACGCCTGCCTTGAGACCGGAAGTTCTGCGCAAAGGTGTTTTGGACGCCTTACCTGCATCGGTGCTTACGGTGTCGGAACAGATCAACCAACACACCGGCGATCCCAACTTTATGACCTCGCTGGCGCGCGGACTCGCCGTGATTCAGGCCTTCTCGGAACGGCAGCGCGAACTCACGGTTTCTCAAATCAGCGCCAAGACCGGCTTCTCGCGCGCCGCGGTGCGGCGTTGCCTTTATACGCTCGCGAAGCTCGGCTTCGCTGCTTCCGATGACAGCAGGCATTTTCATCTCCGCCCCCGCGTTCTCGCGCTCGGCCATTCTTATATTTCTTCGATGCCGCTGGCGGCGATGGCCCAGCCGATTCTCGAGAATGTCAGCCACATCTTGCATGAGTCCTGCTCGATTGCAACCTTGGATCGCACGGACATCGTTTACATCGCTCGCGCGAACGTAACGCGGATCATGTCGATGGACCTCGTTGTTGGCAGCCGCCTGCCGGCATTTTGCACTTCTATGGGCCGCGTTTTGATGGCCGACTTACCGACGGAGAAGCTCGACGAATTTCTGGCCCGGGTCGAGTTCAAGCGCTACACGGTGCGAACTGTGGTCAACGCAGAAAAGCTCCGCCAGATTCTGCGACTGGTTCAGCGCAACGGCTACTGCATCGTGGACCAGGAACTGGAGTCTGGCCTGCGCTCCATGGCAGTTCCGATTCGCGATTCTGCTGCACGAGTGGTTGCGGCGCTCAATGTCGGCGCCCACGCGCAACGCGTTTCGATTCAAGACTTGCAAGTTAGGTTTCTTCCGCACCTTAAATCCGCGGCGCAGGAGCTAAGCCTGGTTGGGCGATGAGCGTTTTTCGGGAGCGCAAAAGAGCGGAGGAAAAGTTCACGATGCAGCGAAGCTGAGCGATATTCGCACGAACGCCCGATTAAAGTCTTGACAGCGGCGATTCGAAGCATTAGACCTGCACGCCATATGGGGTTATTCAAGACTTAGATGGCAAGCACATCGTCTGTTCGGATCGGCTGGGAGGGGTGGATCATGAAGCGAAGTCTTGCGGTATGGGCCGTCCTTGGGTTTGTGATACTTTGCGGCTGGCCGAAACCGGCCTATTCGCAAGCTGGCGCGAGCACAGCTCAGCTCAATGGAACCGTGAAGGACGCCAGTGGAGGCTCGGTCGCCAAGGCTTCGCTCACGTTGCGGGAGATCAGCACGAACCGCACTTACACCGCCGTTTCGAATGACAACGGTCTCTATGTAATCCCCAACTTGCCTCCTGGCCGTTACGAACTGTCGACGGAAGCCACGGGATTCGCTAAATCGACTCAGACAGGAATCGTGCTGACCGTGGGCCAAGTGGCGACCATCGACGTCAACGTGAGCGTGGCGCAGACGGCAGAAAAAGTGGTGGTCACCACAGAGACCCCGCCGGTCGAGCCCACGCGCACAGAGATTAGCCAGGTAATCGACACCAAGCAAATTCAGAATCTGCCCATCAGCGGCCGGCTCTTCACGGATTTTGCCCTGTTGACGCCCGGAGTTGCGACGGGGCGCACGAGCTTGCAGTCCACCATCACGGAATTTGAAGTCACGCGAATTTCCTTTGGCGGCATGCGCGACTTAAGCAACGCCGTTACCGTCGATGGAGCGGACACTGTAAACACGGCGACCGGGTCACAGCGGTCGACGCCTTCGCAGGAAGCCGTTAGTGAATTTCGTGTGGTAAACAATGGATTTGGAGCGGAAAACGGACGTGCGCTCGGCGGAATCGTGAATATCGTCACCAAGTCCGGGGCGAACGATCTGCACGGTTCGGTCTACGATTATCTGCAGAACAACGCCACAGATGCGCGGTCTCTATTGCAGCCTGCGCCGCAAGCGAACGCGCTGCGGCAGAATCAGTTTGGCGGAACTCTGGGAGGCCCGATCAAGAAGGACAAGACCTTCTTCTTCATGAATTATGAAGGCCAGCGCAGAGGAGAATCGCCCACCTATCCGCAAACCCTGCTTGGCGATCTGACGTTGATCGACTCCGCGAAAGCCTTGCTCGGGCTACCCGCGGAAAACTTGAACGTCTTGAAAACCAAGGATACGGACAATGCAATCATAAAGATCGATCATCAGATCAATTCGACGAACCGGCTTTCTCTGCGTTACAACGTGTTCGACGGACGAGAGTTGAACCTGCTGGTGGGCGACACTCTCGATGGCGGTGGAATCGGAGCGCCGAGCAGTGGCCACAATGCTTTCATTCGCGACCAGGATCTAGTGGGTTCCCTGACTTCGCAGGTGAGTCCTAGCGTAGTGAACACTGCGCTTGTTCAGTGGGCGCGCCGGCACTACAACTTTCCTGGAGTCACCGGCCAGCCCAACCTAGACATCCCGAATACATTGTTGTTTGGGCATAATTTTGGCGTGCTGGATGCGATTTATGAGTCCCGCGTGCAAGGAGCGGACTCTCTCGCGTGGGTGAAGGGCGCCCATCTGATGAAATTCGGTGTGGATACGAATTACATCGAGAATTTCGTGGTATGGCCCGGCTTTACGCCGATGCGAATCGTTTTGCCGGGCGTCAACTGCCTGGTGGATTTTGCGAACTATGTGAACTCGACCAAGCCGGCCGGAAGCCAAGCAACACCTATCCTTTCAAATTTTGCGGACGGGCCGTGCCCCCTTGCTCTTCCCCCGACAGGGAACCCAGGATTAAATAGTCCACCTTCGCCGTTTCCCGCTGTTCCCGGTCCAAATCCCGCAGATATTGAAAACGGAGTTCCGATCGCATTCTGGGGCGCTCCCATCGGATCGGGTCCCGTGCCTGCTCCTGGCCAGGCTGGATTTCCGAGCTTCTCTCCCGCAATTCCAACCAATTGGCAGAATGCCTACCTGCCCTCGCAGCGAGCGAATTTCTCGGAAACGCTCAACCACAGCTATTTTGGTTTTTACGCGCAGGATCAGTGGAGGATCACACCCAAACTGACGCTGAACTATGGTTTGCGGTATGACTTCGAGAGGGGTCTCCAAAAACAAATCAATCCCGACTACAAGGGAATCCAACCGCGCGTGGGATTTGCTTTTTCACCGAACCATCACACCGTGATTCGCGCGGGATTCGGATTGTTCGACGACCGCTATAACCTGTCGTTCCTTTTTATCACCCAGCCGCAGCGGCCTGCGATAATCCCTGGGCTGCCACTGCCCGGATTGCCGAATCCTCTGCAGGGAATTCGACAAGGCGCGGACACTGCAACATGGACGCTAAATCAATTGCCATTTGGCATACCCGGAGCACCGAGCCCGGCGGCCGCCGCGGCGGATATGCTCCTCAATGGCCAATACCTGATTCCCAACAACGTTTTGGCGCCTACAACCGTAGGAAACGGAATGGTCGATCGCGCCAGCAAGATTCCCTATTCAGAACAGGCCAGCCTCGAGATTGACCGGGAAGTCGGGAAAGGCCTGGTGCTGAGCGCCGGCTACCTGTTCGTCGCTGCACACAAGATCGTTCGCGCAGAGAACTTGAACGTCTGCCCTGTAAGCGGTGTTTCCACTGGTCCGTATCAGTGCGCGGCGGGCGGCACCCCGCTGCCGGATTGGCCAGCCGGCAAAAACTATTACAACAATGGAGTGCTTTATCCCGCAGGGCTCCTGTACTACACCGACGACAGTGGGAACAGCATCTATCACGGGCTAACGGTTTCCGCGAATCAACACCTCGGCGAGTACTTCCGACTGAGCGCCAACTACACCTTCTCGAAGACGCTCGATGATGGCACTTTCACAACATTTGTCAGCACGCCGCAAGATCTTTACAATCGCGCGCTGGAGCGAGCCAATTCGAATCAGGACATCAGGCACCGTTTCATCGCCAACTTCACAGCAGACGCACCGCAGAAGTCGTTTTTGCGGGACTTCGAACTGGGAAGTATCATTACGGCGCAGTCTGCCCGTCCCTTCACCATGTTCGTGGGTTTCGATGCCAACGGAGATACCAACCCAGTGACAGATCGCGTTGGAGACGCGGCTCGGAACACCTACTGGGGAGACTCGCTGGTCACCTGGGATCTTCGAGTGACGCGTTACTTCAAGTTCCGCGAGCACGACAGGGTCGAGGTTGCCGTGGACGCCTTCAATGCCCTTAACCGCGCCAACGTCAATGAAGTAACTTCGGTCTACGGCACTTACAACTTTTGTGGTCCAAATGGTCTTGTGCCCCATGGGTATAAGGACGCGACCTCTATTATGATTGAACAGGGCAAGGTAAGTGGCTGCCCAGCGGCAGGTCCGCCCACCCCGAATGCTTTGTTCGGTGGGCCGAGGGCGATGTTCAATCCGAGGCAACTGCAGTTTTCGTTGAAGTATTCTTTCTAGGGACTCTGCGGCAGCAGCGTGGAGCCGGAAATGCATGTCGTTCCACCTGCACTTCTACTATGCAAGCAGAAGGCTGGCCTAGCGTTACTGACTTCTCTCTTCCTGCCGGAACGATAAACAGCGTCCGAGGGCGACTGAGCGAATAGATTTATACTGAGCCGTGTGAGGACAGTTTCCTGTGTTCTCTTCCGAAACCGGACTCGTTAGTGCGTTAGGAGGGCTCCAGGCGAGAAGGGGGGCGGAATGCCACTGACGTTTAAGGACGTCCGAAAGATCGCCTTATCGCTCGAGAACGTCGAAGAAAGCACATCCTACGGAACGCCAGCATTCAAAGTCGACGACAAACTGCTTGCGCGTCTTCATCAGGATGGAGAATCGCTCGTGGTGGGCACGACTTTTGAAGAGCGCGAAGAGATGATGGCCGCCGAACCAGAGACCTACTACATCACCGATCATTACCTGAAATACCCGTGGGTTCTGGTTCGGCTTTCGCGGGCCCACCCCGACTCATTGCGAGATTTGCTCAGCAGAGCCCTGCGATTGGCCTCCGTGAAACCTCGACGCGCGTCCGTGCGGCGGCGGGCCGGCCGCTCGCACCGAGAATTCGACCAGGAGCCAGGCTAAGGGCAACCCGTGTCTTGACGTCCGAGGAGGTATTCGAATGGATGAACGCCAGCGTTACGAGCAAGGGATGAAGACGCGACGCGCCGTGTTAGGAGACGCGCATGTGGATGCGACGCTGAAAAATCGAAATGAATTCACAGACGCCTTTCAGGATTTCATCACGCGATACGCCTGGGGAGAAGTCTGGAGCAGGCCCGGGTTACAGAAGGAAACGCGAAGCATGCTCACACTGGCCATGATGGTTGCGCTGAATCGTCCCGACGAACTGCGAATGCACTTGAGTGCAGCGCTAAACGTCGGCGTAACGCGCGAACAGATTCAGGAAGTGCTTCTGCAGAGCGCAATCTATTGTGGCTTGCCCGCGGCGAATTCTGCATTCCATATCGCATTGGAAGTCTTCTCTCAGCAACAGGTGTGAATCATTTCATCGAGACAGTGGCTCGCTGAAGGCGGCTCTTCGTGAGAACTCAAGTCGGAATTGTCGGGGCCGGACCGGCGGGATTGTTACTCTCCCACCTTTTGCATTTGCAGGGAATCGAATCGATCGTGCTGGAGGCGCGGAGCCAGCAGCACGTCGAAGAGCGCGTGCGTGCAGGAATCCTCGAGCAGGGCACGGTGGATCTGCTGAACGAAACGGGCGTCGGGGCACGAATGATGCGGCAGGGGCTCGTGCATCACGGAATCGAATTGCAGTTCGGGCACGAGAGGCGCCGCATCGATTTCCAAGAACTCACCGGAGGCAAATCGGTGATGGTTTATGCTCAGCATGAGGTGTTGAAGGACCTTATCGAAGCGCGCCTTGTCGCGCAGGGGCAGCTGCTGTTTGAAGTCGACGACGTCACAGCGGAGGATTTTGACGGCAGCAAACCAAAGGTCCGGTTTCGAAAAGACGGATCGCGGCAAGAACTGATCTGTGATTTCATCGCGGGGTGCGACGGCTTTCATGGCGTGTGCCGTCCCGCGGTTCCCGCGCGAGCTTTGAACGTATTTGAACGGATTTATCCCTTTGCCTGGCTGGGTATTCTCGCGCAAGCTCCGCCTTCCTCGAAAGAGCTTGTTTATGCCTACCACGAGCGCGGCTTCGCTTTGCTCAGCATGCGTTCACCGGAGATTTCACGGCTTTATGTGCAGTGTCCGCCGGACGAAGACATTCGAAACTGGCCGGACGACAAGATTTGGCAGGAACTTCACACGCGGCTCGAGTGCGTTGATGGCTGGAAGCTCCTGGAAGGGCCCGTGCTTCAGAAGGGCATCACGGGGATGCGCAGTTTTGTGGTTGAGCCGATGCAGTACGGCAGACTTTTCCTCGCTGGCGATTCGGCACACATCGTCCCACCGACCGGAGCCAAGGGACTCAATCTGGCAGCGGCGGATATTCGCGTGCTTTCGCGCGCTCTAGGGGAATACTACACCTCCGGAAAAACCCATCTTCTGGACAACTACTCTACGACTTGTTTGCGGCGCGTCTGGAAAGTGCAGCGCTTTTCCTGGTGGATGACTTCGATGCTACATCGTTTTTCCGACGACAACCCGTTCGACCAGCGCCGCCAGCTTGCCGAGCTGGATTATGTCACGAGCTCGCGGGCCGCTTCTGTGTCGCTTGCTGAAAATTACGTTGGCCTGCCAATGGATTGAAGCGTTCGCCTGCTGCACCGAGAGGAAAAGAGAGTGCCGATTACGAAGCGATATCAAACTGGTTTGGTGATTCTGTTTTTCTTCACGTGGGGTAGCGTTTTTCTCGCTCGCATGAGCGTACTCTATTTGGCGCCGTTCATCGCGCCGGATCTTCATCTAAGCCACGCGCAAGTAGGGTTGTTGGCATCGGCCTTGGCGATTGCCTGGGCCGCGTCGGGCTTGATTTTCGGGGCAGTTTCCGATCGCATCGGACGACGGCCCGTTCTAATCCCAACCGTATTTCTGTTCTCCGTTCTTTCCTGGCTTTCGGGGATCGCACGGTCCTTCGCCGAGTTGCTCTTCATTCGAACTTTATTGGGAATGGCTGAGGGCCCTACTTGGCCGACGATGACTTCCATGATTGAAACGGCTTCTGAGCCGAAGAGCCGCGGACGCAACATCGGAATCGTTGTTAGCGCAGGGGCGCTCGTTGGGCTGGCCCTGGCTCCGGTGTTGACCACTCAAATCGCCGCGCGTTTCGGATGGCGTTGGGCGTTTTTCGTCACCGGAATACCAGGCATTATCCTCGGCATCCTGATTTGGGAATTTGTGAAGGAACCAACAGAAGGAGAGTCCGAGCCGCGTCACCACGCTAGGCCTTCGCTCAAGGATTATTTATCGCTGCTTCGGTACCGCAATATT